>ENA-OQES01000690-OQES01000690.1-human-gut-metagenome-genome-assembly--contig:-NODE-690-length-13531-cov-3.034840_pt1 | contig 13531 bp, 17 predicted proteins | sample MGYA00242798_ERZ504641 | MGnify/ENA primary metagenome ERZ504641 (study PRJEB26092, sample SAMD00036327) | human gut metagenome | host: Homo sapiens | study: EMG produced TPA metagenomics assembly of... | reverse complement strand
ACGGCGGCGTGGAGTATCAGTAAGGGTACGCTGGCCGGCAAGCAGGTGGTCGTCTGCTGTGCAGGCATGGGCAAGGCCAACGCCGCCGCCACCACCCAGGTGCTCATCACCAGGTTCGGTGCTGAGAAGATCATCTTCTCCGGCATCGCAGGCAACATGACCAGCAAGATCGGCATCGGCGACGTGGTCATCGGCAAGACGGTGCTTTACCACGACGCCCAGCTGGATATGATCTGCCAGAATCCGCCTTTCCTGAAGGAGTACACCGGCGACCCGGCCCTTATCGCCGCCGCCGAGAAAGCCTGCGCCGACGCAGGCGTCAAGGCTCTGGCAGGCAAGATCGCCACCGGCGATATGTTCGTGGGCGACAGCGCCACCAAGGCCGCCATCGAAGCCAAGTGCGCCCCCGACTGCGTTGAGATGGAGGGTGCCGCTGTGAGCCAGATCGCCGCCAAGAACGGCGTGCCCTGCGTCATCCTGCGCGCCATGAGCGACAACGCCGACGAGGACGGCCATGAGGTGCTGGTGGTCAAAAAAGTTCAGCATCACCGAGTACGTCGCCACCGCGACTAAGATCGTCGCCGCGATGGTCGAATCTCTGTAACAGACAGCAACAGAAGCCGGTCTTGCGACCGGCTTCTGTCTGTTTACAGGTACTGCTCCAGCTTCAGCCTGTTATCCTCCTCAAAATCCTGCAGCTTCTGCATCAGCCTCTTCGACCCCGGCGCGGCGTCGGGGTAGTCCTTCTGGGATTTGATGCAGTCCACCACGCCCATGCCGCTGCCCTGTGTAAGCATCTCGGCGAGGTTGCGGGTAGATTTGTCGGTGATGGTCTTCATGCCGATGCTCACCTTGGTGTTGAGCTTCGCCATGGCGCTCTGGCCCTGGGCCGAGCCGCCGCAGGCGTCGATGGCGGCGTGAGCCTCCTGATTGAGCTGGCGGTAGATATTGCGCTGGCGCAGAAGCTCCGCCTTAAACTGCTCATCCTCCGCCATCGGCACGAGCTGATCGAGGGTGTTCTTCCCCATCTCGGTATTCTGCACGATGGCTTCCAGCATATTGAGATTGTCGTTTTTCTGGTTTTCCATACAAAAATCCCCCTTTTGAGGGTAGTTTCTCTCAAAAGGGGGACTCTTATGCATTACTCGCCGTCGTAGATGCGGTCGCCGCCTGCGGTCTGTGCAGCGGCCAGCCGCTTCTCGCACAGGTCATAGAGGGCATCCCAGTTCTTGCAGCGCACCTCGCGGGTGCCGGCCACGCCGATGGACTGGGTGAACGGCACCCGGCGCATCAGGCCCACCGAGGCCACACACTCCTTGGGCATCTCGGCATAGATGGCTTTCAGCTCCTCTTCCAGCTCACGGCGGGTGCGGTCGGCGCAGCCGATGGCGAACAGGGTGTCGCTCAGGCGGCAGACCACCCGCTCAGCAGGCTGGTCCAAAGTGCCTTTTTCCACTGGTTTGCCACAAAGCAGACCAGCTGACCCATGACGGCGTCGCTCTCCCGCGCGGAGAGCTTCTCTGCGCCGTCGATGGACACCAGCGCCAGCGCCGCGCAGCGGTGGCAGTCGGTCCACTCATCAAGTTTCGTGCAGAATTCCGTCTCGTAGTAGCGGCGGTTGAACACCCCCGTCACAAAGTCGTGGTTCATGTCGTCGCGGCACATCTCCCGCTCCCGCGGGGTCATCCGGTCTTCGGGCAGGTCATTGCCTGCCAGAGGGGCCGTCATCTGCAGCTGCCACACCTTGCCGTCGGCCACGACACAGCGGCGCAGCACACAGTCCACCTGACCGCCGCGCAGCTCGTAGTCCACCATCAGGCCGTCGTCCTGCCAGCAGCGGTCGGCGTCCTCGTCCACCTGCGTCAGGCTCACATCCTGAAACACAGGCCGCGAACTTTCGACGAATTGCCGCAAGTCCTGCTCAGTCCATTCATTTTTCATGCGATTTTTCCCCATTTTATACACCGGGTCTTCCTTCCCGGTGCTCTGCCTTTTCACAGTCGAGCCTGTTTTCATGGCCAGTGTATCGCTGTAAAAACAGGTTCTTATCCCTGACTGCTCTCATTCGATTATACCACGACGGCGGGACGCTTACCAGCAAAACGCACAATTTTCAAAAAGAGTTTTTTACATTCTCGTCAAATTGAGGTTTTGGCCTCTTTTTCGACCGGTGCCTCGGCGCGGCAGTAGACCTCGCACTCAGCCTGGATGCGGCTGGCCAGAGGCTCTGCATCGAAGCCCTCCGCGGCGCGCCAAGTCCAGTTGCCGCCCAGCTTGCCGGGGGTGTTCAGGTGGGCTTCTGCGCCCAGACCCAGCCAGTCGGACATGGGGATGATGGCCCGGTCAGCCACAGAGCCGAGGGCCGCACGCAGCAGCGCGATGCGGACGGCGTCCGGCTTGACGGCGGCCACCTCCTTCACGGTGGGCTTGCAGGGGGGTCAGGTGGAGATAAGCGGCGGCGTTGGCCTTCTCCTTCCCGGTGGCGGCGTTCTCCCACCAGTCGGTGAGGGTGGTGTTGTCGTGGGTACCCGGGTAGACCACGCTGTTCTTGACGTGGTTGTGGGGCAGATACTCGTTGTCGCCGCCGCCGAAAGCGAACTGCAAAACTTTCATGCCCGGGAAGGTGCTGTCGGCCAGCAGCTCCCGGACGCTGGGGAACAGCTCGCCCAGATCTTCCGCGATGATGGGCAGCTTGCCAAGGGCAGCTTCCAGTGCGTGGAACAAGTCCATCCGGGGGCCGATCTCCCACTTGCCGGTGCAGGCGGTAGAGCTGCCCGCCGGGATGGCCCAGTAGGTGTCGAAGCCGCGGAAGTGGTCGATGCGGAGCAGGTCATAGATGCCGAGGGCGTGGCGGACGCGCCGGATCCACCAGGCGTATCCCGTCTGTTTATGATACGGCCAGTTATACAGCGGGTTGCCCCAGAGCTGGCCGTCTGCGGAGAAGTAATCCGGCGGACAACCGGCCACGCGGGCAAAGCCGCCCTGCGCGTCCAGCTCGAAGAGCTCGCCGCCCACCCATGCATCCACCGAGTCGGCAGAGACGTAGATCGGGATGTCGCCCAGAATTTTTACGCCCTTGGCGTTGGCGTAGTCCTTGACCTTCTTCCACTGGGTGGCAAACTCGTACTGCAGGAACTTCCAGAAGCCGATCTCCTCTTCCTGCTCTGCTGCGAACTTTGCCAGCGCGGCGGCGTCCCGCAGGCGGTACTCCCGGGGCCACTCAGTCCAGCTCTTCATGCCGTTGGCGGTCTTGAGGGCCATGTAGAGGGCGTAATCATTCAGCCAGCTGTCGTTGGCAAGGGCGAAAGCGTAGTAGTCGTCGGGGTAGTAGTGGGCGCAGCCGTGGAGACCGGCGTACTTCTCGCGCCATGCGGCGTAGGCGGTGCGCAGCACTTTATAGCGGCTGGTGTAGAGAGTGCCGTAGTCCACCGAAAGCGGGTCATCGCCCCACTTTTCCGCCTTGAGCTGGGCGGCGGTCAGCAGGCCGTCGGCCTTGAGGGCGTCGAGGTCGATGAAGTAGGGGTTACCCGCAAAGGCAGAGCAGCTCTGGTAGGGGCTGTCGCCGTAGCCGGTGGGGCTGAGGGGCAGCAGCTGCCAGATGTGCTGGCCCGCAGCGGCCAGAAAATCCACGAACTTGAGCGCTTCGGCGCCAAAGCAGCCAATACCATAGGGGCCGGGCAGGCTGGACACCGGCATCAGGATTCCACTTTCACGCATGATGATACCTTCCTCGCTTTATATTCCGTTTGGGTTTATGCTGTTTCCTATCATAACATAAGCGAAGACTATTTTCCACAGGCAAAAAACGTGGTATACTTAGTTTTATAGTGGGATAATATCGTTTTTATTGCAGGAGGTATCGTGCCATGCAGCGCACGGAAAAATATTTTGAGAACGACGCATTCCGCAAGACTGCCGCCGGGGTCATCCTGGCCGCAGAGGCGGACGCAAAAACGGGCGGCGGGCGCATCGCGCTGGACGGCACGGTGTTCTACCCCGAAGGGGGCGGTCAGCCCGCCGACAGAGGCACGCTGACCCTCGCCGACGGCACGGTGCTTCATGTCACCGACGTCCACGAGACGAACGGCATCATCTGGCACAGGGTGGATGCCCTGCCCGAGGCGGCACAGCCCGGTGCCGCCGTCACCGGCACCATCGACTGGGAGTGGCGCTTCGACAAGATGCAGCAGCACACCGGCGAGCACATCCTCTCCGGCATCCTGCACCAGATGTTCGGGGCCGAGAACGTGGGCTTCCACATCGGCTCCGATGCCGTGCGGATGGACACCAGCGTCCCCATCTCCACCGAGGGCCTGCGGGAGGCAGAACTTGCCGCCAACCGCATCATCTGGGAGAATGTGCCGGTGCTCATCACCTACCCCACCCCCGAAGAGCTGGCGGCGCTGACCTACCGCAGCAAAAAAGAGATCGCCGGGCAGGTGCGCATCGTGACCATCCCGGGCGCGGACGTCTGCGCCTGCTGCGGCACCCACACCGCCGCCACCGGACAGGTGGGACAAATCAAGATCCTCACCTCTGAGAACTACAAGGGCGGTGTCCGGCTCAGCGTCGTCTGCGGCGGACGCGCCCTGCGGGAAGCGCAGGCCATGCGGAGCCGTCAGGCCGACATCGGCGCACTGCTCTCGGCCAAGGCCGACCAGACCGCCGTGGCGGTCCACCGGGTGTACGACGAGTACACGGCCCTGAAATTCGCCCACTTCGGCCTGTGCAGTCAGCTCTTCGATGCACTGGCCGCACAGCTTGGCCCCGACGAGACGGCCATCCGCACCGTTCCCGGCCTCGACCCGGACGGCCTGCACCGTCTGGCCGCACGGTTGAGCGAGGCCACCACCGGTCTCTGCGCCGCTCTGACGCCCAGCGAGAAGGGCACCGGCTACTGCATCGCGCGCTCCGGCGGCGACGTCCGCGCCCTGACCAAAGCCCTCAACGCCGCCCTGAACGGACGCGGCGGCGGCAAGCCCGGTATCTGCCAGGGCAGCTGCGCCGCCACGCCGGAGCAGGTGGAGGAACTTTTGAAGAAAGCTCTGTAAGTACAAACTTTTCACGTCACAAGGAGAATACTATCTTATGAGAATGCGTTTCAAGCCCTACGCCCACGACGAACTGATGGCCGCTGATTTCCACGTCCACGAGCCCCTTATCTGGGGCGGCAAGTGGCACAGCCAGTATGCCCGCCCGGAGCAGCCTTTCGTGCTGGAGCTGGGCTGCGGCAAGGGCGGCTTCATCTCCCAGCTGGCCTCTGCCCACCCCGAGAACAACTATCTGGGCATCGACATCACCGACAAGGTGCTCATCCTCGCAAAGCGCAAGATCGAAGCCGCTTACGCCGAGGCAGGCCGCCCCATCGACAATGTCAAGATCATGAGCACCGACATCGAGCGCATCAAGGGCGTCATCACCCCGGAGGACACCGTCAGCCGCATCTACATCAACTTCTGCAACCCGTGGAGCAAGAACGCTTCCTCCAACAAGCACCGCCTCACCTACCCCCGCCAGCTCATCCAGTACCGCGAATTCCTCAAGGACGGCGGCGAGATCTACTTCAAGACCGACGACGATGACCTGTTCCGCGACAGCCTGACCTACTTCCCCGCTTCCGGCTACGACATCGTCTGGCAGACTTACGACCTCCACGAGAACGAGCCGGAGTGGAACATCCGCACCGAGCATGACGGGGATGTTCACCGAGATGGGCATTAAGATCAAGGCCCTCATCGCCCGCAAGAAGGCCGGCGACGACTCCGTGACCTGGGTGGAGCCGAAGGTGCTCAAGAAGCTGGCCGCGCAGGCGGAGGCCGAAGCTTCGGCCAAGGCCGAGGGTGAAGGCAATGTCTGACCCTTGTGAATACTGCCTGAACAACCAGCAGGACGAATATGGCAGCTGGTACTGCGCCGAGGGCGGCGCACTGGATGAGGACGAGATGGCCCGCTATCTCTCCCATACCACTTCGGCCTGCCCTTACTTTTGAGCCGGGCGATGAATATAAGATCGTCCGCAAACAGAACTGACTGGAGGTGTCCCCTTGTCGTTTTTTCCTCAATACGACAGTCTGCGGTTTCTCGCTTTATCATATCCTTGCGTTTTTGCCTCATCTACTCCTGTCTGGGCTGGTGCGTCGAGGTGGTGTATGCCGCCGCCACCACCGGCCAGCTGGTGAACCGGGGCTTCCTGAACGGCCCGGTCTGCCCTATCTACGGCTTCGGCATGATCCTGGTGCTCTTCTGCCTCACACCGCTGGAAGATGACCTGTTGCTGCTGTATCTCGGCGGCGTCATCCTGCCCAGTGCCTTGGAGCTGGTGGGCGGATGGGCGCTGTATAAGCTCTACCGGCACCCCGGTGGGTGGGGACTACACCGACAAGGCCCTTCAACATCGGCGGCTATGTCTGTCTTGAGTTCTCGCTGATGTGGGGCTTGGGGGCCATGGTGATGGTCAAGGTCATCCATCCCACCATTGCCGCGCTGGTGAACATCATTCCGCCGCTGGTGGGCTTTGTGCTGATGTGTCTGCTCTACGCGGTGTATGCCGCCGACGTGGTGGCTACCGCCATCGCCGCCTCCGACCTCGCCCGGGAGCTGGACGCTCTCGAGAAGGTGGCCGACAGTATGCATGCTGTCAGCGACGCCATGACCGAGCTCCTTGGCACCACCGCGCTGGACATGGACCAGAAGATGGACGAGAGCCGCCTGCAGCTCAAGCTGGCCGCCGCCGAGGCCCGGGACAGCTACGACAAGCTGTCGCCCCGTGAGGCCGCTTCCACCATGCGCGCCCGCGCCGACGAGGCCATGGAGGCCGCACGCCGCGCCTCCCAGACTGCCCGCCTCAACGCCGCCGAAGCGGCCAAGGCCGTCAAGCTGGCCGCGCAGGGCAAGGCCGAGCAGACCACCGCATTCCTGCAGCTGGAACAGCTCAAGGAAGAGCTGGCCGCCCGTGCGCAGGTCATGCAGGCCCACACCCGCCGCGGCACCCATCTGCTGGGCAAGGGCCGTATGCTCCGCGCCTACCCCAAGCTGAAGCACGGTCAGAACAACCGCTCCCTCAGCAGCCTGCTCGAGCAGCTCGAGGACGAATATCCCGACTCCTTCAACGGATTCGGCATCCAGTAAAGATAAAAAAAGTACGGCTGGGACGCTGTCCCAGCCGTATTTTTTTGATGCAGCTCAAGCCCAGAGATCTTCCGGGTAAAGGCCGTCGGCCGTCTTTTTGGCGATGGCTTCCACCACCACGGGCTTATCCTCGCGGTAGGTGACGCCATACCACTTATCGGTGCTGCGCAGCACCTTGACGGCGGCTTTCTTTTCGCCGATGAGCTCACTGACCACCAGCGGCAGGAAATACTCGCACTTGAGCGGGTTCTTTTCCAGATTCTCGTCCAGCCAGCGGGCAAAAGCGCCGGTCGGCTTCCTTCACGAAGCTCTCGCCGAAGCCCCAGAGGTTCATGCTCACGGGCGTCTCGCCGGGCAGGTCCGTCCAGCTCTCGCCGCCGTCCTCGGTGTAGTGGATGCCGCCCTCATAGGTCTCGATGCGGGTGCGCTCGGTGACGCTGTGGAGGGTGCTGTCCTCGTTGAGGGCGCAGACGCCGCGGGCGACGCTGCCATTTTCGGCAAACGGTGTTCTTGAGCAGGTAGCTCACCATACAGTAGTCGTAGACCTCGCCGTCGGTGTGAGTGGAGAGGTGATCGTAGATGACCTTGAACGCCTCGGGGCCGTAGTAGTCGTCGGCATTGATGACGGCGAAGGGGCCGTGGATGTAGGGTTTTGCGGCCAGCACCGCGTGGCAGGTACCCCAGGGCTTCACGCGGCCCTCGGGGATGGTGTAGCCCTCGGGCAGCTCGTCCAGCTGCTGGAAGGCGTACTTCACGTCCATCACCCTGGACACGCGGTCGCCGATGGCGGCTTTGAAAGCCTCTTCGATCTCGTGCTTGATGACGAAGATGACCGTCTCGAAGCCTGCGCGGCGGGCGTCGTACAGGGAATAATCCACGATGACCTGACCGCAGGGACCCACCGGATCGATCTGCTTCATGCCGCCGTAGCGGCTGCCCATGCCGGCAGCCATGACCACCAGGACCGGTTTGTTCATGTTTTATCTCCTCCTTGAAAAGGGTGTTTTTCTTTTACGGTTTTATTATACTCCAAACCATGCCGGACAACAAGACGAAGCTGTTTTTTGAAACTCGGCAAGTTTTTATTGCATATATCAGCAAGCAAATATTGCCTTTTGCTTTCAGACAGGGTATAATAACCTCATCCGACACAAAAACGACCGGCCAGCCGCTTTTGCAGGCCGAAGCTAAGAAGCCGTTTTCACAAGCATTGCACCCCGCTTATGAAAGCAGCTTCTGGAAAGTGAGTTTTTTTCATGAACGAAACTGTGACCAAGCGTTTCCTGCTCTACTTCCGCCTGATGATGGTAGCGTGGATCCTGATTGCCAACGCCTTTTTCCACGCCATCGAGTTTGAGTACAGCTGGCTCATCTTTTTGAGCAACATCATGCTCTTTACGATGGAGGGCGACATCAAAGACCGCTTTATCAGCGTGGAGCTGGGCGGCCTCGTGGGCATGGTGCTCACGGTGCTGGCGATGCTGGCCATCGGTGCGCTGACGCCTGTTCTGGGCGGGATGCTGGGCCTGCTGCTGCCGCTGGGCGTGGTGCTCTTCATCCTCATCATCCTGCACCCCTACGCCCCCAAGGTGCTGAACAATGTGGGCTTTGCCTACCTGACCGTCGCCTGCATCGACAGCGCAGCTTTTGCAGCGAATCTGCCCCTCTTCTTCGGGGTGTACATCGTCGGCTCTCTGGTCTTCAACGGCGGCTGCGTGCTGCTCATGAAGCCGGCCCGTTATCTGGCCGCCCGGAGCATCAAGAACGACGTCAAGGCTGACGCCTGAATCTGAGTTTCTCATCTTTTCTTCTTTTTTCCTCACAGCGCCCCGGCAGCAAAGATGCCGGGGCGCTGCACTTTTATGTGGATTCTGCCGTTTTTCCGTGCTACAATGGGGTAAAATTAAGAGAAAGGAAGTTTCCCGCCATGTATGCTGCATCTCCTGCACGCTGCTCCACCCTGCCCTACCACCGCTGCCCTGAACAACACCACCTTCACCGCTGACGAGCTGGAGGCCATCGATAAGGCTTCCGGAATTTTACAAGGAGTAATTTATGTCCAAAACTGTATGGATAACCGGAGCTTCCTCCGGCATTGGCCGGGAGTTTGCCCGCCGGTATGCCCGCCTCGGCTTCCGGCTCATCCTCACCGCCCGCCGCACCGACCGACTCGAAGCTCTGGCCGCAGAGCTCACCGCGAAATACAGCACCTTCTGCCGCATCCTGCCTGCTGATTTGGAGCAGGAGAGCGAATGCGCCCGTCTCTGCGAGGCGCTGACGGACGAGCGCATCGATCTTTTCATCAACAACGCCGGCTTCGGCGTCTGCGGCAGCTTCCTTGAGACCAGCGGCGAGAAAGAACTCTCCATGGCGAAGGTCAATGTGCTGGCCATGCACCAGCTGTTCAAGTTCGCCGTGAAAAAGATGGAGGCTCAGGGCTTCGGCACTGTGCTCAACGTGGCGTCTTCCGCCGGGCTGCTGCCGGGCGGACCCTATATGGCAGGCTACTACGCCACCAAAGCGTACGTTGTCAGCCTGACCCGGGGCGTGGCCGAAGAACTGCGCCAGCAGCACAGCCCGGTCTACGTCTGCGCCCTCTGCCCCGGCCCGGTGGACACCGAGTTCAACGAGCGGGCCGACGTGGTGTTCGCACTGCGGGGCATCAGCCCGGAACTCTGCGTCGAGGAGGCCATGCGGGGGATGCTCCGCCGCAAGACCATCATCGTCCCGTCGGCCCTCATGCGGGCGGCGACGACGGCCCAGCGGTTCATGCCGATGGCGATCTTAATGCCCATCATGGCCCACCAGCAGAAGAAAAAACTGGGCTGAAGGGCTATTGTGTGCAACAAGCAGCAATCCGGCCTTTGCAAGACCCGTTTTATGACGATTTCACGAAAACGCAGCAAAATGAGCAAAAAATTTGCAGTAATTATGCCAAGAAAACACCTTGACAGTCGGAATAAAGAATGCTACTCTAGTATACAAGAGGGCGCAGGGCCGGACAGTCCAAATTGCTGCTTCCCATGGCGGCAGTTGGACTACAGGTATCGTCCGGCAGCGCAGCGCCCCGCAAAGCAAAATTCTGATTGGAGGACTTAATTATGGCACAGTGTACTCCCAAATCCTTTGACCTGACCGGCAAGGTCGCGCTCATCACCGGCGCATCTTACGGCATCGGCATGGCGATCGCAAAGGCAATGGCCGCAAACGGCGCTACCATCGTCTTCAACGACATCAAGCAGGAGCTTGTCGATAAGGGCATCGCCGCTTATGAAGAAGCTGGCATCAAGGCTCACGGCTATGTCTGCGACGTCACCGATGAGGACGCCGTAAACGCCATGGTCGCAAAGATCACCGAGGAAGTCGGCCATATCAACATTCTGGTCAACAACGCCGGCATCATCAAGCGCATCCCCATGACCGAGATGACCGCTGCTCAGTTCCGCCAGGTCATCGATGTTGACCTGAACGCTCCGTTCATCGTCGCCAAGGCTGTCATCCCCGACATGATCGCTCAGGGCGGCGGCAAGATCATCAACATCTGCTCCATGATGAGCGAGCTGGGCCGTGAGACCGTCTCCGCCTACGCTGCAGCCAAGGGCGGCCTGAAGATGCTGACCAAGAACATCGCCTCCGAGTACGGCGAGTACAACATCCAGTGCAACGGCATCGGACCCGGCTACATCGCTACCCCGCAGACCGCACCTCTGCGCGAGCGTCAGCCCGACGGCAGCCGTCACCCCTTCGACAGCTTCATCGTCGCCAAGACCCCCGCAGGCCGCTGGGGCGAAGCTGAGGATCTGGGCGGACCCGCTGTCTTCCTGGCTTCTGCCGCTTCCGACTTCGTCAACGGCCTCATCCTGTACGTTGACGGCGGCATCCTGGCTTACATCGGCAAGCAGCCGCAGTAAGTTTTTTCCATATCCGGCATTTTTGCGCCGTGTCCGCTGCCTTCCGGGTGCCGGGCACGGCGCTCTTTTTGTTTCCCATATCGACTTTTTTCCCGGAATCTGCTACACTGGTCATAATAATATAATAAAAACAGGAGGACTTTCCCATGAAGATCGCACTTATCAACGAGAACAGCCAGGCCGCAAAGAACGGCATCATCGAGGCCGCTCTGAAGAAGGTCGTAGAGCCGATGGGCCACGAGGTGGTCAACTACGGCATGTACGCTGCCGATGACGCCGCACAGCTGACCTATGTGCAGTGCGGCATCCTCGCCGCCATCCTGCTCAACAGCGGCGCTGCCGACTACGTCATCACCGGCTGCGGCACCGGCGAGGGCGCCATGCTGGCCCTGAACAGCTTCCCCGGCGTCATCTGCGGCCATGTGGAGGACCCTGTGGATGCCTACACCTTTGCCCACGTCAACGACGGCAATGCCGTCGCCATGCCTTTCGCTAAGGGCTTCGGCTGGGGCGGTGAGCTGAACCTCGAGTACTGCTTTGAGAAGCTGTTCGGCTTCGGCCACGGTCAGGGCTACCCCAAGGAGCGCGTCGAGCCCGAGCAGCGCAACAAGAAGATCCTCGACGGCGTCCGCGCCGCCACCTTCAAGCCCCTCATCGAGTGCCTCAAGAGCATCGATCAGGACCTGCTGAAGGGTGCCATCGCCGGTGAGAAGTTCAGCGAGCTGTTCTTCGCCTCCTGCAGGGACGAGGAGCTGGCCGCTTATATCAAGAGCCTGCTGGCTTGAGCGGTGGCCAGAGCATGACAGCCCTGTATCACCTGAACGAGAACACCGCCCACCTGCTGGAGGGCTTTCTGGAATCGGCAGTCCCCCTCATTGCGGGGCTGGCGGAGGTCATCGGCCTGTTCATCATCGTGACGAGCCTTGTCAAGGCCACCTACCACTATGTGCGGGCGACCTTTTTCCGCGACCGGTACGACTTCCACCACGAAATGAGCACCGGCCTGACGACGGCGCTGGAATTTCTCATGTCAGCAGAGATCGCCAAGACCTTCCTTCTGCAGAACCTCGAGTCGGTCATCCCGCTGGCGGCGACTTTCGCGCTGCGCGCTCTGATGAGCCTGCTGCTCCATGTCGAAATGCGGGCAGACCACACGGGGGAAAAATGATGCCTGCCAAAGTTTTCTTTGCCCATTCTTTTCCGGTTTGTGCAGAACGTCAAAAATATGGACTTTTTGCATCGGCACGCCCTGCTACTGGCTCATCGGCTTCGGCCTGATGTTCGGCTTCAACGGCGGCTCTTCCCTGAGCCTTTCCACCGATGAGACCATGACCCTGAGCTGTGCCTGTGGACAGCACCCTCCTGCCGAAGATCAAGGTCGAGGTCATCGTCTCCAGGATCTCGGTCGATTCCGTGGTGGAGGCCGCCGAGACGGCGTGGATATATTGTTCTCCATTTTTTGCCCTTTTTTGCCCTTTTTTTCTGATAATTCCAAACACAGCTCAAAGCCCCGCTCCTTCACACAAAGGAGCGGGGCTTTGGCGTTTCTTGACAGTGCCCGTCCGTCGTGCTATCTTTGTGGGCAGGATATTAAAAAACACAGGAGTGTTATCATGAAAGAACTTTTTGAAAAGGGAGCTTTATTCCTTCCGGGCCGTCGCGGCCATCCTGGCCCGCTGGCTGCTGCTGGCCGTTCCCACCGGCCTCGTCTGCGGTGCCGTCGGCACAGCGTTCCACCTGGCCGTGGAGCATGTCACCGAGTGGCGGGCCGAGCACATCTGGCTGCTCTGGCTGCTGCCGGTGGCAGGTCTTGCCATCGTGGCACTCTATAAGGTGACGGGCTGCGAAGGGATGGGGACGAACAACGTCATCCGCGCCGTCCACAGCGGCGAAAGCGTCAGCCCGCTGCTGGTACCGGCCATCTTCTTCGGCACGGTGCTCACCCACCTCTGCGGCGGCTCGGCCGGACGCGAGGGCGCGGCTTTGCAGATGGGCGGAAGCATCGGCTACAACATCGCAAAGCTCTTCCGCTTCTCCGACCACGACCGCCGCACGGCCACAGCCTGCGGCATGGCGGCGTTCTTCTCGGCACTGTTCGGCACGCCGCTGTCGGCGACTCTCTTCGGCATCATGGTGGAGGACGTGGGCCTCGCGTTCTCGGTGGCCTTTGTTCCCGGCTTCGCCGCCGCCCTCATCGCCTACGGCGTCTCGCTGGCCTGCGGCATCTCTCCTACCCATTTTGAGCTGACCGCACCGGCGCTTTCCATTGATTCCACTCTGCTGGTGGCTGTGCTGGGTGTTGCCTGTGCGCTGGTGGCCCGGGCATTCTGCTGGCTTCTCCACACCATGGAGCACGAAATGCCCCGCCGCCTGCCAAACCCCTGGGTGCGTGCCGTCGTGGGCGGTGCTGCCGTGGTGGCCCTCTCCTACCTGATGGGCGTGGGCCGCTACAACGGCGCAGGCATGGGCGTCATCACTGCCGCCGTGGAGCA
>ENA-OQES01000689-OQES01000689.1-human-gut-metagenome-genome-assembly--contig:-NODE-689-length-13546-cov-2.451449_pt1 | contig 13546 bp, 20 predicted proteins | sample MGYA00242798_ERZ504641 | MGnify/ENA primary metagenome ERZ504641 (study PRJEB26092, sample SAMD00036327) | human gut metagenome | host: Homo sapiens | study: EMG produced TPA metagenomics assembly of... | reverse complement strand
GGAAGACCTTATCGTTGCTTGCGAGAATGCTCTTCATTTCCTTTGGTGGTGTACCCAAGGCTGTTGTGCCTGACAACTTAAAATCAGCCGTTTCCGCAGTGATCGTAATGAGCCTGTTATCAATGACGACTTCGCTGCTATGGCTGAATTTTATGACATGGCTGTTTATCCAGCTAGGGTGCGCCGTCCCAAGGACAAGGCACTGGTTGAGAATGCTGTAAAGCTAATGTATCGGTCGGTATATGTAGATATTGAAGGGCAAATTTTCCATAATCTAGAATCACTTAATGTTGCTATACGCACATCTTTAGAAGCATTTAACAGCCGTAGATTGAGTGGGCGTAAGGAATCCCGTCAAGAACTATTTGAGGAAATGGAAAAAGATTTCTTCGTCCTCTTCCTACCGCTCGCTATCAGATGAAGTCTAGAAAGTCTGCTATCAAGTATCTCGCCGCGACTTGAACCGGGAACTATATCGCTCCATTTCTTTGCCTCTCCGCTGAGAACACGCTTTATGTTCTTGACAGAAATACAAGAATCTTTATTCTCTCTGTTTATGATAAGCGACAAGCCATCATAAGCCAAAGGTATAGCCACGGGCAAATAATTGCGTGACTTTAGATTCTCCAACTCACTTTTTTGTGAAATTTCTTGATGCAATAACCAGCTGCAGACTGTCATTCATCAGCATCTTTATAGCATCATACTCATTTGTATAAATCGGAGTAAGCTTGGCATCCCGATATATACTTTCGAAGACCTGAACTTCTTCGTCGATTATAGGACTAAAACTTTCGTCAGAAGCGAACGAAATCGCTCCTGACGAATAAGTATCTGTTCTGCCGCTTTTGGGTTTGTCGGCACAAGCGGCCAACATGCCCGACAGCAGCATCAATCCTACCAAATTGTAGAATAGTTTTCTTCTCATATCACGTAATTACTGCAGTTTGAATGTTACTGGCAACGTATATCTTACGTTAACCGACGTACCGTTCTGCTTTCCAGGAGTCCAGTTAGGCATGCTGCTAACAACACGCACAGCCTCTCTGTCGAGAGACGGGTCAACAGACCTCAGGACTTTCACATTAGAAATAGAACCATTCTTACCTACAACGAACTGTACAATAACCTTACCCTGGATACCGTTCTCTGCAGCAACAACCGGATATTTGATGTTGTCTCTCAGCCAAGCCATCAAAGCGCCCTGTCCACCAGGGAATGAAGGCTGCTCTTCAACCACGTCAAACACCTTATTCTCCTCCTCGTTCTTTGGAGGTTCAGGCTGGGCAATTTCTTCCTTAGCTTTGAGCACCTCGCCGCCAATTTCGTCATTACCAACTACGTTGAACGCACCGATAGTAGTTTTTTGTCTTCTGAAGGTCTTCCTGAGTTTTCATTTCCTCCTCAGGCTTTACCTCAGAGTCCTTCTTGATAACAGGAGCAGTAAACTTGATAGAGCTCTTTACCTTCTCTACAACTTTGGGCTGCTCGATTTTAGGAGTTACCTTTTTCTTCTCAACTTTCGGCGTCTTGTCTATTTTAGACAATTTAGCCTCAGTGACAATCGCAACTTTTTGGTTCGCCTCAATAACATTCTTAATAGCTATAGCCGAGAAAATAGCAACTGCAGCAATAAGTACGATAATGATAGACCAAAGGTTACGTTTTGCGGTACCTTTACGGAGCTTGTATGCTCCATATGCCTGGTTCTTTCCCTCGAACACGAGGTCACACCATGCATTAGATATAAGATCTATTTTTGGACATTGTCTTTTCATTTTAAAGTGTTACTCAACGATTACTTCACTCCTTTTTTTCAGTAAGAAGGCCTTTGTCTTCAGGAGTAATGTTATCGATGACATACTTACCTATACTGCAAATCTGCATCTCATCCAGAGCATCAACCAAATTCTTATAAGAAGCATTGTCAGTTGCCTTGATAATGATTGTCAGGGTAGGAATCTTCTGCCCGTCAACTTCACCATTCTTCAGCTTCTCCAATTCTCTATTATATACAGAATCTGGGTATTTTCCCAGGATTGCTCAACTTTTTGCTGTCGAGCTCGGCCTTAGCCTTCATAATCGTAGACACCGGTATGGTACCGTCTTCAGTGACATGGTTGATAAGGACCTTACGGATACCTTCCTTGCCCCAAGTTGTTTCTTTAAGGCAATTAGGATCATTGTAATTAGGAATACCTGCTACGTAGTAAATTTTGTCATTACCTGCAACGTAGATTGTAATAGTCTGCGAAGCCTTGGTAGCAGTTCTGTCCTCTTTCTGCACGTTCTCATCGTTACTTGGCATCGTCAGCTGCATTGTCTGAGGCTTGCTCAATGACGTACACAGCATGAAGAATGTGATAAGAAGCATCATCATGTCCACCATAGGCGTAAAGTCTACGCGTAGGTCAATCTTCTTCTGTTTGCTTTCTTTCTGCTTTGCCATGACTTATTCCTCCACTTTTTTGTAAGAAGTGATAAGATAGTAACGATTCTGATTCATGTCCTGAAGTTCAGACATTACTTTCTTGATAACCTTATAGGGTGTCTTCTCGTCAGCCTTGATAGCCAGTTTCATATCTGAGTTGTTGTCAGTAACTGTCTTAACCCACAACTGGAACTCGCTCATACCGCCGTCGATACTGTCTGTAGGAACGCCCTTATCTTTCTGATAGTCGTTCATGTGAGCTGCATCCTGACTCAGGAATGCGCCCATATCTTCCATAGACACACCGATATTGGTTGCGCTGCGAGAGTTTTTCATCTGAGTGCCGTTAAGGCTTACGCCAAACTGATCAGCCATAGTGCTGAGCGCGGCCTCCATATCGCCAGGTTTGTCCCAGCCCAAGAACACCTTGCCCCTACTGTCGATCAGTATGCTCAAGACGTTATTCTCCGGAACCTTTAGCTCCGATACCGAACCCGGCGTGAGAACCTTAACTGCCTCATTCTTAACGAATGTTGATGTCAACATGAAGAATGTAAGCAAGAGGACCATCACGTCGCTCATCGGAGTCATATCGATCCAGATCGCATTTTTTCTTAATTTTTACTTTACCCATAGTAATCAAAATTTTAAAGGGTTAGTAAAATTAAGCTTCGTCTGCGTGATTGGCTTCGTATGTCTGAGCAATTGAATAACCAACCTCATCAAGGGCGTATGTCAGCTTGTCGATCTTGTTTGTGAATGTGTTATAAGAAATAACAGCAACCCAAGAAGTCAAAATACCGAATGCGGTGTTGATCAAAGCCTCAGAAATACCTGTAGACAATGCCAGAGAGTCACCACCACCACCGGCAGCCAAAGCCTGGAATGAACGAATCATACCGATAACGGTACCGAGAAGACCGGTAAGAGTACCGAGTGTAACGATAGTTGCGATGATAGGAAGGTTCATCTGCAGTGTAGGCATCTCAAGCTGAGTAGCCTCTTCGTGAGCCTGCTGGATTTTAGAAACCTTCTGAGCCTTCTTCATACCTGTTGTAGCTTCCATTTCCTTGTAAGCGCGGATAGAAGCAGAAACAACGTTAGCAACAGAACCTCTCTGCTTGTCGCAGATGCGCTGTGCTTCAGCGAAGTCGCCTTTGCTTACAGCAGCCTTAACGTTAAGAACGAACTTAGCAAGTGAGCCTGTTCCGAATGCAGAACGAAGAGCGATCCAACGCTCGATGCTCAGAGCGATTACAGTAAGCAAAAGTGTCTGGATGATAGGCACGATAACACCACCTTTGTAAATTGTACCGAGCAAGTTTGTCGGGTGACCTGCGGGATCGTTACCTGCGAAGTTTGCCGGATTACCAAGCAGATACTTGAAAATGCAAAGCGCAATAACGAAACATACAACGATAACCCAGATCGCTGCTCTAATACCTTGGAAGCCCTGATTTTTCTTTGTAGGGCTTGCTGCTTTTTGTGTAGTTGCCATAATTTTGAATTTAAATTTTAGTTATTAATAATTTAAGTTATAAAGTTTCCGATTAATGAAATTACAGTTTTTCCTTATATTTGCAAACAAGATCCCAAATAAGACTGCACAAAGATAACAATTAATGATCAATAAGAAGATTTATTAATAAGTTTTAACAGCGTTTCCTCTGTATTTTACATTAAAATATATTTGTGCAATCGTTATCTCGGCTGTTATTTAAGCTTAGCCAGCGCCTCCTTTATACGCCTCATAGCCTCACAAATATTCTCGTCGCTTGTGGCATAGCTCATTCTGAAACAAGCAGGATCGCCGAAAGCATCGCCTGCCACTGTAGCTACGTGAGCCACTTCAAGCAGATACATCGCAAGGTCTGTAGAAGTATTTATGACATGTCCTTCATAGCTCTTGCCGAAGAAATTACTGCACTTCGGGAACAGGTAGAAAGCTCCTTCGGGAACATTAACCTCAAGGCCCGGAATCTCCTTTGCAAGTTTTACTATAAGGTCACGACGGCGGTGGAATGCCTGTCTCATTGTCTCGACACACTCCTGCGAAGCAGTGTATGCCTCAACTGCAGCCTTCTGGCTAACTGAGCAAGGACCGCTGGTATACTGTCCCTGAAGTTTGTTGCAGCCTTTCACGATCCATTCGGGAGCAGCAATATATCCGATACGCCATCCGGTCATTGCATAAGCCTTTGACACACCATTTACGATAATTGTCCTCTCCTTCATTCCGGGAACAAGCGCTATACTATTATGCTTGCCAATATAATTGATATGCTCATAAATCTCGTCGGCAATGACATACAGGTCTTCATGTCTTTTTATGACCTCAGCCAGTCCTTCGAGCTCTTCCTTTGAATAGACGCTTCCAGTAGGATTACTCGGAGAGCACAATATCAGCATTTTAGTTTTAGGTGTAATAGCCGCCTCAAGCTGCTGCGGAGTCATCTTGAAGTTCTGTTCGAACCCTGCCTCTACAATTACAGGCTCACCTCCTGCCAGTTTAACCATCTGCGGATAACTAACCCAATATGGTGCCGGTATGATAACTTCGTCACCTTCATTAACGAGTGCCATCACAGCGTTGCAAACGCTCTGCTTTGCGCCGTTAGACACCAATACTTCATTGACTGTATATGTTAAGCCGTTCTCATTCTTAAGCTTTGCAACAATAGCCTCTCTCAAATCCATGTATCCCGGAACAGGTGAATATCTTGAGAAGTTGTTGTCAACAGCCTTCTTGGCAGCGTCCTTAATGTGGTCTGGCGTGTTAAAGTCTGGTTCACCCACGCTCATATTAATAACGTCAATACCTTGTGCTTTCATCTCGCCACTTTTCTGTGACATGGCGAGAGTGGCTGAAGGTGCCAAGCGATTAAGACGGTCTGATAATTGTGCCATTGTCATATATTAAATTTATGCTCCTGCAAATTTAAGCAATTTATTCGTTCTATAAAATAAATGATGTTATATTTTATTCCAATTATTAAAATGACTTTTTTTACAAATGCTTTTTTTTACAATTACAAATGTAAAGTATGTCCCATGCGGTCTTTTTTTGTCTTCAAGTACTTATAATCGTACTCGTTAGGCGTTATTTCGATTGGAACATTTTCAACAATTTCAAGGCCGTAAGCCTCAAGGCCTACACGCTTTGTAGGATTGTTGGTGATAAGTCGCATCTTGTGCACGCCGAGCTTGCGCAGCATCTGCGCGCCGCAGCCGTAGTCGCGCTCATCGGGCTTGAATCCGAGATGTATGTTTGCATCAACGGTATCAAGGCCTTCTTCCTGCAGCTTATAGGCCTCAATCTTGTTCATAAGTCCTATGCCGCGTCCTTCCTGCTGCATATATATCAGCACGCCCTTGCCTTCTTTCTCTATCATCTGCATGGCCTTGTGCAGCTGCTGTCCGCAATCGCAGCGCATGCTTCCGAATACATCTCCGGTGGCGCATGAAGAATGAACACGCACGAGCACAGGCTCGTCTTCTTTCCACTCACCCTTTATCAGGGCCATGTGCTCGAGTCCGCTGCTGGTCTGACGGAACGGAACAAGCTTGAAATGTCCGTATTCAGTCGGCATATCCACCATAGTGCCTACGCTTATCAGCGACTCTCGCTGCAGTCTGTATGCAATGAGGTCCTTAATTGTTATGACTTTAAGATTATATTTTGCTGCGAACTCCACGAGTTGCGGAAGACGTGCCATCGTACCGTCGTCGTTCATTATCTCCATCAGCGCACCTGCCGGATAAAGGCCAGAGAGCTTGCAGAGGTCTATTGTTGCCTCCGTGTGTCCGCTTCTTCTGAGCACGCCGTTGTCCTGTGCATAAAGCGGATTTACGTGGCCAGGGCGTCCGAATGTCCTTGGCGTAGCCTCCGGATCGGCAAGAGCCTTAATTGTCTCGGCCCTGTCGTGAGCCGACACACCGGTAGAGCAGCCTTCGAGCTTATCCACTGTAACAGTGAAAGGAGTGCCCAACACTGATGTGTTTTCTACAACCTGACGCGGAAGGTCAAGCTCATCGCATCTGCTTATCGTTATCGGCGCACAGAGCACACCACGAGCATGCTTCAGCATGAAATTAACCTTCTCTGCTGTAATTTTTTCAGCGGCAATAATAAGATCGACCCTCATTTTCGCGGATCTTCATCGTCTACGACAATTAACAAACTCGCCTCTCTTGAAGTCCTCAAGAGCTTACTTCGATTGTATTAGTTTTAAATTTTCCATAAACAGCGTTTACCTTATTATATATATCAGGGCCTTTGACGTGCCTGAGCTATTTAACTCTTCTATACGTGCTATCACGGCATCATTGGTTTGTCTGATGACCTTCAGGTCGCGCATGAGCCGCAGGCGGAAGCGCCACATGCGCAAATATAAGAACAGGCCCACCGGAACGATGATTGCCGCAACCACATTCATCCATTTCCGGTCGAACGGGCGCGTATGTGCTTTTACTGCCATGAAAGGATAGGCGTTAAGACATGAAAGTATCACCTTGTCCTTCGTGTTCGACAAATCCTCGATGACAGTCTCAATCTTCTCGTTGATTTCCTCGATTGTATGGTCAGGTCTGTACTTGAAGAACACCTTAATTATATTAGGCGCAAGCCAAAGATTGTGTTCGCGGGCATAGTCGCCAATCTCTCGGTTCACTTCGGTCAGAGTTGCCGAGTCGGCCGCATAGTCGGGATCGGTTATTATAACCTCCTTCTTGAACACGGCACGCTTTATCCTGAGTCCGAATATCTTCATGAAGAAGTTGCGGTAGAGATCGAGATTGAACACGACAGAGTCGTTGTTGGCCTTGTATGTGAAGAATATTGCGAGCGGCGTAAGCACTGCCGTAGCGATGCTCTTACCGAACCAGATTGCCCACATACCGCCTCGTGACATGCGGTAGCCTGTATTCTCGAAAATGTAATACACGATGAACACCAGCACGGAGATAATCACCGGAACGCCAAGTCCGCCTTACGGATGATGGCGCCCAGGGGCGCACCGATAAAGAGAATATCAGACACGAAAGCGACAATGTAAACTTGTTGATGGCCTCTATCTTGTGCTGTCGTATAAGTTTGTCGCCGTCTGCCGTTATCATGCCCTTAAAGTCGAGGTCGTTCATTTCGCGCTGCACCTTGCTGAGGGCCGCATCAACAGCCTCAAGCTTTCTGTCGGCAGAAAGTCTCGAATAGACAGAGTCGAAGCTGTAAGTCTTTGTCCCGGCCATCTTGACGGCTCTCAGAGAGTCTTTCTTTGACACAGCCACGGGAGAATAATACGACATCTTGGCATCTTTGTAGAACACACGGCCGACACTGTCGTACACGTGGTTAAGCGAGTCGACGTCGCGGTTGATCTGTCCGATGCTCTTTCCGCGTGCGTTGTTCGAGAGCGCACTTGCGTCGGCAACGTTAAAGTCGGCATCGAAATCGAGCACTATCCTCTTCTTGACAAAGGTCTCGCGGCGATAAGGCACGCTTACGCCTGCCGAAAACTCCTGCGACTTCATGTTCTCAAACCATTCGCCGCTGTGCAGCGTAAGCACAAGATGCTTTTTTCTCTGCCGTAGACTGCAGCATGCCCGAGTCGGCCAGAATTATGGCGGCATCGTCATAGCTGTCGGTCATCTTATAAATCATCACGCCGTAGAGCATGCCTGTCTTTATGTCCATTTTTCTGCACATACAGGTTACACTGCGGAATGCCGTCATAGAAAATGCCTCGGGAATCTCCAGTTCGGGACTCTTCTGCTTCATGGAAAGGAGCAGTCTCGAGAACGACATGTTGGCGCTCGGAGCCACTACGTCCTGAAAATAGAAAGAGCCCAAGGCTATGAATATGACGATGACCACAAGCGAGCGGAACGCCTGCATAAGCGATATGCCCGCAGCCTTGATGGCCGTAAGCTCACTGCTCTCGCCCAAGTTACCGAAGGCGATAAGCGACGAAAGCAGGATGGCCAGCGGAAGCGCCTGCGGCACGAGCATAAGACTCATATACCAGAAGAACTGGGCCAGCACGTCCATGGTCAGGCCCTTACCGATGAGCTGGTCGACATAACGCCAAAGAAACTGCATCATCAGCACGAACTGACATATAAAGAACGTTCCGACAAAGAGGAGTCCGAACTGTTTTTGCGATAAATTTTATCTAATTTTTTCGACTCTAAGAATCATTTTTATGCTAATTCTGACATTTATACAGCAGATTTACCAGCTTGCAAAATTAGCACAAAAATTATCACAAACCACAACGTTTTGCGTTTTTTTGATTTAATAAAAGATGTATATGGCACCGCCATCCTGCCACGCCGCAACGCAAAGCAGTCAACAGCACAAGGCACAGCATCACGCCCTAAAGGCACATGCAAACGACATGCCAAAGCCACGGGCACCGGCATGAAACAATATGCCAGCGAGAGCCGCGAAGCCGCGCAACGCGGGATGACGGACACGCAAAAAAATCAAAAGGCTACGAAGCTTCTAAAAGCCCCCAGTAGCCCGTCTAAGCGCACTGAGATTTGCCTGCCAGATATCCACCACGGTATCCTTTTCGCCCTCGGGGGCAAAGTCGGTTATCATCAGGACAAAATCACCCGTTACGTCACTTTTGTTCATTTTCAGTTCCCAATACGTGTCCTTATACTCCTCGCCGCACCATCTGAAGCGTATATAGTCGAACTTCTTCTTGTCTATCACAGCCGAAGTTCTTATCTCATGGTCGCTCCACACGTTACCCCATGTGAAGGTAAACAAATCGCCATTAAGCCTTACTTCATCCGAAAGCCATTTGGCCAATCCTTCAGGCGTGCTCAGCATCGACCATATAAATCCGGGCGACTTAGAACGCAGCTCATGTTCAATGTTTACTTTGTTTTTCTCCATAGTTTAAAGGCATTTCATTGGTTATTTGCCACAAATTTACGTCTTTCGCATAAGATTTTGATAAAAAGTTGAAATAATTTTTTGGTGTTTAAAGAAATTGTATTACCTTTGCAACCGCAAAGAAAAATGATGGCGGGGTAGCTCAGCTGGTTAGAGCGTCGGATTCATAATCCGGAGGTCGTGGGTTCGGGTCCCACCCCCGCTACAACAAGAGCCGCAACAGACGTTGCGGCTCTTTTATTTTCATATTCTCTTAAGCCAATTTAAACCCCGATTCTCCCCCACACGCACCAACAATAAAAGGTCGGCAACCGGTTGACGCATGAACGGACAAAGCCTGCACGTAAAAACAAGTTGCCGCTCACACAAAAGAACCCCGAAGCAGACAAAGCACAAAATAAATAACAAAACAAGACGACCACAACAGACAATAAAATCAAGCAGTAACAGATAAATCACTATCAGGCAAGCCACAGCAGCACACGACACATTGACAGAATAAACCGCAAAACGCTTGCTTTTTGATTCACAATAACGCTTCAGAACTCAGCTTTTCAGAAACAGACACGCATACGGCTTAAAATAACGCACAAATCGTGTGCAATCATAAAACACTGCAATACCGGACGATACGAAGGACACAGACAAAATGTGCAATAAAAATCACCGGAAAGCAGCACGAAAAGCCACATTTCAAGCAGCAAAAGCCGGTCAATACGGATGCGAAGGCTTGCCTTTTACATAGCGAAAGGCATCAAACGGCAATGTAAAACCTATGTTCTTGCATTGTTTCGTAAAGAAAGTTCCGAACAAGAGGCAAAACAACGACTGCACAAATTCTATTTCGAGCAGAAACACATACAAAATCATAATGACACATTGCACCATAAAACAGCCATAATGCTTACACCTCACACCACGGAACCTGACTGCAGACGGACGGAAGCCGGAACAGAAACAAACATCAAAACACACGGACGGAAAGACTGCCAAATCACTCAGCATCAGGCCATAAGATGCACAGCAACGTGCCATAACATACACGCAAAACACGATACGGACATGACGCAGCATACCACAAAAAGACAAGTCTGGCGCAGCCAAAGCCGGAAAGGCCCGGCAAAGCCCGGCGAGACACATTTCAAACGCCAAAACACCATGCACTGCCCGCATTTATTGTCCTAAATCAAAACATTTATAATTTTGGTTGAAATATATTGTAAAATCAACGCTTTTTTAGTAACTTTGCACTCTGAAAAAACAGATAACTTTTTAAAGACATGGCTGAAACAAAAAGAATCAAGACCGCACTCGTGTCCGTGTTTCACAAAGACGGACTCGACGAGCTGCTGGCTAAGCTGAACGAAGAAGGAGTAAAGATTTTTATCTACAGGCGGCACACAGAAGTTTATCGAGTCGCTCGGATATGAATGCCAGGCCGTAGAGAGCGTAACGACATATCCCTCTATCCTGGGAGGACGCGTGAAGACTCTTCACCCCAAAGTATTCGGAGGCATCCTCGGCCGCCGCGACAACGAAGGCGACCAGGAGCAGATGAAGCAGTATGAAATACCTGAAATCGACCTGGTTATCGTAGACCTCTATCCTTTCGAGCAGACCGTTGCAAGCGGAGCTTCTGAGGCCGACATAATCGAAAAGATAGACATTGGCGGAATATCTCTGATACGCGCCGGAGCAAAGAACTTCAAAGACGTGGTGATCGTGCCCAGCAAGGCTGAATACGGCGTGCTGCTCGACATCCTCAACAAGAAGGGCGCACAGACCGACATCGAAGACCGCCGCATGCTGGCTACACGCGCCTTTGGCGTAAGCAGCCACTACGACACCGCCATTCACGAATGGTTTGAAAATAAGACACAGACAAGACAATCCGCTCGACGTCTTTCGCCCTACCGGGCGAAAGACGTAAGACTTCAAGAAGAGACAATAAAATTATATTTATAGCTATAAACTTTATCAAGTAATGGGATTTTTTTCTTTTATCCAGGAGATCGCAATGGATCTCGGCACGGCCAACACCATCATTATCAGTGATGACAAGATTGTTGTTGACGAGCCGTCTGTAGTAGCGCTCGACCGCCGCACAGACAAAAGTGATAGCCGTAGGCGAAAAGGCTAAGATGATGTATGAGAAGACTCATGACAACATCCGCACGATACGCCCGCTGCGCGACGGCGTCATAGCCGACTTCACTGCCTGTGAGCAGATGATGCGCGGACTTATCAAGATGGTACACACCGGAAGACGTTTCTTCTCGCCTTCACTCCGCATGGTGATAGGCGTGCCGTCTGGCTCTACCGAAGTTGAGCTGCGCGCCGTGCGCGACTCTGCCGAGCATGCCGACGGACGCGACGTCTACCTCATATTCGAGCCTATGGCTGCTGCCATCGGCATCGGCATCGACGTTGAAGCTCCCGAAGGTAACATGATTGTCGACATCGGCGGCGGAAGCACCGAGATTGCCGTAATTTCTCTCGGAGGCATCGTGTCGAACAACTCTATCCGCACTGCCGGCGACGACCTCACTGCCGAAATTCAGGAGTACATGAGCCGCCAGCACAATGTCAAGGTCAGCGAACGTATGGCCGAGCGCATCAAGATACACGTAGGATCGGCACTGACAGACCTTGGAGAAGAAGCTCCCGAAGACTATGTAGTACACGGACCTAACAAGATTACGGCACTGCCTATGGAGGTGCCCGTATGCTATCAGGAGATAGCCCACTGTCTTGACCGCACCATCGCCAAGATAGAGAACGCCGTGCTCTCTGCTCTCGAGAAGACTCCGCCTGAGCTTTATGCAGACATCGTAAAGAACGGTATCTACCTCACCGGAGGAGGCGCACTGCTCAGAGGTCTCGACAAACGTCTCACCGACAAGATTAACATCCAGTTCCACGTGGCCGACGATCCTTTGCACAGCGTAGCAAAAGGAGCGGGTATTGCATTGAAGAACGTTGACCGCTTCTCGTTCTTGATGAGATAAGCCATGCGCAACCTACTGGAATTTCTTGCGAAATATAACCACTGGTTTCTCTTTGTCATACTTGAAGTTATCAGCCTGACGCTGCTGTTCAGATTCAACAGCTATCAAGGCAGCGTGTTCTTCTCGTCGGCCAATGCCGTAACCGGAAAGGTATACGAAATGGGACGCTGCAGTGAAGACATTCTTCAACCTGACAAAGATAAACCAGCAACTCAATACGCGCAACCTTTATCTCGAGCAGACAGTAAGGAAGCTGTCTGAACAGATAAAGAGCAACACGGGCGACTCTACACGCCTTCAGCGCGCACAGATGGAGATACTGAAAGACTACAAGCTCATACCGGCAAAGGTTATAACCAACTCTATCGACAAGAGAGACAACTTTATAACCCTTGACAAAGGCTCGGCCGACGGCGTGCGCAAGGACATGGGCGTGGCCTGTGGAAACGGCGTCGTAGGTGTAGTTTACATGGTGTCAGAGCATTATTCTGTGGTCATACCGGTGCTCAACTCCAAGTCGAACATCAGCGTCACCATCAAGAAGCGCGGCTATTACGGATATCTGCACTGGACAGGCGGTGCGGCAGAGCTGGCCTATGTAGACGACATCCCGCGCCACGCACACTTCCGCCTCGGCGACCTTGTTGAGACGAGCGGCTACTCTTCGATATTCCCTCCGGGCATTATCGTAGGACAGATACTGCACGTATACAACTCGCACGACGGACTCTCTTACAGAATACAGGTGCGTCTTACAACTGATTTCGGCAACATCCGCGACGTATGCATCATTGACAATTCGGCAATGGAGGAGCGCATCAACCTGCTCCGCTCGGCTGAAGACTCATTAAAAATAAAGCAGAACTAAGGATAACGACAACAGAATGAACATAGAAATAATAAAACAGTTTCTCACATTCATCATCCTATGTCTGGCACAGGCCCTGGTGCTCAACCACATCAACTTGTTCGGTTGCGCCACGCCACTGCTGTATGTATATTTCATACTGCTGTTCAGACACGACTATCCCCGATGGGGCACACTGCTTTGGAGCTTCTTCACAGGCCTCTGCATCGACATTTTCTCCAACACTCCGGGCGTGGCGGCAACGTCGACCACGCTGCTCGGCCTGATGCAGCCATACGTCCTCAACCTGTTCATACAGCGTGACTCGCCTGAAGACCTCAAGCCTACGATAAGATCGC
>ENA-OQES01000688-OQES01000688.1-human-gut-metagenome-genome-assembly--contig:-NODE-688-length-13551-cov-3.353620_pt1 | contig 13551 bp, 19 predicted proteins | sample MGYA00242798_ERZ504641 | MGnify/ENA primary metagenome ERZ504641 (study PRJEB26092, sample SAMD00036327) | human gut metagenome | host: Homo sapiens | study: EMG produced TPA metagenomics assembly of... | reverse complement strand
CAAAGCACGGCAGCCGCGGAAATTGCGGATAGAATAGCCCAAAATGATGAATCAAAAGGAGAGACTACCATGAAAAAAACAATCAAAATCGAAGGCATGATGTGTCAGCACTGCGTAAAGGCAGCAACAAAAGCGCTGGAGGGCGTAGCGGGCGTGACCGCTGTAACCGTAAGCCTAGAGGATAAGCAGGCAGTTGTAGAAGGCTCAGCAACCGATGAAGCGTTGACTGCAGCAATCGTAGATGCTGGCTACGAAGTGAAGGGGATAGAATAAAATCTTGACAGCTCCTTTCCTGATTTTGTATAATGGGTGAAGTAAACATGTCAAAAGCGGATTGCCTGAAATAAAGCAGAGAAAACGGCTTTGTATAAAGATCGCTTTGCACAGGATTTATTTCAGACAGGGAAGGAACCGAATTTCATGGATAACGCGGACCCTGACGGGGAAACGAATTTTCTGAATTCCAATCACAATACAAAATGGACAGAGTCTGTGCTCTGTTGGAGGAAGCTATAGGAGGCATAGCCTGTTGGGAGTTCCCAATGGGTTATGTCTCTTTGTCGTAGAAAAGGAGAGATTTTAAATTCATGGTAAAACTACTTTTGTTACTGATCATTCTGATTCTGGTCAATGCCTTTTTGGCGGCGTCCGAGGTTTCCGTTGTATCGCTGAATAAAAACAGGCTGCGGGAGCTGGCAGAGGACGGCGATCGGAAAGCACAGCGGCTGCTGAAGTTTGCAGAGGAGCCGAATATTTTTCTGTCTACGATCCAGGTCGGGATTACACTGGCAGGATTTCTGGCCAGTGCAGCTGCAGCGGACGGATTTGCAGGCGGATTGATGGCATGGTTGTATGAACGGTTGGGAACCAGCGGCATAAGTCTTTCTGTCTGTCATGTGCTGGCAGTTGTGCTGGTGACCGTCGTGCTTTCCTATTTTGCGCTGCTGTTTGGCGAGCTGGTGCCTCGGCGGATCGCGATGCAGCGGCCTGAAGCTGCAGAAAGAATGACCTGTAGTGTAGTCGGTGTGCTGACGGTGGTACTGCATCCGGCGGTATGGCTGTTGTCGAAGTCTGCAAAGCTGATCTTAAAGCTGCTTCACTTTAAAAGCGGAATCCGTAGAACGCAGCGTTACGGAGGAAGAGATCCGGCGGCTGGTTGACCTTGGCGGGGAAAAATGGAACGATAGACCACGATGAGCAGGAGTGGATTCAAAAGCGTGTTCCGGTTTGACGACATTTCGGTGCGGGAATGCGATGACGAGAGAAGCAGATATGGTCTGTTTTTCGCTGGATGAGGCGGACGAGGACATTATTTCGACGATCCGGGAAAGCGGTTTATCCAGATATCCGGTTTATGATGAAGATATTAACGATATTATAGGTATTCTGAATGCCAGGGATTATCTCCTGGATCGTAAAAAATTGACAGCCCGTCAGGGTTAAAGGAGCTTTTGCGAGAGCCTTATTTTGTACCGGATACCATTCATGCAGATGACCTGTTCCGGGATATGCGAAAAAAGGAAAAAATCCATTGAGCGACATCGAAGCCTTTATCGTAAAATCATTCTGATCATGTGTCCGTTCTTATCTAACCATTATTATACAACTCTGGTTCATTCGATCACAGAACGAGCACATGATTATGGATATCTTACCTTTGTTGCACCAACACTGCGAAACCCGAGCACCGAACAATATTATCTGGATCTTATGAAAAATGATCTGGATACTGCTGGAATCGTTTATCTGTATCCAACTTCTTTTCTTCCAGAAGTTAATGATATGTCAAAACAAATTCCAATCGTCAATATCGGGGATAAAAATTGACGAGATTACTTTGACTCGATCCATGTCAGCAGCTCCAAACCTGCCAGACTCGTCGCAGAACATTTGATCTCCCTTGGACACCGCAAGATCACTTACATATCAACACCGATCAGTGATATTGAACGTTCCAGATCAAAACGTTACGATGCACTGGTTGCAACCTTCAAAGAACACGGCTTTGGAGATGACTGCGTCAGTATTCGTTCCCTCTCACCCGGAGAGTATAATCTGCTGTCTCCAAATATGCTGGAATATTCTTCCGGATACAATCTGACAAAACAGATTCTCGAAGAGGGAACGGATTCTACCGCCTTCGTTGGATACAATGATATGGTTGCATTTGGAATCCTAGATGCATTATATGAATTAAAATACAAAGTACCAAATGACTTCTCTGTCTGTGGTTTCGATAATATCCCAATGGCCGATATGAATCGTATTTCACTTACAACAGTGGAACATTCTATCGAAGCAAAAGGAAGAGAAGCCGTTGATATCATTGTACGCATCCGCGACTCAAAGACCAAGAACCAGCCTCGAAGCTTTGTTACAAAGTTGGAATTTGAACCATTTATCGTGAAACGAAAAAGCACTGGGAGGGCAAAGTTTTAAGTTGTATCACGAAAATGTATCGAGTATTCATAAAAACATAAAGAAAGATAGAGGTACGAAAAACGAATTCCATTGACGGAATTTTTTGCAAAACGCTGATCCGCCAACACTCCTGCACAACTCACTGCGTTCAAACAGTGCCCGTGTTGACTGCGATTTTGCAAAAGATCCTATGGAATTCTATCATTTCGTACCTCTATCTTTCTTTTATTTCTCTCACATACATGCAAGCTACCTTCAAATCGGATTCTATAGTGTCTCTCCTTTTGTACGATAGCTGTTCATATAGTGCTGTGATTCACTAGTTCGTACGTTCACATCATTTAAGATGCATCCTGTAATTTCAGCTCCTGATCCTGAAAGAATTTCCATACCTTCCAGAATTCGATCTACATCTGTATAATCCTGACGGATCACAAATACTGCTCCGTCTACATACTGGGCGACGATCGCTGCATCTGATAATAGTCCACTTGGTGGTGTATCTATGATCACGAAATCGGCTTCTGCCTCCAGTTCTTTTACAAACTGTCTCATATTCTTACCACTTAAAACGGTAGATGTATCCTGGATTGGTGTAGAACCTGCAAGTACTTTAACGCTTGTATTTTTGTACTGCTGTACTGCATCGTCTATGTTAACTTCGCCTTTCATTACTTCCAGAGTTCCTAATTCTTGTTCATTCATTCCAAGTACTTTGGCGGTGGATGGGTTTCTTAAATCCGCATCTACCAGAATTACTTTATACCCTTTCATCGCAAGTGATATTGCAATGTTGGCTGAAACTGTTGATTTTCCTTCTCCTGGCATAGCACTTGTTACAAGAAAAGATTTCATGCCTGTCTCTTTTTGTGCACGCTCGATCCTTCGTCGTACCGTTCTTGCTGCTTCCAGGAAGCTTCTTGGAATTTCTTGGATTATCTAGCACGATCAATTCCTGTGTTTGCGTACGTTTCTTATGGAATTTGGCACGAGGCATGATTCCAAGACTTTTTGCATGGAAGAGTCGTTTGAAATCTTCTTCTTTCTTAACTGTATTCTTACCAAGTGCTAACAGGACATCGAGCAAGATACATAGTAAGATTCCGATCAAAACGCCGATCTGTATCTCATGTCTATAACTAAATGGATTGGCAGGTGTAGTCGGAACCCCGCTTTCATCCATAAGTGTCAGCTGTGAACTTCCAATGACAAACTCTGCTACCGATGGGTAATTTTTAACGACTGCTTTTAAAATCTTCTCAGCCATCTTCGGATTATTTGCAGTCACTTTCAACGTAAACAGGTTTGTATTCTCCATGACTTCTGCTTCGATCGTCCCAGGAACAGACTGAAGGCCAAGATCCTGTGCCAATACTTCTTTAAATGCTCCACTTTTCAAAATATACGGAAAAGATTTTGCCATTTGGTTGGCTGTTGCATTCTCAATATATGTATTAGAATTCTCTGATGTAATACTGGAGTTGATCGTAAATGTGGAAGATGCTACATAGTATGGGGAATAGGTAAGTCTCTTGTATCCACAGAACACTGCACCACAAATCACAAGAATGATCAAAAATCTCCATTTCATTTGAATGATGCCTTTGATCAAGTCATCAAACAATCCAGCAATATCGATCAGATTCTCTTTATGTTCTGTTTTTGATTCATATTCTTTACTCATGATCTTTCTTCACCTGCCGTTCTGTTTTTGATTCCTGTGTTTTATCTTCATTGCCCTTTTTCGTTCTGCTTCCATAACCATAGCCATAGCCGTAACCGTAACCATATCCATGGTTTCCATAACCATATTTGCTTCCGTAACCATAACCGCTTCCATATGCATATTTGTATCCGTAATTTCTTGCTGTCTGAGCAACTCCATGGAATACATCGTTATAAACGCATCCAAGCATCGTTCCTTCTGCTGAATTTAGGATACTGATCGTCTCATTGATATCTTTTACTAATGCTGTATGTTGTCTTACAACAAGGATCGATGCATCTGCAAGGTCTACTAACTCTTCTGCATCGGCCGCCTGTGACATTGGTGGTGTATCAATAATAATGTAATCCAGCTTTGTCTTAAAGAACTCTACAATCTTCTGGAAGATTGGTGATGCGATCATCTCTGTAGAATTTGGATAGATCATAGAACCTGCGATCAATAACAATTCTGATTTTGGAAGATCTGTTACCAGATTATCTATCTGTTCATTTCCATTCAATACTTCTCCAAACTGCTGTATTTCTTCCTGATCCAATCCAAAAATCTTGTATTGTGAAGGTTTGCGAAGATCCGCATCGATCAACAATACTTTCTCTGATTCTTCCGCAAGTGCCAATGCTAAATTGGCTGCAACTGTTGATTTACCTTCATTTTCTTCCACACTTGCAACCAGAAGTGTTTTTGCATTCTTCTCTTTCATCTTACTGCTGACTTTGCGGGCAAGTTTCTTCATATCCTCCACATATTGAAAGCTTGTTCCTGGATTTGTCAACAATACCGGACTCTTTTTGCGGTGGATTCTTGCTTTCCATGTCTTATAGATCTTCTCATGATATAACGTCTGCAAAAGCTTTGCATCAAGTTTCCTTGAAACTTCTTTTGGTTTTCTCACTGTATCCTTTAAGAATGACAAGATTGCGATCAATCCACATAACGCAACAATCGTCGTAAAAAATGTTTTCTTCATAAGTGCTGTTGGCTGAAATTTATTTACCGGACCACTTGGCACTGTTGGTTTCTGCAATACATCCAGCACAACATTTCCGATCAGCTGATCTGTCACAACAGAATAATTATTCATGATTGCCTTATTCAAACGAAACGCCATCTCTGGGGAATCTGCCTGAACTTTCAAAACTAAAAGATTGGTTTCATTTACTACCTCTGCAGATGCACTTCCTGGAAAATAATCCATATCCATCTCTTTTGCGACTTTCTTTTGTAAAAATCGAACTGTTCAGAATCTCAGAAAAACTTTGTTGCCATCTCAGACGTTGCACTCAGATCTGAATATACACTATTGTTGCTTCCTTTGCTGCTTACGATAAATGTACTTGTTGATTCATACTGTTTGTGATAGTTTCGTCCGACATAAACATAAGAGAGTAAGCTCATAGATGCTGCCAGAAGCAGGATCACTAGTGCATATTTCCAGATATCTCTTAAGATACTATACAAATCAATATTCATTTCATAATCGTTGACTGATATATTTCGTTTATCACTGCTCATTTGCCAGCCTCCTATTCTGTAACGATCACGATCAGTCTTACCGTTCCTGTACGGCTCTTTCCACTTTTTACTGAATAAGTGATCTCATAAGAACCTGGGGTATCGTAATCTACTTCATCTTTGATCTTCACTTTGCTCTTATTAATATCTCCTGGTACATCCGAGTCATAATCTCCTCCCATGCACACTTTAGATATGTAAGATGCTGCATCTAGTTTGTCACCTTTCTTCGTATAAACCAGATACTTCTTCAAATGAATAAAAGGAATCTCTGATCTGTCCGTTGCATCATAAACCTGTATCGTTGCCTGAAATGATACCGTGTCTCCTGCACTATTGCTTACCTGAAGTTTGACCGGATATTCTCCTGGTGTATACAGATCAACTACTGAGTTTGTCAAAATCTTTATCTGATTTGATAAATCACCATCAATCTTATCTTTTACCGTAAGATTCTTTAATAATTCTTCATTCTTAGAAGCTCCTCCAGATTCAAAACATAATGGTTCCTTCAAATAAAACTTTGGTGATGTATAACCCTCATACTGTACAATACGATTTGCACGACTGACGTTATTATGTCTGTCTACTGCTGCATATACAACCAGACGCCGTCCACCTCCCAGAAAGTTTGAAACACTTTCTACTACAAGAGAATCCGTAACATCCCCATCATTCTCATCAACTGCTTTTACTCCTTGTAAAAAATCTTCATCGGTAGCATTGAGCCCTACTGTCAATTCCTGCTGATCCATTGTAATGACCGGTCCGATCCGGTCTCCTTTTCTGACCTGTGTAAACCAGAAGATCAGACTTGCTGCCAGTGATATACAAAATATCACAAAACTTACCAATTTTAATTTCTTCATTGTACCACCTTTTCTCCTTCAAGAATTCTCTTAGGATTATCATATAACAATTTCTTTGAATATTCAAAAGAATATTCTTGTTCCATATATTCTTTGATATCTGCCATATAGGTTGTCCGCTCATATGGTTTGTGTGCATCACTTGCGATACAAGTTACCATATGTTGATCCAGCAGACGATCTACACATTGTTTTGCTCCTGATCCAAATCTGCCAAAGATGCTCCCTCTGTTTACCTGCAACAGACATCCCCTGTTTTTCCACTTTGCGATACCGCTTTCTGATTCCTGTACACACCGGTATCTCTCTGGGTGTGCGATCACTGGCGTAACTCCAAGTTCCATCAGATCATGAAGCATCTCATCCATCTCTTCCTGCTCGATCCCAAACGAAAATTCAGTCAAAAAAGTATCCCGTCTGATTCAATGAAAGCAATCTGCCTTCACGGATCATCCGAGGAACTTCTCTTGTCATATAAATTTCCATTCCAGAGAATACTCTTAATGGCAGCTTTACTTCATCCAGTGCTTTTCTAAACGCTTCTAATCTTTGCAGATATTCTTCGATCGAATATTCCTTGAAAAATCCCCCTGTATTGGCATGCGATGTTGCAACTAATGTATGAACACCACTTTTCAATGCCAATGCTGCCATAGATAGAGAATCTTCCATATCTCGCGCTCCATCATCCAATCCTGGCAAAATATGCGTATGTATATCGATCATCTATTTTATTTTCCTTTCAGAAATCCCATATGCAAAAAGAATTCCTCCAGTCCATCAAGACTGGAGGAATCCACCTTGTTTTTTCGATTAATACTGTTCTTTGACGTGTTTTGCTGCATATACAGCTAATGCTGCTGCAGCGAGTGATACATATACTAATGTAACTGGCGCTCCCTGATCACTAGTCTTTGGTGATGCAGATGTTGTTGATGTTGATGATGTTGATGTCGTTGTTGTTTTCGTCTTAGCTGGTTTTTCCATCCTTGTCGAATTCATCATCATCAATCTGGGTTTTCTCATCAACCTTCTCCTGTTCTGTACTCGTATTATAATACTCATCTTCAGGACTTGGTGCTGCCATAACACTTAGTGAAAAAGCAAAACACATAATCAATGTTGCTGCCATCATAATCAACTTTTTCATGCTAAATCCCCCTTACTGGATTCTAACTGATTTGTGTATAAAATACCTTCAATATCATCTCAAATAATTTTGTCTCATCCGGATAATATTCTGCATATCCTGTCACACCTTCTTTGATGTCACAGTCAATGCTGTAGATATTGTCAGATGAAAAACTGCTTCCTGAAACTTTCGTTGCAAGATATGTGATCTTCGGTGCTGAAAGATTCGTTACTGAATTCTCTGATACAAGATTCAGAAGATCTAATGGCAATGTAAGATCGCCCTTCATCTCCTGTAATGCTTTCTGGGCAAATGCTGTAATATACTGCTGTTGTCTCTGCATACGTGCCATGTTCGCATCCAGTGGATCAAATTCTCTGGATCTTACATAAGTCTCTGCCTGACCACCCAGCAATGTCACATTCGCACCTTCCTTCAGAGTTGGATCAACGCTTGTCAGATCCCCGATCACTTGAACGTTCACTCCACCTACTGCATCATTCAATACACTGATTGCAGAGAGGTTGATCGACATATATGAATCGATAGGAATTCCATATAACACTTTGGAAACTGCATCCACAGCATTCTTACAGCTCTTGGCTTTTCCATCCCCATAGGCATAGGCTAAACATAACTGTCGAAGTTTCCTTCCTGAATACTTTCCATTCTCATCATATGTCTTAACGTTCACCATGATATCTCGAGGAACATTGATCAGTGAAATCTTCCCTGTAGAAGTATTCACAGCTGCCAGAAACAAGGTATCTGACTGTCCTGCTCCGTGTTTCTTTAAGTATTCTTCATCTGTGTTGATCTTATCTCGGTCAACACCCATAAATAAGATACTCGTTATATCTTTATTATACTGATATTTATGTCCATTGTAAATAACCAAATCTCCCTGATTCTGGACTTTTACGCCATCTACGTTCTTTGACATCTTCATCTTGCCTCCAAATAATGAGCCTTTTCCAAGTGCCCACATTCCAACAATTGCTGCACATGGAAGCAAAATGATCACCGCTAATACGATTATAACTCGTTTTTATGATCTTGTTTTGGTGTTCATTTTCTTCTTTGCTTTCTTCTTTTCTCGTTCTTTTCTTCTTTTACTTCAAAGCCTTGAAATGCTTCCTTGGATTCTGGCTGGAGATCCTTCAGATTCTGATCCAATTCTTCATTTAATCTCTTAGCCTCATCCGTATGGTTCTTATTTTGTACTTCTTTCATCCGTCAACACCGCCTGTACTAAATAACGATTATTTGGCTGTCCTCCTACGCAGGTACTCAGCGTAATAATCTTATCGTTGCTTGTAACTTCCTGATCTTTCCTTACATGACTTCCCATGTCTCTTATGTTCTTGACATTTCTTAAATAATTCTCAAACTTCTTCTTATTCTTAAAATTAAATGTCTTAAGTAAATGCCTGTCGTCAAACTTATATGCCGCAAAGATCGTGTATGTGTATGTTTTCTTTGGTGTGTAAACATATACTTCTTTGTGTTTCTTAAAAAAAGCTTCATCTTCAAACTTGTGAAGGTTCTGGAACATTGATCCATTTCTCATATTATGTCCATAAAATACTGTGTTTGGATCTGAAAAATCCTTCTTATTCGCTTTCTCTGTATAAATACATCCTGCAAACTCTGGCTCATTTTTAAAGTTATATTTTAAATAATGATCGTCTGATTCCTGACTTTGTGCTACCGGATAATCAATTCTTGTTCCTGGAACGTAAATCCATGCATAGATATCACTGTTGATCTTAATCAGCTTCTTAAAGTTGATCTTCTGTCCATGTTTGACTCCAGCTGGAACTTTCTCCGGCTCTTTTCCTTCGTTCTCACCAGTAAATTCTGTACTTGCGATTTCTTTTAATGTTGCTTTTCTTGCCTGTTCTGTCTTATAGTCCTGATACTTGACCCATCCGAATCTTCCAAGACAGATCACACAGACTAGTACTGCAACTCCAAGAATGATCTTCCATCCACTCTTCTTCATTCAGCTTCCCCCTTATGCCGTTATTCTTGTCTTATTATATCTTTTTTTCTATCTGCGGTCAATGAATCCTGCATCTTCGGACAACCTGTGTCCTAAAAATCCATCGCCATTTTGCTTGACTCTTCTTCTGACAATTCTGTAACCTGTGTTTCCATAACACGATAAACTCTCTGACACATATTTAAAACACTCGGACGATGGGTTGTCACGATGCATGTTTTATTTGGGCGTTGTTTTATGATATTTCTTAAAACTTTACGTTCCGTTGTTACATCAAGTGCCGATGTTGCTTCATCTAACAATAAGATCGGTGCATCTCTTAAAACAGCCCTTGCAATTGCAATTCTTTGTGCCTGTCCTTCCGAAAATCCTCGTCCTCGCTCTCCGATCTTGGTATAGATCGTTTCTTCCATATTCTTTACGAAATCCCATGCACAGGAAATCTTCAATGCCTCGATCATCTCTTCTTCTGTTGCATCTTGTTTCACCATTCTTAAATTTTCTGCGATCGTACCAGAAAGAATTGTATTTCCCTGTGGTACATAGGCAAATAAATGTCTGGTATCTGCATTCATCTCCACCTGCTTTCCATTTGAAGCCCTTAAATATGCTTCTCCTTTTTCCGGATGAATCAAACCTAAGATCAAACGGATCATCGTTGTCTTTCCCTCTCCAGAAGGGCCAACCAACGCAACGATCTCACCCGGATTAGCCATAAATGCAGAATCTGTAATAACACGGTTTCCTTCGACATAAGAAAAATCTACATCCCGCATCTTCACTTCGAACCCATCTTCCACATAAGCATCCATCTCAGAGCTTTCTGGAATATGAACTTCTTTCTTAAGCTGTGCAAGCTCTCTGATACGATGAGCGGAGATTGAACTGTTCAAAAAGTTTGGTATGATCGATACCAGATTGTTAAATGCCCCATTTAAGTTACTTCTCTGTTGTAAAAATAAAGTCATGGTTCCATAAGAAATATCTCTTGTCCAAAGTCGGAACAGACAATATCCAAATGCTGCATACTGAACAACCATTCCTATGATCGACATAACGATATTCGTCTTGATCGTAAACATGTTATACTTTAAACTGATATCTTTAAACTTCTCCTGCCAGTTTCTCATCTTCTTTCCATATAAAGAAGAAATCCCAAAGGACTTGATCGTATCAAAATTATAGAATGTCTCGACTTCAAATGTCATCATCTCACTACTCATTTCCCGCACTTTCTTCCCATATTCTCTCTGCTTGGAAATAAGGAACTTCGACATCAAAAGCATAAATGGTGCACTTGCAAATGCCAGTAATGACATGATCTTATCGTAATGCCAGATAACCGCAAATGTTGCGACAAAGTCGTAAACTGCTATGATGATCGTCGGCAGCCAGCTGATCGCATTTCCACTGATCGTATTGACATCGCTGTTAAAACGATTCAAAACATCTCCATTACTATATTGATTGATCTCCATCCAGTCGGCATCGATGATCTTATCAAAAATTATCCGCCTGAATATCATTATTGATATATATACTCAATTTTGTAGAAATACGTCCGATCACATTTCCAATTGTCAGACTAAAAAATGCACTTCCAAGTGTGATCAAGACCATGATCCACAACTTACTCATCTGATATCCTGTGATGATATCGATCATATATTTACTTGCCACACTTCCAACCAATCCCATGGATGTGCTGAAAATACCAAGGATCGTGTAGAAAGCGATCGCTCCTTTATATCGTTTGCTGTAGGAAAAGATCCATTTCCAGTCGTCAATGATCTCTGAAAATGTTCCATCTCGCCATTTCCCGATCAGTATATCTAATGATTCAAATGATATCTTCTGATTTGGTTGATTTTGATTTTCATTGTCCATCATGTGATCATCACCTTCTTTCTTTCATAATTTTGTAAAATTCTTTTGTATACTCACAGATATATTCCGGAATTCCTTCATAATCTCCTGTTTCTAATAAAGCTGCCGCCGCACAGGTGTTACAGATTGGACGATATTTGCATTCTATACACTTTTCATTAATTAAAATCTCTTTCGTCTGTGCTGATATCATTTCCCAGCTTCTTTGAAAACCTTCTGCAAATACATTCACTTCTGGTTGACTTTGCATCACACATGGACGCATCATCCCCTGCCAATTGATCGTAAAAGAGCAATTGCCTGCCAGGCATGAAATGTGCCTGCTGTATTGCATATTTTGCGGATGATCTTCGACCATGCTGATCACATGATCTTGATATTCTCTAAGAGCTTCTTGGCCCCATTGATGTTGAAAGATCAACTTTTTCGCCATCGCTGCATCCTTTGGATTCATGCGGCTTTGTTCATCAAACGGTCTATTTCTTTCTCTGCTTGCCGGATACATATAAGTATCAAGGTTCACAGCTGCATCCAGATCATTTGCAATATCTAAAATCTTCCTGATATCCTCTTCATTCTTTGAAGTGATACTTCCATTGATCTTTACATCAATCCCCCTGTTCCTTAGCAGCCTGACTGCATTGACCGTCTTCTGAAATCCACCTGGATAATGACATAACTGCTCATAAGCCTGGTCATCTGCTCCATATAAAGTAATATTCATTCTTCTCGGCTTATATTTCTGGAAGAAATCTGCCCATTCTTCATCGATCAGCGTTCCATTTGTATTGATCGTAAGAATCATTCCCATATTCTGCAGTTCGATATATAGTTCCTTAAATCCAGGAAATAATAATGGCTCTCCTCCTGTCAATAACAGAAATAACGTTCCTGCATCCTTCATCTGATGAGCCAGTTTGATCCATTCTTCTTTAGTTCTTAAACGGCCTTTTGTTCCATCTCTGCCTTAGATAAACGAACATAACACATATCGCAGTTCATATTACAAAGTGGTAATAATTCCAGACTGCCGTTCACTGGAGCTTGTCTTTGATATGCTTTCTGGACCAGCATCTTTTCCATGGAATCCATTGCGTCTAGGTCTTTCATTTGGCTCCCTTCTTTCTTGTACATTCTGTTTTATTATATGATGAGATGGCGGAAAAAGAAAGTTTTTATTTACGTTTTATTTCCATATATTAACATTACAGAACATTCTTGTTAATATCATTTTACAAACTATCTATCATTGGGCATGTATATTCTATATTGCAATTCTAATTTTTCATTTCCACATAATCAGATCAATACCTGTCCATTTATATTACTTAAAGGAGGCACAATACACATATGACAAAAGTAAAGAGCAAAATAACACCCGATACCATTCTGAAAAACTTCTGGAAAGATAATAATCGCTTTGCAGATCTTTTCAATGCATGTTTCTTTGATGGAAATCCAGAATTGAATCCAGATGATCTTACAGAAGTCGATACTGACATTTCTTCTTTATTACAATTTCACGGTTATGCTGAGACTGTAAAAAAGATTGTTGATGTTGTCAAAAATCTGCTTATGGCGTTGATTTTGTAATCCTTGGAATTGAAAATCAAGCAAAGATCCACTATGCAATGCCACTTCGACATATGCTTGGAGATGCTTTTTCATACCTCAAAGAATATAATGAAATTGCAAAAAAATTATAAAGATGAAAACTGCATGGAACACCAGACGAATTTCTGTCTAAGATGAAGAAAACTGACCGATTACATAGCGTACTTACCATTTGTATTTATTATGGTGAAACTCCGTGGGATGGTCCTCGTTCCTTAATTGATATGTTAGAAATTTCCTGATGCTTTTAAAGCCTCTGATTTCCGATATAAATTCAACTTGATCGAACTTAGGAAGAGTGAGCATTTAAAATTTCATAATGACGATGTTGATAAAATATTTAATATCAGTAGGTTTATTTTCGACGAAAAATATGATAAAA
>ENA-OQES01000687-OQES01000687.1-human-gut-metagenome-genome-assembly--contig:-NODE-687-length-13580-cov-4.048539_pt1 | contig 13580 bp, 15 predicted proteins | sample MGYA00242798_ERZ504641 | MGnify/ENA primary metagenome ERZ504641 (study PRJEB26092, sample SAMD00036327) | human gut metagenome | host: Homo sapiens | study: EMG produced TPA metagenomics assembly of... | reverse complement strand
TTCCCCTTTACTTTCGTTTTTATCTGTACTCTCCGGTGTAACTGAATTATCTGTATTATTTGTTTTACCTGTGGCTGCGGAATTATCTGTAGCCCCCTTGGTCACTTCCGCACTTTCTTCTGTCTTGGTACCATTACCTGCAGGTTCTTCTGCTTCCAGTGTTGCCTCCTCTGTCGGCGCTTCTGTCACTACCGGATCTTTACCCCCATTCGTCTCTGCCTGTTTTCCGCAGGCTCCCAGTAACATACTTGCCATCAGCACTGCTACGATCATGCTCTTTCTCTTCATAGATTCCTCCATTTCTGCCACCTCTCCCCGTGGCACCTGACTGTACTGCCTACTCCCAGTCACTAACAGGCAACCTGGTATTTTTCCTTCCTTTTCGGCTGCCTGAATTACATGTTCCCGCAGGTTCAACCCTCTGTTTTTACCGGTTCTCTCTCCCCTGCTCCGGCGTTATTTACCCGCCTTTCTTGCAAATAATTTGTATATCAAAGTATTTAAGCGGATTATAGCACCCGGATATCCCACTGTAAATAGGATCTCGGAAACGTAAAGAAAACTTAAATATTTTGCATATCAAACTAACATTTCTTATTAAATTGTAGCATGTTCTGTCATAGCTCGTAACAAATCGGCATAAAATGCAATCTAACTTCTTTAACGCCTCATTCTTATATTCCCCGCCCACCGGAAGTTTTTCTCCTGTCAGGAGTTCTGCCTCGGTGGAGCTGAGGGATTTGATGTAGTAATAGTTCACCACATAGGAACAGTGTACACGGATAAACATATTTCCGGTATGGCTGATTTCTTCCAGGAGATCCTTCATTTTTTTATAAAAACGATATTCTTCTCCGTTTTTTGTGGATCAACTTTGAAATATGACATTTTTTACAGTCTATTTGTAATAAGACAGGAAAAAACTAACCCGGCAGCTTACGAACATTTCTGTCCGCAAGCTGCCGGGTTCTGGTTTATACAATATTCTTTTTGTTCGTCGCACTCAGTCTGGTCATCGCACGGGCGAGGGATGCTTTGGACATGTAGTATTCCTGCATGCTCTGCTTCTGACGAAGCTGCTCTTCGGCTCTTGCTTTCGCTTCTTCCGCACGCTTCCGGTCGATGTCTTCCGGGCGTTCTGCGGTGTCTACCAGAATGGTCAGACGGTTATTGATCATCTCTGCAAAGCCCAGACCTACGATCGCCTCATGCCAGTTTTCTTCCACATCGCGGAAACGAAGTTCTCCCTCTCTGATGGAAATGATGCTGTCTGCATGATGGGCCAGTACGGTACGTTCACCATCATCACCCGGGAGAGTCACTGCTTCTACCCTTCCCTGGTAAAATACATGGTCACTGGCAAGAACTCGCATATAAAATCCACTCATGCCGGTACCTCCTTATCTTAAGCCTCCTGTGACTTTGCTTTCTCGATAACATCATCGATGGTTCCTACATTAAAGAATGCCCATTCCGGATATTCATCCATCTCACCGTCAACGATTGCTTTGAAACCGCGGATGGTCTCAGCCAGCGGCACGTATTTTCCGGGAACACCGGTAAAGGTTTCTGCTACGTGGAACGGCTGGGACAGGAAACGCTGGATCTTTCTTGCACGGAATACGGTCAGTTTATCGTCTTCTGACAGTTCTTCCATACCAAGGATCGCGATGATATCCTGCAGTTCTTTGTATTTCTGAAGAATCTCCTGCACTTTTCTTGCTACGCGGTAGTGTTCTTCTCCTACCACATCCGCTTCCAGAATACGGGAAGAAGATTCCAGCGGATCTACTGCCGGATAGATACCCTGTTCTACGATCTTACGGGAAAGTACCGTAGTGGCATCCAGATGGGCGAAGGTAGTCGCCGGAGCCGGGTCTGTCAGGTCATCGGCAGGCACATAAACAGCCTGTACGGAAGTTACGGAACCGTTCTTTGTGGAAGCGATTCTCTCCTGCAGTTCACCCATTTCATTGGCCAGAGTCGGCTGGTAACCTACTGCGGAAGGCATACGGCCAAGCAGTGCGGATACCTCGGAACCTGCCTGTACAAAACGGAAAATGTTATCAATAAACAGAAGCACGTTCTGATGTTCTTCATCACGGAAATATTCTGCCATGGTCAGACCCGTCTCTGCTACACGCATACGGGATCCCGGTGGCTCGTTCATCTGTCCGAATACCAGAGCGGTTTTCTCCAGTACACCGGATGCTTTCATCTCACTCCACAGGTCATTACCTTCACGGGAACGTTCTCCTACACCGGTGAAGATGGAATATCCACCGTGTTCTGTTGCGATGTTACGGATCAGTTCCTGGATCAGTACGGTTTTACCTACACCGGCACCACCGAACAGACCGATCTTACCACCTTTGGCATAGGGTGCCAGAAGGTCGATTACTTTGATACCTGTCTCCAGGATCTCTACAACCGGGCTCTGTTCCTCAAAGGTCGGGGGATCTCTGTGGATTACCCAGTGCTGTTCTTTCTCCAGGCTTTCTCCACCATCGATGGTGTCACCCAGTACATTGAACAGACGACCCAGTGTCTTTTCTCCTACCGGCACCTGAATACCTGCGCCTGTAGCTGTTACTTCCATATCACGGTGAAGTCCTTCACTGGAATTCAGCATAATACAACGAACCATATTGTTTCCGATGTGCTGTGCTACTTCCATGACACACTTTTTCCCACCGTTGTCAACTTCCAGAGCATCCTTGATGGACGGGAGAGTCTGTCCTTCGAAAAGGACGTCTACTACAGGTCCCATGACCTGTACGATTTTTCCTGTCTGCATATGGATTCGCTCCTCCTCTCTTATCTCTTCTCTATATTTTTTGCCTCTATTTGTGTTTGTTTTTCTGTGCTTTCGCACCTGCGATAACCTCGGTGATCTCCTGGGTGATCGCTGCCTGTCTTGCCCGGTTATACTGAATCGATAAGGCTTTCAGCATCTCGCTGGCATTCCGGTTCGAGGCATCCATGGCTGTCATACGGGCGTTCTGCTCGCTACAGTAGGATTCTACCAGACAGCCGTATATCGTTCCCACTACATAGTTCGGAATGATGGTATTTAACACTTCATCTGCGGACGGTACCAGCATGATCTCCTCATGATGTACATCCGCCGGAATTCCCATTTTCAGTTCGGTATGGAACGAAGCTTTCTTTAACGGAAGCAGCTGAAGAGTCTGTGTCTCATTGGTCACAGCATTTTCCATGTTGGTGTAGATCACATGGATCTCATCCAGTTTTCCTTCCAGATATTCCTCTACCATACGCAGCCCGATCATACGGGCACGGTGCATGGAAGGCTTCTGAACCGTAAAGTGGAAATCCATATCCACAGACACGTCCGGCAGTGTTTTCTTTGAAAAATACTGCCGACCCAGTTCTCCAAGAACAAACAGACTGTGTTTTCCTTCCCACTGCAGCTGCTCTTCTGCCATCTTGATCACGTTATGGTTATAAGCACCTGCCAGTCCTTTGTCTGCTGTTACGATGATGTGACCGATCTTCCGGTCTTTTTTTCGGAATTTCCGGTCTCTCATCGAAGAAAGCATGCTCAATATCCGGCACATGACGCAGGATACGGCGGATCGCGGACTGCATCTCAAAGAAATAGGGCTCTGTATCTGACAGCGCTTTCTTTGCTTTCTTCATCTTGGATGATGAGATCATGTACATCGCATTGGTGATCTTCATGGTGTCCTGGATACTCTTGATCCGGTCCTGTATCTCTTTTACATTTGCCATATTAACACCTGCTCTTCTTGAATTCCTCTGCCACTTCTACGATCTTTTCTGTCAGTTCATCGCTGAGAACTTTTTTATCATTCAGTTCATCGATGATCTCTTTATGCATATCTGCAAAATACTGCAGCATATCCATCTGGAATGCTTTCAGTTTGCTTACTTCCACATCTACCAGAACTTTATGTGTTGCAGCTACCAGAGTGATAACCTGCTGTGGCATGGAAAGCGGATTACATAATGGCTGTTTTAACAGTTCCATCAGACATTTTCCATACTGTAACTGCGCTTTGGTTGTCTCATCCAGATCGGAACTGAACTGGGTAAATACTTCCATCTCACGGTACTGGGCCAGGTCGATACGGATACTTCCTGCTGCTTTCTTCATGGCTTTTGTCTGTGCCGCACCACCTACACGGGATACAGAAAGACCAACATTTACGGCCGGACGCATACCGGAGAAGAACAGATCACTTTCCAGGAAGATCTGACCGTCAGTGATGGAAATAACGTTTGTCGGGATATAGGCCGACAGGTCACCCGCCTGTGTCTCGATGATCGGCAGTGCTGTGATAGATCCGCCGCCTTCTTCATCGCTCAGCCGGCTGGAACGTTCCAGCAGTCTGGAATGCAGATAGAATACGTCACCCGGATAAGCTTCACGTCCCGGAGAACGCTCCAGCAACAGGGACAGGGCACGGTATGCAACCGCATGTTTGGACAGATCATCGTATACGATCAGTACGTCTTTTCCTTTGTGCATAAAATATTCTGCCATAGCGGTTCCCGAATAAGGTGCAATGTACTGTAACGGTGCACAGTCACTGGCTGTAGCAGAAACGATGATGGTGTAATCCATAGCATCATGTTTGGTCAGTGTATTTACCAGTTTTGCAATCGTAGATGCTTTCTGACCGATGGCAACGTAGACGCAGATTACGTCTTTGCCTTTCTGGTTTAAGATGGTATCGGTTGCGATCGCTGTCTTACCGGTCTGACGGTCACCGATGATCAGCTCACGCTGTCCACGTCCGATCGGGAACATGGAGTCGATAGACAAGATACCGGTCTCCATAGGAACACTGACAGATTTTCTCTCAATAATACCAGGTGCTTCTCTTTCTACCGGATAGTAGTCGTCTTCTTCTACAGCTCCCTTTCCGTCGATCGGCTCACCCAGCGCATTGATAACTCTGCCGACAAATCCTTCACCAACCGGGATTCCGGCTTTCTTTTTTCGTACGTACCACACGGGTACCTTCTTTGATTCCTGTATCTTTACCGAACAGGATACATCCGATGGTATCCTGACGGATATCCTGAACCATTCCTTTTTCGCCGTTTTCAAAAGTTACGATCTCGCCGTACATCGCATGATCGATTCCATAGATCGTTGCGATTCCGTCACCGACACTGATAACCTTACCGGTTTCCTGTTCCTGACACATGGCATCGTAATTTTCGATTTTCTCTTTCAGAATGGAAATAATTTCTTCTGAGCTGATTGTGCTCATTTCTTTCACCTCCGGATCAATCGTTGTTGCAGCTGACGGACTCTGCCGCGCAGACTCCAGTCAAATTCCCGGTCTCCCACACGAAGAACAAATCCTCCGATCAGGTCCGGCTGCTGTTCAACAGTCATTTCCACGCCATTGACGCCATAGGTTCTCCTGACGAACTGTTCCATCTGAGCTTTCTGATTCTCATCCGGCTCATGGACACAGTACAGCGTAGCGGCCACAATTCCCTTTTCCTTTCTCACACAGGCCCTGTAGCTTTCCAGCATGTCATCGATCTGATCACATCTTCGCCGGTCACTGACTGTCTTTAAAAAGTTGTGTAAGCTCTTCGGGAATATTGTTTCTATAATCTCATGCTTTACCTCTTTGGTAAGAGTCGGATCATTGAGAATTTTCACCAGCTGAGGCGCCGCACACAAAGCCGCTTTCATCTGTTCCACATCTTCTGCGGGAACTCTCAGATCATAAAGCACTTTTCCATAACGATCAGCGGTCTGTGTCATTGGCCTCACCTGCTTTTTTCAAAAATTGTTCATACAGCGCACCGTCACTCTGTGGATCAGTACCTTCCTGCAGGATACGGGATACTGCGGTAAGAGCAAGTCCTGCAACTTCGGACTGCATCTCTTTCATTGCTTTTTCCCGATCCAGTTCCACATCCTTTCTGGCCGCTTCTTTTATCTTTTTCGCCTGTTCATCCGCTTCACCCAGAATACGGTCATATTCCACCTGGGCATTTCCTCTGGCTTTCTCAACCAGCTGGAGAGATTCTTCCTTCGCAGATGCAAGGGCTTCTTCATATTTAACCTTCAGTTCCTTCGCCTGGCTCTCCTGGGCTCTGGCACTTTCCAGACCCTGTTTCACCATCTGCTCTCTCTTATCCATGATCGCAGTTACCGGTTTGATCAGGAACTTTTTCAGTAAAAGGTAGAGAATGATGACGTTGATAATGGTCCAAACCAGATTTAAGTCTATCCGTAACACCCTTTACTCACCTGCCTTTCTCGTTTTTCTCATGTTTCGGTAATGGTGATTAGCCAAGGAAGAAGATGATCAGCAGACCGATAACGAAACCGTAAATAGCGGTTGCCTCTGCCAGTGCACAACCAAGAAGAAGGGATTTGCTGATTTTGCTTTCTGCTTCCGGCTGTCTTGCGATTGCATCTACTGCTTTACCTGTTGCCAGACCGATTCCCAGTCCTGCTCCGATACCTGTTAATACTGCTACTGCTGCTCCGATTGCTACTAACATAATGTTTTCTCCTTTTCTCTTTTCCAATTAAGTTTACTCAATAGCTTCTTTGATAAACAGTGCTGTCAGAAAGACAAACACATATGCCTGGATCAGTCCGTCGAAAATATCAAAATAACAAGTCAACGGTACAGGCACCAGTACAGGGGCTACTGCTTCGATCAGTTTCATGACAACGAAGGAACCCAGTACGTTACCGAATAATCGCATACAAAGGGATACCGGTCGGATGAAGATTTCCAGGATGTTGATCGGCAACACCACCGGTGTAGGTTCTGCAAAACTCTTCAGCCACTTTTTTACCGCCTTTTGCATGGATTCCGGCAAATTCAATTAATACAATGCTCATGATTGCCAGAGCTGCTGTTACATTCATGTCTTTAGTTGGTGGTTTAAATCCCAGAATACCAATCAGATTGGCTACGCCAATATAAATGGCCACCGACATCAGATAAGGAATATACATTTTTCCTTTTTCTCCAAGAATATCTTTGAAGAAATCCTGTATGACACCGATCACTGTTTCCAGTGCCAGCTGGCGTTTACTGATGTTTTCAGGTTCCACCTGGAGATTGCGTGTAAGTAATATGGAAATTATTACCAGTGCAGCCATAATGATCCAGGTTACAACCACCGACTCTGCGATTTCAATTCCTCCAAAACAGGGGGATCGTAAAGGCAGTGTCACAGTTCAGCTCTTCCAGTAAATTTACTTGCTAAATCCGTTTCTCTCCCTCCCTTTCCTTAACTTTTAATTAAGCAAAACGTAACTGTTCAGTACCCTCGTGGGATATTATCTACTGAATAGTCACTTAAAACTTCTTAATTTATATCCTCTCCATAAATCCGAAGTTTTACAAATTTTCACTTCTGAATTTTTCATTTGTCAACATTCCTATTTTCATGTTTGATTTTGTCAACTTTTTCTCGTATTTTAGCAAAACTGACCATTAGTCGCTTTTATTATTCACAAAATCCTGTGTAATTTTTTATGCTTAATTTTTCAGTTTTTCCAGGTTTCCTTAAAATTTCCCGGCTCGAAACCTGTCGTTTTTTAGATACTTTTTTAATCGTTTTTTAGTTACTTTTTATCATTTTGTGAATTCGTAGATACCGATGCCGGTAGCCAGCGCCAGGTTTAACGAATCGATATGATCGGTATGACGGATCACCACACTTTGGCCTTCATCCGCAAAACTGTCCGGCAGTCCGGTGGCTTCATTTCCGAAGATCAGGGAGTAGGTCTCAGTGGTGTCTCTCTGAAGCTCTTGCAACGGCACAGCTCCCTTTAGCATAAACGGATAAAGGCTTCTGTTACCCGCCTGTTCTTTGTAGGCTTCAAAGCTTGGGAAATAACAGAAATTCAACTGAAACAAAGATCCCATCGAGGCCCGTACTACTTTCGGGTTAAATACATCCACACCCGGCTCTATGATCGCAAGATTTTCGATACCAAAACCGATGCTTGTCCGGATGATCGTTCCCATATTCCCCATATCACTCGGGTTAACAAGAACGATATGATCCGCTGTTGGATCCAGCTGGTTCGTGTATTTTTCAAACACACCGACAGCGAAGATGTTCTCTTTGTCTCTGAGCTTTTCAACCACTTTTGCGGCCCGTTCGATCGGTATATTGTGCCGGTTACACAGATCAGTGATGATCTCCAGTTGAGTCTCACTGTTCATATCCGGGTGAAGCAGGACTTTCAGCACATGTTCCGGCTGATTTTTCAGCAGTTCAATCGTCGGGAAAGCGCCGAAGGTGTAGGAGTGATTCACTTTTTTTGCGTATTTTTTTAACGGTACATCTCGGTTCATAAGTTTTCTCCTTTTCTTTGTTTATTCAGAAAGTCTTTTTCGACCTATAGATTTTGAATTTTCGTAACAGACATTAAAAAAGCACCGTCCCCGATGCTCCATGTCATCGAAAACAGTGCTTTAAGTGCGCCTTCAGGGATTCGAACCCTGGACAAATAGATTAAGAGTCTACTGCTCTACCAGCTGAGCTAAAGGCGCTTGTATCTGTAACGCAAGAACTATTATATCATCCGTATAGAAAAATGCAAGTCTTTTTTACAATTTTTTCGTTTTTTTTCACTTTTCTTTCTCGCACACAGGATATCGTCCAGTTCTGACAGACGTTTGTGCAGATCAGTCAGTTTGCGGTCGATCCTGGGGTTGTTGTAGCTCCAGTCGTAGAAGCGGTTGCGGCAACAGCAATTTTTTTCCCATCTTCTCACGGATCCTTCAAAGTTCTGTTGTTATAATATGATATGAAGGAGAAAGAATCCGGTCCACAGCGGGTTATTCCGCTGCGCCGGATCCTTGTCTCTTCTTATCGGTGAATGATCATTTTATGGATCGGGTTTCCCGCCCGGGAGAAACTTTTTTCTTCGTATTCGGTCATTACATTTCCTTCCATCAGCTTTGCATCATGATGAAGATCAAAAGTCGAAGCGTCCAGAACCCACCCTGCTTCTTTCACTTCTTCCAGTGAGAACTCAAACAGTGGGCGGTTATCGGTCTTGAACTCTACCGTTCCCTCCGGTGCCAGGATCTTGTCGTAACGCTCCAAAAACTGGCGGGAAGTCAGACGGCGTTTTGCATGGCGCTCCTTCGGCCATGGATCCGAAAAATTCAGATAGATCTTATCCACTTCTCCTTTCTCAAAGACATCCGGCAGATTTCGTGCATCCATACGGATAAAATACAGGTTTGGCAGATCTTCTTCGAGCTGTTCTCTCTTCTGCACCGCACGGAGCAGTACACTGTCATACATCTCGATCCCCACAAAATTACGGTCCGGATGCAGGCGTGCCATATCCATGATAAAACGTCCCTTTCCCATTCCCACTTCAATCTGTACCGGCTGCTCATTGCCAAAAAGCTGCCCCCATGTTCCCTTGTGTGTCTCCGGTTCCTGTACCACATAATCGCTGGCTGCAATCGTCTCTTTAGAGCCGCGTATATTCCTTAACCTCATATATTTCCCTCCAGGTATTTTCTTGTGTAAAACAGCTATGTCGCGCTTTATTCTACTATAAAAGAGGCATACTTGGAAAGGACTATTTTTCATTATGAATATGAATAAATTTGTTATACATTTCCAATAATTTGTATACATATAGACAGTTCTGATTTACTTTTTGACTGAATAGGTGTATGATGATGTTAAATTTTAAACAAAGGAGTAGGGAAAAATGGAATCTGTAATCGACAAATTGTCTGAAATCGAGACAGCCGCTTCCCGCATTATGGAATCTGCTGTCGAAGAAACCCGACGTCAGGACAACGCGGCCGAGGAACGTACCTCTACTTATGATAACGATACGGATGCTCAGGCTGCCAGAACACTGGAAGCTGCCAAACGCACCTTGCAGGAACAGGCGGATCGGGAACTGGAACACCTGAAAACCTCCACCGAACGTTCCCTTAAGCACATGGATGCTTATTATAAGGAACACAAAGATGCATTATGCGACAAGATTTACCACAAAATAATCAGGATGTGAAGTATATGGGATCATTATTATCTTACAGTGGTCTGACCACGAAGATCCGAGCCATGCAGAGCAGACTGCTGACTGACGATCAGTACCGGGAACTGGCAGAACTCAAAAGCGTTCCCCAGACAGTTACCTATCTGAAACAGCAGCCCGCTTATGAAGCGATCCTGGACTCTCTCTCAGAAGAGGCTCTGCACCGTGGAAAGATTGAACAGCTTCTGGTGAATTCGATTTATCGCGATTTTACCAAGATTTATCAATTTTCCAACATGGAGCAGCGCAAATTCCTCAATCTTTATTTCGGACGATACGAAGTGTCCATCATGAAAGAATGTCTGAATAAAATCTTTGACCACAGAGATGTAAATCTGGATCTTTCTTTATTCAAACCATTCTTCGATAAGCACTCACAGCTGGATATCAACCTGCTGACTGCGTCCCGGTCCATTGAAGAATTTGTCAGTCATCTGCGGGGAACCAGTTACTACCAGCCACTGGCCGCACTGTCCAGTCTGGAAACACCAACGCTTTTTGACTATGAGATGGCACTGGATCTTTCTTATTTTTTCCGCCATATGGAAGACAAAAGACAAGATTCTCTCCAAAAAGAACCTGGAAGAAATCACCAAAGCCTACGGGAACAAATTTGATCTGCTGAATCTTCAGTGGATCTACCGTTCCAAACAGTATTACCATATGACCGCTGCCGATATCTATGCACTGCTGATTCCTGTGAATTATAAGCTGCATAAGAAAGATATCGCCGCTCTGGTAGAAGCTGAGACGATGACAGCTTTCGAATCGCTTCTTGACCGGACCTACTATGGACGACGTTACGAAAAACTGAACTCACATACGCTTGAAGAGATGTACAGCAGCATCATGAAGCATGTCCTTTCCGGAGAAAGCAAAGCGGATCCTTATTCGGTATCCACGATCTACTGCTACCTCTATCACAAAGAACATGAGATTGACCGGCTGACAACGGTACTCGAATGTATCCGTTACAGTATCCCGCCGGAAGACACCATGCGCTATATCTCGAAATCGTAAGCAAAAAAACACCGGGGGGTATGTAACTATGATTGAAAAAAATGCAATTTGTAAGCATCACCGGACCAAAAGCCGATATTGACCGGGTGGTGGATCAGTATCTTTCCCGATACGAGATCCATCTGGAAAATGCTCTTGCACAGCTGCAGACGTTAAAAACACTGACTCCTTATCTGCAGATCAATCCCTACAAAGGACTTCTGGCAAAAGCACTGGAATATGAAAAGCTTTTGGACTCCGGAAACATCCAGACGAATCTCACCATGACACTGGATGAAGCGGTCGCATTGATCGAATCCTTCGATCAACAGCTGACCCGAATCAACGAACAGAAAAAATGAACTGGAAGATCAGAAAAACGAACTGGAAGAACTCCTGACACAGCTGGAACCCTTCCTCTCACTTGACTTGATATTTCCCGTTTTCTGCAGTTCCGCTATATGACCTGCCGCTTTGGTCGTATCAGCAGGGAATATTACAACAAATTTGAAACGTATGTGTATGGCAGTGAAGAGACGCTCTTTTACCCCTGCCAGAAAAAATGACCGGTATATCTGGGGCTTTTATTTCTGCCCGACCAAAGTGACTGACCGGATCGATGCAGTCTACGCATCCATGCATTTTGAACAGATGGATGTTCCCGAAAAGCTTTACGGCATTCCGTCTCAGGTACAGGCACAGTTAGCCGGACAGTTGCAACAGACAGAAAAAGAGCTGGCAAAACTGCAGGATACCATTGCCGAACTGCTGCAAAAGCAGGGTGAAAAGCTCTATGCAGCCACACGGAAACTGGAAAGTCAGTCCCGCAACTTTGATGTCCGCCGGCTTGCCGCCTGCACCAAAGAGGATAACCGGGAAGTCTTTTATATCCTGTGCGGCTGGATGTCTGTCACAGATGCCACAGCTTTTCAGAAAGAAATCGCGGATGATCAAAATCTCTACTGTTTCGTAGAGACAGATCCGTATTCCACAGCACACGGCGAACCGCCGACCAAGTTAAAGAATCCGAAGATCTTCCGTCCCTTTGAAATGTTTGTGAAAATGTACGGTCTGCCGTCCTATCACGAGATGGATCCTACGATCTTCGTGGCACTGACCTATATGTTTATCTTCGGTGCGATGTTCGGTGATGCCGGTCAGGGAGCCTGCCTGGTGATTGGCGGATTTCTTCTATATAAGTTTAAGAAGATGGATCTGGCGGCCATTATCGGCACTGCAGGTATTTTCTCCACTTTCTTCGGTCTGATGTTCGGCAGCATCTTCGGTTTTGAAGATGTGATTCCCGCGCTCTGGCTGCGTCCGGTGGAGGCGATGTCCAATCTGCCGTTCCTTGGTACGTTAAATACGGTATTTGTCGTTGCAATCGCTTTCGGTATGTTCCTGATCCTGATTACAATGATCTTCCATATTATTAATGCCGTTCGCATGAAAGATGTAGAAGGCATCTGGTTCGACCAGAATGCTGTGGCAGGACTGGTGTTCTACGGTTCCCTGGTCGCTGTGATCTTCCTGTTTATGACAGGTCACACCCTTCCCGCAGGTGCGGTTCTCGGCGTGATGTTCGGTATTCCGTTAGTGATCATTATGCTGAAGGAGCCTCTGGCAAGAATGGTGAAAAAAGAAAGTCCCGTCATCGAAGGAAGCAAGGGCATGTATTTTGTACAGAGCTTTTTTGAACTCTTTGAAGTCATGTTAAGTTATCTGTCCAACACCCTTTCTTTCGTCCGTATCGGTGCTTTCGCCGTCAGCCATGCCGCTATGATGGAAGTCGTACTGATGCTTGCCGGTGCAGAAGCCGGAAGCCCGAACTGGATCGTTGTGATCCTTGGAAATATTTTCGTTACCGCGATGGAGGGTCTTATTGTAGGTATCCAGGTACTCCGTCTCGAATATTATGAGATGTTCAGCCGTTTCTATAAAGGAAGCGGAAGAGCTTTTCAGCCATTTTTAAAAAAATTCCAAAAATAAATAAGCAGGAGGATATTATTATGTCAACTATTATCGAAATTCTTACCGCCGCAGCACTGATTCTCAGCATCATCATCCCGGGAGGCGCATTTCTTCTGGGTGAGAGAAACAAAAAATCGATTACAAAAAGTCTCTGGCAGTCAACTGTTTCTTCTTCTTTGGCACACTCCTTGTAGGAACCATCGCCATGTTCGCCGGTGCGCAGAACGTACAGGCTGCTACTGACGCAGCCGGAAGTGGTCTTGCAACCGGTCTTGGTTATCTCGGTGCCGCTCTCGTAACCGGCCTGTCCGGCATCGGTTCCGGTATCGCCGTAGCAAGTTCTGCAAGTGCAGCCCTGGGTGCTATCAGCGAAGACGGTTCCCTGTTCGGTAAATCCATGATCTTCGTAGCCATGGCAGAAGGTATTGCTCTGTATGGTCTGATCATTTCCTTTATGATCTTAGGTAAACTTTAATCCTTACAAGAGGTTTTGCTTTATGAAATGTATCTGATCAGTGACAACATCGACACCCAGACGGGCATG
>ENA-OQES01000686-OQES01000686.1-human-gut-metagenome-genome-assembly--contig:-NODE-686-length-13605-cov-2.461196_pt1 | contig 13605 bp, 15 predicted proteins | sample MGYA00242798_ERZ504641 | MGnify/ENA primary metagenome ERZ504641 (study PRJEB26092, sample SAMD00036327) | human gut metagenome | host: Homo sapiens | study: EMG produced TPA metagenomics assembly of... | reverse complement strand
ACCTTTTGCAACACACTGAATATCAATACATTACAAAAGCGCATAAAAGACGGTCTGTATTACCGCAAAACCACCACGCACACTAACCTTAGACGGACTGCCCGGACATTGTTTATATGTGATGCATTACTCCCCCGGAAACATCTATGCGACAAAGACTGACAAAGGCGTGTGTAACGGCGAACGAAAACAACAAAGTTTTTGATTTGGATTTGCCTTAAAATCCTTATCTTTGCATGACAACAAACATGAAATAAGCTATTTATGCATAAAAACGGCAATATATATAATGATGCTGGTTGCGGTGCTGCTTGCGTCATGCAGTTCACCCGGAAGAAAGGCGCTGGAGCTAAGCGACAATATGCTGAAGACAGCACCGGAGAGAGCATTGGCCATACTGGACTCTATAGAAAATGCAGGAGGACTGAACAGGGAAGAGCAGCTGCACCTGGTATGGAACCGGGCTATGGCCCATCAGATAATGGGGATGTCTCTGGCTGAGGACGAACAGCTGCCGGAGGCCATCATGCACTATCGTGAAGAGGCCGACAAGCAAACAGACAGCTATCTTCTGGAGGCATCGTACCTGAACTGGAAAGGCAAGAGGGCTGACGCCATAAACGTCCTAAACAAAGGGATTGGCAATATTAAGGATTCAACAAAACGGGTTAAGCTGATGGCCGAACAGGCAAGACTGCTTGAGCTTCAGCGGGAATACAGCAAGGCTGCCGAGGTGATGGAAAGGGCGCTGGAACTTAATCCGACGAAACGTGACAAAGCAATATTGAACTATAAGATAGGACTGAACCTTTCGTTAGCGGGAGACCCTCGGTCGGAACACTTTTACAGCCAAAGCGTAAGGATGGCCACTGAGAACGGCGACACGGCCATGGCGTGTGAGTTTCTGCGCAACTATGCCGACTATCTGGCAAACAACGGAAAGTATCGCCAATCTAACAACGTTTACCGCGAGATAAGCCGAATGATGCCGCAGATGGCAGGTCTGTCGGCCATTCAGATGGCCATGGCAGGAAACTATATCAATCTGCACATGCCCGACTCTGCACGCATCTGCAACGAAAAGGCCATAGAGAGCGAAGCGAGACTTGAGGCAAAAGGCTTTGACGACATTTCGCGCAGAATGGTGATAGAGCTGGAGCGCTGCCTGTTAGACTACGGGGACGGAAAGCCCGTATCTTATGTTGGCTTATCCCGGTATTGCGACTCGATAACTGCCGACATGCATGCCAAGGAGAGCACCCTGGCAAGACGGCAGGAAGCGAAGGAGCGCCTGCAGTGGGCAAACCACGAACTGAGACTTGACAGACAGCGTATGGGATGGATGCTGGCGGCAGCAGTGCTGTTGCTTCTGCTCGGCGTGGCTGGCGGATGGATATATTACAGGAACCGACTAAGCCGGCTGGCAGAAGCCGAAAACAGCATAGACACGCTGAAAAGGATGCTGAAAGAGACGCAGACTCAGGCGGAAGAAACACCTGAAGAAAAGCAGCAGAAGAGTGAAGACGACGCCTTCTTCAAGAAAATACTTTTGCAGCAACTTGGAATAATACGCATGGTGGCAAGCACCCCGACCAACCATAACCAGGCTCTTCTGAAACGCATAGCCGGCATCAGTGAGGGCAAGATTCAGACAGACAGCCTGCTTGTGTGGCCTGATCTTTATCTTGTAATTGACCGTCTTTATGACAACTTCCACAACAGGCTTACGGAACGATACGGCAATGTGCTTACGGAAAAGGAGATACAGATTGCCTGCCTGTTGTGCGCCGGCTTCTCAACAAAAGAGATTGGCGTAGTAACACAGCAGTCGGATGCCACGATTTATGTCCGCAAGACTTCCATCAGGAAGAAGACCGGGGCTGCCGAAGGACAGGACATCGTGTCCTACATCAACGGCATTAAGGCCGATTAAGACGCGGCAGAGCGACATTTAGATTTATAAAAAGCGTAACCACTGATATTCAGCAGGTTACGCTTTTCTTATTAAGACATTTTTATTTGTCTGTTTAGTCGTCGTAAGGTTCTTCTTCGCCGTAACTTTGCATCGTCAGAAGCTTAAATCCATAAAGGGCGCATGGGGCATACTATCATGACGCCCGGCCTCTGACGGCAAACCATAATATCAACAAAACGGAGAAGAACTATAATGAGAAAAAGCAGATTTGTAAAAACAGCAGGCAGCCTGGTGGTCATCATGCTTATTGTGCTTGCATCAGCCGGACAACTACATCTGCCCGGACACGGCAACAGGACCAACAGAAGTTTTGAAGAGGCGGTAGTAAGCCATGTGCAGGCCACACTTGCCAAGGGAGAGAAGGTAGAACTCGGCAGCAGATTCTTATGTAAAGACTATAAGGAAAACGGCGAGCTGCGTTTCGCCTGCAACGTAACTTACTGTGTGGTTTCAGAAAATGGCGTAAAAGAAATGCATACAGCCCATGTGGTATGCAACGGAGATAAAGACAGAATAATTGAATGGAAGGAGATTGAGAAGCAATGAACATAAGGAAACGTTTCACATTGATTGTGGCAGCAGGCCTTGCCTTATCCTCTTTATCCGGCAAGGACATAAAAGGCCGTGTTACCGATACAGACGGTGTGCCTATGGAATTTGTAAATGTGGTACTTCTTCATGATTCTGCATTTGTCGACGGAGTTATTACCGACGGCAACGGCTGTTTCTGTCTGTCATACGACACAGCGCAGGGATTAAGGCTAAGACTGTCATACGTGGGTTTCGACTCAAGATATGTCGACATCACTCCTGACGGCGAACTGGGCGACATCATGATGACGGCCTCAGCCAACACCATGCTGGAGAATGTGGTGATAAAAGGCAACGCCTCTAAAACTTATCTGAAGGGAAACGCTCTGGTAACGAATGTGGAGAACAGCATCCTGGCCAAGGCAGGAACGGCAAAAGATGTGCTCAGACAGATTCCAATGGTTGTTGAAACCAACGGCAATCTGGAATATTTGGCAAGGGGACACCTGCCGTTTATATCAACGGACGTAAGATCAACGACTTGCAGGAATTATCAACACTATTGTCCGGCAATATCCAGAATGTGGAGGTGATAAGCAATCCAGGCTCATCTTATGCGGCAGATGCAAAGGCCGTTATACGCATCCGCACGAAAAAGCCACAGGGCGACGGATGGAGCGGCACGTTCAGGTCGGAAGACGGATTCAGACATTACTTTCAAAGTGGCAACATGATGAACCTTAAATACCGTGCAGGAGGTTTTGAAGTATTCTCCACCTTGACATACGATACGGGCAGAAGCAGGGAGAAGAAGTTTACAGACATGGCTACTGTTACAAAATCAGAATGGAACCAGCAGCTATCCACAGCCAACACCAGGCATTATAACGGTTTTTCAGGCAAATTGGGCTTTTCATGGACAATCAGCAGCGGCCATTACATAGGAGCCTTTTATCAGAACGAATATGCAAAGAATGAAATCAGGTCGTTTCTTGAAAGCGATGTGTCTGAAAACGGAACGTTTTACGACAGTTGGAGCACTGCTGCCGACGACATGTCGGAGAACACTCCAAGGCATGCGGCGAACATTTATTACAACGGGCAGATAAACAAACTAAGCATCGACTTCAATGCCGATTACATCTGGAACAGAGGAACGCAGCACACCACCAATGAAGAGACAAGCCTGATGCAGGAAGACCGCTACATAACGACATACAGCAAACGCAAGACCAGCATGGCTGCCGAGAAACTGGCATTAAGCTATCCTGTAGGGAAAGGTGTATTGACATTGGGCGAGGAATATACAAGATCCAGCACAGACAACCGCTTCAATACTGAATATGCCAACCTCAACAGCAGTCATTCAACGATAAAGGAAAGCAATATAGCCTGCTTTGTTGAGATAATGCAGCAGTTAGGCCGGATAAGCATCGGTGCGGGACTGAGGTATGAACATGTAAACTATGACTATTTTGAGCATTCTCGGTCTGAAAACAACCTCAGCCGGACCTATAACAACATCTTCCCTTCATTCAATGCCAACACAAGGCTGGGCGACCTGCAGATGTCGCTATCATATGGCAACAGGGTGGAAAGGCCGGGCTATTCGGCGCTGAATGCCAATGTTTCATATCTTAACAGAATGACATACGAGTCGGGCAATCCGCGCCTACAGCCAACAAGACTGCACAACCTGGAGTACAGAATGGTGTGGAGGAACTATTTTGCACAGGTGGCCTATACCTATTTTGACAATCCCATTGTAAATACCACCAGGCCATACAGCAACGACGGAGAGATAACCATCCTTACTTATGAGAACTTCAGCAGGAGGCACTTCGTGCAGGCATTTATGGGCGGACAGTTCAGGCTTGGGATATGGCAGCCACGTGTAAATGTGGGAATGTTTACGCAGTGGTTTGACATTGTGGTCAACGGCAACAGCAAAAGCATGAACAAGCCCATAGGCATTGTGCAATGGCAAAATGCGATACATCTGCCAATGGACATCTGGCTGAACATCGACTGCCAGTTTACAACTGCTGGAAATGACAGAAATATCTATGCGGCCCATTCTTCATACATAAATGCAAAACTATACAAGGATTTCTGCAAAAACAGACTTAGCATGACACTTGAGGCACGCGACATATTCAACGGCTCACGCCAGAATCTTACTCTATACAACAATGCCGTAACCCTTAACCAAAGGAATTTCAGCGACATGCGATGCCTGATGTTCACACTGCAGTACAACTTCAACGTAACACGTGACCGATACAGAGGCACGGGCGCCGGTAACACGGAGAAAAAACGCTTATAAATATAAGGCAAAGACCTTGTGTGGTTGGAATAAATCCTGACAGATGGCACAGGAGCAGATTGCTGCAACGGCGAAACAGACGGGAAAGATTCAGGGCGGCACGCTGCTGGAAAAACATTGCAGCATGCCGCCCTGAACGGTATGTTATTAAGAACTGAACAAAAGACCGTAAGCCGCAGATGAGGCAAGCCTGCGGATTTATCCCAGCGTGATGTTCTCTACGTCAACTCTCTCATGCAGGAAGAGCTGAGCCGACTCACGGAACTTGTCGGTGTTCTCCGTGGTGAGATAATGGCACAAGCCGTTCTTTGTACACTTTGCCTCAATGTCGGGATGGCGCACAAAGTAGTCTTTTAGGCTGTTGGACACATACTCGCCCTGCGGAACTATCTTGACACCGCGCGGCGTATACTTCAGAATCTTGTTGAGCAGCAGCGGATAGTGAGTGCAGCCGAGGATGATTGAGTCAATCTGCGGGTCGCGTATCATGAGGTTCTCAATGCGCTTCTTTACAAAATAGTCGGCACCCGGACCGTCGTACTCGTTGTTCTCCACAAGCGGAACCCACATTGGGCAAGGCTCGCCCGTAACGGTGATGTCGGGGAATAGCTTGTTTATCTCGAGCACATAGCTCTCGCTCTTTATTGTTCCCTCGGTGGCAACGATGCCCACGTGGCGGCTCTGAGTGATGCTGCCTATACACTCGGCCGTGGGACGGATGATGCCCAGCACACGGCGGTTAGGGTCGAGAGAGGGCAGGTCGTTCTGCTGAATGGAGCGCAGGGCCTTGGCCGAAGCCGTGTTGCAGGCCAGAATTACGAGATGACAGCCCATGCTGAAAAGCTTGATGACAGCCTGCCGCGTAAACTGGTAAACCACGTCGAACGAGCGCGCTCCATAAGGCGCACGTGCGTTGTCGCCAAGATAAAGATAATCATAATGAGGCAGAATGTTGCGCATCTGATGCAGGATGGTAAGTCCGCCGTAACCCGAATCGAACACTCCTATAGGGCCTGGTTTTTCTGAAAGCTGCATAAGCACTGATATTTTATACGTTGAAGGCTGCCTGCAAATGCGCTGCTGACAAATTAAGCCGGTGGCACACGGGCATACAGCCGTGGAAATAAGGCCGGACCTGCCACACAAGGCGCACGGCTCCGGCCTGAAAAAGACATCAGCCACGCACGTCTGAGGCCATAAGGCAGAACCTCAAAGACATGCCGGCATGACAAATAACTGTACGGCATGCACGGCCTGAGCCGGCATGCTGCTATTTCTCCAAGTATGTAAACATGTTGCGCACCAGCGAGCTTATATCCTCACCGCTCGTAGTGTCGATATACGGCACGGCGTCGTTGTCGGTGTTGAGGATAAAGGCATATCCGCGCTCGCGGCCAACCTGACGCAATATTTCGTTAAGACGCTTCTTCAGAGGCGCATACATGTCGGCCTCGGCCTGCTCGAGCAGGCGGGCAGCTTCTTTCTTGAAAGACACGCTGTTGTTGAGAAGCTCCTGCAACTCATATTGTCTTTTCTTCAGAATTGAAGGCGCAAAGTCTTTCTGACCCTCAAGAAACGCCTCATATTTCTGGTTGAACTCTTCTTCAGAGCGCTTTGTCTCGTTGGCATACTGACGCTTAAGCTCAGCCAGACTCTTCTGCATGTCGGCATAGCCGGGCATTGCCTTGATGGCCTCGCTATAGCTTAAATAACCAAACTTAACCTGTGCGTCGGCCATGGCAGCCGGCAGGAGCAACAACTAAAAAAGAATAAGTTTCTTCATAGAGGCATAGTTAAAAAGTCCAAAAGCGCCGCCTCCCTGATTGGAAAGCAGCGCTCGTTATAGTGTTTAATTATTTCAGTTTATTCATTTCAGCTTTCACATCTGCCGTAACATCCTTGCTCAGAGTGTCGCTGATGTAAGGTATGCCGCCCGATACGTCCATGATGTAAACATATCCGCCGTTCTTGCCTACATTCTTTATGGCAGTCATTATCTTGGTCATGATAGGCTGCATCTTCTCCTGCTGAGCTTTCTGCAGAGCCTGCTGGTTGTCCTGCAGAGCCTGCTGATATTTCTGGAACAGCTGCTGCAGTGAAGCCTCTGTCTCCTGACGCTTTGTCTCGTTCATTGTGCTCTTTGTACGGTCATACTCGTCAGACTTTTTCTGAATTTCGTCCTGCATGGCCTTCATATCATTCTCATACTGCTTTGACTGAGCTTCAAGCTCGCCGCGGGCCTTGATGAATTCGGGAAGGCTCTGCATGATAGCCTGTGCGTCAACATGTCCGAACTTAGCGTTCTGGGCAAACAATGTCAGAGGTGCGCACAGCAACAACATTAAAACTAGTTTTTTCATTTCTTAATTGCAATTTTTATATTTAAATGTTTATTATTTGTCTGCAAAGATAATGCAAGCAGCGAGAACTACAAAATAAAAGAGTGTGAAATGCGCTTTTATTTTAATTTCAGGCGCCGGCCATATCTTGTTCAAACACAAGACATTAGTTAGAATAGCCCAACTTCGACAACACTTCGTTGCTTATGTCTATCTTCGGCGAGCCGAAAATGATGCTTGTGTCTGACGCACGGTCGAGTATGAGCGAATATCCGCGCAGGTCGGCAATGTCCTTCACTGCGTTGTATATTTCCTCCTGAATCGGAGTCATCAGACTGGTGCGCTTCTTGAAGAGCTCGCCCTCCGGTCCGAAATACTTGCGCTTAAGCTCGCTGGCCTCCTTCTCCTTGTTCATTATGGCCTCCTGGCGCTCCTTCTTCTGCTCCTGAGAGAGGAACACCACCTCGTTCTGATAGTTCTTGTACATGGTCTGAGCCTCTGTGTTGAGGGCGTCCACCTCTGCCTGCCACTTCTTGGCCAACCTGGGTGAGCTGCTCGTTGGCACGCTCATAGGCAGGGATGTTCTTCAGGATATACTCCATGTCGACAAGAGCAAACTTCTGCGCACTGGCCGTAAATGCAACGGCCAGCATGGCAAACATCATCAATATCTTCTTCATACTTTCTTCTCCTTATTATTAAATTAAACTGACCAAAACCGACGTGACAGATACGCCTATATGTCCTGACGGCCAATTTATTAACTCTCTTTATCTTGACATTCGGCATCTAAGCCATTAGAATTCCTGTCCGAGGATGAAGTGGAACTGTGAGCCGCCGCGTGTGCCGAACACCTTGTCGAAGCCGTAAGCCCAGTCGATACCCATAAGACCTACCATCGGCAAGAAGATGCGGACACCGATACCGGCTGAACGCTTCATGTCGAACGGGTTGAAGTCCTTGGTGTCGTTCCATGCGTTACCTGCCTCAAGGAATCCAAGACCATAGATCGTGGTGTTGCCGAGCAGGAACGGATAACGAAGCTCAAGCGTGAAGCGGTCGTAGGCATAGCCCTCATATCCGTAAGGAGTGAGGCTACCGTTGTCGTATCCGCGCAAGCCGATAGTTTCTTCGGCATAGCCTGTTGAGTAGCCGCTCATACCGTCACCACCCATATAATAGGTTTCGAAAGGCGACTTCTTATACTTGTTGTAAGAACCGAGCAGACCAAACTCTACGCGGGTCATGAGCACGAAACACTTCTGTCCGTTGGTAAGTGCGGTATATGTCTTGGCGCGGAACTTCCACTTGTGATACTCAACCCAGCGGTATTTCTCCTGCTGCTCGGCTGTGTATGTCGGCGACTCCGGATTGACGGCAAGGTTCTTGTAGTCCTTATGATCGAACGCTGACCAAGGCGGAGTGATTGTGAGCGATGCCATGAACTCTGAACCGCGGCGCGGGAAGAGCTGGTTGTCGGTAGATACACGCGACAGGGTGATGCCCAGGTTAAGGTTGTTACAGTTACCGTTGGTAACGATAAAGTACTGCCAGTTCTTCAGCATATAGCGCTGGTAGGCCAGTTCGACAGACAACTGGAAGTAGTCGTCAGGCCAGCGCAGACGCTTACCCCATCCCACTGACACACCGAGCAGCTTGACATACTTGTCGGGGTTCGTAGAAGTTTTCATAATAATTATTGTAACTGTTTCCGTAACCGTAAAGGTAGTTATAATAATTATTCATGTAGGCGCTGTTGTAATAGTTGCTCGACACGTCGGTCTGCTTAGAGAAGTAAGCTCCGACGGTGAACTGTATAGGACGCTTTCCGCCGAACCAGTTGGTTGAGTAAGATGCGTTGTACGACTGATAATACGTACCGTTGGTCTGCGCTCCGATAGAAAGCACCTCACCGTCGCCGACGGGCAATATGCCGCGGTGCTCCTTATTCTTGTTGAAGAGGTTGGCCATTGAGAAGTTGTTGAGCTTCAAGCCGATACGTCCGATGACACCGGTCTGTCCCCAACCGAGCGAGAACTCAACCTGGTCGTTAGACTTCTGAACAAGATCCCAGTTGATGTCAACGGTTCCGTCTTCATAGTTAGGTCTTACATCCGGATTGATCTGCTCAGGGTCGAAGTGTCCCATAGACGCCATTTCACGTGCCGAACGCATCAAGGCCTCCTTAGAGAAGAGGTCGCCCGGCTTTGTTCTCAGCTCACGGCGCACAACGTTTTCATACACACGTGTGTTACCGTTGATGCGCACACGGCTGATGTGGGCCTGGTTGCCCTCCATGATACGCATCTCAAGGTCGATTGAGTCGCCCACGATGTTCACCTCGGTAGGCTGCAGATTGTAGAACAGATAACCGTTGTTCCAGTACTCATTGCCCACAGCGTCGTCGTCTTCAGAGAGTCGCTTGTGCATGAATTTCTGGTTATACACATCACCCTTCTTCATGCCGAGCAGACGGCTCAGATAGTCGGTTGAGAACACGGTGTTGCCCACCCATGTTATGTTTCTTATATAATATTTCTTTCCTTCGTCCACCTTCAGATAAATGCTGACATGCTTGTCGTCAACGTTCCATACGCTGTCTTCAACGATGGTGGCGTCGCGATAGCCAAGTTCGTTATACTTGTCTATAAGGTTCTGCTTATCAGTCTTATATCGTTCGGGGGTTATATTTCTTCGATTTAAGGAATGTCGACAGCTTGCCGGCCTCGTGTGTCTTGGTGAAGGGCACCCTTTCGTGAACAGTCCGCCCTTAATCTTAGAGTCGCTCAGGTTCTTGTTGCCCTCAATGATAATCTGGCGCACCTTCATCTTCTCCTTCTTGTCAATCTCGACGTCAAGTATCACCTGATTCTTAGCCGTTACGTCGTCACGCTGGCGTATGTTTATCTCAGCATTCTTATAACCCTTGTCGTCGAAATAGTTTTTGGCCAGCAGCTCAGCACGGTCTATCATGTTAGGCGTAATCTGGTTGCCCTTAAGAAGTCCGAGCTTTGTCTCAAGGTCCTCGCGTTCCGACTTCTTCACACCTATATAATTAATGGTTGACACACGCGGGCGCAGAGCCAGATAGAAGTGCAGATAGATTTTGTCGCCTACGATAGAGTCGGCCGCAATCTGCACGTTTGAAAAACAGTCCGTGCTTCCAATAGCGCTTCACTGCCTCTGTAATCTCCTGACCCGGAAGCTCTATTTTCTGGCCGACGGTAAGGCCCGAAATACCCGTAAGCATATAATCTTCGTAACCTTCCACGCCTGACACAGCGATTCCGCCGATAACACCGGAACGCGGAGTGCCCGCATAAGAGATTTCAGGATTAACAATCTTTTCCTGCGCTACAGCCCCAATGCTGAAAAGCAATGCAGCGAGCAGTGTCAAGCATCCTATTATTCTGTTCATCTTATATGTCTGTTGTCTTGAATATTAATTATCGTTTTCAACTTGTTCTTCGGTCTTGCCGAAGCGTCTCTGGCGCTTCTGATAGCTTGCTATGGCCTCATGCAGGCTCTGCTCGCCGAAGTCGGGCCAGTAAGTGTCGCAGAAATAAAGCTCCGAATAGGCTATCTGCCAGAGCAGATAGTTGGATATGCGCACCTCTCCGCCCGTGCGTATCAGCAGGTCGGGGTCGGGCATGAAGCGTGTCTGCATGTGGTCTGCCACGACATTCTCATCGATTGCGTCGATTGCAAGACGTCCGTCCTTAACCTCGGCGGCTATGTTCTTTACGGCGTTGGTTATCTCCCACTTTGAAGAGTAGCTGAGAGCCACCACCATTGTCATGGCACTGTTGTCCTTGGTGTGCTCCATTGTCTCGTCCAGCTTCTCCCTGACCTGTAGCGGAAGCCTGTCGACATCACCGATAACGCGGAAGCGCACATTGTTCTTCATGAATATCTCGTCCTCAAGAGCCGTGAGCACAAGGCCCATAAGTGCGGCCACCTCATCGGCGGGGGCGGTTCCAGTTTTCGGTTGAGAAGGTATAAAGCGTCAGATACTTCACGCCGAGCTTCACACACTCTGACGTGATTTTCCTAACCGACTCAACACCGGCCTGATGGCCGTAGCTGCGCTTCTTGCCGCGCTCAGTTGCCCATCTGCCGTTGCCGTCCATGATGATGGCAATGTGCTGCGGTATGCGGTTCATGTCAATCTTAGTCTCAGTCATCTTTATTACATGTTATACATTTAGGCATGAAGCTGTAGGTTAATGTCAGCTTCAGAGCCGAATAGCAGTCAGTATTTTTGAAAAGTCCCGAACTCTTGATGCAGTAAGGGTCTGCCACGCCGTCGAGCTTGTCGCTGAGCGAGAAGTGGACAGCCCACTCAAGGCCAAGGTTCAGCCGCGACCCTATTTTATATTTCACGCCCAGGCCGAGCGAAGGTTTGCCGTAAACACGTTGTCGGCGTCTGCCTTTACGTATGTTGCGCCAAGTCCGAGGAATATGAACGGAGTGAGGCGCTTGGCTCCTCTGTACTCACGGCCCGTGCCGTAAGGCCAGAAGTTGTATTCATAAGTTATTCCGAGGTCGATGAGCGTGTTGCTGAATTCAACCGGATTGTCGGAATACTCGGGATACCATGTCTCAAGCCCGGCCGAGCTGCCCTTCAGCTTTCCGTATGAGATGTCGAGCTTAAGGCCCATGTACGGATTGATTACACGTCTGAGAATGAGCGACGCCATGGGCTGCATGTTCTTGGTCACGTTGCCGTTGAAGTCGCCCTCGTATGCCACCATGCCTGCGCCCACACCAATCTCCATCTTATATTCGTTGTCGTCTTGTGCCATTGCACAAAGCGACAGCGCCGAGACAATGATGCAAAGCAGGATTTTTCTCATTTACGGGTGGTGAACTATTATTATACGGTTATTTTGTTATTTTGTGAACGAGGTCTGGTTGTCGGCCCATCCCAGCTTGTTGAGCCTTCCGCGCCACACCTGTCCGTTGCCGCCGCATATTATCCAAAGGCAGTTTTCGTCGTCAACCGTTATGGCAAACGTGTTGCTCGTTCCGTTGGTGAAGCCCTCGGGCATAACATAGCTGTCGTCTGTATGCCATGTCAGTCCGTTGTCCTGGCTTACATATACTTTCCGAATGCTTTTTCCTTGCATGTGCCGAGCGCTGTTCCGCCCATGGCTATGAGCACGTCGCCGTAGCGTGTCATCTTGAGGTCAGACAGGCGCGGCAGCTGATAATTGTTCTCTTCGTTGCATTCTATCCATGAGTGCTGCTCCGAACCTGGGGCATACTCCTCTATCTTGCTCCACACGAAAGCCACAGAGTCTGCCGTAAAGGCGTCGTCGGCAGGATTGCCGGCTATTATTATGCGCTCTGAGCTTTTGTCTGTGTTAAGCGCGAAGGTGGCAAGTCCGGCATTGTGCACGGGCAGCTTTGCCTCGTCGCCTACAATGTTGTCGGCTGTCCATGTGGCACCGTTGTCGGCAGAGCTTACGGGTCTGCCTGCCGCATCCATGGCATACATCTTGCTTGTGCCTGCGCCAAGGAGCTGTCTGATATCAGCGGCTGCCACTGCTGTCCAAGCCGTTCCGTCGGCAGATGTCATCACGGTGCCGTTGCTGAGCGTATACAGCATGTTGTCCTTTACGATAACGCTCTTGTAAGCGTCGGCGTCGAGCTGAGTTGCCGCAGTCAGGGCGGTCCATGTGCCTGCCGCATCAGCTGTCAGAGCTGTAGTTGCCGTTCCGTTGCTTCCGAACAGCATCACCTTACCGTTGAGCGTAACGGCCTTCATGCCGCTCATGGCCGTAAAGCGCGGCTCCACGGGCAGAGCGTTCCAGCGGAATGAGTCGGGATCTTCCTTATGGACGTTCACGCTGACCTTGTAGGCACGATAGTATGCTCCGCCTACCGAATATACTCTGAACTCGCGCGGCTGTGTGAAGTCTACAGAGTCAGAGCTGCTGTAATACGACAGGGTGTCGCTGTCTACATTCTTTATCACCACGATGCCCGAGTTCTTGCTTCCCACGTTGCATATCACGTGCGCGGCATCAGTGCCTGCGGGCAGAGAGTCGGGGTTGTAAATCTCGCGTTTAAGCTGGTCGATGTAGAATTTGTAGTTGCTGCCGGTAATCTCTACCTTGTAGACGCTGTCCTCTCCTTCGGATGACAGAGTGTGAAGATACTGATTGACCGTACCTAAAGAAAATGACGTTATGGCGGTATCGTCATAATATACAAAATTGTTGTCGTTGTCGTCACTAAGGCATGAAGCCAGTAAAAAGTGTCCCGGAGAACAGTATTGCCAAACACTGGATAATACGTTTCATTCGCTGAATATTTCTATTTTAGCTGCAAATTTAATCAGAATTCCTTAAATAAAGCCTGATTTTAAATACTTTATTGTCTAAATTATTAATAAATTGGACTTTTATATACATATATAAGTTTTTTTG
>ENA-OQES01000684-OQES01000684.1-human-gut-metagenome-genome-assembly--contig:-NODE-684-length-13612-cov-2.845161_pt1 | contig 13612 bp, 15 predicted proteins | sample MGYA00242798_ERZ504641 | MGnify/ENA primary metagenome ERZ504641 (study PRJEB26092, sample SAMD00036327) | human gut metagenome | host: Homo sapiens | study: EMG produced TPA metagenomics assembly of... | reverse complement strand
TTTTGTACTTTCTGTGCTGCCGGTACTTCCTGTACTGTTTGAACCGCTTTTGCTGCTGTCAGACGAAGTACTTTTCACCTGCTTGCAGTTGTCTGCTACCCAGTCTTCTACGATATCCAGTCTTGCTGTCTTCTCCAGATTCTCCAGGTTTCCGGCATCTTCCAGTGCTTTTTTGAGTGCATCTACATCTTCGTATCCGTAAGCCTTTGCATACTCCTTATACTTCTTCTCAAGTGTCTTATCTGACACATTGATCTTTGCTTTCTCAATGATCAGATCTGCCGCAAGGTTGGCCTTTACCTGATCCTTTGCAGCCTGAGTTGCCTTTGAATTAAAAGTTTCCTCATCCATATTCATATACTGTTTAAGGAAATCTGCAAAATCAACGTTATAATAAGATGCCATATTCTTATACTGTGTCTTGATCGAACTGATCATATTCTTCAGATCCTTCTTCGGATACTTGTTCACAGTTGTGTTCTCAAGTACTGCTTTCCATGCATTTTCCTTGATTGTATTCTGCTGGTTTTCTTTGCTGTTTTTTTTTCCAGAGATTTTTTTGAATTTCCTTTTTGTACTCTTCCACCGTCTTGGAAGTATCAGAAACACTCTGTACAAATTCATCGGTAAGTTCCGGTAGATCGGTCTGGCTGATTCCCTTCAGTGTAACGGTAAATACAACTGCCTGACCTGCAAGATCTTCATTTCCATAGTTCTCCGGGAAAGTCAGATCCAGATCAAAAGTATCGCCCAATATTGTGTCCGACAACGCCATCCTCAAATCCGTCAATAAACTGACCACTTCCTAATGTAAGCTGTGCATCTGTCGCTGTTCCGCCTTTAAATGCCTCACCATCTTTCTTTCCTTCGTAGTCGATCGTTACTGTATCTCCAGTTTGTGCTGCACGGTCTGTAACTTCTGTTGTAGTTGACTTAGACTGAAGCACACTGTTGATCTGTGTTTCTACATCATTATCCGATACCGCATCCGCATCTACTTTATCAATCTCCACACCTTTATATTTTGTAATCGTAACATAATCATTGGAAATCTCACTGGAGCATCCGGTAAGAAGTAATGACAATGCACAGATACCTGCTGCCAGTACTGTTAATTTCTTTTTCATTTTCTTTACACCTCTTATATCTTCATTCTCTCTGACTGTCTGAATCACCCACATCAGAGCGCTACATATGATTATAACACATAATCTGTCATTGAAAGGGATTCCCAAAATTCACATTTATTTCAGATTTTCCATTACTTTCAAAAAATGCCGCCAAAAAGCTTCAAAATTACTTGCACTTGTCTACAAACAATGCTACAATAAGCTATGTGTAAATATGATTTGAGGAGGAAAATCCCGTGAGTAAGATAACGATCGTATTACTGGTAATTCTTGCCGTACTGCTTATCGCCCTGGTTGTTCTGTATTTCCTCGGTAAGAAAGCGCAGAAAAACGCAGGCAGAACAGGAAGAGATGATTGCAGCTGCTGCACAGCAGGTCAACATCCTGGTTATCGACAAAGGTAAGATGAAGCTTAAAGATGCCGGTTTTCCCGTCAGTTGTTCTTGAGAATACACCTAAGTATCTTCGTCGTTCAAAGGTACCTGTAGTCAAGGCAAAAGTCGGACCAAAGATCATGACTCTGATGTGTGATGCAAGCATCTATGATCTTATTCCAGTCAAAAAAGAAGTAAAAGCAACCGTAAGCGGTATTTACATCACTGCAGTAAAAGGAGTCAGAGGTTCTCTTGAGACTCCACCTAAGAAAAAAGGATTCTGGGCAAGACTGCGGAACAAGTAACAAAAAAGGGTAAATGATTCTGAGCTGATTGAATCATTTACCCTTTTTGTTTTATTTTCCTGAAATTGCTTCCTCTGCCTGTGCTTTCGGTCTTATGCTCATTGCGATCCGGCAGTCTGCCGTCGCTTCATGATTCACATCAAGCCCGTACTCAACAGCAATATCAATTCGCTCATCATCCACATTCACATCCAGCTTCCGTGTATGAATTCCGACATGAAGCTGCCCATACGGTGTATCATAATATGTGACATTCATCTGATTCTTCTCAAATACCATATGTGCATTCGTAATTCCGCTCTTCATGATCTCCATCGAATCTTCACCGGTGATCTTGATCTTATTCTTAACCACCCCCGGAATCCCTTCCATTACTTCATCATAAAGAATATAATGCTTTCCGTTCTTCCAGTAATAGCTCGCCGGAGTAATCACTTCGATCGGCTCATTCTCTTCATTTTCTTCCGGATCTGCAAATGCCATATCATGCAGTCCGGAAATCGTCAATAATACATCCTGTGTCATACACGTCATCCAATCTGTCTGTTATTAGATGGCAAGCTGTTTTGCGATATCGTACTGGTACTCCGGAATTCCTTTCTGCATTGCCAGTGCTTCGTTGATATCGAAGTCAATATACTCGCCATGTTTGTATCCTACTACACGGTTTGTTTTTCCTTCAAGAAGAAGATCTACAGCAAGAGATCCCATGATAGATGCATAAACTCTGTCTTTTGCTGTCGGGCTTCCTCCACGCTGCATATGACCAAGAATAGTAGCACGTGTCTCCATACCCGTCTCTTTTTCGATTCTCTTTGCCATATTCATAGAATCACCGATACCTTCGGCATTGATGATAATGTAATGCTTTTTACCGCGTTTTCTGCTTTCTTTGATGTCTGCAATGATCTTTGCTTCATCGTAGTCATGTTCCTCAGGAAGAAGAATCTTCTCTGCTCCATTGGCAATACCGCACCACAGTGCAAGGTATCCCGCATCACGTCCCATAACTTCGATAACACTACATCTTTCATGTGATGTAGATGTATCACGTACTTTGTCAATTGCTTCCATCGCTGTATTAACCGCTGTATCGAATCCGATTGTGTATTCTGTACATGCGATATCAAGATCGATCGTTCCCGGAAGTCCGATTGTATTTACTCCAAAATCAGATAATTTCTGTGCTCCCTTGAAGGAACCGTCTCCTCCGATAACTACCAGACCGTCAATTCCATATTTCTTACAGATTGCTGCTGCTTTCTGCTGTCCTTCTGGTGTACGCATTTCCTCGCAACGGGCTGTCAGAAGAATCGTTCCACCTCTCTGGATCGTGTCTGATACATCTCTGGCACTTAAATCAATAATTTCCTCGTTAAGAAGTCCTGAATAACCTCTTCTGATTCCTCTTACCTTCAGTCCTTTTCCCAATGCGGTTCTTACAACTGCACGGATTGCAGCGTTCATTCCCGGTGCGTCTCCACCACTGGTCAATACGCCGATAGTTCTGATTACTTTTTCTGCCATGATATGTCTCCTCCGTCTCTTCTACTTTGTAACTTTACTATCCTTTTGCTTAATTTATCTCAATCCACACGTTATTGTATAATATTCACCCCTTCATTTCAATGGGTTTTTCTATTACTTTTACACAATCTTCTCCAAATAATTCGTCAATCTGCTCAAAATTCCAGGTTCTACCTGGATATTTGCGTTTTTAGGAAGTCTTTTTACCGCTCTCTCCGCTTTGCAGAAGATTACAACCTGGTCCTCACCCTCACTTTCCGCGAGCATCCGGAACAGATTCTGCTCATCTTGAAGGTAACTCTGTTTGTCGGTATACTGGATCCACAGTTCTTTTTTCATCATCTCAAACGGAATCACCTCTTCACAGATCAGCTTACTTGCATTATCATCTTCTTCCGATACACGTCCCCGCACAAATACTTTGCTATCCTCCTGCAGATACTGCTGGCTTTTCTCATAGCTCTGCGGGAAAATGACAACCTCTACCGTTCCAAGAAGATCCTCTACGGTAATAAATGCCATCGTTTGATTCTTCTTTGTATATTTGATCGTCTTCGATGTGATCATACCACCGATGATCTCCCTTGACCCGTCACGCACTTTTGTCCGTCCGGTCTCTTCATCAAGCTGAAAATCCAATGTCGTTGCGGAAATACTCTTGCGCCATTTCTCTTCATATTCTTCCAATGGATGTCCGCTGATATACACGCCGAGTACTTCTTTTTCAAATGCAAGCATCGTTTCCTTCTGGTATTCTCCCACATCCGGAAGCGTAACCTCAAATTTCTTTTTTGCTGTTCGTCATCTACAATATCAAAGAGCGACATCTGTCCGGCAAGCGAATTTTTTCCTTGTTCTGTGCTACCTGATCCATGATCTGTACATAAATGATCATAAACTGCTTTCTGGTCCCTTTCAGACTGTCAAATGCGCCGGATTTGATAAAGTTTTCTACCGCACGTTTATTGACTTCCTTACCGGAAAGCCGTTCCAGAAAATCCTTCAGATCACGAAACGTGCCATGCTCTTCTCTGTCCCGGATGATCTGCTCAATCACCGGTCTTCCAACCCCCTTGATCGCCGCAAGTCCGTAACGGATATTACCGTTATCTACAGAAAAATCACCAACCCCACGATTGATATCCGGCGGCAGGATAGAAATTCCCATCTGTCGGCAAGTGTAAATGTATTCGGCAACCTTTCCCGGATTGTCGATGACAGAAGTCATAAGCGCTGCCATATATTCTACCGGATAATAATATTTCAGATACGCTGTCTGGTATGAGACAACCGCATACGCTGCCGCATGTGATTTGTTGAACGCATACTTTGCAAAATCGATCATTTCATCATAGATCTTATTCGCAACCTTTTCATCGATTCCATTTTTGACACAGCCCGGAATGCCTTCTTCTTCATTACCATATACAAAATTTCTGACGCTCTCTCTGCATCACGTCGCCCTTTTTCTTACTCATGGCACGGCGTACAAGGTCGCTTCGCCCAAGTGAATATCCGGCAAGGTCACGCACGATCTGCATAACCTGTTCCTGGTATACAATGCAGCCATAGGTCGGTGCCAGGATCGGCTTTAACTGCGGGCATTCGTAAGTAATCAGCTCCGGATGGTTCTTTCCTTTGATATACTGTGGAATGAAATCCATCGGACCTGGCCGGTAAAGAGAAATTCCGGCGATAATATCTTCCAAACTCTGTGGACGAAGTTCCTTCATGAAGCTCTTCATCCCTGCACTTTCTATCTGGAAAATACCGTCCGTCTTTCCGGTTCCGATATAGTCAAGCACTGCTTTATCATTATAATTTAATTTTTCCTGTTACCAGCTTCACACCGGTACTTTTTTGCAACCAGTCTGATCGCATCCTGGATGACGGTCAGGGTACGAAGCCCAAGGAAATCCATTTTCAGAAGTCCCAGTTTCTTCCAGCGTGGTCATGGTAAACTGTGTGACTACATTGTTGTCCGCTCCAAGTGCCAGCGGAACATATTCATCCACATCCTTCTGGCTGATCACGACTCCCGCGGCATGCATGGATGTATGCCGTGGCAGACCTTCCAGTCTCTTTGACATATCGATCAGCTCTTTTACCTGTGGGTCTTCATCATAGAGCTTCTTCAGCTCATGGTTCATCTTCAGGGATTTATCCAGTGTAATATTCAGTTCTTTCGGAATCATCTTTGCAATTGAATCCACAAAAGCATACGGAAGATCCATAACTCTTCCCACATCCCGCAGCACCCCGCGCGCCTGCAGTGTACCAAAGGTTACGATCTGCACTACCCGGTCTTTGCCGTATTTACGCACAACATAATCAATGACTTCCTGGCGTCTCTCAAAGCAGAAGTCCACGTCGATATCGGGCATGGATACACGTTCCGGATTCAGAAAACGCTCGAACAGCAGCTGATACCGGATCGGATCGATATTGGTGATCGCAAGTGTGTACGCCACAATGCTTCCTGCCGCAGATCCACGCCCAGGTCCAACCATGATTCCGTTGCTTTTTGCAAAATGAATGAAATCCCATACAATAAGGAAGTAATCCACGTAACCCATGCTTTTGATAACGCCCAATTCATAATTCAGGCGCTCCACAAGGGCTGGATCCGGGTCTTCTCCATATCGTCTTTTTAGTCCGTCAAAACAGAGCTTATTCAAATATTCCCATGAGGTAAATCCTTCCGGCACATCGAATTTCGGAAGCTTTGTCACACCAAATTCAATCTCTACATGGCATCTGTCTGCAATCTTCTGTGTATTTTCCAGCGCCTCCGGTGCATATGGGAAAAGTGCTGCCATCTCTTCTTTGGACTTCACGTAGTACTGTCCGCCTTCATAGCGCATCCGATCCTCGTCTGCGAGCTTTTTCCCTGTCTGAAGGCAAAGCAGGATATCATGTGGCTTTTCATCTTCTGCGTAAGTATAATGCACGTCATTTGTCGCCACAAGGTCGATTCCAATCTCCTGCGACAGACGCATCAACTGCTGGTTAACGGTGCGCTGTTCCGGGATCCCATGATCCTGCAGTTCCAGGAAAAAGTTGCCTTTCCCAAAAATCTGTTCATAATGAAGCGCAGCTTTTTTTTCCATTCTTCATACATCCCTCTCGCCAGGTTTCTCTGTACCTCTCCGGCAAGACATGCACTGAGGGCAATGATTCCTTCGTGATAGGTCTCCAGAAGCTCATAATCTACTCTTGGCTTATAATAGTAACCTTCCGTAAATGCACGTGACACGATCTTCATCAGATTGGCGTATCCTGTATTATTCTCGGCAAGAAGTACCAGGTGATAATATCGGTCCTCATCGCGTCCTACGGCTGTTTTATCGAATCTGGATCCCGGTGCCACATAGACTTCACATCCCAGTACAGGATTGATTCCTGCCGCTCTTGCGGTTCTGTAGAAGTCAATGACGCCATACATGACACCGTGGTCTGTGATCGCAGCCGCTGTCATCCCCAGTTCTTTGACTCTGGCAACATATTCTTTAATTTTATTCGAACCGTCCAGAAGGCTGTATTCCGTGTGGACGTGCAAATGCGCAAAATTCATATTGTGTTCGCTCCTTTCTCTGTGTTCCATTTTAGCAGAAATGATGGGGATTTCCAACTGGTGTGGGGAAAATTTTATAGGTTGGTGGGTGGCGGATTTTCAAATATATGTACTCCGGTTCCCCTCGGCAAAACATTCCGATGAACCCCTGAAAGCGGGAATCGTGTTAACTTTCTTTTTGGGGCGTTGGTGTCACAACCTTATTTATCCTCTAACGCAAAAATACCGCCGCATCAGATCTCATTTCCAATGCGGTGGTTTCTTTTCTTACTCCACTGCTTTTACCGCAGCAGACAATTTTTTCTTCATTTCGTTTTGAAAAAATACAGATTTTTGTTTTCTCCAATGATCACTTTTCTAAGTGCAATGATTGCGATCAGGTTTGGAATGATCATCAGCGCATTCGTGATATCTGCAAGAAGCCAGATTGGTTCCAGCGATAAAAACGGTGCCAGTGCAATTGCTGCAATGTAGATGATCTTATATGGTTTGATCCATTTTGTTGTGCCGGTCAGATAAACCAGGCAGCGTTCTCCGTAATAATTCCATCCCAGAATGGTGGTAAATGCAAAGAACATAATTCCTACTGCGATCAGATACATGCCTATATTGTGTGGCAGACACATGTTATAAGCAGCTGTAACAAGTGTGCTTCCGTTCATATCCGAACTGTCCATCAGCCCGCTGCTGATGATAACTAGTCCTGTCATGGAACAGGTCAGAATCGTAGTAACAAATACACTTGTCATGGAAAGAAGGCCCTGTCTTACACCAGAATTCGTCTTCGCTGCCGCTGCAACGATCGGTGAACTTCCAAGTCCTGCCTCATTTGTATAGACACCTCTAGCAATTCCGGTTCTCATAACCGTCATAAACGTGATGACACCCGTTCCTGCAGTCCCTCCTATTACCGATTCTTTTGCAAATGCACAGGTAAAAATGGCCTTAAAAGCACCCGGTACTGCAGCCCGGTTGATCACCAGCGCCACTACCGAGCCTCCGAGAAAAGTAAGTGCCATGATCGGCACTACAATTTCAGCAACCTTTGAAATACTTTTAATTCCTCCGATCGTTACAACTGCAGTAAGCACTGTTACGATGATTCCCGCCACAACAATCGGTATACGGAATGTCACATTGACAGATTCTGTGATCGCATTTACCTGCGGGAACGTTCCGCAGCCAAATAACGCTGTACACATGCCAAACACAGAAAAGGCTTTTGCAAGCCAGATAAATCTCTCTCCCATACCATTTTGGATATAAAACATCGGTCCACCGGCCATCTGGTTATTTTCGTCCGTCACTCTGTATTTTACCGCCAAAAGACTTTCTGAGTATTTCGTCACCATACCAAGTATGGCTGAAATCCACATCCAGAATAATGATCCCGGTCCACCAATTCGAAGCGCCGTTGCAACTCCAACAATACTTCCTGTTCCTATATCTGCCGCCATCGTTGTACATAGCGTCGCAAATGCCGATACATCTCCTTCTCCGCTCCCGGTTCCACTTTCTTTTTCAAAAATAGTCTTTACCGCAAATGGAAATTTTGCGATCTGCAGTCCTCTCAATTTGATCGTAAAGTAAAGTCCTGTACCGATCAGCAGCAACAATGTCGGAGGTCCCCATACATAACTTTGGATAGTCGTCAGCATCCCCATTAAACTACTCATTTCACTTCTCCTTCGCCTCTGCTATTGTTTTCCATCCATATTCTATTTTTACGATAATCTTTCCCCACTAGATTTTTTTCCTTCACCTTCTTAATCAACTTGTTTTTTTAGAAAAAAGCTCTCTCCGTTCATAAAATTGTTCATTTTTCTTATTTTCACTTCGACTTTCTTTATGCATATTATACATAACATTCTTGCCTGTGACAAATCAATTCTTGTTCTTTATAATAGAATTTCTTAATATATAATGAACGTCCATTTTCATTAAGCAACATGAAATTATATTTTCAATAGAATTTTTACAAAAAAAGCCGCCGCATCAGCTTCATTCTGACACAGCGGTACTTTTTCTTTCATAAAACTAGTGAGTAGTTCCCATAGTCTCTTTTACATCTTCTGTATTATTCACTACAGCTTCAACACAATACTCCAGAGACTTTGCGATTGTCTCAAGCGGCATACTTGCCATTCCGTTCGCCTTATCTACAACCTGATCACAAGCATATGGTACATGGATAAATCCGGCACGGATGTTAGTGTATTTGGTTGCACACATATGCAGTACATTGTACATTACACAGTTGCATACGTAGGTTCCTGCCGTGAAAGATACATGGCATGGAAGTCCGTGAGCACGTACATTCTGAACCATTGCATTTACCGGAATTGTTGCAAAGTATCCGGTTGGACCGTCTGCCTGAAGTGGCTCATCAAGTGGCTGGTCACCTGCATTGTCCGGAATCCGGGCATCTGCAAGGTTGATTCCTACTTTTTCTACAGTGACGCAGGAACGTCCGCCTGCCTGACCTACATTGATCACTATATCCGGGTTATGTTCTTTGATTGCCGCTTCAACTGCCGGTGCACTTTTCTTGAATTCTGTAGGGATCTCTACATATACGATCTCTGCCCCCGCAATTGTTGACGGAAGAAGCTTGATTGCCTCGAATGCCGGGTTTACGCTTTCTCCTCCAAATGGATCAAATCCTGTTAATAAAACCTTCATGTTAATTTCCTCCTTTATATCTCTTAGTATAACACAGGCTCCGGGATAATAACCTTCCCCTGCTGCATAATCTGTCGGTTGTCCGTGTAGATATCCGGTTCCATACATACCAGATCAAAATGCCCTTTGGCGTTCTGAATACCTCCAAGAGCAATATTACGCCCAAGTCCTACATGGAATGTCCCATAAGCAGATTCATCTTCAATATAGCAGTTTCCAAGGCATTGTGAGCATGAATTAAGCCCGATTCCGAGTTCCCCCGCAATATAGATCCGGGGATCCTGATAATCTTCCATGTATTTTTTCAACCGAATACCGGTCGGAGTCTCTTCAATCTCCGTAATCCGTCCGCCTTTAAATAAAATCCTTGTCGGTTCCTCTGCGCGACCAATATATCCCAGAGAACCGTCAAGCACCATCACACCTTCTGTCTTTGTCTCCTCGATCGGGACATAGACCTCAATACTGGAAGAAGAATATCCCTTTCCATCCTTTAGAACTCCGTTAAAAAATTCCCGGATCTCTGCCCACTTTGTAGAACATCATATCCGTTCCTGCCGGAGTTGTCACACGGACTTTTTCTGAATACTTGAGATATTTGATAAATGCCTTTGCCATCAGCCGGCTCTTCTTCGTATCCATCGTCAGGAAATCGTATTCCAGAAAAGATCTTCCGTCATTGGTTGCCAGTGGCAAGGACAGAAATTTCTTGTGTCTTTGTATCGCACGCTTTGCGGCTTTCGTTGTCACCAGCGAATACTCTGTCGCCGCGATAATTGCCGTATAAGGATCAAAAACTGCTTCATTATCATCAAAAAAGATTCCCACATGGCGCCCCTTGTTCTCGACAAGCAGTGTATTCACTGACCGTGCTTTTCCGGAAGCCTCTTTTTCCATTGCTTTTGCTTCTGCAAGATATTCCTTCGATGTCACGATCAGTACTTTGTCCCACGCCCTTACTTTTACCCATTCGTGAATAATGATCCGGGCACCCCGTTCCATATTCGGTGTCATATGTCCCTCTTCTTTCTCCATACCAAAAACTAGAATAAGCTTACGAATTCTAAGGCCATTATTTTCTGCTTTTCCAGTGAAATAATGACCTTAGCTACTTATGTCTTATTTACTTTAATACTATCATATAACAGATCTGGAACACAAGCATAATAATTGCACCAGAACCTGATTTTTGATAGCGCCCAGCGGTCTTTCATGTTCAGGATCGCAACCGGCAGGATGTTGAAGTTCGCTGCCATCGGTGTAAGCAGAGTTCCACAGTATCCACATGTAAGTGCGAGCATACCGATCACCACCGGATTAGCACCGTAAGCAAGAACGAACGGTGCACCGATACCAACTGTCATAACGGTGATAGCTGCGAATGCATTTCCCATGATCATGGTAAAGAGTACCATACCGATTGCATAAATGATGATCCCGATATTTACATTTCCCTTTGGAACAATCTTTTCAACAAGCTGTGCGATTACATCGCCAACTCCTGCAGCGGTAAATACACCTCCAAGACATCCAAGCAGCTGTGGCAGCATACTGAGAGGTCCTGTGATTCCAAGGAATCTTTCAGAATCATTCAAAAAGACTGCCGGTTTATTCTGTTTTGTATCGAATGCCATCAGTAAGACCATAGCTACAATCACACCAACGGTAATTGCGACCATAGAACTCATATTACTGAATAATGCAAAGAACAGGGAGCATACCGCTACGGAGAATGCCGGGACAAATATTTTCATTCCGATCTTCTTAAACTGCTGTTCTGTGTGTTCTTTTGTCGGATTATCTGTTTTTCCGATTTTTACTTTCTTGAAGATCGGCGGCAGGCACATGATCAGAACAAGCACACCAGAAACCTTTGCCGGGAGCCATGAACCAAATCCACAAACGATACCGAAAGAGCACCAGAAAACAGCGGTTCCGACTCTTGACGGATTCTCTTTATCCAGCAGGTTCTTGATTCCTGCGTAAATCGTGATCAATCCGATAATTACCCATACTACATTCAGTCCGATTGCATTAAACGAATCGCCGACCTGTATAAATTTTAAATTACTCATCTGTCTTCCTCCCTCTATTTCTTAGTATCTGTTGATTTTCCATAGTATTTCTTCATCAGTTTGTTATCTTTCACAATAACAAATGCGCAGGAAACAACAAGTGCAACTAATGCTACCGGGATTTCAGCTGCTGCAAGGTCGATCAGTTCTACTTCGTATCCAAGACCTGCAAGCGTTGTCTGTACAAGGATTCCGCCGGCACCACCTACGAACAGTACCTGGAAGAAGAACCATGTGAAGTTCTGCATAGCAACAGCAAGTCCTTTTGCTTCTTCTACGTGATCTTCATTTGCTTTTCCTTCTTTATTGCTGATCGCACCTTCGATCATCGGAAGCAGTACCGGACGGATAAATCCGGCAACTCCACCGAAGCTGACATTGAATGCTCCAAACAGAGCATTCAGCATACCATATACAGCAACAAGCTTACCTGCTGTCGCACTTTTTACTTTACGGATCAGGTTTGCCGCTGCTTCACGCAGACCGTTTCTTTCCAGTGTACCTGTAACCAGCAGGATCATGATAAAGATCGCCATACTTCTGTTCGCTACAAAGTTTGTACCGATTGTTTCCAGAAGTCCGTCCACTCCAAGTCCTCCAACAATCCCTGTCGTGATAAGGGCCAGGAAAATAATGAGGATTGAATCCAGTTTCAGCGCGAATCCAACGATTACGATTAACACGCCAAGTAATTTGATGAGTTCCATACCTAACTCCTCCTTTAGAAAAGTATTAAAAAGTTATTTATTTTTTCCAGTCACTTTGACAATCATCGGACGCTGTCTTATGTAACTGGTCAAAATCTGTCCATCCTGCTCTTCCAGATGACATTCCATCACATGCACTGCTTCCATCAACATCCGGATAGTCGCCTCGTCATGTGCCACATGAGCCCTTGCACACAAATTCAGGTATTCACCCTGTGCGGTCTCATCTGCAACCTCGCTGGTATAAGCAACCGTTGTGATCCACGGAAAACGGATCGACGGATAACGATGGTTTGGATCTGCCGCGAACGGGATCCAGTAGTTGATCATTTCTTTATAATAGTTTGCCGGGAACAATTTCGGCATCCATGCATGTGCATATTTTTCAAACTGAGCACTCCATTCACGGTTCAATTCTCTCATCTCCGGATACTCGGCAATCTTGTCTGCAATCACATCTTCCATTACCTTATTGACCGGGTAATTGTCCTTGTACTCTGGATTGGTCACATACCAGAAATAACCATAAAGCAGAGATCTCGGAAGCCAGAAGCCTTTGTAAGACGGGGAGGTATAACCTGAAAACTGCTGCTCCCATTCATGGCTCGGTACTCCGTGATTGTCCACGATCATATCCGGGACATACCGGTCATAAATACGGGTTAATCCCATCGCCTCGCTGTGGATCGTATCCTGCTGGAAATGTTCATAGTAGAATTCTTTTCCAAGCGAATTAAATCTTGCCACATGGAATTTCCAGTTTGGATGCTCTTTCTGCAATTCATAATGGATTGCCGCACCATCCACATTTTCCATCGGAACGATCACCAGATTCAGTTTATCCGGTAAATCTTTGTAAACATCTTCTGTCAGCAGCTTCTTGATCAGGATAAATGCTGCATTTGTCGAAGATACTTCATTTGCATGATGTCTTGCATTGATCATCTCGCCAGGAATTCTTGATATACGCTTCGTCATGGACAGATATCCTTCGTATTCCGGTTTGATCCATACTGCATAGAGTTCACGTCCTGTATAAGATACCGCAGTCCGGAACACTTCGATTCCAGGAACCTGCTTCAGTTCTTCGATGATCTCACGGTAAGTATCATATCCGATCAGTTCATGCTCATGCAGGTCAATCTCTTCAATCCGTTTCGTCTTTGGTTTTTCTTCTCTTTCCGGTGTAAGTGCTGCATACTGTATCTCGCCCTGCTCACTTTCAAACAAAAGCTCGT
>ENA-OQES01000683-OQES01000683.1-human-gut-metagenome-genome-assembly--contig:-NODE-683-length-13618-cov-5.350085_pt1 | contig 13618 bp, 13 predicted proteins | sample MGYA00242798_ERZ504641 | MGnify/ENA primary metagenome ERZ504641 (study PRJEB26092, sample SAMD00036327) | human gut metagenome | host: Homo sapiens | study: EMG produced TPA metagenomics assembly of... | reverse complement strand
ATATCTGTCAGAGTAATCATTACTTCTGGCAGATATCCTTTTTGTTTTCAATCCTTGCGGATCTGATATACAATTTTCCCATTCACTTTTTCCTCAGTGATCATTTTTTGCTTTACCATATAGGGAAGAATTGAATCAAGAAATTGTCTTGGATTCGTCACATTGATTTGTTCCTGCATAAATGGCTGTTTCGCCGTCAGATCTTTCACATATGGTTCAAGAGCTGTGCGGGTCATAGGACCATTTTTTCTTCAATGTCTTTTTGACTTTGGAGATTCCTTTGGAACTGAGCATATTAGCAAGATCGCTTCCCTGTCTCATCGTACGCCACAATCCCCATCCGTAGACGATCATTGTAGCAACTGCAAAGAGCAGTACATAAGGAAGATATTTCAGAATCGTATGCATCATTTCCGTTTCTCTCCTTTCCAGTAGATCAGGTGATTATCATGAAGGATCTCAAGGTATTTGATCAGTCTTGTCAGCGGCTGTTCCATAGAAGGAAACTCTGCTTCAAGCTCTTTGGAGATTGCATGTACATCCTTTTTATCATCGATGGAGTTCCACACAAAAGTTCCAAGCTTGTCTAACTTGATTTCACTTACACGGGGACGACGGAAGAAGCGCTGAGCCAACTTGTGATAAAATCCCTTCCATTCGATAAGGACGGTAATAATACCGTCCTCACCTGTTTCATATTCAATTTCCGGATTCTTCTCCGGGATAAAGTCAAGATAGTTTTACTGTCTTTCTTTTTCATTGAATTATTTTTCCTTATCAGCTTTCATACATACAACGTACAGAAGTACGAGTAATGCAATGTAAAGCACCAGACTGCCAACCTGTGGTAAGTGGAATGGCAGAATGATCTTAGAATCAATCTTAACTACTGCAAATACAGCAAGAAGGATACCGATGATACCTTCTCCGGCGATCATACCGGATGTAAAGAGAAGACCTCTGTCTGTACGAGCTTTTTTCTCTGCCTCTGTACCTTTTTTCTTCTCAACGAAGATACGTACAATACCACCAGCCATGATACCAGCACTCAGAGAGAATGGAAGGTACATACCAACTGCGAATGGCATAACCGGCATCTTGAGGATCTCAACAACGATTGCAATAAATACACCGATCAGGATCATAGCCCATGGAAGTTCCTCATTCATGATACCTTCAACGAGCATCTTCATCATTGTAGCCTGAGCTGCCGGAATCTTTTCTGTTCCGTATCCCCAAGCCTCATTCAGAAGGTAAAGAACGAATCCGATTGCTGCTGAAGAAGCAACAACACCGATGATCTCACCAACCTGCTGTTTGGAAGGTGTAGCACCTACGATGAATCCTGTCTTTAAGTCCTGAGAAGCATCTCCTGCGATTGCTGCAACGATACAGATGATACCGCCGATAGAGATGGCTCCAACCATACCTGTAAGTCCTGTAGTACCTGTTACTTTCAGGATTACTGTAGCAAAGAGAAGAGTAGCGATTGTCATACCTGATACCGGGTTGTTAGAAGATCCGATCAGTCCAACCATACGAGAAGATACAGTTGCAAAGAAGAATCCGAATACAACGATGATCAGGGCACCAACCAGGTTAACCGGGAAGATCGGAAGAATCCAGATCAGAACAGCGATCACAAGGATAACTCCGATCAGTAATGGGAATGGAAGATCCTGCTCTGTACGAAGCTGTTTTCCAGATCCTGCATTCTTTTTCATACTTCCAATGGCCTGCTTAAATGTTCTTACGATCAGAGGAAGGCTCTTAATCAGACTGATGATACCACCAGTTGCAACAGCTCCTGCTCCGATGTATTTGATGTAGTTACTCCACAGAGCGGACGGACCACCACCTGGCATAGTGAGCAATTCATTGACTGTAACTGATGCAGGGAAGATTGTAGCATCTCCACCGAACAGTGCGATCATTGGCATCAGTACGAACCAGCTGAGTGTACCACCGGCGAACATGTAGCTGGAGATCTTCGGTCCACAGATATATCCTACACCACCAAGTGCCGGAAGAACCTGCATACCAATCTGTGCTCCGCTGTAGTTCTTGAATGCATGTCCAATCTCACTTGGGAAGAGCTGCATTCCGTCTGCAAGGAATTTGTAAAAGGCTGCGATACCAAGTCCTGCGAATACTGTACCGGCCTTAGATCCACCTTCTTCTCCGGCCAGAAGAACTTCTGCACAAGCAGTTCCTTCCGGGAAAGGAAGTGTTCCGTGCTCTTCAACGATAAGAGCCTGACGAAGCGGTACCATGAAGCATACTCCGAGTATTCCACCAAACAGGGCAATCATAGCGATGGAAAGGATGCTTGGGAAAGCAATCTTTCCTTCTTCAGCCCAAAGGAATAATGCAGGAAGTGTGAAGATAGCTCCTGCTGCAACAGACTCTCCGGCAGAACCGATTGTCTGTACCATGTTGTTCTCGAGAATAGAATCCTTACGGAGAATCACACGAATGATTCCCATAGAAATTACGGCTGCCGGGATGGAAGCGGAAACTGTCATACCAACGAGAAGTCCGAGGTATGCGTTAGCAGCTCCAAATACGATTGCCAGAAGGATACCAATCAAGAGTGCTGTCACCGTAAACTCAGGAACGACTTTGTCCGCTGGAATATACGGCTTGAATTCTTTCTTGTTGTTGTCCATTTTTTCAATGTCCTTTCTTTTGTTTTTCTATGCTATCCTGCTGTCCCCATAACAGATAGCGGCGCCTTTTGTTAATATAAAAAAGTTTTTGATTAACACAGCTTTATGATTATAGCATATTAAAGTGCTAAAAGGAAGAATAAAACGCAAAAATGTTATGGAAATATGTTGTAAATGTAAAATTTTTATAAAAATGGTAGATTTTGGAACAAAAAAGAGAGGGGGGATGAGAAAAAATTTTCAAAATTCTTGATAAAATAGGAGCTTTTAGAAAAATGATAAGAAATTGAGAAATACAATAGAATGTAGAAATGTTTGATGTCAAAAAAGAGAATTTGTGGTAAAATATAATGGATTATGTAGAAACAGAAAAGAACGGAGGTCAACAGTTGGAAGCTTATACAGGGTTTGCGGCGGTCTACGACATTTTCATGGATAATGTACCTTACGAAGAGTGGGGCGAATACATTCACAGTCTTTTAAAAGACCGTGGAATAGAAGACGGGATTCTTTTGGATCTGGGCTGTGGCACAGGAACAATGACGGAGAAGCTGGCGGATTATGGATATGACATGATCGGTGTGGATAATTCAGAAGATATGCTGGAACTTGCGATGGAGAAGCGTATGGAGTCAGGAAAGGATATTCTTTATCTGCTCCAGGACATGCGTGAGTTCGAATTATATGGAACAGTAAGGGCGATTGTCAGTGTCTGTGATTCGGTCAACTATATTACAGAACCGGAGGAACTGGAAGAAGTATTCCGTCTGGTGAATAACTACCTGGATCCTAAGGGCGTCTTTTTGTTTGATTTTAATACCGTATATAAGTATAAAGAAGTCATGGGAGATACGGTGATCGCAGAAGACAGAGGTGAATGTAGTTTTATCTGGGATAATTTCTATTATGAAGAAGAACGGATCAATGAGTATGATCTGACTCTATTCATTCAGGAAGATGCAAGTGAAGATTTGTATCGGAGATATCAGGAGACACATTACCAGAGAGGCTATACCTTAGAAGAGATGAAAGAACTGGTAGAACGTTCGGGTCTTGTTTTTGAGGCAGCATATGACGCAGTTACACACGAGGAACCGACAGAGAAGAGCGAGAGAATCTATATCGTTGCTAGAGAATCCGGGAAATGAATTGGATACAATTCTTGAATAGATAAGAAAGACGAGGAGAATAAGACATGAATGATTATATTGTAAGAGCAACAGCAGGAAATGCACAGATCCGTGCATTTGCAGCAGTGACAACAAACCTGGTTGAGGAGGCAAGAGAGCATCACGGAACAAGTCCGGTTGCGACAGCAGCGCTGGGAAGACTCCTTACAGGCGGAGTGATGATGGGAAGCATGATGAAGAATGATACAGACATGCTGACGATCCAGATTCAGTGTTCCGGTCAGATTGAAGGTCTGACTGTGACAGCGGACAGTAAGGGAAATGTAAAAGGATATGCATTTAATCCGGATGTGATGCTTCCGGCGAAGAATGGAAAGCTTGATGTCGGTGGAGCACTTGGACAGGGCGTCATGACGATCATCAAAGATATGGGACTCAAGGAGCCATATTCCGGACAGACGATCCTGCAGACAGGAGAGATCGCAGAGGATCTTACTTATTATTTTGCAACATCTGAACAGGTACCATCTTCTGTCGGACTTGGAGTTCTGATGAACAAAGATAATACAGTGAAATGCGCCGGTGGATTTATCGTACAGGTTATGCCTTTTATCGAGGATGAAGTACTTAATAAGCTGGAGGCAAACATTCAGAAGATCCAGTCTGTAACATCCATGCTGGATAACGGACATACACCGGAGCAGATGCTTGAGCAGGTTCTTGAAGGACTTGATCTGGAAATTACAGATACAATGCCGGCACAGTTCTATTGCAACTGCTCTAAGAAGAGAATCGAGAAAGCAATCATCAGTATCGGAAAGAAAGAGATTCAGGAAATGATCGATGAAGGTAAAGAGATTGAAGTGAAGTGTCATTTCTGTAATACAGCATATAAGTATACAGTAGATGAATTGAAAGAATTGTTAAAACAGGCTCGATAAGTATTGCCGGGCCTTTGCCCTGACATCATATAATAGAAGATGGGGTGAAGATGAGATGAAAAATGGATTTGTGAAGGTTGCAGCAGCGACACCGGATATCCGCGTTGCGGATGTGGAATTCAATACACAGAATATCATCAATGCTATGGAAGAAGCACAGAAAAATGGCGCGAAGATTCTTGTGTTTCCGGAGCTTTGTGTGACAGGATACACCTGTAGTGATCTGTTCGACCACAGCGTACTTCTGAAAGCTTCCAGAAAAGCATTGCTTGAGATTGCAGAAAATACAAACGACAAAGATATGCTTGTATTTGTCGGAGCACCGCTTGAAGTGAATGGAAAGCTTTACAATGTAGCTGCGGCAATGAACCAGGGCGAGATCATCGGATTTACGACAAAGACGTTCCTGCCAAACTATGGTGAATTTTATGAGATGCGCCAGTTTACTCCGGGACCACAGACAGTGAGAGAGATTACATTTGAAGGAAAGAAGATTCCATTCGGTCCGCAGATTCTCTTCCAGGCAGAAGGAATGGAAGAACTGGTAGTGGCAGCCGAGATCTGCGAGGATGTCTGGTCACCGGTTCCGCCGAGTATTCAGGCGGCACTTGAAGGTGCAACAGTGATAGTCAACTGTTCCGCAAGTGATGAGACGATCGGAAAAGACACTTACCGTCGTGCACTGATCTCCGGACAGTCTGCAAGATTGATCTCTGGATACATTTATGCAAATGCCGGAGAAGGGGAGTCAACTACGGATCTTGTTTTTGGCGGACACAATATCATTGCTGAAAATGGGACAATCCTGAAAGAAAGCAGTAGATATGTAAATGAAATCATTTACTCAGAGATCGATCTTCAGAGAATTACAGGCGAGAGAAGAAAGAATACAACATTCCAGCCATTGGATGAAGAGACTCTGGTACGTGTTCCGTTTACAATTGAAGAGACAAAGACATTCTTGACAAGAACATTTCCGAAGAAGCCGTTTGTTCCTTCTGATGAACAGACCCGCGCACAACGCTGTGAGGAGATCCTGACGATCCAGGCAATGGGACTGAAGAAACGTCTGGCTCATACGAATGCAAGAACTGCTGTTGTCGGTATTTCCGGAGGTCTGGATTCTACACTTGCACTGCTTGTAACGGCACGCGCATTTGACATGCTTGAAAGAGATAAGAAAGACATCATTGCTGTGACAATGCCTTGTTTTGGTACGACAGACAGAACTTATCAGAATGCCTGTGAGATGTCTAAGAAAGTCGGCGCAACTCTGATCGAGGTTCCGATCGCAGATGCCGTGAATGTTCATTTCCGTGACATCGGACATGATCCGGAAGATCACAGTGTAACTTATGAAAACTGCCAGGCGAGAGAGCGTACACAGGTGCTGATGGATATCGCAAACAAGACTTGGGGAATGGTTATTGGAACAGGCGATCTGTCAGAGCTTGCGCTTGGATGGGCAACTTACAATGGAGATCATATGTCCATGTACGGAGTGAATGCTTCTGTACCGAAGACACTGGTTCGCCATCTTGTAAAATATGCTGCGGATGATACAAAAGACGAAGCTCTTAAGAATGTACTTTACGATGTGCTTGATACACCGGTAAGTCCTGAGCTTCTACCGCCGAAGGACGGAGATATCGCGCAGAAGACAGAAGATCTTGTAGGACCTTACGAACTGCATGATTTCTTCCTGTACTTTATGCTTCGTTTTGGATATGAGCCGAGCAAGATCTTCCGTATTGCATGTATGACATTTGATGGTGAATATGACAAAGAGACCATTTTTAAATGGCTGGAAACATTCTGTAGAAGATTTTTCTCTCAGCAGTTCAAGCGTTCCTGTCTGCCGGATGGACCGAAGGTTGGTACTGTGGCACTTTCTCCTAGAGGGGACTGGAGAATGCCAAGTGATGCCTGCGTGGCAGTATGGATGAAAGATCTTGAGGCTTGCAGAGTATAAGAAAATAAAAATTGCGGGATGCAGGAAACATGCATTCCGCACAAACTTGGGGAAAGAAAAGGAGAGGATAAGATGAAACTAATCAGAACAGAGGATGCGGTCGGCAGTGTGCTTTGCCACGACATTACCCAGATTATTCCGGGAGTTGTGAAGGATGCGGTTTTCCGTAAAGGACATGTAGTGACAGAAGAGGACGTTCCGGTACTGCTTTCTGTAGGAAAAGAACACCTCTACGTATGGGAGAAGCAGGAAGGCATGCTTCATGAGAATGATGCGGCAGAAATACTGCGTCAGGTATGCCAGGGAGAGCATATGAATGCATCTGAGGCGAAAGAAGGAAAGATCGAACTGACTGCACAGTGCGACGGCCTTCTGAAGATCAATCGCGAGAAATTGAATGAAGTAAATGCGCTCGGTCAGATCGTGCTTGCATCCAGACATGGCAATTTCCCGGTGAAAAAGGGAGATAAGATCGTAGGCATGCGTGTTGTTCCGCTAGTGATCGAGGAAGAGAAGATGAATCATGTGAGAGAGCTCTGTGGGGAAGAGCCGATTTTCACAATTCTTCCGTTTCATCAGATGAAAGTCGGAATCGTGACAACAGGAAGCGAAGTTTATCATGGAAGGATCACAGATAAATTTACTCCGGTCGTAAAAGCAAAATTAGAAGAGGCAGGCATGGAAGTACTTGGAAATGTACTCTGTGACGATGACTCTCAGATGGTAACAGATGCGATCAATGAATGGATCGCTAAGGGCGCGGAATTTGTAGTCTGTACAGGCGGGATGAGCGTTGATCCGGATGACAGAACACCGTTATCTATCAGAAATGCAACTGATGAGGTGATCACTTACGGTGCGCCGGTACTTCCGGGTGCAATGTTCATGCTGGCTTATAAAGGAGAGATTCCGGTTGCAGGTCTTCCGGGATGCGTAATGTATGCAAGAAGAACAATCTTTGATCTGGTGCTTCCGAGAATTGCAGCAGGCGAGAGATTAAGTGTAGAAGATTTCACAGTGCTTGGAGAAGGCGGACTTTGCCTGAACTGTGAAGTATGTACTTATCCGAATTGTGGATTTGGAAAATAATAAGATGAAGGAGAATTGGGGAATGAATTCATTTTATGTAAATCTGCAGGATGAGCTTGCAGATGCAAAAGAAGAGCTTTGGGCACAGACTCGGATTGATGGTGCTGAAGCAGGAAAGAAAATTCTGTTAAAAGGTGAACCGAAGGATACAGACAGTGTTTTTGTAGATGAAAAAGGTGAACGTATTTTCCAGGAGCGTATCAGCCGTCCGGCGAAGCTGGTGGTCTGTGGGGCAGGGCATGTATCTATGCCAATCATTCGCATGGGAAAGATGCTTGGATTCCATGTTACGGTGGTAGAAGACCGTCCGAAATTTGCCGATGATGCGAGAAGAGCAGAGGCTGACCAGGTCTATTGCGAACCATTTGAAGATGGTCTTGCAAAGATCAAAGGAGATACAGATACATGGTTTGTTATTGTTACAAGAGGTCACAGATATGACACAGATTGTCTCAGAACAATCCTTGGAAAGCCAAGAGCTTATGTTGGAATGATGGGAAGTAAGAGAAGAACTGCAATCGTAAAAGACCAGCTGGAGGCAGAAGGGGTTGAGAGAGATGTGCTTGAAGCAGTCCATACGCCGATTGGGTTGAAGATCGCTGCCGAGACACCGGAAGAGATCGCGGTATCTATTATGGCAGAAATCATTCAGATTAAAAACAGCCGTGCAAAGAGCGGCGGATATTCCAGTGAACTTCTTGAAGAAATTCTGAAAGAAGATGAGTGTGGAAAAGTGCTTGCGACAATTATTTCTAGAAAAGGTTCTGCACCACGTGGCGTAGGAACAAAGATGCTTGTACGCGGAGATGGAAGGATCATTGATACAATCGGTGGAGGGTGTGTGGAAAGTGAGATTATTCAGAAAGCACTCCTCATGATCCGTACGGAGCAGGAAGGATTCCAGATATGCAAGGTAGATATGACAGCAGAGGCAGCAGAGGATGAAGGTATGGTCTGTGGCGGCGTTGTTGAGGTTATGCTCGAAAGGGTAAAATAAGCGCTTTGAAAAAAGTTAAAATGATAGTAGTAATTGAGATTGGAGAATAAGAAAGATGGATGATATCAAAATTTTAAAAGGAAATATTATCTATACAAAGACGAAAGATGAATTTGAGATATGCGAACACGGTTATCTTGTGTGTAAAGATGGAAAAGTAGAAGGAATCTATCAGACACTTCCATTCCGACTTGGAGGGGAACCAATTGAGGATCATGGAGATTGTCTGATCATTCCGGGAATGACAGATCTGCATATACATGCACCGCAGTATACATTCCGCGGTACAGGGATGGATCTAGAACTTCTGGAGTGGCTGGAGACGAATACATTTCCGGAGGAAGCAAAATACAAGGATGTATTGTATGCGAATGAGGCGTATGCGAAGTTTGCCAAGAACTTGAAACATAGTTCAACAACAAGAGCATGCGTCTTTGGGACAATTCATAGAAGATCGACACTTGTTCTGATGGATCATCTGGAAAGAAGCGGTCTGGTCACGATGGTCGGAAAAGTGAATATGGACAGAAATTCACCGGATGAACTTCGTGAAGGTACACAAGAGTCTGCGGAAGAAACAGTTGAATGGATGAAGGATGTGCAGCATAAAAAGTATAAGAATACGCTGCCGATCCTGACACCTCGTTTTATTCCGAGCTGTACGGATGAGCTTCTAGATATGCTGAAGATGGTTCAGATGCGTTACCAGATTCCGGTGCAGTCACATTTATCAGAGAATTTATCAGAGATCGAATGGGTAAAAGAACTTTGTCCGTATGCAGAGTTTTATGGAGATGCATATGATCATTTTGGTCTGTTTGGAGCAGATGCACCGACGGTTATGGCGCATTGCGTATACAGTACGGAAGAAGAGATCCAGAGAATGAAAGAGAACGGTGTGTATGTAGCACATTGTCCGGAATCAAATGAGAATCTTTCTTCCGGAATTGCACCGGTAAAACGTTATCTGGAAGAAGGACTTTCTGTAGGACTTGGAAGTGATGTCGCAGGAGGATCGACAGAGAATCTTTTCCGGGCAATGGCACATGCAATTCAGATGTCAAAGATGCGCTGGAGACTTGTCGATCAGAAATATCCGGCATTGAAGTCAGAAGAAGCATTCTATATGGCAACTAAGGGTGGCGGATCCTTCTTCGGAAAAGTCGGAAGTTTTGAAGAAGGATATGAATTCGATGCTGTTGTATTAGATGACAGCAGACTTGAATCCTCCCAGTCAGATGAGTGTGAAAGATCGTTTGGAAAGAATGATTTATCTTGCTGATGAGAGAGAAGTGAAAGCAAAATACGTCAGAGGAAATAAAATTATATAAAACACATGTAAAAAACCTCAGGTCCGGGTGTTTGCAGCACCGTTCTCTGAGGCTTTTTTCACTTTTCTATTTTAGGAGTTTTAAGTAATTGACTTATTCAATCGAATTTTTCAATATTAAAGGTGGATTCTTGTTCCAGTCTCACCAAGAATTCCGTCTTTTGCTTTCTCAAGCAGTGTGATCAGTGACTGTCTTCCAGGTTTGGATTCAGCAAAGTCAAGAGCTGCCTGTACCTTAGGAAGCATAGAACCAGGAGCGAAATGTCCTTCTTCTACATACTGTTTCGCTTCTTCAACTGTCACATCGTCAAGCCATTTCTCATCCGGCTTTCCGTAGTTCAGTGCAACTTTCTCTACAGCAGTCAGAATGATAAGGAAGTCTGCGTCGAGCTCTTTGGCAAGGAGAGCACTGGCAAAGTCTTTATCAATGACTGCACTTGCACCTTTCAGGTGGTTGCCCTGGCGCATAACCGGGATTCCACCGCCGCCACAGGCAATTACAAGGTCACCGGAGTCAACCATTGTACGGATTGTACCGATCTCAACGATCTCCTGCGGTTTTGGAGATGCTACAACACGACGATATCCGCGTCCTGCATCTTCCTTCATGATATAATCATATTTCTCAGCCATAACATCAGCTTCTTCCTTAGAAAGGAATTTACCGATTGGCTTGGATGGTGTCTCGAAAGCCGGATCATCAGCATCCACGCGAACCTGAGTGATCATTGTAGCAACTGGGATATCATGAATTCCTCTGTTGAACAATTCTTCTCTCAGGGCATTCTGCAGGTCATATCCGATGTAAGCCTGGCTCATTGCAACACATACAGAAAGTGGTGTGTTTGGCTGTTTCTCATCCTCATGTGTCAATGCGATCATAGCGTTGTTGATCATACCAACCTGAGGACCATTGCCGTGTGCTACGACTACTTCGCAGCCTTCCTGAATCAGGTCTACGATCGCGCGTGCTGTAATCTTAACAGCAGCCATCTGCTCAGGAAGAGTATTGCCAAGGGCATTTCCGCCGAGGGCAATGACAATACGTTTTTTCTTTTCCATTTTAGGATCCTCCGTATTTACTGTAAAGGTATTGTACAGGTCTGAAAGATTCAGGCCTGTACAATAAGTTACTAATTAAGGTAACTATGAAACTATTTTTGTCTGAGAAATTTAAACTTACTCAAAAATTCTGGACATTCCTCTTTCTTCGAGCTTCTTCAGGATTTCCTGTGGGTTCTCGAATTTAGCAAGGAAGATCATAGCTGCGATGATGTATGGTTTGAAGCTAGCTTCTTTGTAAAGTGGATCTCTGTAACGATCGAATACGGAAGCGTCAACTTCACCTTCTTCACAGCTTACGCCTGAGATGTCAGCTGGCAGACAGTGCATGTAAAGAGCTTTTCCGTCTTTTGTTGTAGCCATGAGCTCTTCTGTACAAGCCCAGTCTTTGTGCTCTGCATTCTGAGCAAGAAGTTCTTTCTCAAGAGCTTTGATACCTTCTGTATCTCCGTTTCCATAAAGCTCTGTACGTTTTTCCATAGCTGCAAATGGAGCCCAGCTCTTTGGATATACGATATCAGCATCTTTGAATGCTTCAGCCATGTTGTTAGTCTTCTTGAAGGATCCGCCTGATTTCTTAGCGTTCTCTTCAGCAACTTTCTCAACATCCTCGAATACTTCGTATCCTTCTGGATGAGCAAGAACAACGTCCATTCCGAAACGTGTCATCAGACCGATGACTCCCTGTGGAACAGAAAGTGGTTTTCCGTAAGATGGTGAGTAAGCCCATGTCATAGCAAGCTTTTTTGCCTTTCAGGTTCTCAACTCCGCCGAACTCATGGATGATGTGAAGCATATCAGCCATACACTGTGTTGGGTGGTCAATGTCACACTGAAGGTTTACAAGTGTAGGTTTCTGCTCAAGAATTCCGTCCTTGTTTCCTTCTGTTACAGCGTCAACAACTTCGTGCATGTATTTGTTACCTTTTCCGATGTACATATCATCACGGATACCGATAACATCAGCCATGAAGGAGATCATGTTAGCTGTCTCACGAACTGTCTCACCATGAGCAACCTGAGATTTTCCTTCGTCAAGATCCTGAACCTCAAGACCAAGAAGGTTACAAGCAGAAGCGAAAGAGAAACGTGTACGTGTGGAATTGTCACGGAACAGAGAAATTCCAAGTCCGCTCTCGAATACCTTTGTGGAAATGTTGTTCTCTCTCATGTAACGAAGAGCATCAGCTACTGTAAATACAGCTTCGATCTCGTCGTCTGTTTTCTCCCATGTAAGGAAGAAGTCACCATTGTACATCTCTTTGAAGTTGAGTGCGTTCAGTTTGTCAATATATCCCTGTAATTTTGCGTCCATCTTTAAAATCCTCCTGATTAAAATGAATTATTTGTTTTTAGGTTTATTAGCCAAGGCAGTTCCGGCCGGAAATTATCCGGTCAGAACGCCATAGGTTCAATGAATTGGTTGCGTGATCACACGCAAGTGCGTTAGCAAATACTGAATTACTCAGCGTAAGACAGTGGAAGTGCAGCGTATACTGCAGCACATGTTACGAGATCCTGTTTCCATGTCATCTCGTTTGGTGCGTGAGCCTGAGCCTCAGCTCCAGGTCCGAATCCGATACATGGGATTCCGTTTCTACCCATGATAGAAACACCGTTTGTAGAGAATGTCCACTTATCTGTCAGAGGACGAGCCTGACGCATCTCAAGTGTGTCAGCAGCACCGATTCTCTGATCTCCGTAAAGTCCTGTGTAAGCTTTCTCAAGAGCTTTAGTTACTTTGTGATCCTTCGGAATAGCCCATGTTGGGAAGTAGCACTCGATCTCGTATACACATCCTGTGTAGGACGGACGATCATAGTTGTACATAGAAACAACAACGTCATCACCGTATTTCTTAACGCTTGGCAGGTTACGGATCTCATCTAAGCAGCTCTCCCATGTCTCTCCGAATGTCATACGACGGTCAAGAGATACAGCACAGGAATCTGCTACTGCACAACGGCTTGGTGATGTGTAGAAGATCTGAGATGTTGTAACTGTTCCACGTCCAAGGAAACGAGCCTCTTCGTAGTCAGGGTTGAATTTCGGGTTAAGCATTTTAACAAGACCTTTGATCTCTGTCTCGTCAGCGTCATCGTTCTCGTTAAGAGCACGAACATCCTGAAGAATGTCAGCCATCTTGTAGATCGCGTTGTCTCCACGCTCCGGAGCAGAACCGTGACAGGAAACTCCCTTAACATCGATACGGATTTCCATACGTCCTCTCTGTCCACGGTAGATACCACCGTCTGTAGGCTCTGTAGAAACTACGAACTCCGGACGAATCTTGTCTTCGTTGATGATGTACTGCCAGCAAGTCCGTCACAGTCTTCTTCCTGAACTGTACCAACAACCATTACTTTGTATCCTTCCTGGAATGAGTCCGAGATCTTCATGTCTTTTGCTCCGTTATACACCCAGATAC
>ENA-OQES01000681-OQES01000681.1-human-gut-metagenome-genome-assembly--contig:-NODE-681-length-13644-cov-4.683288_pt1 | contig 13644 bp, 15 predicted proteins | sample MGYA00242798_ERZ504641 | MGnify/ENA primary metagenome ERZ504641 (study PRJEB26092, sample SAMD00036327) | human gut metagenome | host: Homo sapiens | study: EMG produced TPA metagenomics assembly of... | reverse complement strand
AATTTACGCAGATTTATCGCATTTTTCCCTTGACACGCCCCGCTGCGTGGGATACAATAATCTATGGTAAAAAGCAACACAACTACATCATTTCGGTAGGTGAGGTTACCACAGGGATTGGGATATTTGACATGCTTCAAGCATTCGATAGGACCCGGAGATTGCTGCCGCGAGATTGTGGAGACACGATTAGTTGGTCAGCAGGCTGTGTCGAGAAGGCACAACCTAATGCAATTGATATGCCCTGTGATACTAAAGCTTGAACGATGCATTTTATAAGAAGTCAATACGACTCCGTCATTGTTCAGGCAATGATGGAGCTTTTTTGTTTCTCATGAAAAATACAAACAAGGGAGGTGAGGTTATGGACTCTGGTGCCAGTAGTTACCACATATGTGGCTCAATAGACAAAAATAAAATAATGCGAGGTAATTATCATGGACAAAGATATTTTTATAAAGCTTCTGGCGCAGCGCGAATTCAAAGCTGTCAGAAGTATTCTCGATGTAATGAACGAAGTGGACATAGCCTCTCTTCTCTCAACTTTAAGTGATAAAGAACTGGCTCTTGCTTTTCGTCTTATTCCAAAAGATAAAGCTGCTGAAGTATTTTCCAATATGGACACTTCCATGCAGACTTATCTGGTAACAATGTTTACTGAGAAAGAGCTGAAAGAGCTCTTAGACGACCTCTATATGGACGATACGGTCGATATGCTGGAAGAACTCCCGGCAAACCTTGTAAAGCGAATTTTGGCTACCGTCAGCGCGTCAGACCGTAGCATGATCAACCAGCTGCTGAACTATCCGGAAGACAGTGCCGGAAGTATCATGACAACGGAATATGTAGACCTGCGTGAGGAAATGACTGTCGGACAGGCGATGGCACATATCAAGAAGACCGGAATCCATAAAGAGACCATTTACACCTGCTATATCACAGAACGCAGAAAACTGGTCGGTATCGTAAGTGCAAAAGATTTGATGACAACAGATGACGATGTTCCGATCAAAGACCTGATGGAGACAGAGATCATCTCCGTGTATACACACTCTGATCAGGAACAGGTTGCACAGCTGTTCACAAAGTATGACCTGCTTGCGCTCCCTGTTATTGACCAGGACGGCCGCATGGTTGGTATTGTTACATTCGACGATGCTATGGATGTTATGGTAGATGAGGCCACAGAGGATATCACAAAGATGGCTGCCATCAACCCTAGTGAGAAGACATATTTTGAAACATCCGTTCTTCAGCATGCAAAGAACCGTATCCCATGGCTTTTGATCTTGATGTTCACTTCCATCATCACAGGAACGATCATTACAAGATATGAAAATGCATTCGCAGCCATCCCTCTTCTCGTATCCTTCATCCCAATGCTGATGGATACTGGTGGAAACTGTGGTTCCCAGAGTGCAACACTGATCATCCGTGGAATCGCACTGGATGAGATCCGTTTTACAGATCTTTTCAAAGTCATGTTCAAAGAATTCCGTATCTCTTTGATCGTCGGTGCTTTTCTTGCTGTTGCCAACGGTGTACGTATCTTTATACAGTATCACAATCCAGGACTTGCAGTTGTGATTGCCTGCTCTCTGATGGGAACCGTGATCATGGCAAAGCTGGTTGGATGTATCCTCCCACTTCTTGCCAAGAAAGTAAATCTCGACCCTGCGATCATGGCATCTCCACTGATCACAACACTGGTGGATACCTTCTCAATCCTGATTTACTTTAATATTGCGACAGTATTATTCCGTTGTTGATAAGCAATCAACAGATGGATACCAAAATCCGAAAAACATATAAATGAAAAAAGTATCAGAAACATTTTTAAATTTGCTTCTGATACGTTTTTTATTTCGTTTTTATTAATTATCTTTCCATCATACTGATCGACTCAATTCCAACACTTCCGCCTCGGACAACTTCAATGCTCTTAAATTCTTCCTTCATCAACTTCACAACTGCATCATTCTTTGTCGCAGTCTGTACAAACTCAACCAGAAGACTGTCTTTTCCGTAATCGATTACTTTCGCCTTAAATGTCTCTGCGATCTGAAAGATCTCAACCTTATCTTCCGGTGTACATTTTAAGACTTTTACATAAAGAATCTCTTTCATTCTTACAAATACGTCTGTAAAATCAATTACTTTAATTACTTCAATCATACGGTTAAGCTGCTTCTTGATCTGCTCAAATGTCTCATCATCGCTGACTGTTGCAATTGTCATTCTGGAAACGGTCGGGTCTTCTGTTGTTCCAACTGTCAGACTGTCCAGGTTATAACATTTCCCGGAAAATAAACCGGAAATCTTCGAAAGTACACCACCTGGTTTTCTACATAGAGAGTAAATCCATCTCTTTTTCATATTATTATCCATATCTCTTCCTCGCTAACCTATATTTTCTGTTCTAATCGATTAACAATCCATGATCAAATCTTCAAGTGTTCCGCCCGGCTGAACCATCGGATATACAAGTTCTTCCGGATTGATAACGAACTCGATCAGTGTCGGTGTCTTTGTATTCTTCTTCGCCTCTTCAAACGCAGCTGCGATATCTTCTTTCTTCATAACACGGATTCCTTTAGCTCCGTAGCTCTCTGCAAGCTTCACAAAATCCGGTGTGTACTCCGGCATCTCCTGCCCGTTTGTTCTGCGGAAAAGTGCTCCTGATTTCAGGTTCGTCATACTGTAACGTTTTCCATAGAACAGCTTCTGCCACTGACGTACCATACCAAGATATTCATTGTTAAATACACAGAGAATCAATGGAAGTTCTTCCAATACTGCTGTAGCAAATTCCTGAATGTTCATCTGCATACCACCATCTCCGGAGATTGCAATAACGTCCTTATCCGGATTACCAAGCTTCGCTCCGATCGCAGCCGGGAAACCATATCCCATCGTTCCAAGTCCGCCGGAAGTGATCAGCTGCTTGTTCTTTGTAATCTCAATATACTGTGTTGTGAACATCTGATGCTGGCCTACATCTGTTGCAATGATTGCAATTGCCAAACTGACGGTTGATCTCTTCAATAATATCCTGAGGTCCCATATCCACGCGGTTCTTCATTGTCAAAGGATGTTCTTCCTTCCACTCTGCGATCTGCTTTTCTCCACTTCTTTGTCTCACAGTGCTCTACATATTCATTCATCTTCGTAACTGCCTCAAGCGCATCTGCAACGATCGGCACATCAACATGAATATTTCTTGAAATAGATGCTGTATCGATATCAATATGAACGATCTGTGCATTCGGTGCAAATTCATGCAGCTTACCTGTAATACGGTCATTAAAACGTGTTCCGATCGAGAATAAAAGATCGCATTCGCTGACTGCCATGTTCGAAGCATATGCTCCGTGCATTCCAAGGTTTCCTATATAAAGCGGGTGATCTGTCGGAACCGCACCGCGTCCCATGATCGTTGTAACAACCGGGACTTCTGTCTTCTCTACAACTTCTGTAAACACCTCATTCGCACGTGCAATATTCACACCGCCTCCGGCAAGGAATAACGGCTTCTTTGCCTTTTTCAGCATCTTAAGCGCACGTTTTAACTGTCCCATATGCACATTCGTATTTGGCTTATAGCCACGGATATTGACTGTATCCGGATAATCCGCACTTCCAAGTTCTGCCATCACATCTTTTGGAAGATCGATCAGTACCGGTCCCGGTCTTCCTGTTCTTGCAATATAAAAGGCTTCTTTAATAATTCTTCCAAGATCCTCTCTGTTTCGTACAATAACACCGTATTTAGTAATACTGCGTGTAATTCCTACAATATCAACCTCCTGGAATGCATCATTTCCGATCAATGGTCTTGCTACCTGACCTGTAAAACATACGAGAGGTACACTGTCATAATTCGCTGTTGCAAGCCCTGTAACAAGGTTTGTAGCTCCCGGTCCGCTTGTAACAAGACAGACACCTACCTTACCCGTTGTTCTAGCATAAGCATCCGCCTCATGAACCAGTGCCTGCTCATGTCTTGGCAGAATGATCCGAATATCATCCTGCTTGTACAATTCATCACTGATATCAATCGTACATGCTCCCGGATAGCCGAAAATGGTATCCACGTCTTCTTCCTTCAGCGCTCTTACAAGTAATTTGTTTCCTGAAATCTGTTTCAATCTATATACCTCCCTTTTCAAAAAAGAAAGCCCCAAGCATGACCTTCATGCCCAGGGCGAATATCCAGTATTTACCGTTCACAGTACCTGTGTCAACAGCCAGATCTATCCATGTCATCACCTGAATTCAGAGATAAGCCTCTGTACATCCACAAGCTGTGTACTACTCCCTGTCTTCGTATTTGCGTAAAGCGTAAATTAATTATAAGTGTTAAAAAAGTATCTTGTCAACGTCGAGTTCTTGATCTTATTTAATCTATCGCATATGATTTTTCACAGCTCCAACTACTGTATACAGAACCATCATTACAAGATTGGCAAGAACAACACTGGCTCCCGCCGGGGTTGCCGCAACATATGAAAGAGTTACTCCTGCAATCAGACACACCACAGAGATTACTGCTGCGTTTATTATGACACTTTTAAATGTCCTGCACACTCTCATTGATGTCAATGCCGGGAAAATGATCAGGCTCGAGATCAATAATGCTCCCATCATACGCATTCCAAGCACGATTGTCACTGCTGTAAGTACAGCGATCAACGTATTGTAAACTCCTGCTTTTACACCTGTTGCACTGGCAAATGTCTCATCAAATGTAATCGCAAATATCTTGTGATAAAAAACAATAAACAGGATGAGTACAAAAACGGAAAGTACAAGACTTAATTTCACATCCTCCGCACTCATCGCAAGAATGCTTCCAAACATATAATTATATACATCCGTATTCATTCCTGTTGTCAATGAGATCACCATCACGCCAACTGCTAGTGACGTTGTAGAAATCAGTGCAATTGCCGCATCTCCTTTGATCTTTGCATTCCCGCTGATTCGAAGAAGCAGAATCGCTGCTACAATAACAACCGGGATTGCGATTGTAAGTGGAGCTGCGTTCATTGCGGCCGCGATCGCCATAGCGCCGAACCCTACATGAGAAAGTCCGTCACCGATCATCGAATAGCGTTTCAACACAAGACTGACTCCCAATAATGCAGAGCACAATGCGACCAATGATCCTACAAGAAATGCTCTTGTCATAAAAGGATAAGACAACATCTCAATCACTGTATTAAACATGTGTCTCACCTCCTAAGAATGTCTTGCCGGCACGACTCTTCTCGTATCCATCTGCTTTTCCAAAGTACAGCACTGTTTCCTGTAAATGAAGGATATGACTTGCATATTCTACAGCACTCTCGATATCATGCGAAACCATAACAACTGCAATCCCGGATTCCCTATTGATTCGACTGATCAATTGATAGAATTCTGCTGTCACAATTGGATCCAATCCTGTGACCGGTTCGTCAAGAAGCAAGAGTTTCTTGGTCGCACACAATGCTCTTGCAAGCAGAACACGCTGTCTTTGTCCACCGGACAGATCTCGGAAACATTGTTTTGCGAGATCACGGATTCCAAGCATGTCCATCTTCTCCCACGCCTGCTTCTTATCTTCTGCTGTATAAAACGGTTTCATCCCTCTGCTGTTCAACCGACCGGAAAGAACCACCTCATAAACACTGGCCGGAAAATCTTTCTTCACATCTGTCTGCTGTGGAAGATATCCGATCTCTGTCTGTTTTAATCCATCATCAAAAACAATCTTGCCTTTGTCCACATTCTTCAGTCCCAAAAGACTCTTTACAAGTGTACTTTTCCGGAACCATTTTCTCCGACAATACAGAGGTAGTCTCCCTGATTAATCTCAAAATTCAAGTCATGTACGACCATCTGTCCTTCATATCCAATGGATACATTTTCACATTTAATCAACGCCATCAGTTCAACACCTCCCTTAATGTTTCAACATTTTTCTCCATAAGACTCAGATATGTCTCTCCATCTGCAAACTGCTCTGCTGTCAGATTATGACAGCTATAAAATTCTTTTTACATCAGCATTTGTTGCTTCTGCAATAGCTTTTGCAATATTTTCGTTGCTAAGTTCCATTTTTAATACTGTTTTAATATTCTCATCCTGTACTTTATTGATTAAAAACGCCATTGTAGCTGCGCTTGGCTCTGTGTCCGAAGCACATCCTGAAAATGCTGCATAATAATCCAGACCATACGCTTCTGCAAAATAACGGAACGGAAATCTGTCTCCGAAAATCATCAGCTTTCGTTTTTGAATGATCCACCACATCCTGAAATTCCTGATCCAATTCTTTCAATTGTGCTACATAAGCTTCTGCATTTTCTTCATAATCAGATGCATTTTCCGAATCAATCTCGCAGAGTTCTTCTTTGATCTGCTCGACGATCTTCACCGCATTTAACGGAGATGTCCACACATGTTCATCAATTTCATGTACAGAATGTGTTTCTTCCTGTCCATGCTCTTCATGATCTGCTTCATCCTCTTCATGCTCCACTTCGTGCTCTTCATGCTCCGCATCATCCTCGTCATGATCATGACCACGCTCTTCTTTCATTCCTTCCACATGTTCCTCTTCCACTGTGTCAACACAATCCACCAGCTTCAGAGTCTTTCTCCCGTTGTCCGGCATTGATTCAAGAATGTCTTCTACCCAGGCATCATTCTCGCCGCCCACATAGATAAACAGATCACTGTTCTGGATCGCAATAATATCCTGTGGCGTCGGCTCATAAGAATGTGTCTCCTCACCCGGTTTTAAAAGCATCTTAAGTTCCACATTCTCTCCCGCGATCTGACGCACAAAATCATACTGCGGAAAGATTGTCGCTACAACACTAATCTTTTCATTTTCTACTTTATTCTGTTCTTTTCCCCCGTTTTGCTCTGTCTGCTGCCCGGACATTCCACACCCGGTCAGCATCATTCCAAGAATAAGACTTCCTGCAAGCAGAAAGTCTCTTACTCTTCTCTTCTTCATCTTCAAATTCATCTTCTCACTTTTACGCTTTTACACTTTCACAGCATCTGCTTTAGCAGCGCTCATATTTTGTAAAAGCAAATTCCAGATCAAAACAAGTCTGTTCTTCTCCTTCTTCCGTCATCTTCCAATCTTCCATCTGATCCAGATTCGGGAAATAAGTGTCTGCCTGGAATGCACGGTCTATCTTTGTTACATATACAATATCACAATATGGAAGCATCATCTTGTAAATGCTCTCGCCACCGATCACATAAATCTTCTCACTCGGATACTTCTTCAATTCTTCTAAAAGTTCTTCCTCTGAATGAACGATCACTGCATCTTTCACCTGATAATTTTTATTCTTCGTAAGAACAATATTCACTCTATTCTTCAAAGGAAGTCCGTTTGGGAAACTTTCCAGTGTCTTTCGTCCCATAACTACAACATTTCCTGTTGTTTTCTGACGAAAGAACTTCATATCTGATGGAATGCTCACCAGTAGTCTGTTCTGGTAACCGATTCCCCAATTATTATCTGCTGCTACGATTGCCTGCATACTTCTTCTCCTTTACACAGCGATTGGTATATTCTTAATCTGCGGATGTGTCTCATATCCTTCCAGTTTCACATCATCCGGTGTGAAATCATAGAAGTCTTTCACTTCCGGGTTCAACCAGAACTTCGGTGCCGGAAGCGGTTCTCTTGAGATCAGTTCCTCAATCATCGGAACATGTCGGTCATAAATATGTGCATCTGCGATCACATGAACAAACTCTCCGACCTTCATGTCACATACCTGCGCCAACATATGAAGCAATACTGCATACTGACACACATTCCAGTTATTTGCCGCAAGGACATCCTGAGAACGCTGGTTAAGAATTCCATTTAGTGTAAGCTTGTCACTGTCCTTTTCCTTTGTCACATTAAATGTCATACTATATGCACATGGATACAGATTCATCTCATGAAGATCCTGATGCACGTAAATATTTGTCATAATACGACGGCTATACGGATTATTCTTCAAATCATAAATCACGCGGTCTACCTGATCCATCATGCCTTCTTTATACTGATGCTTCACCTGCATCTGATAACCATAAGCTTTTCCGATCGAACCATCCTCATCAGCCCAACTGTCCCAGATATGACTGTTCAGATCATTAATATTATTCGACTTCTTCTGCCAGATCCAGAGCATCTCATCCACACAGCTCTTGATCCCGGTTCTTCTAAGAGTCAGTGCCGGGAATTCCTTAGACAAGTCATAGCGGTTGACCACTCCAAATTTCTTAATGGTATATGCCGGTGTTCCGTCCTCCCATCTTGGGCGTACCTTCTCACCCTCTGTGCTTGTTCCATTCTCTATAATGTCTCTGCACATATCAATAAATACTTTATCTGCGTAACTCAACTATTTTTCCTCCTTCTTGACCAATGATTCTTCTTTCATATAGAAACATCACATCGTTACTGTTCACTCCCGTGTCAATCACTCCGCTGATTGACACGGAGGATGCGTGTTTTGACTTGAATGCATCTCGCCCCATCGCCAAAGGCGATTTAAAATGGCGAGATGCGTTGCTGGTCGCACATCGTGTGAACAGTAAACATCACATCCGATAAACCTGTAAGCTTCTGTCTGATTTCTACTTCTTCTGATTAATACTCGCGGATAATGCTGCTCACTTCCAGAATGCTAGGCAGTGCCAGAAGCTCCTCTAACGCCTGCTTCATGTATTTCTCTTTCACACTCTCAGTTACAATAACAAGCTCCGCCTGATGTGGCTGTGTATGTTCCTGAACAACTCTTGTGATACTAACCTTATGATTACCAAATACTTCTGCAACTGCAGCAAGAACACCTGGTTCATTCGTTACCTGCATACGGATAAAGAACTTATTCTTCACATCCCCAATGTCTTTTACCGGAAGGTTCTTATAACATGTACAGCTGATTCTTCCATTGCAGCCATATGCCATATTTCTCGCAACATCGATCACATCTCCCATAACTGCACTGGCTGTTGGGAACTCTCCTGCACCGCGTCCATAGAACATTGCATCATCTGCTGCATCTCCATGAACAAAAACTGCATTAAAGGAATCTCTTACAGATGCAAGCGGGTGTTCCTTATGGATCATCATTGGGTAAACACCTACTTCAATTCCACTCTCTGTGTTATGTGCTACGCCAAGCAGCTTGATCACACTGTCAAATTCTTTCGCATACTCGATATCTTTCGCTGTGATCTTTGTGATTCCTTCTGTAAATACGTTAGGAAATACGACTCTGGAATGGAACGCGATAGAAGCCATGATCGCCACCTTACGTCCTGCATCAAGACCTTCTACATCCGATGTCGGGTCAGCCTCAGCAAATCCAAGCTCCTGTGCTTTCTCAAGTGCATCTGAGAAATCCATTCCTTCTTCTGTCATCTTTGTCAAGATGTAGTTTGTAGTACCATTCACGATACCGACAACTTCAGAGATGTCATTTACTGCCAGGCACTGCTTCATCGGACGAATGATCGGAATTGCTCCGGCAACTGCTGCCTCAAACAGGAAATCCACATGATTCTCTTCAGCTGTTGCAAGAAGTACATGTCCCTCCTCTGCGATCAGGTCCTTATTCGCAGAAACTACGTTCTTACCGGCTCTGAGCGCCTCAAGAATCATCGTCTTCGCCGGCTCTATACCGCCCATAACTTCAATTACGATCTGAATCTCCTCATCTTCAATAATATCGTTCCAATTATCTGTTAAAACGAGAAGCGTCTACGCCCTCTCGCTTCTTATTCATATTACGAACAAGGATCTTCTTCACTTCCATCTGAGCGCCGATTGTCTTCTCCATCACATCTGCACGCTTCTGAATCAGTTTATAGACACCGGATCCTACTGTTCCAAGTCCGAGAATTGCTACCTTTACTGTTTTCATTATGGACACCTCTTTCATCTTTTATTTCTGTGTAATTTGTTCTTTTATTATAGAACAAAGATTTACAACATCCTTCTTTTCACATCTGTTGTGTTTAGCCACAGTAACCACAGTATAGCATGATTTTCTTTCACTAGGAAGTCTTAGACTTAATTTTTTCATTTCCTCTAATTTTTTTACTTTTTTCTGTTGACATTTTAACGATCTTGTAGTAACATATTCATTGTTCGTCGGAACAATAAGTTATGCGACAGTGGCTCAGTTGGTAGAGTACAACCTTGCCAAGGTTGGGTCGCGGGTTCGAACCCCGTCTGTCGCTCTCAACATCTTAATTTCATATTGATTGTTCATTGGGAACAATCCTATGCGACAGTGGCTCAGTTGGTAGAGTACAACCTTGCCAAGGTTGGGGTCGCGGGTTCGAACCCCGTCTGTCGCTCTGAAGCACTTAGATCTTTAAAGATTTAAGTGCTTTTTTCATATCTAAAACGTTCCCTCTTGCCATTTTAATTTTTTATCAACTATACTAAGTAACAGATTATGTTTTTAGAAACCAGGAGGAATTATGAAATGAAATTTATATATCCAGCCGTATTCCGTAAGAAGGAAGATGGAGGCTATGACGCACATTTCCCGGATCTCGAATGTTGCGAGGCATCCGGAGAAACTTTGGACGACGCGATCGACAATGCAAATGAAGCTGCAAGAACATGGATCACTGTTGAATTAGAAGAAGAGGATCCAATCTTCCCACATGTATCTGATCTGGAAGATATTGAACTTGCTGAAGATGAGATTGTAAGAAATATTTCCGTAAATATCCGATTCTACGAAGGATGGGACGAATAAAAAGCTTTAAAAAAGGATTGACAGTTGTCTAAGTGACAGCTATCAATCCTTTCTTTGTATTTTTGAGTATTTAATTTCCACACTCTATACTGATCTCATTAAACTTGCTCAAGATATCTTCTACCTGAAGTTCTTCTTTTTCTTTTCCTTTGAGATCCATCACAACTCCACCCTGATGCATCATCAGCAGGCGGTTTCCGTATTCCACTGCATAGCGAAGATTATGTGTGACCATGATCGTTGTAAGCTTTTTCTCTTCTACGATCTTTCCTGTCAATTTCATAATCAGCTCTGCTGTTTTCGGATCCAGAGCCGCTGTATGCTCATCAAGGATCAGGAAATCAATCGGCGTCATCGTAGACATCAGAAGGGCGATTGCCTGACGCTGTCCGCCGGAAAGAGATCCTACTTTCACATCCATTTTATTCTCAAGTCCAAGTCCAAGCTGGCTTAAAATCTCACGATAATATTCTTTACGCGCCTTATTGATTCCGGAACTGAGGCCAAAGAATTTTCCTTTATTGTCTGCAAGAGACATATTTTCAAGAATCGTCATTGTCGGGCATGTTCCCATTGCCGGATTCTGATAAACACGTCCAATCTTCTGATTTCTCTTGAATTCTTTCTTTGTTGTAATATCTTCACCGTTCATCAGGATCTGTCCACCATCTACCGGGATACTTCCACAGAGGATGTTCAGCATAGAAGTCTTACCCGAACCATTACTTCCGACTACAGAGACGAATTCTCCTTTGTCTACGGTCAGATTGAATTTGTCAAACAGGCACATCTCATTGATGGTCCCCGGATTGTAATATTTTTCAATATTTCTAAGCTCGAGCATTCTTCTTCACCTTCTTTCTGCGTTCTCCACCGATCACCAGGATCACAAGGAATAATACCGCTGTGATCAGTTTCATGTCCTGTGGTTCAAAGAACTTCAACGCTGCTGCGACACAGGCTTTATAGATCACAGATCCGATCAGCACTGCTGTTGTTGCTTTCATAAAGGATACATTTTTAAATAAGCTTGTTCCGATAATAACACTTGCAAGACCAATTACGATTGCACCGGTTCCACTTGAAATTTCAAATACGCGCTGCTCCTGACAGAAGATACTTCCCGAAAGAGCAACAAGTCCGTTTGCAATCGCAAGTCCTAAGATTTTCACATTGCCCTGATCTTTTGCAAGAGATGTGACCAATACGTCATTATCTCCTACTGCGCGGAGCAGAAAACCTGATTTTGTCTTCATATAAAGGTCTAATAATACTTTACTGATCACTGCGATCACAAGCACGATCACAAGTACTTTGTAATTTGAAAGGCCATCATGAAAGATTCCGTTTACGGATGCATTATCAAAGATACTGTCATCTCCAAAGATTGGGACATTTGCTGTTCCTGCCAGTCTTAAGTTGATCGTCCACAGTGCTGTCATCATGATAATTCCGGATAAGAGATCTCTTACCTTGAATTTTACATGAATCAGACCTGTGCAGACTCCGGCAAGCACACCAATCAGGAATGATGCCGGCAGTGTCAGGATTGGATGAACGCCTCTTGTGATCATCGTCGCTGTCAGTGCGGCTCCAAGTGGAAAGCTTCCATCTACTGTCAGATCCGGGAAATCCAGGATCTTATAAGTGATGTATACCCCAAGCGCCAGGATTCCATAGATCAGTCCCTGTTCTAAAATCGTAATATAAATCCCCATAATGTGTTAACCTCTCTGTTTCAATACTATTTTAGTAATCTCTGTAAAGCTCTCTACCGCTTCATCTGCAAGATCCTGCGGAACTGTAACTCCAAGGTTTTCAGCAACTTTTTCATTTACATAGAAACCTGGTTCTGTGATTGTCTCAAAGTTCATCTCAGATGCTTTTTTCTCACCTTTCAGAATCTCTGCTGCCATCTTACCTGTCTGTTTTCCAAGTGCCACATAATCAAGTCCTTCTGCTGCCAGACATCCGATTTTCACCTGCTCGATCTCACTTCCGAACACCGGAATGTTCTGTTTGTTTGCTTTATCAAGGATTGTTGCAAGGGAAGCAACTACTGTGTTGTCTGTAAGATTTGTCAAGCAGTCAACCTCTGTCAGCAGTTCATCTGTTGCAAGAGAGATATCGGCTGTCTGTGCGATTCCTTTGTCAACGATCGTGAATCCATAGTCTCCGGCAAGCTCTTTATATTTTGCAAGAGCGGATACAGAGTTTGCTTCGCTTGTTGTGTAAAGGATTCCGATGTTCTTCGCATCCGGAAGCATCTCACGGATCATCTCAAGCTGTGCTTTGATCGGAAGTTCATCACTTGTTCCTGTTACATTTCCTGCAGGTGTTCCATCCTCTTTCGCAAGCTTTGCTGCAACCGGGTCTGTAACTGCTGTGTATATAACCGGAATGTCGGAGTTCATTGCTGAATTATAAGCAGCCTGCGCACTCGGTGTTGCGATTGCACACACAAGATCCACTTTGTCTGAAACAAATCCATCACTGATCTGTTTTGCTGTTCCCTGATCTGCTGCCGCATTCTTCACTTCTACTGTCAGGTTCTTGCCTTCCTCGATTCCTTCTTCTTTCAGTCCTTCTAAAAATCCCTCACGGCAATTATCAAGAGAACCATGCTCTGCAAACTGTGAAATACCGATTGTGTAGCTCTTCTCGCTGTCGTTGGAAGATGTCTTTCCTGCATCAGATGATCCACATGCTGCAAGGCTCATTGTCATTACTGCTCCTAAAATAACTGCTAATACTCTCTTTTTCATAATTGTTGTCTCCTTTTTCCTTTTTAAATAAATTCTGCAAAAGCAAAGGAGCCGATTTGGGATTCTTGTCAATAAGCTGTGGATTTCTTTTT
>ENA-OQES01000680-OQES01000680.1-human-gut-metagenome-genome-assembly--contig:-NODE-680-length-13660-cov-5.205054_pt1 | contig 13660 bp, 11 predicted proteins | sample MGYA00242798_ERZ504641 | MGnify/ENA primary metagenome ERZ504641 (study PRJEB26092, sample SAMD00036327) | human gut metagenome | host: Homo sapiens | study: EMG produced TPA metagenomics assembly of... | reverse complement strand
GGTAAGCGGTGCAGGACTATATGGGACATTGGTCTGTGGGTTACGGATAAAGATCGTATTATTCGCAACAACCAGTGCATCCATCACCTGATTGTCTTTCATAATGTTCTTAAGTGGAACACCATAATATTTTGCAATCTTCGGGAATGTATCAAATTGTTTGACTTCATAGATCACAAAGCTGTCACTGGTCACTTCTTTTCCTGTTTCTAGCTTTCCATCAATCTCTTTTGATGCTTTGCTTTGATCTATAAAGCTTGTCCTTCGTCAGCCCTGAATACAGTGCACTCTGCCAGTTGGAATCTTTGCTGTAATACTTATTCGCCTCCGGGAACTGCTTATTGTATTCAGTGCTGTCTGGATAGGAATACAATGGTTTTGCATCTGGTTTCGTGATGCTCTTCATTTTTCCTCATCCGGGAGCAGATAATACTCTACGGTAGATTTGCTCTTTGCAATTCCGTCTGCAAATACGGCATCAAACTTCAGCTTTCCATTTGTATTCTTTTCTGTCATCGGGCGAAGCAGGATGGTTGTCTCATCCAGTGACATATCTCGCAGATATGGATCTTCTGCCGGAGACCACTGGATACTGAGCTTCGGTCCATAGGCTGAATTTCGGTTATTCAGCACTTCACACTGCATGGATGCCCCAAGATTATTTGCCTCTGCGATTGCTACCAGTGCAAATCCGTTATTCGCATGCGTTCCCTGCACCCAGTCATTTACCAGATCTTTAACGTCATAATTGATATAACTGTTCCTTGTGGTACTTGCATTCTGCACATCCTGGAATGTAAGCTGCACTGGTTTTGTTTTCCATGTAATCGATGTGTTCCAGGTTTGATCCACACGGTAAAGACCAAACTGCGATGTGCCACCACTATATGCTGTCCGCTGGCTCACTGCAAAGGTTGCGCTGTCGATTTTTGAATCTTTCGGGATCTGACTGAAATCAGAATTGACTTTGATATAAGTCCGGCAGTTCTGGTGTGCTGTTCCAAATCCTGCAAGGTTTCCGGACTTAATACCATCATCAAATCCGACATACGGATAATTGTTGTCTCCAATCTGACTGGTAGGACTTCCCTCTTCTACACCGATCATGTTAAAGGAACTCTTCTGAATCTCCACTGGTGTCGGATCGATCCTGACCGGATACTGACGTTCTTCTGCCGAAAGCCAATCCCTGTCTGGTTTTACGGTCAGGATTGTTTTTCCTTCTTCTTCCCTGAGTTCCATCGTAATCAGGAAACTGATCTCACCGGCAGCATCTTCCATTGATGGAGTCTCCAGAAGATACTTTGCATCTTTGATTGTCTTCCCTTCCGGATAGATATAGACCTGATTGTCTTTTACTTCTGCCTGATACCCCGGAATCTGCAGCTCGTATTCATAGACTTCCCTGTCTGTTGGCTGCTGAAGTACGATATCTTCCTTAATGCTGGAATCCAGTACTGTATACTGAACATCTGCGCCCTCGTAAACTTCATTATAAAGGATCGCATTGTCTTTAATAACGGAATGTGTATAATCTCCATCTACCGGAATGATCCCGATTCTGGTCTTTCCATTTTCAATCGTTACACCATTCTCTTCTGACATCTGTTCCGGAAGAAGGATAGCATAATCGTTTGCCTTGTTCTGATAAACTTCTGTTTTCTCTTCCTTTTCTTCAGTTGCCACTACACTGCTGGCTTCCTGTGCTTCTTCGGATGCCGGAGTATCTGCTTCTTCTGGTTTTACAAGTGTATTATCAACCAGCTCGGTATCTCCATCCTCATTCTTATAAGTTCCGACATAACCTCCATAAACGGTTGTATACTGCTTGTCCCCTGTCTTATAAGTCTTGGAAATGGCATCATAATCAATCAGTTCACCTTCCGGTTCTTCTGGAATCGGATAGTAATCCTGTGGTTCTTTCAACTCCACTTCTTTTTCCTGCGGATTTTCTTCTGTTTCTTCCGCTGGAGTTGTCTGTTCTTCCTGCGTCTCTGTATCTTCTGATGGCGTCGTTTCATTTTGTACGTCCGCATCAGACTGCTGACTCTTATCTTGTTCTCCAGATGTGGAATCTGTAATCCCTGCTTCCTCTTCCGTCAAAGCCTCTGGTCTGGAGAAATCTGCATTCTTCTGTACATCCTCAATGGCCTCTTTTGCCTGTACAAAAATAGGCTCTGTTCCCTGTAGTGCCATCAGGAGTGCAAGTACTAAGGCTATAGCCGACTTTCGAAATCTCTTCATAGTCTCTTTCTCCCTCTTGTAATCTTTTTCTATAATTCCTTTACAAAATAACCGCTACCCTCCTTTTTTCTGACTTTGGCACTACTATAATCTAAAAAATCACAAAATTTTCATAAATGGTAAAAATGCCCCTTGAGGTGGCAAAAATAGACGAAATCGGTCGAAAAAAATAGTAAGACACCATCGCCTTACTATTTTTCATCTAATTTCATATATAATAATATTTTCACTTGAAAGGATTTCTCCGTATGGCAGATCTCCATCTGACCATGATATTTTTCTACTACGAGTTTCACATTTTGTAATCCTATTCCATGTCCTTCTTTCCTGCTTTTCGTTGTCAGATAAATTCCATTCCGCACTTTTGGTGTATCTTTTATGCTATTCTCAATCTGGATATTCATGATTCCTTTTCCATAATACATCTGAAACGATAATCTCCTTTCATCTGAAGCTGCTGTCCCACGAATAGCATTATCCATAAGATTTCCCACTATTATACTTATATCAAATAATTCTTCCCCTATATGATTCGGTATTTCTACAGAAATCTCCGGATTTTCAATTACTGATTTCGAATCTTCCAAAATATAATTCAGCAGATTATTCATATTACGGTTTTCTGTATATAAATGATGACATAAGGCTGTTCCGGCTATATTCTCCATTTGTTTCAGATACGATAGAATCTCTTCATTTCCTCCCGTTTTTGCCATTGCCCCTATTGTTGTAAGATGGTGCTTGTAATCATGATGTATCTTATTCAGCCTGTCCTGTGATTTCATCATCATCTCCAGTTCTTTTGCATACTGGCTCATCTGAATTTTCATCTCTTCCTGTTTTGCTGTTTCAATATAACTTTTCTGAACCTCATCGTGCAGATAGAAAATAAACACATTGATAAACAGTAAGAATAATACAATCGTAGACCGCACACCTCTTCTGTCTGGCAGCAATATCCTGATACAGACTATAATGCTGATCACCGGGACAGAAAGCATAGCAAGCCAATGACGGTTCTTTATATAATAACTTCTCTTTACACCTACTTTTCTTTCAATAATGACTTCCAGTAAAAAGAATATAAAATTTCCCATTACAATAGTTCCCGGTCCCATGTGATGATGCACCGGATTTCTTGCTACCGCATACCGTTGAAAGAACACGATTGGAATCCCATCACATAAAATTCCCATAATATATACCATAAGTGTATTCCAGACATGATGTTGCCAGTCTGCCTGATATGCCACTGTTATAATTAACAGAGCTATCAGCTCAAAGATCAGATCTCCGTACATCGTTCCCCACTGCATGCTTTCCCAGCATGAAAGCAGATATGCACAAAAATATGCAAATAGCTTTTGTGTATCCTCATTTTTTGGATACAGGATGGTATTGTAACGGAACACAGTATAAATCCAGAATAATTTACTTGTCAGATAAGTGATCAAATGGATATTCATAATCTTTTCTTCTCCGTTTGTAATAGTCTTTCCCTGACCTTCTTGCGATTTGCTTTACTGATACTGAGACGTGTCTTGTCTTTCATAACCACGTTGTCATATTCGTAATGCTCCACGTGTTCCATATTGATGAGATAGGACTTGTGAATCAGTAAGAAATATTCTTCTGTTACATCCGCTACATCCTTTAATTTTCCTCGATATTCATATTCTTTTTCCGATGTCACGATATGTACTCTTTTTCCCAGACTATAAAAATACAGGATCTTGTCATAAGAAATCTTGTGGATTCCTTTTGTATCCGTATATTCAAATATTTTCTTCCGTTCTTTTAACAGTTCCCGTAATTCACCTATCACCCGGAAAAGTTCTTCCTCTCGGATTGGCTTTACAAGAAAATCAAATGGATGAATACGGAATAATTTCATAGCATATTCCTGATATGTTGAAATATAGGTAATCCGCAGTTCTTTTCCATAATTTTTCTTTCGTATCTCCGTTCCGATATCAATTCCATTCTCATGTTCCAGACAAATATCAAGGAATAACATATCGTAGGATTCTTCTTCCAGCCTGTTAAGAAGCTGCTCCGCAGAATAGTATATTTCTATAGATATCTGACAGTCATTCGCTTTCCCATAATGGAGCAGCTTCTGTTCTAACCAATTACATAGGATGATGTCATCATCACAGATTGCAAGTTCTAGCATATTTTCTTACCCTCAGTCTTTCGTAACACGACAAATGGGGAAAAGAATCCCCTTCAATTCTTTTCCCGAATGGACATCACTAATTTTGTGTCATTTTTTCCGATGCAACAGCACCACTTCCTTTGCTGTCTTATTTTGTCCTCTATATAATAAACACTTGAACAAGAAAAAACTGTCGCCATTTTATAATTTATTTATATTTTTTATGTTTTATTTATATTTTATCCAAATATTACAGCGATAACTAATAATGTCACCCCCTGCATTATTCTTTTTATTTTTAGCGTCATTTGATAAAACATCAACGTTTTTGATGGCAAAAAGGGAACCTGCAAAACCAGATTCCCTTTAAAATACATGCTCTTCTCTAAAAGGATGATAAATCCACCATCCTCTGCTTATTTTAAAAACTTTTTCCTTTTTTTCATCTTATAACCTCATTTTTATATCTCATCCTTATTGTTCAGTAACCTGCGCTTCAACCCCCAGAATTTTATGCTACTTATTGGTTTTTTCCAATACCTTCATCTCAACCGATTTGGAAATATGCGCATTCATACCGACGGTCAGGGAATGATGAATGTCATCTGAAAATGCATTAGCGGTCATTGCAATGATCGGGATCGTCTTTGCCTGTTCATGTGAACTTTTGCAGATTGCCTTTGTTGCCTCATAGCCATTCCAAGCCCCTGCAATCTAGATTCCACATAATTATCTGTAAAATCATAACCAGAAAGATCGATCATCTTGTCACTCACATCATCAATATTAAGATCATAAACAATCTGTGTACAAATATCTGGCAGATCAACTAAACGATCACCTTCTAAACTTCATAACTTTATCCTCCCTCAATTCATAAAAATTCCCTACAAATTCCCTACAAATCCCCTATGAAATCTCTGTGAAATAAAACAGCACTGCCAAACAGACAGTGCCTATCATTTTCTACAACTGGCTGCCATTTTACAGGCCCTTTAGCTTTGCGTCACAGACTTTCGTCTGTTTTGCCTAGAATCTTTCTTTAATTATACCATGATAATGTCAGTATCAAAAGTAAAAAATATAAATCTAGCTCCAATAATCCGTCTCGTATTCCAATCCAATATTCCCAGTCTTAAACACTGGATTCTCTCCATTTTTCTTCTGCTTTTCATAATCCTCCAATGCTTTCAGTGCTGTATTTGACAAAATCAAGATCACTGGAATATTGATCAGTGCCATAACTCCCATCAAAACATCTGAAATATTCCAAAGCATAGAAACTTCCATTCCTGCACCAATGAACACAACCAGTGCAGATACTATACGAAATCCTTTCATGAATGTCTTTGATGGCTGTCCTTTGTGGATATAATTTAGCAAGTTATCACAATAAAAACAATTCCCAAGAAGTGTTGTAAATGCAAACAATACCATCGCCACTGTGATAAAGAGTGGTCCGAAGTTTCCTAAGGATTCATGCAGTGCTGCCTGTACCCATGGTGCCCCCTGTAATTCTTGCGCAGGGGCGATTCCTGATGACAAACACATCATGGCTGTTGCTGTGCATAAAAGCAGGGTATCAATGAATACGGATAACATCTGTACTAAGCCCTGTTTGATTGGATGACTTACTTGTGCGGATGCAGAAGCATTTGGTGCTGATCCAATACCTGCTTCATTGGAGTACAGACCTCTTCTGATTCCCTGCATCATAGCTGATCCTGCAAATGCACCAAAAATTGCTTTGAAATCAAATGCTTCGCTGATGATCTTTGAAAATACAACTGGCAGATATGCACGGTTGATGATCATAACGATCACAGAGATCAGAATATATGCAACCCCCATAGCTGGCACTAATGTAGATGTTACTTTTACAATTCTTGATCCCCCGCCTAAGAGACACCATCCTGTGATCACTGCAAGAATTCCTCCGATGATCCATGGCGTCCATTTTACATCATAAAATGAGAATCCTGAAAATGTAGATTGTAAATTATAAGATGCGAGCATATTAAATCCAAATGCATACGTTGCGATCATGGAAATACAGAATATGATCGCTAATGGTCTGCAGTGAAGTGCTGCTTCAATGTAATATGCCGGTCCTCCGTAACATTCTCCATCTTTTCCTTTTCTCTTATAAATCTGTGCCAGCGTACTTTCGATCAGTGCGGATGCACTTCCGATGATCGCAATGATCCACATCCAGAATACAGAGCCAAATCCTCCAATGCAGATAGCGGACGATACTCCAATGATATTTCCTGTTCCAACTCGTGATGCGGTAGATACCATTAATGCCTGAAACGATGATACTCCATTTTCATCTTCTGGCTTTTCTACAACGGCTTTGCAGGCATCTTTAAATAATCTCATCTGTGGCAGTTTTGTACGGATCGTAAAATAGATTCCCGCTCCGATCAACAGTATTACTAGCAATTTACTGTACATAAAAGTACTGATGCTGTCAATGATGATTCCTAACATAAATTCTCTCCTTGTACGATATTCTCGTATAATAATCTGGATCAATAGTTACAATTTTTATTGCAGCTACTTTAATTCAACAGAAAAATAGACAGTCCCTGCCTAAGGGACTGCCCATTCATTTTAAAAGTATGCGATTTTACTGTCTGCGTCGTTTTTGTATCTTATGATATAATCGCGATTTTCAGAATTCTGATAAATGATGAATATCCCGTTTTCCTGCCGTCTGTCGGCAGAAAGGTCCGTTGAACCTTCTTCGTATGGCTTCAGAAGCTTTCGCTGCTGGTTTAAAAACCTATCTGTTATTATAATAACTCATTCGTATTGATTACGCAATTACAATTATCACTTGGCCATGATTTTCTGAGTGCCCCATAGGAGATCAGAAAGTTGGCAAACCAGCCAGCTGGTACAGCGAGCCAGACAAATGCAATACCAAAACGCGGTGCAAAAATCAAAGCAACTGACAAGCGGATCGCAAGATTTACCATATTAGCAACAAGAAATGGCCGCATGATTCCAAGACCGCGAAGGACTCCATCTGTTGCCATCTTGATTCCCATGAAGGTGAAGAAATAACCGAGCCATCTCATATAATTTCCAGACACCTGATATGCTAAAGCAGTTCCATCTTTCCCTAGGAACAGTGAAGAAATCTGGGTATGCATGGATTCGATGATCATGAAAGCAAGGACTGCGAAACATATATCTAACACCAATGCAGCATGGTATCCCTTTTTGATACGTTCGATCTTCTTTGCACCAAGATTCTGAGAAACATACGGCGAAACTGCATTACCAATGGATACAAATATCAATGAAAAAACATTTTCTACTCTCATCGTTGCAGAATAACCTGCGAGTGCCTGTGTACCGAATGGATTCACAACTGCCTGTACGATCATCATACCAATTGACACTGTGGACTGTTGGAGAACTGACGGTACAGCAATTTGAAGCATGGAATATAATTCCTGTCTGTCAAACCAGTCAAAATGGCTTTCATATCGACGCATCCGGCACAAGAAGATCAAAAGTGACAACACTGCGGAAATACCCTGTGCAATGAGAGTTGCAAGGGCTGCACCGAATACACCGAGTCCAAGTCCAGCTACCATCCAAAGATCCATCAATATATTTAACATCGATGAGAATATTAAAAGAGCCAACGGTATTTTCGATTCACCGATTGAAGTAAACATCGTTGAAAGAATATTATACATAAACAAAAATGGAAATCCCACAAAATAAACTCTTAGATACAATACCGATTCATTCAGTATATCCACAGGTGTTTGTAACACACTCATCATTAAATGTGAAAAACAAAAACCAAAGACACCCAAAAATATACTTAAGACCAGAAAACTAATCAATGATGTTGACACGATCGTTTTCATTTTGCCATAATCTCTAGCTCCAAAATAACGGCTGACAAGCACACCCGCACCTACACCCGCACCCAATGCTACACAAATAAATACATTTGTGAGGGCAGCACAGGCACCAACAGCTGCAAGTGCAGAAGAGCCTACAAACTGACCGACTATGATCGAATCAGCCATATTATACACTTGTTGAAAGAAGCTGCCGAGGATCATGGGCATTGCAAAAACAGTCAGCGCTTTAAGGGGCGCATCTGTGATCAAATATTCATCTTTTGACATTATCATATTCCTCCATAAGTTTCTATTGGTTATCTGAAAGCACTAACGATCAACTCAAAATGCTTTCGATTCGTTTTTATAAAACCCTCTTTTTGTAATTTTGATATCTCCGTAGACATTGCTGCACGATCAATACAAAGATAATCTGCCAATTGCTGTCGGTCAAAAGGAATGTCAAAAGACAACGATGACTGTCTGATGGATTCTGCTGACAAATAAGACAACAGTTTATCTCTGGTCGTTCGCTTGCAGACATGTGTGATCTTGTCGTTCAGGATCAATATCTTATTGGCCAAGACACTGACCAGATTACGGATCAACTTCTGATGATGTTCACATGCAGTTGGACAGGAAACCAAAATGTCTCTGAACATTTAAAAAACTGATTTCACAATCCTCATCTGCTGCCACGCTGACATTCAAAACAGCTCCCGGACTTGCTGCATATGGCTCGCCAAAAAAATTCACCGGCATGGCATTTTTGACAGAATATTCCTGTGTCCCCACAGATCTTCCTGCATAACAAGAACGCAACCCGACACCACAAGTCCCATAACTTCGGTAGAGTCCCCAGCTCTGAAAATATAAGAACCCCGTTTTCTGTAAATTGTCGTTGCATTTACGCAATGTAATATCGATAGTATCTCGTTATCCGTAAGGCCTTTAAAAAAACGGACTGTTTTTTAAAATAGGCAAATATTTTTTCAAAATGATCCCTCCTGTTGGAAATCAAACATACATGTTGCAATTATTATACTATATTTTTTACAGAAACCCAAGTTGTATACTATTGACAGAAGATGGAAATACTAAAAAAATTCTTAGAGTAAAAGGAGAATATAGTAATGGATAAGAATATGTTTTGTTTTCAGTGTGAACAGACGATCGGATGCAGCGGATGTACAGGAAATTCTGGTGTCTGTGGAAAAACGGCAGATACAGCAAAATTACAGGATGAACTGACAGGTGCGTTGATCGGTCTGGCAAGAGCTGTTGACAGCACAACAGCTGTTTCTAAAAAAACCTAGTCAAGTCATAATTGAAGGACTGTTTACTACAGTTACAAATGTCAATTTTGATAATGCTTCAATTGAAAGCATGATACAAAAAGTCAGAGCAGAGAAAGAAAGACTGGCTCCTGATTGCAGCAAATGTCAGTCTCCGTGTGGTAAAACAGACGAATACAATATGCAGCAACTATGGAATGCAGACGAAGATATTCGATCTCTGAAGTCCCTTATTCTCTTTGGCATTCGCGGAATGGCTGCATATGCCTATCATGCAAATGTTCTGAATTATGAAGATGATGAAGTGAATCTGTTCTTCTGCGAAGCACTATTTAAGATTGGTTATGAAGAGAGCACCGAAGCACTGCTTTCTACAGTTCTCAAAGTAGGAGAGATCAATTTGAAGTGCATGGCACTTCTTGACAAGGCAAATACAGAAACCTATGGAACACCAGAACCGACAGAAGTTACACTTACCGTAGAAAAATGGGCCATTTATTGTAGTAACTGGTCATGATCTGAAGGATCTGCAGCTTTTACTTGAACAGACAAACGGAAAAGGAATCAACATCTATACTCATGGTGAAATGCTCCCAGCCCATGCCTATCCATTCTTAAAGAAATTTCCTCATCTAAAAGGAAATTTCGGAACCGCATGGCAGAATCAACAGAAAGAGTTTGATCATCTTCCCGCTCCGATCCTTTACACTACCAACTGCCTGATGCCTCCAAAAATGCAGCTATGCTGACAGAGTATTTACAACAGAAGTGGTTGCTTTCCCAGGCGCTGTTCATATCGATGAGAAGAAAGATTTCACACCGGTTATTGAAAAAGCACTGGAACTGGGTGGTTACAAAGAAGATCAAATCTTCACAGGTATCAACGGTGGTACGAAAGTAACAACTGGTTTTGGTCATGCAGCCATCCTGTCCCATGCAGATACTGTAATAAAAGCTGTAAAATCAGGCGATATCAGCCATTTCTTCCTGGTTGCCGGCTGCGATGGTGCTAAGCCAGGTCGAAATTATTATACAGAATTTGTAAAACAGACACCTTCTGACAGTGTGATCCTCACTCTTGCATGTGGAAAATTCCGTTTCAACGATCTCGATCTAGGAGAAATCGGTGGCCTGCCACGACTGATGGATATAGGACAGTGCAACGATGCTTATGGTGCGATCCAGGTTGCTGTCGCACTTGCGGATGCATTTGAATGTTCTGTTAATGAGCTTCCGCTTTCCTTTGTTCTTTCCTGGTATGAACAGAAAGCCGTCTGCATCCTGTTAACACTTTTGCATCTGGGTATCAAAAACATCCGTCTTGGTCCTTCTCTTCCAGCGTTCTTATCACCTAACATTCTGAACTTTCTGGTAGAAAATTATGGCATTGGACCTATTACTACCCCCGGAAAGAGGATATTAAGGCACTGATGAATCATATGTTGGCATAAAGTAAACAGTAATTCCAATTCGAAGGTACAATATTTCTAATATGATGGAGGACATTGGTCTCGAAAAAACAGTTTCTCCCCGCTCCAATATTGGAACAGGGAGAAATTAATATTTCTGTTTTGCATTGTGTTTCCTGTAATCTACAGCTTTTGAATAAATTTAGCAACACCTGAACCTTGAAATTCGGGACTGCTCATAAGCATGGAATATATCATTTTCAACTAAGTGGGTTCTGAACAGTTACGCTTTCTCATAATATTTCGATAAGTTCTCAGATAACATGCTATCCTTAATAATGAACTGTCCTACATCTGATAGACCCACTTCCGGTTCTACATATGCGTCTTCAGCATCTGCATTCATATCTTGCTCCTTCCTGTTATCTCTTGTTGTTTCTTGATGCTTCAAGTATAATGAAATTCATAAAGGAAATAGACGTACAGCATGTGGACTTACCCACCCGATAATCCTCATGTTTTGCGATATACAGGGAGGTTATTCTCATGGGGAAACAATCTACGAGAGAAAATAAGACAATTTATCAGATTTGCCGGGAAGAAGCCGGTCTCACCAGATCAGAAGCCAGCGAAAAAATGACTGCTGTTTCTGATTCTAAAATTGAAAAGTTTGAATATGAAATGCAGGAACCCACACCTTACGATATCATCCAGATGGCTGATGCTTACAAGCGCCCGGATCTCTGCAATTATTACTGCTCTCATAAATGCGAAATCGGTCATCGTTATGTCCCGGAAATCGAAGTTTCCGACTTATCCAATATAATACTGGAAACCATTGCCAGTCTGAATGAGATTAATCCTCTTACTACACGTCTGATCCAGATTGCCCGTGACGGTAAGATCAGCGATGATGAGATCAAGGATTTTGCTTTTATCAGTAACAAACTGGATGAAATTTCTCTGGCAATAGATTCTCTCAATCTCTGGGTTGATAAAACAGCCGGAGAGCAGGGACTAAACATCGAATTGCTCAGAGAAGAAAAAAATGAAACAGAAATAAGTATAAAAAAGTGTCTTCGACAACTTCAACTCCCCTGCCCCTCATTCGAGGGCACTGAAAAACGTAGATTATACCGTCTATATTTGGTACAATGTATCTATCAAATATAGGCGGTGTTTTTATGATCGAACAACAGCAGAAATTGATGCTAAGTCCATACATGGAAATATATGAATTAGTAATCCCGAAAGATAATCTTCTCCGGCAGATAAAAGAATTGGTTGATTTTAGCTTTATTTATGATGAATTGCTTGCTAATTATTGTCTGGATAACGGACGAAATGCAGTTCCACCTATCCGAATGTTTAAATATCTTCTTTTAAAATCAATTTATGATTTATCAGATGTTGATGTGGTTGAACGTTCTAAATACGATATGTCTTTTAAATATTTTTTGGACATGGCTCCAGAAGATGAAGTTATAAATCCAAGTTCATTGACAAAATTTCGGAAGCTGCGTTTAAAGGATATGAATCTTTTGGATATGCTGATTGCCAAAACAGTTCAGTTAGCATTAGAAAAAGGAATTATTAAGTCAAAATCCATTATTGTGGATGCTACGCATACAAAATCAAGATACAATCAAAAGACTCCCCGTCAAGTACTCCAGGAACAATCAAAAAAATCTGCGCCGTAGCATCTATGAGATTGATGAAACAATGAAAGAAAAATTTCCTGATAAAAACACAGAGGATTCTTTAGAAAAAGAACTAAAATACTGTAAACAGCTTATTGATGTTGTAAAAGGAAATGAAGAAATTTGCAGTTATCCAAAAGTGCAGGAAAAATTAAATCTACTAGAAGAATCTGTCACTGATGACATGGAACATTTAGAAACTTCAAAGGATGAAGATGCAAAAACTGGTCATAAGACAGCCGACACTTCAATTTTTTGGATATAAAACACACATAGCAATGACAGAAGAACGGATCATCACAGCTGCCACAATCACCAGCGGCGAAAAAACAGATGGCAAAGAACTGCCAAAACTTGTACAAAAAAGTAAAGCTGCTGGGATACAGATTGAATCAGTCATTGGAGATATGGCTTATTCTGAAAAGAAAAATATCGAGGCAGCAAAAGAAGGTGATTATGAACTGATAGCAAAACTAAATCCAATTATTACACAAGGTAACCGAAGAAAGGAAGATGAGTTTGAATTTAATAAAGATGCCGGAATGTATCAGTGTAAAGCCGGACATTTAGCCATTCATAAATATTTCGATAAAAGGAAAAAAGGATAAAAAAACCAAAACCCACGTATGGTCTATTTTTTCGATATTGAAAAATGTAAATGTTGTCCTTATCGTGATGGCTGTTATAAAGAAGGAGCCAAAAAGAAAACATACACAGAAACAATCATTTGCGATTCCCACAGTGAACAGGTTAAATTTCAGGAAACTGAGCATTTCAAAGAAAAAATGCGGGAACGCTATAAAATAGAAGCTAAGAACAGCGAACTAAAACATCGGCATGGTTATGACGTAGCGTCATCATCAGGTCTTATTTGTATGGAAATGCAAGGAGCAATGACGATCTTTGCAGTAAATCTTAAGAGAATAATTAAATTAATGAATAAAAAATAAGAACTTTGGCCGAAAAAGACAAGCAATTTATA
>ENA-OQES01000679-OQES01000679.1-human-gut-metagenome-genome-assembly--contig:-NODE-679-length-13679-cov-3.912928_pt1 | contig 13679 bp, 16 predicted proteins | sample MGYA00242798_ERZ504641 | MGnify/ENA primary metagenome ERZ504641 (study PRJEB26092, sample SAMD00036327) | human gut metagenome | host: Homo sapiens | study: EMG produced TPA metagenomics assembly of... | reverse complement strand
TTTATTTACTTGATCAATATTCGACAACCCCATAATATCTGCGGTCATCCGGATTATGATCTCTTACTATCGAAAAATAATAGCAGAACCATTCCAGCGGCACAAACATAACGAACGGTGCCAGATCATCATGAAGTCCCATAGCAAAGTCTGCATAATCCAGAACAATTGCTGTCCCCTTCCACTTCTCAACAAACTTAAGTGCTCTCTGTGTAATCACTCTGGAGGAATCTGTAGGCACCAAAAATAAAAACGGAACACCGGATTCCACAATCTCCAGAGGTCCATGACGGAATTCTCCCGCCTGTATCACCGCACCATGAGACCAGAGAAATTCCATTCCGGTAATAACACCTTCTTTATAGGCAAGAGGCACCATGGAACTGGCGGATACTGTGTAGAATCCTTTCAGGTTACGAAGCGGTTTTGTCATTTCCATGGCTTTTGCCTCAAAGTTTTCAATATGATGTCCAAGCACTTCCGGCAAACGTTTCATATCGGACAGAATCTTCTCCATAGTCTCTGTACTTTCTCCACGTTCCAAAGCCATACGGGCTATCAGGGTATACAGCGCAACAAGCTGGCATTCCCACATAGCCTCTGCATGGTAATCCACCACATAATCAGCTTCCATTCCCAACGGATTATCTTCTCTCTGGTTGCACACTCCAACCGTCATAAAGCCCTGATTTCTGGCTTTTCTCAGACCTTCTACAATTTCTTCTGTAGTTCCGGACTGGGAAATAAAAACTGCCAGTGTTTTTCTGTCTCCATATACAGGCATGGAATCAACGAATTCCCATCCCGTATACGCATTAACAGTCAGAGTTGTATATTTATCCGCCAGATATTTTGCTGTGCTTCCGGCAGCACTGGAACTTCCACATCCAATAAAGCAAACGCGTTCAACCTGGTTTTCTTTTATATATTCCAGTACAGGTGCTATCTTGGCATCTACTGCTTCCAGAAAATCTGCCACCTCTTTTTTGCATCTCTGCTGTTACTAAAAAATGCACTTCTTCCTTGTTTAATTTTAACATAACCCTCTTCCTTTCTCTTTTTTCTATTTTGTCCGGAATAAACCGTACTTCTTTTTATAGTTATCTGTGTTCTACCAGGCTCCAAAAGTGGCTGATTGTAAGAGCTGCCTTCTTAGCTCCTGCCTCCATACACTTTTTTAAATGGTTCACCTTCCAGTGCCTTGTTTAAAAACTCCGGCAATGTAAGAATCTCCCGCTCCAAGCGTATCCACTACATCTGCCTCCACAATGCCGCTTACAACAAATTCTTTTCCATCGTAGGCTACACTGCCATTTTCTCCCAATGTAGCGATAACCAGACCTGCTCCCTGTTCCTTTACACGTTTCAGAAGATCTCTTGTAAAAGCATCATCCTTTTCACAGGAAAAAAAAACATAATTCAATATAAGGAGCTAACCTTTTCTATCTTTTTTTTCTCCGTATCGATTTGAAAAATCATAGGAGATTTTTACTTCCTGCGGCAATTTGCCAAGGCACGAATCGCATTGACCCCCAAACTGCCATATGCACACAATCAAATCCGGCCAGATATTGCAAATCCCCATCAGACAACTGAAATCCTTCCAGAACATTCAGAAAATCTTCTCCAAATTTTCTGTCTCCATCCAGAAGTTCAATGTATGTGATAGCAGTTTTTCCCTGTTTTCTCTGCATACGAACAATTTCCACATCCTGTTCTTTCAGTTTTTCCTGCATCATATCCCCAAAATTGTCTGTGCCGATCCAGCCCAGATATGCCGCATCCATACCCAACTGTCGCCCGTAGACAGCCACGTTCACCGCATTTCCTCCGGGATATGCCCAGCCCTGCTTTTCATAAAAATCCACACAGTTATCACCGATCGCTGCCAGTCTCATATTCTTTCTCCTTGCTCTTCTGTTTTATACTGCAGACTATACACAAACGAAGAGGGTTCATCAAGAGCATAAAAAAACTATAGTACCTCTGCATAATAAACAAAAGTTTACTTACATAATATATGGGGAAAGAAAACTTTGGGATATTTTTCGAAACCGGTAAAAAACGTTTACTCGTCTTTTTATTTAAAATTTTTCGTAACTGTTCAGTACCTTCACAGTGGCTCCACAAGTAAAGCAGAGGGAGATAATCATAGCCAAACGCTGTGATTATCTCCCTCTGCTTTTCATTTTTTCGTTGAAAAAACGCCCAAATTTTAGTTCTTTATATTTTATCTGTACTGGCAGTTTCTTTTTCTGTATATTCCTCTATATCTGTCGCTGTCACTTGTTTAATATGTCGTTTTTTTCAGGCGCAGATACACAACTTTCCGAAAAATAGTATAGACCACCGACAGCAGTGGAATAAAAACAAGCATGCCTACAATCCCCATAAGATTTACCGCCGATCGTAACTGCCGCCAGCACCCAGATTGACGGAAGCCCTACGGATTCGCCGACAACATGAGGATATATCAGATTTCCCTCAATCTGCTGCAGCACCAGAAATACTATTATGAATATAATTGCCTGCTTCGGGCTTACCATAAAGATTAAAAACTTCCTACGGCACACCCGATAAAAGCACCAAAAATAGGAATCAATGCTGTAAATGCAATCAGAACTCCGATCAAAAGTGCATACGGCATTCTCAAAACGCTCAGTGTAACAACAAACATACAGCCGAGAATCACAGCTTCCAGACACTGGCCCGTAAGAAAGTTTGCGAATGTCCGGTACGTCAGAGAACAGACTTTAAGAAATGCATCTGCTTTTGTTTTGGAAAAAAGCAAAAGCACTTTCCTGATCTGTACATGCAGCTTTTCTTTCTGAAAAAGGACATAACAGGCAAAGGAGAACGCAATGAAAAAGGTTGCCAGTCCGCTGACTACGGATCCCACCGCTGACACTGTTGTATTCATCATATTTCCCGCGCCATTTCCAAGCAGGCTTATCCCCCACCTGATTGCCTGATCCGGATTAAACTGCACCTGGTCTACCAGCTTCATAATTTCCCGGTTATCGTGAAAAAAATCGCGAATCCAGATTTTAATCTGCGGAATAAAATCTGTGATATTTATCATCAAACTTCCCATTGTCTTCGTAAGCTGAGGAATCACGCCAATCATCACCAGTGCGATCACGCCAACCACCAATACGATCGTGAGAAGCAGGCTGACCGGTCTTGCCAGTTTTCTCGCTGCCTTATTTTCTTTTTTTCACATTTTCAAAATTTTCTTTTCCAGAAACTCATTGGCACATTGATCACAAACACAATCGCTCCGCCAAGTATAAACGGAAATATAATCTGCCATATTGTTTTCAACACATCAAGCACTACATCAAACTTCCACAGGGCAACAACAAGAAGTGCTGTAAACACAATAAGCTCCCGTATTTTTTTCAATAGATAAATTACTTAAATCCAATATCTTTCTCCTCCTTTTGCCTTATATGTATTCCTTGAATTTTTGCAGATAGTTAGATAGTTACAAAAAATCACAGAACAAAGAATAGCAATTTCCGGTAAAATAAAAAAACTCTTATTGCATATCAAATACTGCAATAAAAGTCTCACCATTTTCCTGAAGTACCGGATGGCTCCACCGTACTGACGACACTACAAACGCAGATTTCCAAACATAGGTTACTCCTTTTAATTAGGTTTGATTGTACAATAATCCCTGTCTCCTTGTCAATATTCAATTTTTTTGAATATCTACCAAAAAACGTTTGGTCTTCCACCTTATAACGAGTTATACTATGAGTATGAAGAGAGCCAGTTTTACACAATATCGGTATCTGGCAAAAATTTTACACCACAAAGGAGTATAGCACTTATGACCATCAAAGAACTTTTCGCGCCGTCCGATATGACGGTGGGAAAACCCTGGGAGAAGATTGTAATTTTTACAATCCCCATGCTAATCGGCAATATCGCTCAGCAGCTTTACAACACCGTAGACAGTATTGTCATCGGAAAATACGTGGGCGACAACGCCCTGGCGGCAGTAGGAAGCGCCAGCCCGATCCTGAACCTGCTTCTGGTACTTTTTGTAGGAATCTCCGTAGGTGCCGGCGTTATGGTATCTCAGTATTTTGGTGCAAGACAACGGGAAGAGCTGTCCATGACGATCGGTAACTGCGTCACACTTACCGCAATTTCTTCCCTGATTATTATGTTTCTGGGCGCCGTCCTCTCGAGGCCGCTTCTGGAGATGCTTCATACGCCTGATTCCATCATTGACTGGTGTACCTCTTATCTGGTCATTCTGATGGTTGGCTGCATGGGAAGTGCCTATTATAACATCCTCTGCGGAATCCTTCGCGGACTCGGCGATTCCATCTCGGCACTGCTCTATCTTCTGGTGGCAACTGTCCTGAATATCATTCTGGATATCGTCTTCGTTTCCCGCTTACAGATGGGTGTCGCCGGTGTCGCCTATGCAACCGTCATCGCACAGGCAGTATCCGCGATCCTCTGTTTCTGGAAATTGTTGCGGATGACAGATATTTTTGATTTTAAATTCCGCCATCTGAAGATGAAAAAGAAATACACATTGGAGATCATCCGGCTGGGACTCCCCTCCGGTATCACCCAGGCCATCTTTTCCATGGCCATGGTTATCGTACAGTCTCTGACCAACAGTTTCGGTGAGATGGTCATCGCAGCCAACGTGATCATCATGCGTGTGGATGGTTTTGCAATGATGCCAAACTTTTCTTTCGGAACTGCCATGACTACCTACGCCGGACAGAATGTGGGCGCACATCGCATGGACCGTGTGGAGCAGGGAGCCCGTCAGGGAACCGCCATTGCACTGGGAACCTCCGCGGTGATCACTCTTCTGATCCTGGTCTTCGGCAAAAACCTGATGGCAATCTTTACCGATACTTCGGAACTGGTAACTCTCAGTGCCAACATGATGAAGATACTCGCCGTTGGCTACCTTGCCATGGCAATCACCCAATCACTCTCCGGCGTCATGCGTGGAGCAGGTGATACCATGACCCCCATGTGGATCTCCATGATCACCACCGTTGTGATCCGTGTACCTCTGGCTTACGGTCTTGCTTTCCTCACCAGAACCCCGGAACTTCCAAACGGAAGATATCAGGTACTCTGGATCTCTCTGCTGGTATGCTGGTGTATGGGCGCGCTTCTGACATCTCTCTTCTACAAAAAATGGAAACTGGAAGAAAAAGGCACTGACAGCCGGTGGTAATTCCGATCAGTAACCGAATCCGGCAGCTGCCCTATGAAACCAAAAAGGTCCACCGGACCTTTTTGTCGTATGCTTGGCAACAAAAAAAGCGGATACCGAAACACTTTTAACCATTCGGTATCCGCTTTTGTTATTCTCTTTATTTCACTTTTGAAAAGACCCGGAAACTGTTCTTCCAGGTGATCTCTTCTACCTCTTCCCGGGATACTCCCTTGATCTCGGCAATTTTTTCCCACTACATACGGAATATTCAGCGAAGAATTTCGCTTCCCGCGGTTCGGAACCGGTGCAAGGTACGGGCTGTCCGTCTCTAAGAGCAGAGATTCCAGTGGAGCATATTCAACCACTTCCACCAGCTTCCTTGCATTCTTAAAGGTCAGTACACCGCCGATACCGAGGGAAAGCCCCTATATCCAGGTACTCCCGTGCCATTTCTTTTCCGTAGGAAAAAACCAGTGTACCACACCGCCGATATCCCCAGCGTGAAGCCGTTTCATCGTATCCAGCGTGTCTTTTGCAGCGTCACGGCTGTGAATGATAAACGGGAGTTTTTCTTCTCTCGCCACTTCCAGCTGCCGCTCAAACCAGTAGATCTGTTTTTCGTGGTTTTCTTTATCCCAGTAATAGTCCAGGCCGATCTCGCCTACAGCCACCGTCTTTTCCATCTGGCAGATCTGATGCATCTGCCGGATCTTCTCTTCGTCCAGTGCTCCCACATCATCCGGATGGACACCCACCGCACCATAGATATACGGGTATCGTTCCATCAGATCCAGGGTACGGTTCCAGCCTTCTACTTCCGCGCATACATTGATCACTCTGCCGATGCCCTGCGCAGGCAGGGCATCCAGCAGTTCGCTTCGGTCTTCGTCAAAAGCCTCATCATCATAATGTGCATGACTTTCAAATATCATGTCGGTTCACTCTTTCTAGCAGATCTCTGCGCCTGCAGGCATCTTCTTTTCCGGAACCATCAAAGAGAGGTTGCCGTCCGCATCTTCCGCACATAACAGCATACCTTCAGAAAGTACGCCTGCCAGTTTTGCAGGTTTCAGGTTCACCAGAACCATGACTTTCTTTCCTACCATCTCTTCTGCGGTATAGTGTCCTTTGATACCGGATACGATCTGTTTTACCTGGCTGCCGATCTTCACCTGAGAACACAGCAGTTTTCTTGATTTTTTCACTTCTTCGCAGGCGATGATCTCACCAACCTGGAACTGCATTTTTCCGAAATCATCGAAGGTAATCTCTTCTTTTGCATCGATATCAACCACCGGCTCTTCCGGTACTTCCGGTTTTGCCTGTGCAGCTTTCATGGCTTCTACTTTTTCCAGAATTTCTTTCAGATCCAGACGCTGGAACAAGATCTCCGGTTTGTCTGTTACTTTATTTCCTGACGGATACAGACCGAACTGATCCAGTTCTTCGTAAGATCTCTTTTCTCCGTTTAACTGAGCCAGGATCTTTTCTGTGGTTTCCGGCATGAAGGATTCCAGAAGAGAAGCACCGATGGTGATACTTTCTACCAGGTTGTACAGAACTTCTGCCAGACGGTCTTTCTTCGCTTCGTCTTTTGCCAGTGCCCACGGCATGGTCTCATCAATGTATTTGTTGCAGCGTTTGAACAGGTTGAAGATCTCTGTGATAGAATCCGCCACACGCAGGTCTTCCATCTTGGCAGCTACTTTTGCCCTGGTTCCCGTTACAACTGCTTTCAGATCAGCGTCTACGTCTTCTTCCACACCTGTTTTTTGTTACCACACCGCCAAAATATTTGTTGGACATGGAAATGGTACGGTTTACCAGGTTACCCAGGGTGTTGGCCAGATCAGAGTTCAGTCTCTCTACCATCAGCTCCCAGGTGATCACACCGTCGTTTTCAAACGGCATCTCATGCAGAACGAAATAACGGACAGCATCTACACCGAAGAAGTCTACCAGATCATCGGCATAGATCACATTTCCTTTGGATTTACTCATCTTGCCATCGCCCTGTAACAGCCACGGATGACCAAATACCTGTTTTGGCAGAGGCAGATCCAGAGCCATCAGGAAGATCGGCCAGTAAATCGTATGGAAACGGATGATATCTTTACCGATCAGATGCAGGTCTGCCGGCCAGTTTTTGTTGAACAGTTCGGAGCTGTTGCCGTCGCAGTCATAGCCGATACCGGTGATGTAGTTGGTCAGCGCATCCAGCCATACGTAAGTTACATGTTTCGGATCAAAGTCTACCGGAATACCCCAGCTGAAGGAAGTACGGGATACACACAGATCCTGCAGTCCGGGAAGCAGGAAGTTGTTCATCATCTCGTTCTTTCTGGATACCGGCTGGATGAACTTCGGATGTTCGTTGATATATTTGATCAGGCGCGGAGCGTATTTACTCATTTTAAAGAAATATGCTTCTTCTTTTGCCGGTGTACATGGACGTCCGCAGTCCGGACATTTTCCGTCTACCAGCTGAGACTCTGTAAAGAAGGATTCGCACGGGGTACAGTACATTCCTTCATAATGTCCTTTGTAGATATCTCCCTGATCGTACAGTTTTTTGAAAATCTTCTGTACCTGTTTTTCATGATAATCATCTGTGGTACGGATAAATTTGTCATAAGATGTATTCATCAGATCCCAGATTCTCTTGATCTCTGTGGATACGTTGTCTACGTATTCCTTCGGGGTGATGCCTGCTTCTTCGGCTTTCAGTTCGATCTTCTGACCATGCTCGTCAGTACCGGTCTGGAAGAATACATCGTATCCCTGCTGTCTTTTGAAGCGGGCGATACTGTCTGCCAGTACGATCTCATAGGTATTTCCGATATGCGGTTTACCGGATGTGTAGGCGATCGCCGTTGTCATATAAAATTTTTCTTTTGCCATTGTTTGTTCCTCCTTTTTCTATCATGACAGCCGCCAAGATCCCGTGCAGGCACGGACTTTGGCTCATTGCTCGCGTAATCCAAATTGGTCCACGGAACCAACTATTGATATGCAACGCAAAAAACCGCCTTCTTACATTTTCTGTAAGAAGACGGATATGAACCGTGTTACCACTTCTTTTCGTCTCTTCCTCACGAAAGAAACCTCACCAAGTACTTTTCTATACTCTGCCGCTATAACAGGCGGACCCTGTCGCAGCCTAACCTTCCGGCTCGGTGCGCCTCTCAGAAGCCATCTTCCATTCACCTTGTCACATCCCTCTCAGCTTCCGGGAATTCTCTGTAATGACAGTCGTGCATGTACTCTCTTCGTCACGGTGTTTTTCTTTTTCAACCATAGTTTATGGTAGCATATGCGTTTGTTTTTGTAAAGGTTCTACCGGCGAAAATTTTATCTGTATATCTTATAGATCGTCAAAAAAAGCTCCGGAATAATCACTCCCGGTTTTTGTAGCAAACATATGTTTTGTATGTTATACTGTAGACGTTGCCACCCCTATACCGGCATGGAAAGGGGGTGTTGTTTTTGGACTTCATTTTATCATTTCTCGTTACTGTCATGGGTAGTGTAGTCTGCCACTACATTATCAAATGGCTAGATGGTAACAGATAATTGGCAACTAGCCTGTGGTTTATTCCTGCCACTTTGAAAAGGAAAAGAATTCCCCCGGAGCTTGCACCTCCGGGGGAATTTGTCTTTTTGTTGTTTTTTGAACTTCTATCATTTCTTTTGCCTATTGGCATTATATCATATGTTATCTTCTGATTCAATATACGGAAAGAGCAATTTTTCCTATAAAAAATCTTATTTTATCTTTCCAGATATTTCTTCACTGCATCCACAGACCGGTTCAGCACCAGTTCTTCCGGGAAGTCCAGCTTGGTGAGCAGATCTCTTGCCATATCAAATTCACCGATCAGAAGATCAAAATGCGCATCGCTGTCCATTACGATCGGAACCTGATATTTTTTACAGTAATTAAGCATCACGGTATCATTTTCAATTGCATTTGACCGGCTGCAGTCCGGATCCATGGAATGGTTGTTCAGTTCCAGAATCTTGCCGTATTCTTTTGCTCCCTGTACCAGTGCCTCGTAGTCCACTTCGTATCTTCCGTCATCCGGGTGGCCGATGATATTGATACATGGATTTTTCATGGCGTTCAGATACGCATCCGTATTTTCCTGACGGCTGCCCGGTGTCATACACGGAGTGTGAAGACTGGCGATGATGATGTCCAGTTTTTCCATCGTTCTCTGTGACAGATCCACCGTTCCCTGTGCATCCAGGATATTTACTTCCGAGCCGAGCAGCAATTCGATCCCGTACATTTCCCTTGGCACGATCCTCAGATTCTCAAAATAGAACTTGTGGCAAGTACCCGGCATCTTCGGTGCATGCTCTGTGATTCCCAGCAGTTCCAGCCCTTTTTCCGACGCCGCCTTCGCCATCTCCCGGAGGGTACAGTAAGCATGACCGCTGACGATGGTATGCGTGTGTAAATCCAAGACAGAATGGTATTTCATAAGTGATTCCTCTTTCTTTTGTGTATTTCTTTTTCATTTCTTTCACCAGACTTTCGTACTTTCCGATAAAATATTTCCGAAGTCCGCAGACTTTATCTTATCACTTTCCTGATGCCTCTACAACCGTTTGTCCCGAGAGTTTTCATCGTCGCAAAAAACTTTTCCACATCTGCGGACGTCTCCGGATCTCTTTTCCACATTCGGCAGCTTTTTGTACACATTCCCGATTCACCTTGTGACATCATACGTTTTTCAAAATTTTCCCCACCCTTATTAAAAGTATGATATAATGAGCGTTAGCGAGCGGGAATAAGCACAGCTTATTCATCGGGAGCGGCGAATGTCTGTCATGATAGCTGCGAAAGCAGCGTCAAGCACCGAAGGTGCGAATCATTATATAATGAGCGTTAGCGAGCCAGAAGCGTGCTTGCACGGTTATTGGGGAGCGGCAAATGTCGATCATGAACGAAGTTCATGATATACTAATTTTCAACTATTATTTCATTTGAAGGGAGTTCGCTATGTACCTCTGGATCCTCGCAACGCTGATCGCCTTCTTTATCAAAGGGCTCTGCGGCTTTGCCAACACACTGATTTTCACCTCGATTCTGTCCTTTGGCTCTGCCAATGTCAATATTTCTCCGGTGGATCTGATTCTTGGCTGTCCCACGAATCTGATCATGGTCTGGGAAAACCGCCGGAAGCTGGATCATAAAATTTATCTACCCTTATCCATCCTGGTTCTGGCAGGAAGTCTTCCCGGTGCTTTTCTTTTGAAAAATGTCCATGCCGGTGCTGTGAAAATCGTTTTCGGTGTGGCCGTCATCGTCGTAGCCGGAGAAATGCTGTTCCGGGAATATCGCAAGACGAAAGCTTCCACTTCCAAGATTCTTATGTTCTTCATCGGCATTATCGCCGGTCTGCTCTGCGGACTGTTTGGCGTCGGTGCTCTGCTTGCCGCTTATGTAAACCGGGTCACAGATGATACCCGAACCTTCAAAGCCAATATCAGTGCCGTATTTGTTGTGGAAAATACTTTTCGGCTGATCACCTACCGTCTGCTGGGGCTGTTTACTGCGGATATTCTGAAAAAAAGTCTGTATTTTGATTCCTTTTGCATTACTGGGATTATATGGTGGTATCAAAAGTGCTTCCGTACTGGACGATAAGATCGTAAAGAAAATTGTGATCATACTGCTGATCCTGTCCGGTATTTCACTGATTGCCACAAATCTGTGATATTTCATGGTTTTTTTCAGATACATCTGCGTATGATTCCTTTGGTTGTACTACTGTCGCCAAAATAATCTAAGACATGTAATTCAACTATAACCACCCACATAGTGGTTTATTTGTTTCGCTAACAAAAGAACAGCTTTAAAGCATATGCCTTAAAGCTGTCTCTTATCTCTACTTTTCTTCTCCGCCACGATCATCACACCCCATCCCAGCAGTCCGATCAAACTGATCCATTTGCCGGCGGCAAGGCCCGGTGCATGATAGGTGATCGTAACCCAGTGTTCTCCACTTAACATCCGGCAGCCCAGAAATGCGGTATTGACTTTTTCTGTCACAACTTCTCTTCCGTCAATCCTTACTTCCAGATGGCTGTCATAAGGGATCGATGTGATCAGGTAACCGTTCTGCTTCATGTCGATGCTGCCGCTGATCTGGTTTCCTCCGGTTGTATTCCAGTCCGGCGTAAAGGTTGACTGATACAGCGTATCATCTTCCAGGATCGAAGCATCACTGCTGTAACTTTTCAGGTTGCAGATCCGGTACGTACCTGCTCCCAGTGTGACCTTTACCATTTTTTTGCTTTGCGGAAAGCTTCATCACATAGGTAAAGGTTGTATTTCCATTATAATACAGATGATTTTTTGCTGTCAGTTTGTTACGGATACCATCGATGGTGATACTTACATCCTTGTTTGAATGCGCATTTTCCACGTCAAACTGCAGATAGAGGATTCTTTCTGTCTTAGAAGATTCTTTCTCCCCATCCACCAGAAGCGTTGCTTTCTGTTCTTTTTTCGTCTGAACATTCCAGGAATCCCCTTCCCCGGTAAGTCCTTTTTTTAGCCGTGAATGACACGTTCTCTTTTCGGATACCCTTCGTTTTTTCAACCCCTGTATCGGATGAATGTCCATCTTCTGTCACGGCATACTGCATCAGCATGGTCTGATTGTAAGGAAATTCCATAGTCTGATATGTTTTCTCCGAAAGCAGCTGACTGGTTCCGTAGATCACCGGTGCCACATGCTCCTGGATGTCAGAAGTAAAGCTCTCCCCATCTTCACTCCGACCGATCACATATTTGACTCCCATGAATTTCTGAAACAGCGGATCGGCAGATGCCGTCTGCATCAGACCATTCCGGAAAGGCTGCTCGATCTGGAACGTCTTTTCCCGGAAATCCTGAAACTCCTGGTTATAGGCAGATGAATAGACCGATGTGATCCACTGGCGCATGTTCCAGACGCGGTTTACGTTATCTTTTCTCTTCTTCGGTACCCCGCTCTGCTCCGTCCGGTACAGACCGGTTTCTGCCTGCAGAACACTGCCGATTTCTTCTCCCCAGGCATCGGCCGTGATTTCCTGATAATCGTCTTTTTGTACCAGATTTCCGGCTTCTCCGTTCACTGCCCAGTTGATAACCAACAGACACAGCAGCGACGGCGTCAGCAAAAATGCAACGGCCGTTTCCATTTTTTGAAAAACTGATACAGCAGCCAAAGAGCTCAACACTCTCCAGCACGATCAGCTGGTATTTCTCTACATTTCCTCCGGTGTCTTTCAGATACCAGGCCAGCACGCTGACTCCCACGGTAGCTGCAAAGGCCAGAAGACCTTTCCACCGGCCGATCTCGCCTTCTTTCATCCGTCGCAAAAACACTGCCATCAGATAACAGAACAAGGGAAGGAACGGAATCAGTGACTTATACCGGACATACAGTGCGCCGTTAAATCCCCAGGCAAATACCGGAAATACAAGAAGCGCCACACCGATCATACTGACGAGCCGCTCCCGGATCCTCCCACACAGGATCCCGGCCAGCAGTGCCGTTACCAGAAGCATCGTCAGTCCCACGCTGTATGGGTTATACAGGGACTTGTCCAGACACAGGTCCGGCATCAACAGATCGGTAAGGCTCTCGCTTCGGGAACTGCCGCTTCTCTGAAGCAGTGCACAGGCCGTCGGCACCAGCAGGACACCGCCGGAGATCACCGCCACTCCCATCGGCACAAAGAAATGTATCACCTTTCCCACCGATAATTTCTCCGGGCTCCGATACCAGGCATACAGTACAAGTCCCGCCATTCCGGCGATACTGAAGTAAAAACTGGTAAGGATCATCAGAAACACGCCCAATGTATACAGGCCCGTCTTTCCTTTCTCCCAGTATCTGTCTATTCCCAGCAGGGCAAGCATCAAAAATGGCATATACTGTACAAACATGATCTGGTGACAGGACTGATAGATCATCGGTCCCGCCAGTAAAAACAGAAGGGAAATTCCCATACAGATCTCTGTACCAAACCCCCGTTTTTTTTCAGCCAGACATCCATCAGACAGACAGACACTGCCAGGCACACCACACTGGCTGCCATCAGATAGTCGCTCATCTTCACAAAAGGAAGCAGGTACGCCACCAATACCACCGGATTGTACAATCCATAATAGGAAAAATTGTAAATATTCTGCCCGCCGCCGATATTCGCTGCAAACTCTGGAAAGAACTGTCCGGTCTGATAAAACTGCTGCCGGAAATATTCCAGAAAGACACTGTGCTGGCTGATCCAGTCCATATTAGCTCCAAAGACCCCATATCTGCCGTCAAAAAACCAAGCAGGCTGCCACCGTGATCCCTGCCAGAAGCAGACAGGAAAAGCAGATATGTGATCCGGCTTTCTCCCTGTTTTCTAACTGTTTTTCATAGCTGGAACTCCTTACAATGTAGATCGGGCGGTGTTTCGATTCCAG
>ENA-OQES01000678-OQES01000678.1-human-gut-metagenome-genome-assembly--contig:-NODE-678-length-13681-cov-5.773941_pt1 | contig 13681 bp, 21 predicted proteins | sample MGYA00242798_ERZ504641 | MGnify/ENA primary metagenome ERZ504641 (study PRJEB26092, sample SAMD00036327) | human gut metagenome | host: Homo sapiens | study: EMG produced TPA metagenomics assembly of... | reverse complement strand
GGATTCTGAACACCATCAACTTCAAAAAGTCCATGCACTATAACCCCTTCGCCTATGTCCACAGCGAAAAGGACATTCTGAAACTGGTCACGACCCTGATGACCAACACCAAGGGGGAAGGGTCCGGCGGGGATCCATTCTGGGAGAAAAGTGAACGTCTTTTGCTCACCGCCCTAATCGCCTATCTGCATTATGAAGCTCCGGTGGAGGAGCAAAAATTTCGCCACCCTGCTGGAAATGCTGAACACCATGCAGGTGCTGGAGGACGACGAGGAATACCAGAACCCGGTGGATCTGCTGTTTGAAGAACTGGCCAAAAAAGAAGCCCAACAGCTTTGCCGGGCGGCAGTACAAACTTTACAAGCTGGCTGCCGGCAAGACCGCAAAATCCATCCTGATCTCCTGCGGTGCCAGATTAGCCCCCTTCGACATCCAAGAACTGCGTGACCTCACCATGTACGATGAGCTGCAACTGGACACGCTGGGCGATAAGAAAACGGCGTTGTTCCTCATCATGTCGGACACGGATTCCACCTTTAACTTCCTCATCAGCATGGTCTACACCCAGCTTTTCAATCTGCTGTGCGACAAGGCAGACGATGTGTACGGCGGCAAGCTGCCCATCCATGTGCGGTGCCTGATCGACGAGTGTGCCAACATCGGGCAGATTCCCAATCTGGAAAAGCTGGTGGCTACCATCCGCAGCCGTGAGATTTCGGCCTGCCTTGTTTTGCAGGCGAGAAGCCAGTTGAAAGCCATCTACAAGGACAATGCGGATACCATCGTGGGCAACATGGACAGCCAGATTTTCCTCGGGCGGCAGTGAGCCGACAACCCTGAAAGAACTGTCCGAAACACTGGGCAAAGAAACCATTGATTCGTTCAACACTTCGGATACCCGTGGCAACAGCCCCAGCTATGGCACATCGTTCCAGAAACTCGGTCACGAACTGATGAGCCGGGATGAGCTGGCGGTTCTGGACGGCGGCAAGTGCATTTTGCAGTTGCGGGGTGTCAGACCGTTTCTTTCGGACAAGTACGACCTGACCCAGCACCCTAACTACAAGCTGACCTCGGACTACGACCCCCAAAAACACCTTCGATATTGAAAAATATCTGAACCGAAAAGAAAAGATCCACCCCGGTGATGAGTTCATCGTGGTGGACGCTGATTCGCTCCCGTCTGCCTGACCCGGTAGGCGGTTTTATTTTATCCTGACCAGAGAGGTACACCAGCAAGCCCACTCCCGCCGCAGTTTGCGGCTTCATTATGCAGCTTCAGGTGTGTACGGACGGTCTACAAGTTTTCAATTATAAAGGAGAAACGACTATGGAATTCTTTAACTCTGCTATCGAAGTTCTTCAGACTCTGGTTGTCGCTCTGGGTGCTGGCCTCGGCGTTTGGGGTGCCATCAACCTGCTGGAAGGTTATGGCAACGATAACCCCGGCAGCAATGCTCATGTACGGTAAGGAAGCAAGCAACCGAAAACAAGAGATAGACCGCCAGCACTACACTATTCCGAACCAAAGACCAAAAGATAAGCATTGTGGGAAAATCTAAACTTTTGGATTTTCCTACAATGCCAACTACGGCGGAATCCCTCCCACTCCTTATATCTTTCTGTATACATTGAATTTGTATTTAGTAAAATGCAGACAACACCACGGATCGGCTTTTGGTTGGACAATTCCAACCAAACACCACAGCAGACAGCAGAAAACATTCTGAACGCTAGGAAGCCGGTATGATTGTTACATATAAGGGGAAGAAAAATTTTCTTTTAGGTACTTGCTTTCCTAAAACTGATGTGATACAATGATTTAATCCAGAAAAGGAGTAAAAAATTATGCGGCAAGGTATTCTTAAATAAAACTATAATCAAATAGTGGGAACAAAGGATTATGATAGCTCCTTTTGTAGGGGCTTAGTTTTTTGTACCCAATTTAAGAATACTTTTGCCTTATCAATTTTGACATATCCCCAAAAACAGCAATCACAAACAGGTGTATGCTGTATATGTGTATGTCCGCAACTTATAATCCCCAGTGGTAAAAGTATTTTACTGCTGGGGATTTTTATGCCCTTTGGGGCTGTAAAGGGAGGACAATCACATGAAAATAATCAATATTGGAATTCTTGCCCATGTAGACGCTGGAAAGACGACCTTGACGGAGAGCCTGCTATATGCCAGCGGAGCCATTTCAGAACCGGGGAGCGTCGAAAAAGGGACAACGAGGACGGACACCATGTTTTTGGAGCGGCAGCGTGGGATTACCATTCAAGCGGCAGTCACTTCCTTCCAGTGGCACAGATGTAAAGTTAACATTGTGGATACGCCCGGCCACATGGACTTTTTTGGCGGAGGTGTACCGCTCTTTGGCTGTTTTAGATGGGGCCATCTTGGTGATCTCCGCTAAAGATGGCGTGCAGGCCCAGACCCGTATTCTGTTCCATGCCCTGCGGAAAATGAACATTCCCACCGTTATCTTTATCAACAAGATCGACCAGGCTGGCGTTGATTTGCAGAGCGTGGTTCAGTCTGTTCGGGATAAGCTCTCCGCCGATATTATCATCAAGCAGACGGTGTCGCTGTCCCCGGAAATAGTCCTGGAGGAAAATACCGACATAGAAGCATGGGATGCGGTCATCGAAAATAACGATGAATTATTGGAAAAGTATATCGCAGGAGAACCAATCAGCCGGGAAAAACTTGCGCGGGAGGAACAGCAGCGGGTTCAAGACGCCTCCCTGTTCCCAGTCTATCATGGCAGCGCCAAAAATGGCCTTGGCATTCAACCGTTGATGGATGCGGTGACAGGGCTGTTCCAACCGATTGGGGAACAGGGGGGCGCCGCCCTATGCGGCAGCGTTTTCAAGGTTGAGTACACCGATTGCGGCCAGCGGCGTGTCTATCTACGGTTATACAGCGGAACGCTGCGCCTGCGGGATACGGTGGCCCTGGCCGGGAGAGAAAAGCTGAAAATCACAGAGATGCGTATTCCATCCAAAGGGGAAATTGTTCGGACAGACACCGCTTATCAGGGTGAAATTGTTATCCTTCCCAGCGACAGCGTGAGGTTAAACGATGTATTAGGGGACCAAACCCGGCTCCCTCGTAAAAGGTGGCGCGAGGACCCCCTCCCCATGCTGCGGACGACGATTGCGCCGAAAACGGCAGCGCAAAGAGAACGGCTGCTGGACGCTCTTACGCAACTTGCGGATACTGACCCGCTTTTGCGTTGCGAAGTGGATTCCATCACCCATGAGATCATTCTTTCATTTTTTGGGCCGGGTGCAGTTGGAGGTTGTTTCCGCTTTGCTGTCGGAAAAATACAAGCTTGAAACAGTGGTAAAGGAACCCTCCGTCATTTATATGGAGCGGCCGCTCAAAGCAGCCAGCCACACCATCCATATCGAGGTGCCGCCCAACCCGTTTTGGGCATCCATAGGACTGTCTGTTACACCACTCTCGCTTGGCTCCGGTGTACAATACGAGAGCCGGGTTTCGCTGGGATACTTGAACCAGAGTTTTCAAAACGCTGTCAGGGATGGTATCCGTTACGGGCTGGAGCAGGGCTTGTTCGGCTGGAACGTAACGGACTGTAAGATTTGCTTTGAATACGGGCTTTATTACAGTCCGGTCAGCACGCCGGCGGACTTCCGCTCATTGGCCCCGATTGTATTGGAACAGGCATTGAAGGAATCGGGGACGCAGCTGCTGGAACCTTATCTCTCCTTCATCCTCTATGCGCCCCAGGAATACCTTTCCAGGGCTTATCATGATGCACCGAAATACTGTGCCACCATCGAAACGGCCCAGGTAAAAAAGGATGAAGTTGTCTTTACTGGCGAGATTCCCGCCCGCTGTATACAGGCATACCGTACTGATCTGGCCTTTTACACCAACGGGCGGAGCGTATGCCTTACAGAGCTGAAAGGATATCAGGCCGCTGTCGGTCAGCCGGTCATCCAGCCCCGCCGTCCAAACAGCCGCCTGGACAAGGTGCGCCATATGTTTCAGAAGGTAATGTAAAGATACATAATCGTCAAGACGGCAACAATCAGAAGTTATGGAGGGTAACAATGGAATATAGTAAGGAAGATTTAATGGAAGCAAAAAAGCAAATTTGGGGAGTGGGAGAGAACATGGGAACAGAGGAAAGTAAAAAAATCTGGGAGGAGAACGCACAATTTTGGGATAATGCAATGGGTGACGAATCTAATGAATTTCACAGAGAGGTAGTGCGTCCCAAAGTAACGGAACTTCTATCTCCTAATCCTGCGGATTACATTTTGGATATTGCGTGTGGCAATGGAAATTATTCTTCGTATCTTGCACAAAGAGGCGCTTCGGTTGTCGCTTTTGATTACAGCAAAAAAAGTGATAGAATTGGCTAAAAGACGGCAATCACAATATGCAAAACAAATTGAATTTTGTGTGGCGGATGCGACCGATAGAAAAAGTATATTAGAATTAAAAAGAAATCGAGCCTTTACGAAAGCAGTTTCTAATATGGCAATTATGGATATTACGGATATTGAACCACTTCTTATGGCTGTTTATGAACTGTTGCAGGAAAGCGGAATTTTTGTCTTTGCAACGCAACACCCTTGTTTTGTCACGTTGACTGAAAAATATATGACACCGCACAGTTACTATGATATAGCGATTGAAGGGCAACCGAAAGAGCAGATTTATTATCATCGTTCCATACAAGATATTTTTAACCTTTGTTTTAGAGCTGGATTTGTCATTGATGGATTTTATGAAGAATGTTTTAAAACCAACAAAGAAATTCCTATGGTAATGATAGTAAGGCTTAAGAAGGTAAAACGTGATAGCTTAAAATAAATTCAAGTTTGTCGGGTAAATAGCAAACCCAGCCGAGCCAGTCAACGGTCAAGATGAACGGCGCATATGCGCAGCCGTTGACAGCCCCGCCCGCCTTTGCTGGTAGGCAATCAAGGGGCGACAGCAAGAAGTGCCACCGCCCCGCACTATTATTCAGAAAGGGGAATTTCCATGACCGACCAGATAGCCTATCAAGAATATATCCAGCGCAGGTACAACGCCTTTTGCAAGACTGTTATCCGCTGTGCCGCCTTGGACAAGATTTTGAAGCTTAAACGGCAATGGGAACGGCAAGTTTCCCTTGACTATCTGATGAACGAGAAGTTTGTCCAGTTTGCCGCGTCGGAGCCGGACGAGGAATACCCATTTACCGTCTGCGGTCAGACCGTCCTGCTCTGCAACGCCGCCCTTGCCGACGCGATCTCTGTTTTGCCGGAGCAGACGCGGGAAGAAATCCTGCGCTATTACTTTCTGCGCCAGCCGCAGCGCGTGATCGGCGCGTGTATTGGCCGGTCACGCAGCACAGCGGGGCGGCATATCCAGCTTGCCTTGCAGCGGCTACGCGAAGAAATGGGGGTGAGCCGGTATGAGTAGACTTCTCCCCTATGAAACAATCCTCAAAGCCCGTGAGGGCGACCCAGAAGCCGTGAACGCTGTCCTGCTCCACTACGCCGGATATATCCGCTATTTCTCAAAAGTGAACGGGCAGGTCAACGCCGAGGTGGAGGACTATGTAAAGCAGCGGTTAATTGACTGTCAATTCAAGTTCCGGCTTGACGAACCACCGGACAAGTCATAAAAACTGAATACCAGCCGCCACCGACGCGGCCAGCGAAAGCAGTAAGTCTTGAAAAAGATTTACTGCTTTTTTTGTTGTCCGGCTCCGCTCCCGGCCATTTTGCCCCCTGCCGGTTGTAGTAGTAAGCGAGGAGGGAATTTTTCTGCCCTGGTGTTTGGCATTTGGAGCATTTACCCGTAGTAGAGGGCAAAGAGAAAGGATTTCTCCAACACCGGGTAGAAACCACTGCGTCCGGTGTCATTTTAGCGAAAGCGGGCAGGAATGCCCTTTACAGGATTAGTAGTAGCAGAAAAAGAGAAACAAACTTTTGTGGTTGCAGTTTTCCAAAAAAGTGGCGGACGGAAGTGAGAGAAAGTTTGCAGTCACGGAGAGCAAGTTTCTACCACGGTGCCAAAATCCGCAATTCTGCGGTTTTGCCCCTCGCGGGAAACTTGTTGGGGAGTGCCTTCCCCAAACCCTGCTATGGCGGCTTGCGCCGCAAAAATATTTCCGTCCGGCAGGCCGCTTTTTGCGGGAACTGTCCTGGAAATACCTAACAGATCAGCCTATTTTTTTGTGATAAGTGAAAGGAGGTTTACAGCCCATGCCGAAGCGATACAACACGCCCCACCGCAGCCGCGTTGTGAAAACCCGGCTGTCCGAAGAAGAATACGCCGACTTCACAGCGCGGCTTGCGCCCTATGGTATCAGCCAGTCCGAATTTCTCCGGCAGGCGATACGGCGCACCGCCATACGCCCCATTATCCATGTGTCGGCGGTCAATGACGAACTGCTTTCCGCTGTCGGGAAACTCACAGCCGAGTACGGCAGGATCGGCGGCAACCTCAATCAGATAGCCCGGTATCTGAACGAGTACGGCGCACCCTATAACGCACTCTCCGGCGAGGTACGCGCCGCCATAGCCGACCTTGCCGCCCTCAAGTATGAAGTCCTCAAGAAAGTAGGTGACGCGGTTGGCAACACTCAAGCATATCAACTCTAAAAACGCTGACTACGGAGCCGCCGAACAATACCTGCTTTTTTGAGCATGACGAGTTTACCATGAAGCCCGTCCTTGATGAAACCGGCAGGCTTATCCCCCGCGAGGACTACCGGCTGTCCACGCTGAACTGCGGTGGGGAGGATTTTGCCGTTGCGTGTATGCGGGCAAATCTCCACTATGGGAAGAACCAGCAACGGGAAGATGTGAAAAGCCACCACTATATCATCAGCTTTGACCCACGGGACGGGCCGGACAATGGCTTGACCGTAGACCGGGCGCAGGCATTGGGCGAGAAGTTTTGCGCCGAGCATTTCCCCGGCCACCAAGCCCTTGTATGCACCCACCCGGACGGGCATAACCACAGCGGCAATATCCATGTGCATATCGTCATTAACAGCCTGCGGATAGAGGAAGTGCCGTTCCTGCCCTATATGGACAGGCCAGCCGACACGAAAGCCGGCTGCAAGCACCGCTGTACCGACGCGGCCTTGCGCTACTTCAAGTCCGAAGTCATGGAGATGTGCCACCGGGAGGGGCTTTACCAAATCGACCTCTTGAACGGCAGCAAGAACCGCGTCACAGACCGGGAGTATTGGGCGCAGAAAAAGGGACAGGCCGCGCTGGACAAGCAGAACGCCCCATGATTGCAGGCGGTATCACGCCCCGGCAGACCAAGTTTGAAACGAACAAGGAGAAGCTGCGGCAGACCATACGGAAAGCCCTTGCCACCGCCGCCAGCTTTGACGAGTTTTCCTCTCTGCTGCTGCGGGAGGGTGTGACCGTCAAGGAGAGCCGGGGGCGGCTTTCCTACCTCACGCCGGACAGGACAAAGCCCATTACCGCCCGCAAGCTGGGCGACGATTTTGACCGCGCCGCTGTCCTTGCCGTTTTGGAGCAGAACGCCCAGAGGGGTGTAACGGTTCGTTCCAGCCCCCAGCCGCAGCCCTACGCCGCCAAAGACGCTGACGGTGTGCAGCGTCTTGTTGACATTGAAAAGAAGCTGGCCGAGGGCAAAGGCCGGGGCTATGAACACTGGGCGAAGATACACAATCTGAAGCAGGCAGCCAAGACACTGAATGTGTACCAGCAGTATGGCTTTACTTCCCCGGAGCAGTTAGAAGCCGCCGTTGATACCGCCTATCAGGAAATGCGCCAGACCAGCGGCAAGCTGAAAACGCTGGAAACGAAGCTACAAGGGAAAAAGGAGTTGCAGCGACAGGTACTTGCCTACGCCAAGACCAAGCCCGCCCGTGACGGGCTGAAAGCGCAGAAATCCGAGAAAGCCCGCGCCGCCTACCGGCAGGCAAATGAGAGCGATTTTATCATAGCCGAAGCCGCCGCCCGGTATTTCAAGGCGCATGGCATTACCAAGCTGCCCGCCCGGAAAGCGTTGCAGGCCGAGATCGAGCAGCTTATCTCCGAGAAAGACGGCCTGTATAACACCTACCACGAACAGAAGCAGCGGTTCAAGGAATTGCAGACCGTCAAGCGGAACATCGACCAGATTTTGCGCCGGGAGGAACCCCACCGCAGAAAGGAGCAGAGCCATGAGCGATAACCTGCCCCGCATGGACTACCGCCAGCACCGGCGGGCGCGGCGGCTGGTGCATGAGTGCTGTAACTACGACGGGGGGAACTGCCTGCTGTTAGACGACGGGGAGCCTTGCGTGTGCGTCCAGAGCATTTCCCTTTCCCTCATGTGCCGCTGGTTCCGTGTGGCTGTCCTGCCCCTTGACGGGGAGCTGGCCGCAGCCCTTTTGTACCGGGGGAGCCGGAAACGGTGTGCGGTCTGCGGCGCGGCATTTGTCCCCAAATCCAACCGGGGAAAATACTGCCCCGACTGCGCCGGACGCATGAAGAAAATCAAAGCCGCCGAGAGAAAGCGGAAACAAAGGCAGAAATGTCACGCTTTAGAGCCTTTCAAACCCGCATAAATCAAGGCATTTTTCGTGGTGTCAAAGGGTACGCGATACATTTATCCTTTTCCACCGGAAACGCCGTTCTAAGGCGTGACAAAACGCCAAAATCAACCCGAAACACAGGGAGGTGATACTATCGCTGATTATATCATGGCAGACACGCCGCTGCCTATCTATCTGCCCTACCCCCGTTTCCTGCTGAAAATGGAGATTTCCCAGACCGCCAAGCTGCTGTATTCGCTGCTGTTAGACCGTTCCACACTTTCCCAGAAGAACAAGTGGCAGGACGACGAGGGCAGGATATATATTATCTATCCCATCGCGGAGATAGCCGAAATACTGGATAAGGGCAGCACCACCATAAAGGGGGCGCTTAATGAACTGGACATGGCGGGCTGCTGGAACGGGAACGGGGCGGCTTCTCCGCACCGAACCGCCTATATGTGAAAGTGCCGCGTGTGCCACAGGTACAGTTTTCCGACCAACTGATGGCCGGAAATCCGACCCCTCATAGAGCCGGAAAACCGTCCTACTGATGGTCAGAAAACCGACCTTATGATGGTCGGCAAAACCGTCCCCTAACCAAACTACTATAAACAACCTTACAGAGAGCCAAACAATGGGAGTGAGTGGGGAGCCGCCCGCGCCCTATGGCCGATACCAGAATATTTTTCTGTCGCAGACCGAATACGACGAGTTGCAGGCAGAGTACCCCGACAGGTTGGAACGGTTCATCGAGGAAATGAGCCGCTACCTTGCCGCCAACGGGAAAAGTTATCAGAACTATGCCGCCGCCCTGCGGATATGGGCGGGGAACGACAAAAAGAAAGCCCCCGCAAAAAAGGGCATACCAGACTACTCATGCAAGGAGGGCGAGAGTTTATGAAGAACGAAATCAACGCTGCTTTTGGAGAATATGACGGCCACCACCCCGGAGCCGGAGGACTACACCGGCGAGGACGGTTTACTGTACTGCGGCAAGTGCCGCAAGCCGAAAGAAGCCTATTTTGCGCCGGATAAGGCTGCTATCTTTGGCCGTGACCGCCACCCGGCAGAGTGCGACTGTCAGAGAGCCGCCCGCGAGGAACGGGAGGCCGCAGAGAAGCGGCGCAGGCACCTTGACACCGTGGAGGAACTGAAACGCCGGGGCTTTACCGACCCCACCATGCGGGACTGGACTTTTGAGAACGACAACGGCAGAAATCCGCAGGCCGGGATTGTCCGCCGGTATGTGGAACACTGGGAGGATATGCGAGCCGACAATATCGGCTGCCTGTTCTGGGGCGGCGTGGGAACCGGGAAAAGCTACCTTGCGGGCTGTATCGCAAACGCCCTCATGGAGAAAGAAATCCCCGTCCACATGACGAACTTTGCCCTTATCCTCAACGACCTTGCCGCCAGCTTTGAGAACCGCAACGAGTACATTTCCCGCCTTTGCCGCTATCCGCTGCTTATCCTTGACGACTTCGGCATGGAGCGCGGCACCGAGTACGGATTGGAACAGGTTTTCAATGTGATTGACAGCCGTTACCGCAGCGGCAAGCCGCTGATCGTCACGACCAACCTCACGCTGGACGACCTGCGGAACCCGGAGGACACCGCCCATTCCCGGATTTATGACCGCCTGCTTTCCATGTGCGTCCCGGTACGCTTTACCGGCGACAACTTCCGGCAGGAAACCGCGCAGCGGAAAATGGAGAGCATGAAGAAACTGATTACCGACTGAAAGGAGTATTGCCTATGGCAGATAGACAGCAGCACGACACCCGCACCACCCGCCGCCCCGACTGCGTGACGGAAATCCGCATGGGCAATTCCGTCCTTGTCGTGTCCGGCTATTTCAAGAAAGACACCACGACCACCGCCGCCGACAAAATGGCGCGGGTACTGGAAGCGGAAGCCGCTGCTACACAAAAATCGGCAATTTGACAAATCATAAAGAAGCTGATTTTACACTTTTGCCGCTATACAGCCCGCCCTATTCCGTGGTACAATGAAACCACGGAATAGTGGGGCTGGCTGTCGGAAACGGAGGATTTTATGTTAAGACAAGCCACCCAAAACCTCATTACCGCCCTTTATCCGAGATTGTCCCATGAGGACGAATTGCAAGGCGAGAGCAATTCCATATCGAACCAGAAAAGGATTTTGGAAACCTACGCCAAGCAGAACGGCTTTACCAATCTGCGCTGGTACACCGACGACGGCTTCTCCGGCGCAAACTTTCAAAGACCCGGTTTTCAAGCCATGCTTGCAGACATTGAAGCCGGGAAAGTGGGTACGGTCATAGTCAAGGACATGAGCCGGTTAGGGCGAAACTACTTGCAGGTAGGGTTTTACACGGAAATGCTGTTCCCCCCAAAAGGGAGTGCGTTTTATCGCTGTCAACGACAATGTGGACAGCGCAAACGGCGGCATGGACAACGATTTTACCCCTCTGCGAAATCTGTTCAACGAATGGCTGGTGAGAGATACGAGCAAGAAAATCAAGGCAGTTAAGAGAGCAAAAGGCATGAGCGGCAAGCCCGTTACCAGCAAGCCGGTCTATGGCTACCTCATGGACGAGGACGAGAACTATCTCGTTGACGTGGAAACCGCGCCGGTTGTCCAGCAGATATACCAGCTTTGCCTTGCCGGGAACGGCCCGACCAAGATTGCCCGTATGCTTACGGAGCAGCAAATCCCCACGCCGGGGACGCTGGAATACCGCAGGACGGGCAGCACCCGCCGCTACCACCCCGGCTATGAGTGCAAATGGGCGACGAACACCGTCGTTCATATCCTCGAAAACCGGGAGTACACCGGCTGTCTGGTAAACTTCAAGACGGAGAAGCCCTCTTACAAGGTCAAGCACAGTGTAGAGAACCCCGTGGAGAAGCAGGCCATTTTTGAGAACCACCATGAGCCTATCATAGACCGGGAAACATGGGAGCGCGTGCAGGAGTTACGCAAGCAACGCAAACGCCCGAACCGCTATGATGAAGTGGGGCTGTTCTCCGGTATGCTGTTCTGCGCCGACTGCGGCCATGTGATGTACCAGCAGCGGTATCAGAACAAAACCCGCAAGCAGGACTGTTACATCTGCGGCAGCTACAAGAAGCGCACCCGCGACTGTACGGCGCACTTTATCCGCACCGACCTGTTGACCGCCGGTGTCCTCTCCAATCTCCGGCAAGTAACGGAATATGCCGCCAAGCATGAGAGCCGCTTTGTGAAGCTGCTTATCCAGCAGAACGAGATCGGCGGCAAGAGAAAGACCGCCGCAGCCACCAAGCAGCTTGAACAGGCGCAGGAGCGCATTGCCGAAGTGAGCCGCATTATCAAGCGGCTGTATGAGGACAATGTAAACGGCAAAATCAGCGACGAGCGTTTCATGGAACTGTCGGCAGACTATGAGCAGGAGCAGCGGGAACTGAAAGACCGGGCTGCCGCTTTGCAGGAGGAACTTTCCAAGTCGCAGGCCGCCACCGTCAACGCCGAGAAATTCATGGGGATTGTGAGAAAGCACCTTGCTTTTGAAGAATTGACCCCCACCCTCTTGCGGGAAATGATTGAGAAAATCGTCGTGCATGAGTGCAGCTATGACGAGAACGGCACCCGCAGGCAGGACATTGAGATTTATTACAGCTTTGTCGGCAAGATAGACTTGCCGGAAGCCTAACGCCTGACCTATCCGACACAGCCCTAAGTGCCGGATAGGAACGGCGAAAAATTTTTTACACTTCTATTACTTCTTTATCGCACATTAGCAAAGAGTCAGGGTATGAAGCAGCTCATGGCTGGCGGTGGTGTCGCCCTGATCGGCATTACCCTGATTCCCCTGCTGAGCGGTCTGTTCGGCTAAAAACTGCGGGCGGCATCTGCCGCCCATACATATTGCTCCAACTCACCGTGGCTAACGGTTTTTGTACTTGTGGAGCGAATTTTCAAGCCATACGTTCTATCAAAAAGGAGATGTTTCTATGAAATTTTTTGACGAACCTCATCTTTGTTCTCAACCTGCTCAAGACCCTCATCAACCATTTCTTTTAAGGTGGTGGCGCTGAGTGGAAACCGTTCTCAAAGCAATCTCCGATTGGATCAAGTCACTGCTGACAGCTGCGATCATGTCCAATCTTTCCGGCCTGTTCGATGACGTCAACACCCAAGTGGGCAACATCGCACAGCAGGTCGGCACCAAACCATCCAGTTTTGAACCGCGCGTTTTCGCTATGATCGAGGCACTATCCCGTAATGTGGTGCTGCCCATTGCAGGCGTGATTTTGACCTTCATTGCTTGTTATGAATTGATTCAGATGATTACTGAACACAACAATATGGCACAATTTGAACCTGCGCTGCTGATGAAATGGATCTTCAAAACTGCCATTTCGGTCTGGATGATCTCCAACACCTTCGACATCATCATGGCGGTGTTCGATGTGACGCAGCAGGTGGTGGCAAATTCCAGCGGCATTATTTCCGGCAACACAAGGGTCAACGACATCGGGCTTTCCATGCTGCAATCCAGCATGATGCAGATGGACGTAGGCCCACTGCTCGGGCTGTTCTTGCAGTCCTTCTTCATCGGCATTACCATGCGCATCCTGTCCATTGTGATTTTCGTCATCGTCTACGGAAGAATGATTGAAATCTATATGGCCGTCAGTCTGGCTCCCATCCCGATGGCAACATGGGGCAACCATGAGCAATCCCATGTGGGACAGAATTATCTTCGCTCGCTGTTTGCGCTGGGATTTCAGGGCTTCCTGATTTTGATCTGCGTGGCGATCTACGCAGTTTTGCTTCAGAACGTCGCCATATCCGGGGATGCCATCAACTCCATTTGGAGCATTGTCGGCTATACGGTTCTTCTTTGTTTCAGTTTGTTCAAGACCAGTTCTGTGGCCAAGAGCATACTGGGTGCCCACTGATTGGAGGTGTTTTTTTGGCAGCGTATATTTCCGTGCCGCGCGATTTCAGCAAGGTGAAGTCCAAAGTAGCCTTTTAAATCTGACCGCCCGGCAGCTTATCTGTTTTGGTGCAGCGGCAGTCGTGGGCGTGCCGCTGTTCTTTGTTCTGCGGGACACGCAGGCAATTCCGGCGCTACCCTCGGCATGATGGCGGTCATGTTGCCCATGTTCTTTC
>ENA-OQES01000676-OQES01000676.1-human-gut-metagenome-genome-assembly--contig:-NODE-676-length-13698-cov-2.513006_pt1 | contig 13698 bp, 17 predicted proteins | sample MGYA00242798_ERZ504641 | MGnify/ENA primary metagenome ERZ504641 (study PRJEB26092, sample SAMD00036327) | human gut metagenome | host: Homo sapiens | study: EMG produced TPA metagenomics assembly of... | reverse complement strand
TCAGAAATCCAACTATGAAGCGGGGAAAACCTGTATATTGCATTTATGTAGCTATTGGTCAGAAGGGTTCCACTGTAGCCAGTCTGGTGAATACGCTGCGTGAAACGCGGTGCGATGGATTATACCATAGTGGTAGCTGCCACTGCTGCCGATCCGGCTGCATTGCAGTATTTTGCTCCGTTTGCCGGAGCGGCTATCGGAGAGTATTTCCGTGACACCGGCCGGGATGCCTTGGTAGTGTATGATGACTTGTCAAAGCAAGCCGTAGCCTATCGTGAAGTATCCTTGATTCTGCGTCGTCCCTCCGGTCGTGAGGCATATCCGGGTGATATCTTCTATCTGCATTCACGATTGTTGGAACGTGCGGCGAAGATTATCAACCAGCAGGAAGTGGCCGAACAGATGAATGACCTTCCACCCAGTTTGAAAGGCAAGGTAAAGGCAGGTGGTTCACTGACTGCATTGCCTATTATCGAAACACAGGCAGGTGATGTTTCCGCGTATATTCCAACCAATGTCATTTCCATTACAGACGGTCAGATATTCCTTGAAACCGATTTGTTCAACCAGGGTTTCCGTCCGGCTATCAATGTGGGTATTTCCGTATCCCGTGTGGGAGGTAGTGCCCAGATCAAGAGCATGAAGAAGGTGGCAGGTACATTGAAGATCGATCAGGCACAATATCGCGAACTGGAGGCTTTCTCCAAGTTCAGCAGTGATATGGACCCTGTAACGGCAATGGCTATCGACCGGGGACGTAAGAACAACCAGTTGCTGATACAGCCGCAGTACAGTCCGATGCCTGTCGGAGAACAAATAGCCATCCTTTATTGTGGTACACATAGTTTGCTGCGTGATGTACCCTTGCATAAGGTGCAGGATTTCCAGAAATCATTCCTGGAAATGATGCGTGCCGACCATCAGAAAGATGTGCTTGATGTATTGTCAAGCGGTGTGATAAATGATGATGTAACTGCAATTATAGAGAAAGTAGCAGCTGATACGGCTCAACCATTTAAAGTGAACGAATAGTCATGGCATCACTGAAAGAAGTAAAAGGAAGAATAGCCTCAGTAAATAATACGCGGAAAATTACTTCGGCTATGAAGATGGTAGCCTCTGCCAAGTTGCATAAGGCGCAGGCTGCCATAGAAAACATGCTTCCTTACGAACGAAGGCTGAATCACATTCTGACCAATTTTCTGAGTGCGGATAGTGAGGTGGAGTCTCCTTTCATTGTGAAACGTGAAGTGAAGCGTGTGGCTATCGTCGTGTTTGCCTCCAATACCAGTCTGTGTGGCGGGTTCAATGCAAATATCATCAGGCATCTGACGGTTATTCTGGATGAATACAAGTCCCTGGGTATGGAGAACGTGCTTTTGTACCCGGTAGGCCGGAAGGTAGCGGAAGGTGTGAAGAAATTGGGATTCAAGGCCGAAGGCGATTTCCAGCATATGGCGGATAAACCTTCCTATCAGGAAGCTGCCGCCTTGGCAGAGGACTTGATGAGGCGCTTTCTGCATCGTGACATAGACAAGGTGGAGTTGCTGTACAACCATTTCCGTTCTACAGCAGTACAGGTCCTGACGCGTGAAACCTATCTTCCGATAGACTTGACACAAGAGAAGAAAGAGGAGGACAAAGGCAGGATACCCGATTATATTGTGGAACCGTCTGTAGATGTGGTGATGGGGGAATTGCTCCCGAAGGTACTCCGTATGAAGATGTTCACGGTATTACTGGATTCGAATGCTTCCGAACATGCCGCCCGTACTATGGCTATGCAGATTGCTACAGACAATGCGAATGATTTGTTGCAGGATCTGACGGTGATGTACAATAAGAGCCGCCAACAGGCAATTACCAATGAGCTGTTGGATATAGTAGGCGGTTCAATGGCCTGATTTTTTTACTTGGGGCAAGATACGCAGCATCTTGCCCCAAGAATTTGAATATCATGCGACAAGTTTATCGGAATCTTTCTATAAGTGTCATCCCTTCCATCGAAGGCGGGTTAAATAATCATAGTGCTCCCCCTCTTTGATAAGCTCAGCCTCGAATCCATTCCCGGCAGCATACAGGCTGAGTGTCTGAAAATCGACATAAAGCCAGTCGAAAGAATCTCCTTTTATATTTTTGTATTGCATCCGGAAGTCTATTTCGCCATAATAATCTCCTGCCAGATCAATCAGGAAACTCCCGTCCTCATCTTCAAAAAGATAACGGAGATCACTGGAATCCATCAAGATACATCCCCCGGGGCGAAGCAGTTGTTTCATCTTTTGAAAGAAAGCTGCCATATTTTCCAACTTCCCGATAATGCCCGATCCGTTCATCAGCATGAGGATTGTATCGAATGTTTCTAGAAAATGCGGATCGAAAAGATTCATCTGACGGACATTCCTTACCCCTCTTTTTTCCATTACTTCTACAGAACGGGGGGAAAACTGTCGATGGCGCATACCTCTTTTCCCATCTCTTGCAAGGCCAGTGCATGGCAGCCGCTTCCGGCTCCTACGTCCAGAATATTTCCTTCGGCCATTTGTAAGGCAATCTGTTCCAGTTCCGGCATTTCGTCATAAGGGCGGAATAATTGATTCACGGGTATTTCGTCTTCCTCGAACTGTGAGGAAAATACACGTAACTTATCTGCTTTGTTGTGGTTGAAATAATCGGCGATGGCAGTTCCCATCGGGTCTTTATCGGAGGAAAGCAAGTTTGTTTTCATTTGGAATCATTGTTTGTTGTTGAAGTTGCAAAGGTAGGCAATTTAGTGGAGAAAATACTACATGCTTGTGTAAGATATAAACCTTGTCACTGTAACTTATCCAATCTATCATGAAAAAATCAGCAATTCTGCAAAATGAAAAAATTACATTCTAATGAGAAATACATCCTTTTTCAGATATTTGCATAAGAAACAAGGAGTGATTGGTGGTTAATGCACCACTAGTTGATCATCATTAGTCGATAAATTTTTATGAATACATTGAAACCTCGTATAGCATCTCTGTTACAACAACTGAATGAAAGGTTTTTGAAAAGGAGCATATGTGGCTCTGGCTCTGCTTTCGGCTGTGGCAGGGGAAAGCACTTTTCCTTTTAGGCCCTCCGGGAGTAGCTAAAAGTATGGTAGGGCGCCGGCTGAAACTGGCATTCCGCAACGCTTCCGCATTTGAATATCTGATGTCACGATTCAGTACGCCGGACGAAATATTCGGTCCTGTCTCCATTTCCAAACTGAAAGACGAAGATACGTATGAGCGTATTGTCGATGGTTATCTGCCTTCTGCCACCATTGCTTTCCTGGACGAGATATGGAAAGCCGGACCGGCCATTCAGAATGCATTGCTCACCATTATCAATGAAAAAAATATACCGTAACGGACAGTTTTTCCATCCGTGTTCCTCTGAAAGGGCTGATCGCCGCTTCCAATGAACTGCCTGCCCAGGGACAGGGACTGGAGGCCTTGTGGGACCGTTTCCTGCTTCGCTGTCTGGTGGGAGGCATTGAGGATATGGGAGAATTTGACCGGATGATTTCTTCTACGGATGAAACGGAACCGGTGGTGGACGAGCAACTGCAGATCACCGATGAGGAATACATCCGGTGGGAAAAGGAGATGGTTGCCATTAAAATCCATTACTCTATTTTCGAAGTGATTCATGCCTTGAAAGACCGGATAGAGCAATATAACCTCCAGATACAAAATGACGGGGGGTGTGTCGTCTCCTCTGTATGTGTCGGACCGCCGGTGGAAGAAAATGGTGAAGCTGCTGAAAGCTTCCGCTTTCCTGAACGGATCGGACACTATCCGCCTTTCGGACTGTACATTGCTGTCCTATTGCCTTTGGAGTGAGATGGATCAGATGGAGGCGGCAGAGGAGATGGTGAACGCTGCCATTCAGAAAAGTGCCGAAGGTTATCTGCTGAATATAAAAGGGCTGGAACAGGACATTGAAGAACTGAAAGACCGACAATCGTCCGAACACAGTTTGCGTGAAGTGAACGATCCGGGCATACAGGTCATCGATACTTACTATTACCAGGTAGAGGGCTGTCCGGATGAAAGAGCGCCTCCTTAATTTTTGCAGCCGACTATCAACATCTGGATCAGACCGGTAAATTATTCTACCTGCATAAGGACAAGTACAAAGCCAACTGCTGTATTCTGAAGAAATATGATTCCATACTCCATGCCAAAGTTCCGCGTAATAAGATATATACGCTGGAAAAAAGGGCTTCGTTCCATTTATATCAATAATTATGAATATCACTTGATGTGCTATGAGGATTGTCCTCCACCGCTGCCCGAACCCGAGCCGGAGGATTTCGGAGCCAAATATAAATCGGTGGCCGAAGCGTTGGACAGAGTGGAGAAGGATTGGTCCGGGCTGCTGGATGCGGAAACGGAATATTATGAGAAGCATTTGTTTCTCAGCGAAAGGCAGCGGGCTTCCATGCGGAGGATGCTTCGCCACCAGAAGAATACCATAGACCGATATAAGAATGATTTGAACGAAATGGCAGATGCGTACCGAAAAGAGAACCAGGAATATAAGGTTGAGAGATCTGAAGATGATCTATTCTCAGGAACTGAAAGATAGGACATTCAAAGCATACGAGGAGGATGTGAGCAACGGGGTGGTGCGTCAACGCGAACTGGAAGAGAAAGTGTTGATGTACTATCGGCGTACCACACCTTCTTTGCAGGAATATTATTCCCGCTACACTCCGGAGTGGGAGGCTTTCTATTCTTCGGAACATCTGCCGGATATGGCATTCTTGCAATACTTGAAGCAGATGCGCGGTGCTTTCAAAAAGAGGTATGAACTGGCGGAACTGAATATTGACTATTATATCAGTTTGCTGGAGAATGCTTCTCTGCTGAGAGGAGATGGGGGCCCGGACCAAGGAGTTCCTTTTTGGATAAATGGCATCAGTTGCTTACCCGCAAAGAGTATGACTATCAGTACATGCATATAAACAGTTTATGTGAAGGTTTTGATTTGTTGATCCGGAAACAAGGAAAGGAGTCGGGTAACAAACTGTTGGGGTCGCGCATGGAGTGGCTGCTTCATAATTATCCTGATTTGTACCGGAGGATGCTTCCGTATGAAACAGTGATGAAGCGCAATCCGGCTATCCGGCAATTGGCGCGTCTGCTGGGCAAGAAGCACCGGGACCAACAAAAATACGATTCTTTGTCGGGCGTAGATAAAAAGAGGCTGATCAGGCACTCTCCGCATAGTGATATCACAGGGGTGACTTTGGGAAATGATTTGAACAGTTTGCTGCCCGTCGAGTATTGCTATCTGGCGGATGATGCGCTGCGTGCCGTATTTATGGAACGATATGCCGAAAAGAGATTGCAACTGTTCGATTACCAGTCCAAGGAAACGGAACCGGTAAAGGATGACAAGCATAAGGTTTCGGGGCAAGGGCCCTATATTATCTGTGTGGATACTTCCGGCTCCATGCAGGGAAACAGAGAGATCTTGTCCAAATCGGCTATTCTGGCTATAGCGCAACTGACGGAGAAAACCCATCGGAAATGTTATGTCATCAATTTCTCGGATGAGGCTGTATCGTTGTTGATTGAAAATTTGGGGCGGGATATGCCCAGGTTGGCGGAGTTTCTGAATAAACGTTTTGACGGTGGAACGGATATAGAGCCGGCTCTTCGGGAAGCTGCGCATATCATCAACGGAAATGATTTCCGTGAATCGGATATCGTATTGATCTCAGATTTCGAGATGCCGCCTTTATCCCGCGATTTAATGGAACAGGTAAAAGTGATTAAGCGGAGGAAGACCTCTTTCTTCGGATTGGTGTTCGGCAACAAGCCTGAGATGGAATACTTGAATCTTTGTGAACGTTATTGGGAAATGTAAGTTACAATTCTGTTACATAAATATGAAATGAATATTACTTGCTTTCTGCGCGTAATAACTTCATCATCAAATTAATGGTTATTCATTTTTAGTATAGGTCATTCCTCTTACATTTTGTTATAAAGTTAAAAAACAAAAGAATACAATGGGAAGAATGACTTATGTTAAAGCATTGATGTGCCTGTTATTTCCCTCTGCTGCTTTAGTTGCCCGCGCGCAACACCCGGTTGCCGGGGATTTGAAGTGTAAACTGACCGGACGGATGCTTATGGATGGTGGCGTTTATTTAAAGAATGACAACCTGTTTGGTAACGGTACGGAGTTTAATGACTTGCGGTTGGGGGTGAAAGCGACCTATCAGAATTGGAGTATGAAAATGGAGGTGGGGTATGTAGGGAATAAGGTTTCCATAAAGGATGCCTTTGCTGCTTATACTTCGGGCAAGCATATTATTCAGGTGGGACAATTTTATGAACCTTTCACCTTGGACATGCTATGCAGTACGTACGATCTTCGTTTTCACCAGTCACCGGGAATCGTGCTGGCTTTGACCAATGGCAGACGGATGGGAACCTCTTATACCTACAATGGAAAACATTATTATGCTTCCGGAGGCTTCTTTACAGACAGTGACCTGGGTAATGTGAAAAACCATTTCACAAGGATATGCCATAGACGGTCGTTTGGTGTATCGTCCTGTAAACGAAGAGGGAAAATTGTTACACATAGGTGCGGCGGTGGTGTATCGTACTCCGGATAGCGCATTGCCGGGAGATGAAGACGAGAATACGTTTATTTATAAATCTCCGGGGGTAAGCACTATTGATAACCGGAATCTTATTTACGCCAAGGTAGATCATGCAAAGTACCAGTTGAAACAAGGGGTGGAATTAATGATCGCTCATCAGAGGTTCTTTTTGCAAGGGGAGTATATACGGACTATGGTGAAGCGTGAACAGAATTTCACAAATTATACAGGACATGGCGGATATGTGCAATGCTCCTGGTTGTTGACAGGCAGGCAATATGGGTATGATGAAGCATTGGCTTGTCCGGGCAGACCTGTGGGGCGGGCATTGGAGCTGTGTGGAAGATTTAATATACTTGATATGAATAATGAGGAAGCCGGTGTGTGGGGAGGGGCTCAAAAGGATTTTTCATTGGGCGTGAATTATTACATGAATAAGCATATAGGGATGAAGCTGGCTTATAGCTGGGTGATGCCGGGAAAGCATATAAAGGAGATTAGTGATAAGAATTTCAGTGTCGTGCAGCTCCGGTTCCAAATGATCTTGTAACGGAAGAAGGGTAGAAACAAATTCGGGCGCAATCACTGCGCCCGAGCCATAAAGCTAGATTTATTTTTATTTGCGACGGTCTTGATAGCTTTCAATCAATCTGCTGAAATCTTCGGGGAACACATCACCGATGTTTCCGATGCGGAAAGTATCTGCCTGGGAAATCTTTCCCGGATAGATGACGAATCCATTTTTCCTTCAACTGATGATAGAATTCCTTGAAATCGAACTCCTTGTCAGGATAAAGGAAGGAAGTGATGACAGGGGATTGGACTTCATCTTTCAGTAAGGTCTTGAATCCCAGTGACCGCATACCTTCTACCAGTACATCGTGATTACGGCAGTAGCGTGCATGCCGGGCTTCCACACCGCCTTCGGCTGCCAGTTCGTCCATGGCTTGTTTAAAGGCACGCACTACATGTGTAGGCGAGGTGAAGCGCCATTTTCCATGTCCTTTCTCCATCGCATCCCATTGGTCGTAGATGTCCAGAGAAAGACTCTTTGATACTCCTTTACAATATTGTAATTCGGATTTACGTGCAATGATGAAACCAAAGCCGGGAACTCCCTGAATACATTTGTTGGCACTGCTGATCATAAAGTCGATGCCTAATTCCTCTACATCCAACGGCACGCCGCCAAAGCTGCTCATTGCATCCACTATCAGCTTTTTACCATGCATCTTTACCATGTGGGCTATTTCCTTTAACGGGTTCAGGATACCGGTTGTAGTTTCGCAATGTACCACTGCCACATGCGTGATTTCTGCATTGTGTGCCAGATAATCATCCACATACTCCACAGATACTTGTTCTGTTTCATCAAAGGCCAGCATATCATAGTTCATTCCATGATATTCTGCAATGTTTCCCATGCGGTCTCCGTATGCACCGTTGCTCAGAATCAATAATTTGTGTTTGGGCGTAATCACACTTCCCAAAGTCGCCTCTACGCAATAAGTACCGCTTCCCTGCATCAGGATGCTGGTGTACTCATCTGTTTTTCGTGTAGCCAGTTGTACCAATCCTTTACGTATTTCCTCTACGATGTGAACATTGTAGTCTTCATCCCATGTGCACCAGTCGGTCATCATGGCTGATTTTTACGCTTTCAGAAGTGGTTAAAGGGCCGGGGTTAAAAGTAAGTATGGTCTCATAATCGTTTAATTCATTTTATGGTTAATAATTTCAATAATTTCGGGAAGTTCGGCAATGGTGTTTACTACATAATGCGCACCTGCCATATACATACGTTTTCTGACTGCTGCCATGCGTCTGTTCAACTCTTCTGCAGGCAGTTTTCCGGTTTCCTCTTGGGTGAGTCCCATTTCGTTGCTGCCCAGAATCACACCGACAGTCCATACACCGGCATTCACACCTTCTTTGATATCGGCTATCGTATCCCCGTATTTTATTACGCTTTGAACGGAAGGTATGGCCAGATCAATCATGTTCTGGTAAATCATGTAGGGTTGCGGACGTCCTGCCGGAAGATTGTTGGAAGTCACACAGTTGTCTGTGGTATAGCCATGGGCGGCGGCACCGGGCAGCACAATGTCCATCATGGCAGTAGTATATCCGGTGGTGGAACCTATCTTGATGCCGTCCCTTTTCAGTTTCTCGATTACTTCGATTACACCGGGAATAGGAGTCGTATATTCTTCCAGGGAGGCGAACAAGTGTTTTTCGAATTCTTTGTATATGGATACCACATCTTCCTCAGTCCAGTTGCGGTTATAGTTTTGTTTGAATTGCTCCGTCACGCTTGGTAACTTGAATAATTCACGGATATGGTCTATTTTGGTCATACCCATGGGGCCTCGTGCTTCTTCCATTGTTACTGTCAGTCCTTTCTCGGCAAAAGCTTTCAGGAAAGCGGCTACCGGAGCGAAGCATCCATAGTCTACAGCCGTTCCGGCCCAGTCCATAATAACACACTCAATTTTCTTCATCTTCTTGTTTGTTGTTTATTTGGTTATACTTTTATTTTTATGTTATGGGTTACAGATGTTTTCTGCTGTTTCCTTTAAGTTGGTTAACGCCATCGGTGAAACGATGATCTTTTTATTTTTTCTTCTTTTCTCAGCTGTCTTTCCAATTTATACCGTTGCATCAGATAGATGGCCGAACCGATGAATTGTCAATGCTGCACACAATGCCTACCCATCCCGAGAACTGGTTATAGAACTCCATCCAATTGATATCCGGGCTGCAAAATTCCTTGAACAGCAGTACACAGACAGTTCCTGTATATCCGATAAAGTCGATGGTGGCAATGAAGAATCCCACATTTCCTTTAATCTTGAAGCAGGCTATGAAGCGCTCGAAGAACAGAGTTTGGAAACTAAGATAAACGATGTACAGGCTCAGGCTTTGGAGGAACAGCCAGTAAAGGGTAGGCAGTTGCAATGCATCATAATTAAAAGCCAGATAGCTGATTGTGCCCGCTCCACCAATAACCATAGCCAGAAGCACCTGCAATACTCTGTAGTTGCTGTTTATTAACGACATCATGGCAAAGATTCCCAAAATAATCAGCGTCACCATACCGTCCACTTGTGCGAACAACCAGGAAGAAATAGTGCTGACATCAATGATATTGACCAGAAAATCTTCTTTTATATCACGTAAAATAGTGATAAACAGATTGGCGAAGAACAGCATGATCAGCAAGGGCATATAACTTTTGAACAGTTGTCTGCGTTGCTCTCCGTTCAAGGTGACACGTTCCGAACGGAGGGCGCGGTCTTCATCTGTGGGTTGTGGCAACTTGTTGAGCGACCACCCCATGAGGATAAGGAGCGGGAAGGCTAAACCACCTATCAGGGCGGGCATCCAGAATTCTGTGACACCAAATGTATTGACTACAAACAATCCCATAGATTTAGCCATTCCTGAGCTCACCGCCATACTTACCCCCAGCAAGCTGGCCAATATATCGGTAACTTTGCGTCCTTCTATGAAACTGAAGATGACTCCCCACATGCATCCCAATGCCAGTCCGTTGAAGAATAGGGCAAACACATTAAAGGGTTGGGGGAGTAATCCGAAGAAGACTAAAGCGAGTTCTGCAAGGGCTACGGAGCATACCATGAACTTCAACCGGTCCTCGCGCTTCAATTCTGAAACAATCTTGATGGCAAAGAACTTTGAAATAAGGTAGCCGAAAATCTGCATGATGGTAGTGGCTACTTTATAGTCCATCCGAAGAAATCCATTCCGTCAAAGGTGGCAGCTGTAAAAGGTTTGCGCAGGGCATATACCAGTGAGTATGACAGTAGTGCCGCCCCTCCTGCCCACAGGATAAACAGGAAACTGGATATCTGTTTGTTTGTTTCGCTTTTTGCTTCCATTATACTAATTGATATTGACTAATTGTTTTGTTTCTTTTCTTTGTAGGAACCTCACTCCTCGTGTCCTTGGATTGCTGTTTCCGGAAGCAAAAGTAGGAGCCTTCCGAGAGAGAAAAAAGTGAATCTTTATGATTAATATTTTTCATATTCCACCTGTTGTATGATGTAACATTAATGTAATGTATATGTCATTGTATGTTCATATAAAAAGCTTGTATTTTGCAAGTTCAATAAAGAAGAAGAGAACAATGAATGATTTGATAGAAATATACCGAAGAATAGAATATCTCCGTAACAATGGTTTGAAAATGAAGGAGATAGCAGATTATGTAGATATGGCTCCCAGTGTCTTGTCTGCTCTTTATTCCAGCGTTCTGCCCACTTATGTAACCTCATTGAAACAAGGACACTCTGAAGAAGATTCATTAGATTTGGCTTTGGCGCAGGTCAATAATGTGTCAAAAAAATCGTCTGTTGGGCAATTTGGCAAAGTATCAAAGAGTTGCTTTTCAGTTTGGAACCTGCCCATGGTGAGGCAAAGACCAATCCTTTTATGGAGATGATGACTGCCGAGATGCAACGTTCCGTGCAGGAAGTTTATAATTATAGCGGAAGTTATCTGAGCTATAGTCTTTCTTCTTCGTGCCAATGCCTTAAAGTGGAACCCTATCTGATAGAGGCTTCCGAAGACAATACGTATGTGAAGGTGACTCACATGAGTGCCTATAATACAACGCATCGGGGAGTGGGATTATTCAATAATCATCAGAACGGGTATATTTTCTTTAACGAGCGTGAGTCACCGCAAATGGCTTTGTTCAGTATTTATCTGCAATTGCCGATGTATGATTTTCCGCCGTTCCTTAAAGGTTTGTATCTTAGTCTGGATTACAACAGGAATCCGATAGCGCGCCGTATCTTGTTTGTAAAGCAAGGAGACAGTACAGACATGGAGGAATTCCTGGAACTGAAAGGAGAGCTGGTTCCACTCGATAAGTTGACAGAATTACAAAAGAAGTATTATGACTATACTTGTCAGGAGGGAGATTGTATCCGTACCTGCATGGTTCCGTCTCCCCAACTGAATGAAAATGATTTGGAGAGGGAAAAAAAGGATTTTGTCTTTATGATTCGTACATTGGAAACGGCTTGTAATAACAACATATCGCATCCGTCGCTGTTACATAAGCCTTTTCTCTTCCTTGATCAAGCCTTTTTATACGGATGTATTCTATCTCCCAAGTCTTTGGAGTTATCTCCATAAGCTTTGGAGTTGACTCCCAAGGCTATGGAGATAACTCCAAAGACTTGCGGAGATAAAACAAACAGGAAGAAAACCTTTAACCCTACGGCGGGAAAGGTTTAGAGATATGGGTAAGATCTTTTAAGGATGAATCAGATTACAAGGCTACGCATTCCTTACGGAGGAATACCCTTTTGCAGACTTGCTCATCCACTGTAGGGATGGATTTCATTCCATTCCTGCAATGGATGATGTTTTGTCAATGCTTATGATAGAAATGTACTTATATTACCCGATGCGGAAATATAAAGTTTATGCATGGCACGGGTGCAGGCTACATATAACATGCTGCGGTCTATTTCTGTTCTATAGTCTTTATCAGTTACAAATGGAACAATCACTTCGTCAAACTCCAGCCCTTTTGCCATGTGGGCTGTAGTAATGACCACCCCATTGACAAAAGCTACACTTTCTTCTGTCAGCAAACAGATCTTATCAGACAAATGATTGATGGCTGCATACAACTTGTCCGCTTGTTTTACGGTTTTGCATATTATACCCATGGATACATCAGCTCCTTTCAGGAAAGAGGTGATGAGGTTTTCTATCCATTCTATCTCTTTCTTTTCAGTAGGCAGCAAGGCGACTGCCGGTTCCTCTCCATGACGCTCTATAGCTTCCAGTTCCTCGTTCTTGGCAATGCGTTGGGCAAACTCTGTGATTTCATACGTGGAGCGATAACTTTTACAAAGCTTCATCACTTCCGAGCCGACCAGTACACGTTGGATCTGTTCGCAGGTGGTGGAACTGTATGGATTTACTGATTGCTTTGCATCTCCCAATATTGTTTTCCGGCAAGGGAATAATTTAGCCAGAACTTTGTATTGTATCGGAGTATAGTCCTGCATTTCGTCTACCAGCAGATGCTTGATGCCATACATGGTTTTATTATCTTCCAGGGCCAGTTTCAAATAAAGTAATGGAGCTACATCCGCGTATTCCAATTTCCGGTTTTACCCTGCTTGAACATTTCCGGTTTTCCCAGCCAGTCATAAAATCCCTTGTATAAGTCGAGGTCTTTATTGTTGAACATCGTTTTTCAGTTCATTACCCAACTGCCGTATCTGTATTTTTCCCATCGGCTCTTGGTGATAGGTGAAAGTCAGTTCGCGGGCAATTTCTTCTGCCATTGGTTGGAAACGGCTGCGCATGGGCAGGCGGTGCCATGCCGCGAAACGTTCTTTCAGGTACTCGGCAGGGATAGGGATACGCCCTGCTTTCAGGTCGGTTGGCCGAAATGCGTTTTGTTCCAAATATAGAATGTATTTATCCATCTGCTGGATAAATTCGGTGGTGGATTTGAATCGGATACGTTCTATAAAATCTTCTTCCTCTTTGTCCAGTATTTCGGCCACCTGGTCAAAGAAGGTTTGTATTTTATATTTGTTGTCCAGTATTTTGAGCATTAATTCCTCAAAGCCGCATTCTTCAATTTTTTTCCTTCTCCCAATTCGGGGAAAGTACGTTCGAGATGTAATCGGCAAATTACTTTTATTGGGGGAAAATGATCAGGATATCATTGGACGTGATTTCCCCTTTGTGCCGATATAGCAGATAGGCTACGCGGTGCAAGGCGATGGATGTTTTTCCCTGAACCGGCTACTCCCTGGATAATCAGGGGTATTCGATGTATCATTACGGATAATTTTTGATTCTGTTCCCGTTGGATGGTGGCGACTATATTCTTCATCCGGTCATCGGAGTTTCCACTCAATTCCTTCTGAAGGATGTCATCTTGAATATTCAGTGAACTTTCCAGCATGAATTCCATTTTTCCGTCACGGATGCGATACTGGCGTTTCAGACGGATGTTACCTTTCACTTCTCCCGAGGGGGACGTCGAAATGTGC
>ENA-OQES01000675-OQES01000675.1-human-gut-metagenome-genome-assembly--contig:-NODE-675-length-13708-cov-3.228555_pt1 | contig 13708 bp, 17 predicted proteins | sample MGYA00242798_ERZ504641 | MGnify/ENA primary metagenome ERZ504641 (study PRJEB26092, sample SAMD00036327) | human gut metagenome | host: Homo sapiens | study: EMG produced TPA metagenomics assembly of... | reverse complement strand
GGCGGAGTTGATGCACCATGTGGAAGAAACAGGGGTCGCTCTCCGAGGCCTGTCGTGCATGGGATGGCGTATTCCAAGGGATGGCGTATTATGAAGCACGCGGAAGAAGATCTGGGGTTTCCTCTGATGGAAGGAAGCCGGGGCGGAAGCAGAGGCGGCAGGACCATGCTTACCGAGAAAGGAAAGGATTTTCTGCATCGATATGAAATGTTTATGGCAGAACTGAATCGGAGCGCCGGAGAATCTTTTATGAGATGGTTTGAAGCATAGACAGAGAAAGCATGCGCCGGAATATATATGGGATACTATGCGAAACGTGTTACCGGGAACGAAGTGCCCAGTAACTCATATGGGAAAAAGAGAGTCAAAAAAGCGTACAGAATTGACAAATAAATATAAGTATTGTAAAGTTATAAGTATGTAAGCGTTATTCTCAAACGAGAATAACGAAAGAGAAAGGAATTACGGATGAAAAAGAGTGATCTGATCATTGTCCGGGGAGCGGGGGATCTGGCGACCGGGACGATTCATCGACTGAAAAAAAGCGGATTTCATCTGCTGGTTCTGGAAACAGATCACCCGGCAGCGATCCGAAGACAGGTGGCACTGAGTGAAGCTGTGTACAGTGGAAGCACCTGTGTGGAGAATGTAGAGGCTGTCCGGATTGAAAGCGTGGAGCAGATGCGTCAGGTCTGGGAGGAAGGAAAAGTTCCGGTTCTGGTGGATCCGAAGGGAGAAAGTATCCGGTTACTGAAACCGAAGGTTGTGGTGGATGCGATCCTTGCAAAGCAAAAATCTCGGAACAACAAAAGATATGGCACCGCTTACGATCGGACTTGGTCCTGGAATTTTTGGCGGGTGAAGATGTGGATGTGGTGATCGAGACGAAACGTTGGGCATAATCTTGGAAGGATTATCCGTCAGGGAAGTGCATATCCGAACACCGGGATTCCTGGAATCATCGGCGGCTACGGTGCAGAACGTGTCATTCATGCGCCGGCAGCAGGAAGAATGAAAAACAGAAGTAAAATCGGAGATATCGTGGAAGCCGGGCAGGTTCTGGCTGTGATAGAGGGAGAAGACGGATTGACAGAGGTATCAGCAACCATTGACGGACTTCTCCGTGGTCTGATCCGCGATGATTATCCGGTGACAAAGGGATTTAAGATCGCAGATATTGATCCGAGAAAAGAAGAACTGGCAAACTGTTTTACGATTTCAGACAAAGCCCGCTGTATCGCAGGAAGCGTGCTTGAAGTGATCTGTGAAGCAGTGGAGTAGGTAGAGGAGAACACGCATGAAATTAATGAAGACAGAAGACGCGATCGGGCAGGTTCTGTGTCATGATATCACACAGATTATTCCCGGGGTGACGAAAGATGCAGTATTCCGGAAAGGTCATATCATTACCGAGGAGGATATACCGGTACTTTTGAGTGTTGGAAAAGAACATATTTATATCTGGGAAAAAGATGAGCATATGCTTCATGAAAATGAGGCGGCACAGATTCTGTATGCAATGTGCAGAAATGAACATATGCATCCTTCAGAGGTCAAAGAAGGGAAAATTGAGGTGATCGCTGACTGTGACGGACTGTTGAAAATAGACAGGGAAAAACTGCAAAAAAGTCAACGGGCTTGGAGAAATGATGATCGCAACCCGTCACGGCAATACCTGCGTCAAAGAAGGAGATAAGCTTGCAGGAACCAGGATTATTCCGCTGGTTATAGGAAAAAGAGAAGATGGAGCGGGCGAAAGCAGTCTGTCAGGATGGTCAGATTCTGACATTGAAACCGCTGCACGGGAAAAAAGTGGCGATTCTGACAACGGGAAGTGAGGTATACCATGGAAGAATTGAGGACAAATTTACTCCGGTACTGGTTGAAAAACTGAAAGAATATAACTGTGAAATGATCTTTCATGAAGTATATGATGATGATCATGAAGCAATCACCAAAGGCTGTCTGCAGGCAATCGAACAGGGGGCTGAGCTGGTACTTTGTACCGGCGGTATGAGTGTGGATCCGGATGACAAAACACCTCTGGCCATAAAAAACACAGGAGCGCGGATGGTTTCTTATGGTGCACCGGTACTTCCGGGAGCCATGTTCCTGTTGTCTTATTACCGGGAAAAGATCCCGATCGTAGGACTTCCCGGGTGTGTGATGTATGCAAAACGGACGATTTTTGATCTGGCACTGCCCCGTCTGCTGGCAGATGATGAGATCACAGCAGAGGAACTGGCAGCGTTGGGAGAGGGCGGTCTGTGCCTGAACTGTCCGGTCTGTACTTACCCAAACTGTGGTTTTGGAAAAGGATGGTAACAGGAAGATGCTGGATCGGTATGGAAGAGTGATCAATTATCTGCGTATATCCGTTACGGATCGTTGCAATCTGCGATGCTGCTACTGTATGCCGGAAGGCGTTCAGGATGTAGGAATGAAAAACATCCTGACTTTTGAGGAAATCCGGGAGATTGTGAGAACAGGCGTAAGCCTTGGCATCACGCATATCCGTATTACGGGCGGGGAACCGCTGGTGCGAAAAGGCTGTGTGGATCTGATCCGTGGAATCAGGGAGATTCCCGGGGTAGAGACTATCACTATGACGACCAATGGTGTTTTGCTTGGAAATTATGGGAAACAGTTAAAAGAAGCCGGTGTGGACGGCGTGAACATCAGCCTGGACACACTGGATCCGGAAGAATTCTATAAGATTACCGGAAAACGGGAACTGCAGGAAGTCCTGGCAGGAATCCGGGCGGCGAAGACTGCCGGATTGCCGGTAAAGCTGAATGCAGTGAATAGAAAAGAACTGGATCCGATTCCGCTGGTGCGTTATGCACAGGAAGAAAACCTGCCCCTTCGTTTTATTGAAATGATGCCAGTCGGATATGGCAAAAAATACGTGGGGAGAAGCAATGAAGAACTGCGGGAGACACTGGAGGCAGTCTGTGGAAAAATCAGAATGTATGACCAATCGGGAAGAACTTTCCCGGATGGGCAGTGGGCCGGCGGTGTATTATCAGTTTTCAGATCTGAAAGTTCCGGTTGGGTTTATCAGTGCCATACACGGAAAATTCTGTGATACCTGTAACCGGGTCCGACTGACGGCAGAAGGGTATCTGAAACTGTGTCTGTGCTATGATAAGGGGGAGGATCTTCGCCGGGTGCTCCGCGAAGGAGAGAAGGAAAATCTGCGAACGATCATGGAGCAGACGATTTTCCGAAAACCGGCGGCACACTGCTTTGAACATCCGGCCGAGATGACAGAGACACATGAAATGGTAAAAATTGGTGGATAGAGTAGACACAATAGAAAGGAACAGTTTGGGAGTAATTAAAGGAATCTGTATCAGTGAAAAACGTGGTACAGCGAAACATGAAATCGAAGAGGCCATTCTGGCAAAGGACTGGGGGATTCAAGGAGACGCTCATGCGGGACACTGGCACAGACAGGTCAGCCTGTTATCTTATGAAAAAATCGAAGAATTTCGGAAAAAGGGTGCTGATATCGAACTTGGTGCCTTTGGGGAAAACCTGATCGTCAGCGGATATGATTTTCGCAACCTTGCGGTGGGAACCCGTTTTCAATGTGGAGAAGCCGTTCTGGAGATGACTCAGATCGGGAAAGAATGTCACAGCCACTGTGAGATTTATAAACGGATGGGTGAATGCATCATGCCCAGAGAAGGTGTATTTGCCATTGTGTTACATGGTGGTACGATCCGAAAAGGTGACCTATTGGAAAGAATAGAATAGCAGAAAATTCACATAAAAGGAACACAATCAATGAAAAAATTATATCAGTTGTTACTGGATCGATGGAATCAGAAGACAGATACGGTTCTGGTTACTATTGTAGAAGGAAATGGTTCTGTTCCGCGAACTACAGGGGCTTATATGGTAGTCGCTAAAAACGGAAGAATCTACGGAACGATCGGAGGCGGCAACCTGGAATATCAGGCAGTAAAAAAGCCATGGAACTGGCAGGAACAGCTGCCCATTATGTGGAAAACTTTGATCTGGGAACCGGAGAAAACAGCGAACTGGGCATGGTCTGTGGGGGCAGAGTAAAAGTACTGTTTTACAGTTGCCTGCGCACAAGATCCGGGCGTCGGAGAATTTTTAAAAGAAGCACTGGCGGCAGCAGATGAGGGAAAACCTTACTGGCTGGTTCTTCCATTTTCTGAAGGAATGCCCCGGATCGAAGAGCAATCACAGAAGGCAGAGGACACTGCAGGATTTTGGAGGAAAACGGACAGAAGATTTACGCAGAAGAATTCTGTTACGATGGAAGGGTTTACATTTTTGGAGGCGGTCATCTGGCTCAGGAGCTGGTTCCGGTGCTCAGTCATCTGGGATTCTGGTGTATGGTTCTGGATGATCGGGAAGAATATACAGATCACTCTTTGTTTCCGGGAGTTCAGGAGACAAAGACCGTAGATTTCACAGCACTTTCGCAGATTCTGGAAGTAAAACCGGAAGACTATCTGGTGGTAGTCACGAGAGGGCATCGCTGTGATGCCGATGTGGAACGGTTTGCCTTGCGGACACCTGCTTCTTATATAGGCGTAGTGGGAAGTAAAAGAAAAACCCGGTACGTCAGAGAAAAATTGGCAAGCGAAGGCTTCACAGAGGAAGAACTGGATCAGGTGTATGCACCTATCGGAATCGAAATCGGAAGTGAAACACCGGCAGAGATCGCAATCAGCATCGCAGCACAGCTGATACAGGTCCGCGCAGACAAAACAGGAATGAGGAGAAAGAAAGAATAAAGAAAAAATGAAGAAAAAAAGTGTAAGTATGTTACTTGCAACAGCTATGGTAGTGTCTCTGCTTACAGGATGCGACTCTAAGAACAACAGTGCGGCGGATACAACAAAAGAAGAGACACAGACAGAAGCAACTGCAGAAGCAGCAGCTGACGAAAGCAATGATACAACAGCAGACAATGCAGGCGAAGAAACTACTATTACAGTATTTGCTGCCAAGAGTCTGAATCAGGTAATGGAAGAACTGATTACAAAGTTTCAGGAGACTCATCAAAATGTAAATGTACAGGGAAGTTATGACAGTTCAGGAACGCTGCTGACACAGATCGAAGAAGGTGCAGCCTGCGATGTGTTTTTCTCAGCAGCGGTAAAACAGATGAATCAGCTGGATGAGACAGATGGTCTGGTTGTGGACGGTACCCGTCATAATGTAGTAAATAACCAGGTGTGTCTGGTAACTTATAAAGAAAGTAACACAGAAGTAACCAGTCTGGAGGATCTGAACAAAGCCAGCAGTATCGCACTGGCAGATGGTTCGGTGCCGGTTGGAAAATATACCCGTCAGGCACTGGTAAATGCAGGAATTCTGGAAAAACGCTGACGATGTATCTACTATTCCGACAGCTACTGTTTCAGAAGCACTGGGCGGTGTGGAGATCAATGAGTGTGCCAATGTTGGTGCGGTTACTTCCGCAGTAGCAGAAGGCTCCAATGAGGTAGGAACGGTATACTATTCCGATACTTATGGACTGGAGGATCGTCTGGAGATCCTGCAGGTCATTCCGTATGATCTGACCGGTGATGTGATCTATCCGGTGGCACAGGTACAGAATCCGGAAGCAGAAGAACTGGAATCCACAGCGGCCAAAGAATTCATAGATTTTCTGATCACCGATGATGCAAAGACCATTTTCCGGAAATACTACTTTGATACAGATGTAGAGAACTAGAGCGTGTTTGAAAAATCATTCCTGCAATCTGCACGCCCCACTTTGCGGTATATTTTACCCTCATTCGGTTGCCGTAGCCCGCTACGCCGCCCTCATTCAGGCAAAAATCTCCCACAAAACTGTGACGCACATCTTGCAGAAAGCCTTTTTCAAACACCGCTCTAGTCACCGATACAGAAAGTAAGAGAGGGGAGCACAGGATGCAGGTATATAGTGGAAAGAGTGTAATTTTGGCGGTATCGCCATCGGAAAGATCAGTGTATACAGGAAAAATGAGCAGCAGGTAAAGCGCGTGCGTACAGAAGATACCAAAGGAGAACTGGCACGTTATAAGGCAGCCAAGGCAGCTGCCATAGAACAGCTTCAGGAACTGTATCAGAAAGCGTTAAAAGAAGTGGGCGAAGCAAATGCGGCGATCTTTGAGATCCACCAGATGATGTTGGATGACGGGGATTATAACGAATCTGTGGAAAATATCATCGAGACGCAGAAGGTCAACGCGGAGTATGCAGTAGCTGTGACCGGCGATAATTTTGCACAGATGTTCCGGGCGATGGATGACGATTATATGAGAGAACGTGCGGCGGATGTGAAAGATATCTCCGAACGAGTGCTTTCGATATTAAATGGCGGACAGAAAGGAAAGGTGGTCACGGATGAACCGGTGATCATCGTTGCAGATGATCTGGCTCCGTCAGAGACGGTACAGCTGGAAAAAGGATATGGTGCTTCTTTTGTCACGGTTCACGGTTCGGTGAATTCCCATACCGCGATCCTCGCAAGAACCATGGCGATCCCGGCGCTGATCGGAACGGAAGAACTGCCGCTTGACGATACGGTTGACGGAAAACTGGCGGTGGTAGACGGACTGAATGGAAAGATCTATGTGGAGCCGGATGCGCAGACACTGGAAGAGATGAAGAAACGCCGGCAGGAAGAGCTGGAGAAGAAAGAACTGCTGCAGCTTTTAAAGGGAAAAGAAAATGTTACGCTGGACGGAAAGAAGATCATGCTGTATGCCAATATAGGAAATATTAAAGATCTTGCAACTGTAATACAGAATGATGCCGGCGGAATCGGGCTGTTCCGGAGTGAGTTTATTTATCTGAAAAAAGACCGGTATCCGACCGAGGAAGAACAGTTCAGTATCTATAAGACGGCAGTGGAGACGATGGCAGGAAAACGGGTGATCATCCGTACGCTGGATATCGGGGCAGACAAGCAGTGTGAGTATTTCAAGATGGATAAAGAGGAGAATCCGGCGCTGGGGTATCGTGCGATCCGGATCTGCCTGACCCGTCCGGAAATCTTCAAAACACAGCTTCGTGCGCTGTTCCGTGCGAGTGCCTACGGCAATCTGGCAATCATGTATCCGATGATCACAAGCCTGTGGGAAGTGAAAAGAATCAAAGAGATCGTGGAAGAAGTGAAGGCAGAACTGACCGAAAAGCAGCTGGAATTCGGCAATCCGCAGCAGGGTATCATGATCGAGACTCCTGCAGCGGTTATGATGAGCGGGGAACTGGCAAAAGAGGTGGATTTCTTCAGTATCGGAACCAATGATCTGACCCAGTACACGCTGGCAATCGACCGGCAGAATCCGAAGCTGGATAAGTTTTACGATGCCCATCATCCGGCAGTGCTTTCCATGATCCGTATGACGGTGGAAAATGCACACAAAGCAGGTATCTGGGCAGGTATCTGCGGTGAACTGGGAGCGGACACCAGCCTGACAAAAGAATTTCTGGCAATGGGCGTGGACGAGCTGTCGGTATCACCGGGAAGTATTCTTCCGATCCGTAAGATCATTCTGGAGACAGATACAGAAAACAGGTAACTGGTGATTCTCACAGATCGGAGGCCGCCGGAGAGCTTTGGGGCGGTCAGGAATATTAAGGTTGTGGGGGAGTAAATGGGCGAACGGACGAACGGACGAACCCTGGCTCCTCACATAGAAAAGCAGACACCCGCTGGTAACGCACAGCTGAGCTAGTCACCAACTACGACTAAGTTCACGAGGGTCGGCGGACCCTCGTGAAAGTCTACGTAGGTGCCGGATCTCATCTGTGCTAAAGGCGCCAGCAAAAGGGTGTCTGATTTTCTATGTGAGGAGCCAGGGTTCTGTGCGTTGGCATGGGGGAGGTTTGCAAAGGGGACGAAAACGGGATAGGCATACAGGAAAGCAGACACCCGCTGGTAACGCACAGCTGAGCTAAGCATTAACTGCAACTAAGACTCTCGCGAGAGCGCTCGATCCTAAGTTTCCGTAAATGCTGGATCTCATCTTTGCTAAGGGCACCAGCAAAAGGGTGTCTGATTTTCTGTATGCCTATCCTGTTTTCTGTGTATTGGAAAAATGAGAGTAAGTAGAAAAGTATTGGAAAAGTAGGGCTTGCAATCTTTGGAAAGATGGTTTATAATCGTTGGCAGAAAAAGAAAATTCTTCGGGGCGGGGTGTGATTCCCCAGCTCAATATTTCTTGATTTTAAAAGGTTTGTTAAAGTATAGAAAAGGTGTTTACACCAAATTTACACCAAATTGCATAAGAAAATCATAAAACTCTCATAATCAGTTGATTATGGGAGTTTTTTGTAGTGCGCCTTGCGGCGCACGTTTCGTTTGCGCGCCATGGGCGCGCTCTCGCAGGTGAAAGTCCTGAACATGCCCAGGTAGTGGGAAATGTATAGCTGAACAGCAAGGACATCCCCATATTGTCAACTATCTCCACTCACCCCACTCATTTTTCAGTACATTTACTGAATTGCTATTCTCCCGACTTCCTGGCTTGCCATATAGCTGCAAAAATCATGAAATGTTCCTGCATTTTTCACCTACATATACTACCGATGAGCGTGTAAATTTCCATTCTACAATGTGAAAAACTCTTTGTTGACGGATATATTTGGATAAGGATATAATCTGTATCAGAGAATTTACAGGGAGATAAATAAACATGAGTCAGGATATTATTAATAATCGATTTTTTGGAAGAGTCGGTATTTGCTATTGCCGATGGATACTGCGTGATCAATCTCACAAAGAGTATTGTACGTGGTTCCATGTATCAGGTAGTTAATGGGAAAAAAATATAATCTGAATGAACAATTAGGTTTGCCGGAAAATTCAAGCTTACAGAGTCTGGTAGATGCATGGGCATTGACCATACCTGAGGAAGGGCTTAAAGATTTTCTGCACGAGTTTGACAGAGAACGATTATTAAATCGGTTTGAAAATGGCGAACGTCATATATCGTTCCGATACTGGACCAGGACTGCTACTTTTGAGCCCATGCTTGCAGAAGATCACATGGCTCTGTACCGTGAAGAGAAAACTGGAGATGTCATTGCAGTTAATTATGTTCTTGACCGTACAGAACATTATCGCTTAGAGGAAAAAGAGCGGGCACTGGAAAAATCAAACAGAGAGTATGCGAAGCTTCTGGAAGAAGAGAAAAAGCATACGGCTATGATCGAGGAATTGACAAAGAAACTGCAAAGTCAGTTGGAGTTGTTTACCGTATCCATCCCTGGCGGCGTCAAAATCAGTAATGATGACCCGGAATACTCTTTCAAATATGTTTCAGAACAATTTGCAAATATACTCGGTTACGCAACACCAAAGGAACTGTTGGACGCTTCTGGCGGTAATATTATCGGCCTTGAAGGTGCAAATCTGACAGTTGCAAGAGATGGACTGCAGGCGGTCAGAATGTTCCAGGAGAAACCGGAAGGTTATTTTGACGCAATTCTGATGGATATCATAATGCCTGTAATGGATGGGATTACTGCGGCAAAAACAATTCGGTTACTGAAACATCCAGATGCTGAGACGATCCCGATTATTGCCATGACAGCAAATGCATTCAGAGAAGATAAAGAAAAGTGTCTGGCAGCAGGAATGAATGCTCACTTGGCAAAGCCTATAAAAATTTGAAAACATAAAGAGAATTTTGTGTGAATATTGTGTGTAGTGGTTGCAACTTTTCAAATCTGTATACCCATTTTTCAGCAGAGGGGTATAATAATTTTACAGAAAGTATTGCACCTCAGAGTCTTCGTTAAGCTTTATGAAAGCAGGTTAAAAAATCGTTAAACGGTTGATTTTTATGGGATTAAGGGCGAAAAAAGTATCATCATTCAGTAAGAAACAATGAGAATTGTGGAAGAAAATCCAGCACTGCGGATACTATCACCTTGCACTTGCAAGTACTAACATTTATAATGAAAAATATGAAATTTATAAGACAGAAAGTAATGCAAAAGGAAGGCGGGATAGTAAAGAATGAATGAAATTATAGAAAGTTTATACAACAGAAAATCAGTGAGAGTATATGAAGAAAAAGCAATCCCAAACGAGATGAAGAATGTGATTTTAGAGGCAGCTATGCAGGCTCCGACAGCAGGATGTCAGCAGTTATATACAATTTTGGATATTACAGATCAAAATTTAAAAGAAGCACTTGCAGAAAGCTGCGACCACCAGCCATTTATTGCAAAGGCACCGATGGTTCTGGTGTTCTGTGCAGATTGTAAGAAGTGGTATGATGCCTATCTGGAAGCAGGGTGCAAACCAAGAAAACCGGATGTAGGAGATTTGATGCTTGCGGTAACAGATACAGCCATTGCGGCACAGAATGCAGTGGTAGCAGCAGAAAGCTTTGGCATTGGTTCCTGTTATATTGGCGACATTATGGAGAATTGCGAAGAGCAGAGAAAACTCTTACAATTGCCAGAATATGTATTTCCAGCAGTTATGATAGTATTTGGCTGGCCTACAAAGCAACAAATGAAGCGTAAAAAACCCAGAACGGTGTGAACAGAAACATATTGTGCATGAGAATACATATCGTAATATGGAGGGGGATGAATTGCGAGAGATGTTTGCATATAAGTGTAAAAACAGCACCTACGAAGAGTGGTGCAGTGCATTTTGTAATCGAAAGTATAATTCAGACTTTTCGAAGGAAATGAGCAAATCAGTAACGGAATATTTGGAGCAGTTTAGATAAGGTGCCGTTTAGGATGTCATTTAGGGACGGGGTTTGCTGGCTTTTTTTGACCTCGCAGGATAAAAATTGGGAAGGTGAAAAGTTTCACTTTCCCAATTTTTTTAATATGTGCGCCTTGCGGCGCACGTTTCGTTTGCGCGCCATGGGCGCGCTCTCGCAGGTGAAAGTCGTGTGTTCTGCAAGCTGTTATCAGCTTGCCAGTGAAAGTCTGGTCAAGGTAATCGCCAGTGAGCCTTGTAGCGAGCCTCCAATGCTTTTGAGTGACTGATTGTGTTGAAGCGAGGTATGCCTGTGAGAAACAGGTGCAAAATAACAGTCCGTACACGATATCTTCTTGCAAACTCTGCAAAAGCACGAATACGGGGCTTATCGAGCATACATCCGGTGAAAGGAAATTCAGAACATTCCCAACAGCCGTTCAGCCCTTTTTCTTTACAACAGTTATAGTTTTTGCACCAGCCGTGGCTTTCACAGCCTCCGTTTTGGCAACCTACACAGCCTTTATTTTCGGAACAAACGCAACACGCAAGACCACAAAATGCAATAGCTTTCATTATTGTGCCGCCTCCCATTCTGCTGTGAATTGTCTGATTGTTTGCTGACGGTTGGCACGATCATCACTTACTGCTCTCGTTGCGATCTCAAAGAGCTTGTCGCTGAGCTGCCACTTTTCCCGTGTGCGGTTATACTCTCCAAAGAGCGCAAAAGCGGTAGCACCAAGAGTATAGACGTTCGTAATTTCATCAATATCGGCTCCGAGCTGATGTTCTTCCGGGGATTGGAAGCGAGAGCTGCCCCACATATGTCCCATATCGTTGACACACGGTTGTTTGCGGAAAAGGTCAATATCGCAGATTGTAGTCTTTCCGTTCACAAAATCATACATAATGCTGCCGTCATAAAAATCTATGGCTACATAATTGCGCGAGACAACACATTCCAAGAAGCTCAATATGTCGCTGAACACAGCGAGCCTGTCATTGATGGGAAGCTGAATAAAGCGACGATATGCCGCGGGGTACATTCTGCCCATACAATCGCCATCAGCCCACTTGAATACCATAGCGAACCCGTCGCCAATTTCCTTGGCTTCAATAAGCTCAATCAGATTCTCGTGCTTCAGATCGCTGTAAATCGGGAGAGTAGCTTTCAATCTGGAGATAGCATCTGCAGGATCGCCGCCGTACTGCTCGGTAGGAGCACCGGCGAACTTTACAAAATAACGCTGACCGTCTTTTTCAGTACCAAAGCAGATGTTTCCGGAATCCTGGTCATCGTAAACCTTGAACACCGTTCCATACTCTTTCATAAAGCTGAAATCAAAAGTACTTTTCAGCTTGAAAGGAATCCCGTCGATGTACTGCAGATAATACCCTTTGAAATACCATGTCGGCACAGGATTACGCATATTATCGTACCAAGACAGAACCTCCTTGGCTTGGTTCAGCATGGTGTTCACTTCGTCCTGTCCGAACGGAATCGCCCAATATACAGATGAGAGAGTATTGCTTGAAATGTAAAGAGCAAGCAATCTCCAAAACTCCATAGGTACGTTATTATCAAAGTATCCGTTTACCATACCGGAAGCAAAGAGAGGAGCTTTCTGAGCGCACCAAACAATGCGGTTAAATTCTTCCCACGGATCACCGTAATCGTTACGGTTAAAGTCGATAACGTGGAGCTGACCGCCTCTGTCGATCATCATATTGCCGATGTGGTAATCGCCGTGCTGATATACCTGCGGTCTGTTTTTCCAGCAAATGACGGTTCTCGTTTATGTAGTCGATAAATGCCTGTCCGTTCTCATACTTGATGGGGCACTCAACGTACTTTTGGATCTTATAATCCATTTTGCGGTTAAAACGGATTTCCCAATCCTCCTGCGTTGCAGGAGCAGGAATGGAGTGGATCTTGCGAAGAATACGTCCTGCTTCCAAGCCATATACATATTGCTCGGTATCAGAATAGCCCGACATGACCTGTTCTGCATCTTCGCCGTCAATCCAACTTTGAATGGAATAAACGCCATCCTCACAAGTGCCAAATTCAATGGGCTGGCACATAGGCACTCCAAAAGAAGCGACCTGTTTCATCATATTAAACTCAGACTGCTTTGTGTCGTGCTGTGCAATATCGGAAACACGCAAAAGATACCGTGTGCCGTTTTCGTCGGTAACACAGTATTTTTTATCACTCGACCAGCCTTTGTTTATTGGTTCTTTCGTTACAAAATTCATATCTTTTCTCCGTAGCTCTATCTGCCAAACACCTTGACATCACCGAGCAGTTTAAGGTTTCCATTATCCACGAGAATTGCGCCAGCTCGCACAGCGGTTGCGTACACGGTTTTACCACGTTCAGCAAGTACCCGTTGTATCGACTCATCCTGTTTGGAAGTCCCCTCATAGTGAACTTCCAAATAACAGTACGCTCGGAAATAGTTTCTCCTGTTTTGCGTAACACTTGTGTGATTTTGGGAGCACCGTAATTCTGTTTATATTTATCGTAAATATCCTTGATTTTGGCTTTTACTGATTCCCGACGCTTTTCAGCATTGGAAGGAACATGTTTCAGCCATGCGCGATAGCCAGAACGTGAAACGCCAATGTATTTTCAACATTTCCGGAGACTAGAAACACGGCGTTTAGCCTTGTGGGCTGCTTCTGCCTTCTCAGTAACTTCGAGGTAAATGGCTTCCGTCATTTTCCCAGAATGTTGATGGCTTTTTTTAATATATCAAGTGCATCCTGCGCATTCTATGTTGGAGTCTATAGTTTGTTTTTGACTATAGCGAAATTAGCAAGTAAATGCAATGATTGAAGCAAATGATAGCAAAAAAGTGAATGTGCAAAATTAAAAATCTCATAAAATGTATTATTAAACATATAGCAAAGTGATGGAAGGGTATGAAAAACGTGTTGTCTGTCCGAAAAAATCCAAAATTTCAAAAATTCAGCATTCTATAGATGTAACAA
>ENA-OQES01000674-OQES01000674.1-human-gut-metagenome-genome-assembly--contig:-NODE-674-length-13720-cov-4.249908_pt1 | contig 13720 bp, 20 predicted proteins | sample MGYA00242798_ERZ504641 | MGnify/ENA primary metagenome ERZ504641 (study PRJEB26092, sample SAMD00036327) | human gut metagenome | host: Homo sapiens | study: EMG produced TPA metagenomics assembly of... | reverse complement strand
AGTTGGCTTTATTGCGATAACTTTGCCATGCGCAATCGAAGCCGAGCAGTTCATCCTGCGGCAAGTTGATGAGTTCCGTGTAAAGGAACTGTTTCACGGACGCTTCATCCTGCATATCCGCTTGGGCGCGGACTCGGTCAATGATCGACCAGAATTTTTCCCCGATGTCATAGCCAGATTCACCAGATAAACAGCGGCGTGTGGGCGCGCAGCAGCCGCGCGAGAGCGTCATCCACGGCATCGGTGTACCCTCTCTCTGCCAAGCGCTGGGTGCGCAGTTGGTTGAGAGCCGCTTTTGCCAGCCGATACTCTGCCGCTGACATCGTCAGCTTACCGCCTGCAGGCAGATCATTTACCCGCAGGATGAGCCGTCCGGTCACCTCGGTGCTGCCGCCGTTGGCACGCTGGCCGTAGTAGACATCTCCCAGCGCCTGGAGCAGGATGCTTTTGTTGGCACGGTCGAGTTTAACTTTACGTTCTGTCATTGATTTTTGCGCCTCCTATCGCCAACATACCATAGAACCGCCGCAATAGCTATCTGCCATTTGAAAACAAACAGAAAACATTTACATCACCTTTTCTTTGCGCCGGATTTTTACCGGCAGCTTGGGCATACGGTCTTTGGGTGCCTCTGCTCGGTTTCGTAGGTAGGCGGTAATATCCTGCAGTTCCATGCGGACGCTGGGGCGCTCACCCTTGGCCCGAAGCTGATCGGCGCGCGGCGACGGCGAGTTTGCAAAAGATTTGCTGCTGTCGGAGAAAGGCTCGGACGGACTGGCGTTCTCCGAGCCCAGAGGAAAATCCACGGTGGGTGTGTCCTTGTGGTTGGGGGCTGCATTTTCCAAATTCTGCTGCACGGCATCGACCAGTTCTGCCGTGCCGGTGTCCACGACATCCAACTGCAGTTTTTCAATAATGCGGTTTGCTTTGGACGCATCATCTTGCAAAATAGCAATCTCAATGTGGTCGGGATCCATCTTGTCGCGGATGGGACAGAACAGCAAGCCGTGGGATTTTGCCGCACGGGCAAAGGCGCGCATGTCATACTTGTCCACCGTGAAAAATTTCAGCGGCTTCTGCTCTTTCAGCAAACGGATTAGGTGCGTTTTGCCGTGGGTCTTTTTGCTGTCGTGCAGCACTGCCTGTGCGAAAATAAAGAAGTTTTTCGCAGCGGTGCCGGAAATTCGCAGAGCAAACTCCGCGCCCTCCAGCGAGTAGCGGACGACCTGATCCGCAGGTTCGGAGCCGTAATTCATCTGGCATCACCGGTCTTTTCTTTGGGCGAGGGCAAGCGGCTGAACGAGTCCACGCCGGGGATGAGGGCAAGGCTGCGCCCGCAGTCCCAATCTACATGGATTTGCCCAGCGTCGTCGATACATTCCACCGTCCCCATGGAACCGGGCGGTACGGGAAAATTCATCTTCCATGCAGCTGAGTTGCAGCCGCGTGCCGGGCGGGTACTTGCGGCGCAGGTGTTCGATGTAGTCTTTGTTGGGATATTTCATAGGCATTTTCCTTTCCGAATTATAGTGTTAAATCAATGTTGGGGGCGGCGGTCACGCGCACGTCCCTGTTCTTGTTTTTCGCTGTTCAGCGCGGTCACGTCGGGCTTCGGTGAGGTGCTGCTGTACCTCTAGGGAGTGTTCAGCAATTTTGCGGCAGAGCCGTTCCTCTTGGCGAAGCTGTTTTAGGGCGGTGTTGACCGATTCACATTGCGATTGTACATCATCGGTTTTGGGCAGTTGCTTACGTTTTGTCAGCAACTGCCTAATTTGTGTTTGCAGGGCTTGTCGGTGAGTTTCCAGCTGTGTCAGCGTATCAATATTGTTTCTGGACAGGAACTCCATCTGTCGGATGCGCTGGTCTAACTTGTAGGCATCCTGCCGCACGGCATAACTTGGACGGCGCGGCTTGCGAGGGAGTGCACCCAACTCGTATAAGTATCGGTAATACAGAGCCCGCAGCCCGGTCAGCTTGCGATGGGGCTTCTTCCCGCTGTGCAAACGGCCATGTTGGATTGTTGGTGGATTTTCCACATAAGGGCGGTAGCTTCGTGGATATAGGATGCGCGTCTGGATTGCTTCTGGAGTGTACCGCTTGCCCAGCGTTTTGAAGCGAACAATGCGCTCTTTTCCGGGCGGACGCAAAACGGGATACTTGCGTCCCATGCGGACTTCATAGCCTTTGCGGTCCAGCACAGTAAGAAATTGCCGCCATGTAAGGCTTTGTTGAATTGCTTCGTCCACATCCTGCCGAATAGCCGTGCGCCATGTGGGCTGACCGTTTTTCTCCGCCAACCATTCGGCGTAGGGCTTTGCCACATGATTAGAGTTTTCGGTGTCGATGACGGACAGCTTATATTTCTGGCAAAGTTCATCTGATACCGCGCGGATTTCCGTCACATAGCTTTTATAGTTGCTGCGATACTTTTTGCCATCCACACAGCTGACCGAGTTCCAGACGATGTGCGAATGGATATGCCCGGTGTTCAGGTGTGTGCCGATGACATATTCATACCGTCCGCCCAGCACACGGTCTGCAAGTTCTTTTGCAATCCGGTGCGCAAGTTCCGGTGTGACCTCGCCTGCAGCAAAACTTTGTACAAGGTGGTATCCCTGCACACCGCCCAGCTTATGCCAGCGCTCCTTGGTTTGGCGCATATCGGCAAAGGCGGTTTCCAGCGTGCAGGCATACGAGCTTTCAAAGCAGGATTGCTCTGTTTTGTCGCGGTTGGCGGCATAGTCCAATGCGTCCTGCAAGGATACCGCCGTGGTCTTTTCTTTGTTCATCACATACTTCACCGCCCGATCCAGACGGCGGACAGGGATCACGGATGTGTAGGCCATATTTCATAGGGCCTCCTAGTAGTTTTCTTTTATCTCGCGCCAGACTTCCTTGGCGACGCGCGTCATCTCGTCCACGCTTTGCTGCCCCGCCACGCCCGTGCTGTTGGCGCGGTGCGCAAGCTGGTTTGCGTTGTTGCACAAACCGGAAATTTGCCGCACAAGTTCCGCATGGTGTGTGCAGGGGCGCGGATGGATTTCTTTGTCCAAGATAAGGGAGCGCAGGTATTCCTCGCGCGATAATCCACTTGTTTTGACCTGTTCACAAAGATAGCGGTACTCGCGCTCGTTCAGCCGCAGCGGAATCACATGACCGCGTCTGCGCATTGCGGGGGTTTGGGGATCACCCCAAAGGTGCGTTTGGATATCCAAACGCTATGCTTGCCAAACACGACACCCCGCAAAACGGTTCATGACACAAGGTCGTCGCCCTCCGAAACGGCTTTCTTCAAACCGTCCAAGGTTGTGACAATACGGTTGTATTTCTGCGCCAAACCGATCTGCGCGTTGGTGGTTGCATCCTGATTGCGGCTGCAGACCACCAGCATCGGGCAGCGCAGCAGCTTATCCCGTACAATGGCGGTGTATTCGCTGCGTTCCACGGCATCTTCCAGCACCAAATACTGGCTGTCCTGCAATTTAGGGCATACCGGCAGGTAGCCCAGCAGGTACACCTCGCGGCAATAGTTGCGCAGGTGTTTGGAGGTTGCGCCCTCGCTGGCGCAGATAAAAGCCCAAGGTCGTTTCATTTTCGTGGTTCCTTTCTGAATTTCGGGAGTGAATCAGATTTGATTCACTTTTCGGTTTTTCTTGCAAAATAGTGAATCAGTTCTGATTCACTTCGGATTCAAGGGCAGTTTTCAGCCGTTCAGTGCTGCGTTGGAAGTAGGCGTCCGACATTTCAATGCCGACAGCCTCATAGCCTTCCTGCACAGCGGCCAGCACGGTGGTGCCTGCCCCGGCAAAGGGGTCAAGGATGCGCCCGCCCGGTTCGCAGATCTGCACCACATCCCGCATAAGCTGCAAGGGCTTTTCGGTCACATGGATGCGGTTCTGCGGGTTCGGGTAGCGGAACACGCCCGGCAGACACCCAACATTTCTCTCAAGCGGCATTTTGCCGTTGGACCCCCACACAATGTACTCGGACTGCTGGCGGAAGCGTCCTTTCTGCGGGCGGCTGGCGACCTTATCCCAAACCGCCACGCCGCGCCATGTCCAACCCGCCCACTGCAAAGCCAGCGTCATGGCGGGCAGCTGCCGCCAATCGATGAACAGGCAGACAGGCGCGCCGGGCTTTGCAATGCGGCGGGCATCCTGCAGCCATGCCGCCGTCCAGAACATCCAACTCAGCTGATCCATCTGGTCGCTGTCAAAGTCGGGCAGTGCTTTGTCCTTACTCATGCTGCTGTACTTTTCGTTGGTGCTGCGGTTCTTGGTGGTCTGGCTGCTGCCGCCGCTGGCATAGGGTGGGTCGGTGATGATGGCATCGAAGCTGTTCGGTTCAAACTGGCGGATAATTTGCAGGGAATCCCCGTGCAAAATCGACCAGCGGTCACCGCCGCAGTGTTCGGGCATCCGGAAATCAGGGTCGAGAATGTTGAGCGTTTCGGGAGTGTTCTTCAAAGGCATCCTTCTTTCTTATCGTTCAAAATCATGGGTACAGGGTTCTTTCGGGGGTGGTGTGCGGCTTGCCGTCTGCACAGAAACACGGTCATCTTCGAGTACAAAGCAGTCCTGCGTCCTGTTGTCGAGCTTGGTGCCGGGCAGGACAACGGCATTGCCGCGACAGACTACATTGCCAGAGATTTCGCCATAGATGCGGGCGCTGCCGTCAATGATCGGTGCGCACAAGGTTTGCTCATCCTGCCGAATCACGGCATACCCGCAGACACAGCTTTTTCCCGTGAGCAGTCCGCCGCAGACGATGGCATCATCCTGCACAGTCGCATCCCCCATTACGGTGGCGTTCTTGCCGACATAGGCATTACCTCTTGCAACGGCGTGATCTGTAAGGACTGCATCGCCGCAGACAACTGCATTTTCACAGGCGATGGCATCCTCCGAAATCCATGCACGCCCCTCTTGGTCGAGGTTATCGTAGCTTTTCCACATAGCCGCCGAGCATCCCAGCAAGGACATCCTCGGTCAAGTCCGTCAGCGCGCGGATACGGTGCAGCTTCGGGTTGTCGGGATGGGCAATGTCGGTGATCTCGTATTTCTTCATCTGGCATCACCTCGGTCACGCTTGGGCGTGGGGCTGGGCGACAGTTCGGTTTCCACATACTCGGAAACGATGTTGAGTGCTTCGGAGTAGCTTTGACTTGCCGTGACCCTGTCGCACATTTCCTTGGCCTTATCGCTCTGCCCGGCATTTTTCAACAGGCGCGAGGCTCGACCCATGATGGCAAAAAATGTTGCCGTCCTGCCCAATCAGCTGCATCTTGGGCTTCTTCGCGCGGTTCAGCAGATTTTTTGAATTCGGTCATATCCGGCACATCGCGTTTCAGTTCAAAATCGTGATCCTGCCAGAAATGGACATACAGCTTGCCATCCCCAACATCGATTTCCCGCTGCTCAAAGCCCTCGCCCCAGCCGTCGCTGTACTGACCGGTAATGTAAGCGCAGAACACAGCCTGCTCCTCGGCGGTAAGCGGTGCGTCCGTATCGACCCACAGAGAGCCGACCAATTCACCGTTCACCTCGTCCACCGTGGGAACGGCGCGGACGACCTTGCGGCGGACGGAATCGTCCTCACGGTAATATCGCATCAGGTCGCCGTAAAAACTCTTTGACATCCTCGTAGATGGCATCGCGGATAACATCGCGGTAGCCGGTCAATTCCTTGCCGGTGTAAGGGATACCCTCGTATTCACTGTAATCATCGCCCAAATCCTCGGTGTCATTCGGGAAAAAGTCCGCAGTCAGCGGAGAATAAAATTTCATCTGCAAATCATGTCACCTCTTTCCGCCGCACAGGTCGTGGTCGATCTGTGCAGCATAGTAGTTTTCTATCGTCAGCGGCGCATTGTAGAGCGCCGCCAGTAAGTATTGCTTGATGTTTCGGATGCGGGGCGGGTTGTCCTTGAGACAATCCAGAACATACTGGATGTGTTCTGCGCCCAATTTTAGGAATCGAGATTTTACTACTTCGGCAGGCATTTCCTCACCCGAAATGCGGATAGCCGCCCGTTTGGAACAAACCACATCCAGCATCAACTCCACCAGTTCATCCAATCGCATCGTATCCATCGGGTTATTCTGCGCCAAAATCGGATACTCGATGTTTTTCAGCAGCAGGGCGCGGTACTCTGTCCGCTGGCCCGCCGCGCGGATAGGATTCGATACGTTATTTGTTTCTTCTTTCTTTATTTCTTTAGTATTTAATTGTGCAGGATTTTCCTGTACAGGTTTTTCCCGTTTAGGCTCTGCCTGTTTTGGTTGGGCACACTTAGGCGCAGCTTCTTCGGGACCCTGTTCCGGAGGCTGCGGCTGCTCTAAAACCGTGTACTCCATACCGCGCATCTGACCGTTCTTGTCGCGGATGCGGCGGCGGATAATATAACCCGCTGCTTCTAACTCGCGCACGGTGGCGCAGACACTATCCACACCCTCTTTGCAGATGGATGCCAGCCCTCGCGTGGTATAATCCCAATCTTCGGGCAGGGACAGCATTAAAGATAAAAGGCCCTTCGCCTTGAGCGAGAGGGCCTTGTTGCGCAGATGATGGTTGGACATAATGGTATAATTTTGCGTCTTTTGTACACGGAACACAGCCATAACGATTTACCTCCTGTTTATGCCCTATAAGTGGGCGAACGATTTCTGACCTTCATGTTGATCTCTCTCTATCGGCAAACTGCGCGGTGGGCGGCAGTTCTTGCCATCAGGTTGTTTTTTGCCATATCAGCGTAATCTCCATTCTCGATGTCGGGCGGCAGGTCGCAAACTTGATACTTTTCTCGGTAAAGGTTCTGAATGCCGACACTCGCCATGCGCCCTTTGGCATCGTTGTCCAGCCGCAGTTCTATCGTGGTGATCTCCGGGTGCTGGCGCAGAAATTCCTGCAAGGCCAGCGGTTCTTTGCCGGAGGATGAAACCCCGCCCAACGACAGACGGTATTTGTCCGCAGCATCGCTGCAGAACGTCATCTCGGCCATGGCATCTATGGCGGCTTCAAACACGGCCACGGTAGTGCCGGGCTGCATCGGCGGGATGCAGAAACCGTACTGTTTCTGACTGCTGGGAGCCTCCCTCTTGAACGGTTTCCCATAGTCATAAATACCGCGCAGAGCCGCATATTTCGGCACGCCCTGTGGGTCTTTTCCCAAGAAAACACAGTTGTGATATTCTGCACTTTCGTACAGAATTTTTCTCGCAATACAGTAGCGAATCGTGGGCAGTGAGATGCCGCGCCCCAGCAGATACCGCGTTACGCGGTCATTGGTGGGTGCTTTTCGGGGGAGTTTAAACTGTGGGCGCTCGCGCTCCACCGCTTCATGCTGTACTGGGATGTACATCGGACTTTCCTCACACAGCAGCTGCACCGCCTCTACAAACGGTACACCTTCCACATAAATCAAATATTTCAGCGCCGACTTGCCGCCGATGTCGCGGCTTTTCCAGTGCCACACACTGGATTCGCCGTTTATCTTGAAGCTGTCATGCTCCGCAAGCTGGTACTCGCCCCGCGCGCTGCTTTTCACCAGCGAACCGGGTCTATACCGCCGCAGGAACTCGATTGCCGTCATCTGATTGGCGGCACGGATTTGTTCTTTACTGACGCGCGGCAATTACACAATGTAAGCGGCGAGGTCACTCATATGTTCAACATTTTCCCACGGAAAATCCTCGCGCCCGAAGTGACCGCCCGCCGCCGTGCGGCTGTAAATGGGGTTCAGCAGGTTCAACTGCTTGATGATGCCCGCAGGGGTCAGGTCATACGCCTTGCGCACCGCTGCAGCCAAACAGTCATCCTCGCAGATGCCGGTGCCGAAGGTATTCACATCCACCATGACGGGATCTTTTTCCCCGATGGCGTAGGCCAGCGTGACCTGACAGCGCTGGGCAAAGCCCGCTGCCACGATGTTTTTGGCAATGTACCGCGCCATATAGGCGCCGCTGCGGTCCACCTTGGTGGCATCCTTGCCGCTGAACGCACCGCCGCCGTGGGGTGCAAATGCGCCATAGCTGTCCACCATGAGCTTGCGCCCGGTCAAGCCGGTATCAGCATCTGGGCCGCCCTGCACAAACTTACCGCTGGGGTTCAGGATGATTTCCGCGTCGTCGGCGGGCATACCGTCAAAGGCCAGCGGGAACACATACTCGTCCAGCAAATCCGCCAGCTTGTCCATATCGGTATCCTCTTTGTGCTGCACAGAGACGACCACCGTGGTGATGCGCACGGGCGTGTCGCCGTTGTATTCCATCGTGACCTGCACCTTGCCGTCCGGGCCGATGTCGGGGATAACGCCGGTCATGCGGGAGATTTCCAACAGCGTTACAAGGCGCTGCGCCGCCACCACAGGCATGGGCAGGTATTCGGGCGTTTCGTTGCAGGCGTAGCCAACCATAACCCCCTGATCGCCCGCGCCGAGGGTATCCTCGTCCTCTCCCTCAGCCAGTTCGGGTTCCACCGCGCCCGCAATGTCGGGGCTTTGGTCGTGGATGTAGCAGTCGATCTGGTACGCTTTCGGGTCATAGCCGACATCCCGCAGGGTGTCGCGGACGATGTTGAACACATCCGGCTTAGCGCTGGTCGTGATTTCACCCGCCACAATAATGTGACCGTGGGTTGCCATTACCTCACAGGCCACGCGGCTGGCGGGATCATGCTGCAGACAGGCGTCCAGCACGCTGTCGGCAATGAGGTCGCACAGCTTGTCGGGATGCCCGCGCATGACGGATTCTGCGGTGTAAAAGCGAGGATGCTCGTTTTCTTTCATGGTTTCAGTGTTTGCAAAAATGTCGTTCATAGGTACTTTCTCCTTATCTTTCGTAGCTTTCTTTTGCGTTCGGCGGCGGAGCCATAACACGGGCATATTCTTCCGGCGTGGTGTGTTCCACACACAGGGTCTTGCCCAGCAGGAAAAACAGCTGCGGGTCGTGGTACATTTCCTCGTAGTGCTTCATCTGCTTGGGCGTGAGGTCAGTAAAATCGTTGCGGGTCAGACCGCAGATGAAAAATGTGCCATGGATAATGTCATAGTCGCTCAGCATACGGTTCAGCGGCAGGTTTTCTGCAATGCCGTTGTCATTACAGACGATGCAGGCGCTATCCCTCCAAGGATACACGGCCTCGATGGTGCCGCCGACAACTGCCTGCTCGGCTTCAAGGGTGTGTTCAATGTCGGCTTCGCGGGGGTATTTTCCGGGTTCAACGATCAGAACTTTCATCGGCATCCTCCTCATCAGAAGTTTCTTTCAGCGCATTTTTCTGCCTAACGGTCAGCAGCACGATACCTGTCGCAGACGCAAGAGACACGACCACAATAGCCAGCAGTGGGAAACCATCTCCCGTCTGCGGGAGGGTCTGCACCTTATGCGGCGTAGGCGCAGGAGTAGGCGCCGGGGTTGCAGCGGGCGTCGACTGCGGTGTGGGTGTCGGCGTGGGCGCGGGAGTTTCCTCGCGGGGTGTGGCTTCGTCTATCATCTGAATTAACCGCTTGTCGGCGCGTGTCCATTCGGCATCCGCATTTTCGCGGACGAAAAGAGAAATCCCGTCATCAACGGTTTCCAACTTGAACTGCACCGAGTTTGCAATTTCAAAGCCGGTCGGGGCTGCATCTTCGGTCAGGGTGTAGATGTACGCCTTGCTGTCGTCCGACAGCTTGATAAATTCATCCGAGATGGGAACACGGTGAGTTTTGTAGTCTGTCACCCAAGTGTCAATAACTTCGCCGCCAGCATCACGGATCGTCAGCGTAGCACCCGGCAGCAGATTACCCGCAATGTCCGTTTTGTCGATATCCAACACAGGCGCATCCTGCATGATGATTGTGGCATTGTCGAGTTTTGCCCAATCATCGTCGGATTTTACATATACCTCATTGACCTGCTCTGTACCTTCCTGCACCAGCTTGAACACGATGCTTTCGGCTTCGGCGTAGCCGTCCGGGGCGCGGGTTTCGGTCAGGGTGTATTCTTTTTCCAGCTCCAGACCTCGCATGGTGTGCGGCGTTTTTGTGGAAGTCCAGCCCTCCACCAGATTGCCGTCAGTATCACGGATTTCCAGCTTTGCACCGGGCAGTTCCTTGCCGTTAGTGATGTCCTGCTTGGAAATGTCTACACTGGTGCGCAGGTTGGTGTTCGTAGCGTCCACGACCTGCCACGCGATTTGCTGACCTTCATAGGTGAAGGAAACTTCCATAGGGGTGCTGTCCAGCAGGTAACCCGCAGGGGCGGTGATTTCCACAATGCGGTATCTGCCGCTGTTGCCGGAATCCGGATAAGTTTTTGCGCGGATGGGAATGTCCACATCAAACCAAGTAAAGCCGCTGGCGTTGGTTGTGCTACTGGTGGCCAGCTTTGTACCGGCTTCAAGCAGCTTTGTACCGTCCACGGAATAAATGTCATCCACGGTGTAGAGTTCATACACCGCACCGGGCAGATAGGTCAGCGCCTCTCGGTCCTGCTTGTAAATGCCTACACCGATTTTGCCGACTTTATCGCCGGGCTTTTCGGGCGTGGGCAGCACCCGCGCATTTTCAAACACAAGTGTCTGCCCATTCTTGTGGGCATCCGAGGCGTTCTTGACATTCACAATGCTGTACGAACATTCCTTGTCGCCGTCCTGCTCGTGGCTGACAATAGTTTTTTGCCGGCACAATGTCATTTTTCTGGTTGTCCCAGCCGAATTCCACAGTGTAGCTCTGCTGGGTCAGCACAAAGCCATACGGTGCTTTGACCTCGGTAATGGTGTACTTACCCAGCGGCAGGGTCACGGCAACTTCGCCTTTGGTGCCATCATGGCTGGCCGTGAGGAAATCGTAGGTTGCCTGCGTGCGGGTGGGACTGAATTTCACTTCATCCACCTGCCCCTCCGCGCCAGTAGTAACGGTGGCAACGAGGTCACCGTCCTTATACCAGTAGGTGCCTTGGCGGTCTGGTGTGGCAATGTCGGCTGCAGCGTGAATTTCGTACACCGCGCCTGCGAGGTTGTCCTGCGTGTAGATGAATTGGTTGTCCTTGTAGTCAGTCAGCACATTGCCCAGCTTACGAATGGTAAGCTGACCGAGCGTTTCGTGGTTGCAGTATTTCTCCGTGATGATGTACTCATCCATGTCGTTGGTGGCATTGCCCACGACCTGCCAGACGCGGTCGGACTTGATTTCAAACTCCACCGAGTAGGCAGGATCGTTATAGTGTCCTTCCGGACCTTGCAGTTCCTCAATCAGGTATCTGCCCAGCGGCAGTTTTTCGGGCGGTTTTCATAAGGCCTTCGGCATCGGTGTAGAACACATCCGTTTTCTTGGTGGCGCTGCCGCTGGCGGGGTCGATCATGGAAATGCGGGTCTTGCGGTCTTTTTCGTCCAGCCGATACAGCGCAAAGGCTGTGTTTGCAATTTTGACCGCCTTGCCGGTTTCGGTGTCGGTCTTGATAGGCTGCAAATAGCCCTCCAGTTCCTCGTCCAGCACATTAAAGGTCATATAATTGTTACTGGCAATGGTTACGCTGCCCGCGGGAACTGTAAATTGGCTTTGCGGCTGTTGGCGTCCACTGTCACGATGAACAAATCGCACTGGAACACATCCTTGGGATGGTGGTTTCCACGACAAGGTATTGCCCATAGGGTAGTCCTTCAACGCGGAAAACGCCCTCATCGTTGGTGAACATTTCTCCCAGCCTATATTCAGCGGGCTGATCCGTGGGCATCCAGCCGTTGCCCCTGCCGTTGGCGTAGTCGCCGTCTGCGGTCAAGGTCGCGTTATAGGCGTTGACTGTTTCGGTACTGCTCTCGTACATATTGGCGATGGCTTGCCCTTCGGCGGTGAAATCGTATTTTAGTGTTGCGTTATCGTAGTTGTCCTTGCGGTAGGCGGACAGGATGCTGGCGGCATCGTAGCTGCCATCCGGGTTCTGTTTGAACTGCGCGGCCTTGCTCAGTTTGGAAATGCGGTAAACGGTAAAGCCCGCCCCCTCCAGCTTCAGCGCCGGAGAGGGCTGACCTGTGGTCGATACCAGTTTGTTCAGAGAAAAACCGGATTTCAGCACTTCGTCTTGGCTTTCCTGCTCGGTGTGGATGTGGTAGGTGGATTCATCTGCATAGGACAGCGTTTTGTAATGGTCGACCTCATCGCAGAGGTAGCCCTTTGGCGTAGGAAAGATAATAGCCATCCCACGCTTTGCTGCCGTTCAGCTTGCGGCTCTCGGCTACGGCGGAATACTGGTTTTTGTAGATGTAGTCGGTGTACTCGCCGCCCTTGGTGGCAAGGCTGCTGTACTTGCCTGTGCGTCGAGCTTTTTGTTCAAAAGCGGATACTTCCCGGTAACATACAGCTTGCCGTTTCCGTCAATGGGCAGCACCAGCCCTGTGGCACGCTCGACCAGATAGTAGCGGCCCATGTACAGGTTGGCAAAAGCCAGTTTTCCGTCTGTAATCTTGGCGGAGGCTACCAGCCGGTCTTTCTGCCAAAATGGGCAGGTAATCTGTATCCCAGCCGCCGTTGGTGAGGACAGTGGTGTGCCAGATAGGTTGTCCGTTGGCATCGGTGAATTTTTGAATAATCTACGACACCCGAAACACCGTCCGGGTGTTCAATGGTGTCAGCGGCGTACAGATCGTACACAGCACCTTCCAGCGTAGTATCTCCGTTGCTGCCCGCAGCCAGATACCGCGCGGCGTCCAAGTCCACTTTTGTCAGCAGAATATTGCCGAGGACACGGTCATTCTGCATCTTGTCGGCGCTGGCGCACATGGTGTAGGAATCTTCGTTGTTGGCAATGCCGGTGGGGTCTGTGGTGTAGGTCTTATCTGCGTTGCAGCTGCCAAAGGTGATAGTAACGATGCCCTCGCCGGTGTCGATGAGCGTGCCGCCGCTGTTGGTCGTGGTGATGTCGGCGTTATAATCCGCGTTTCCCAGCCAAATCGTCTGACCGTCCAATGCTTTGGTGATTTCGATGGCATACGCCCGCTTGCCCAGCACGGAACCGGCTGTGCCGGGAGCGTTTACATCCGACCAGTCACCATAGTACCCACTGGGTGCGCGGCTCTCCACGATGACAAACTTTCCCTCGTTGCGCTGGGTGTAGAATAAATCATCCGAACCGCCCGCATAGTCACTGTGGTTGATGACCTTGTAAGTGCCGTCTGCTTGGCGCTCAACCTTGTACCGGTTGTATCCGCCAAACGGGATATAGCACTGCCGGACGGTATCCCACTCGAAAATCTTAAACTCAGCATCACCCTTGATGCGCTGCTTGGTTTCACTGTCGATTTTGTCGATGCTGACCTTTACCGACCATTCATCGTTTTTCATCGGGTAATCGTTCGAACTGTTGGCAGGAACGGTAATGGTCTGGTGGCTGCCCAGTGCGCCGGGCGTGGAATCAAAGCCGTGCGGAATGGTGACCTCATCGTATGCAAAGGTGATGTTCGCAAGCTGCGCCCGCGCCGAGGCAATAGCGGCATCCACCATGCCCTGCGCTTCGTTCTGCAGCTGCCCGATGGCCGCATTCTTGGCAGCTTCTGCTGCGGCGTCTGCTTCTGCTTGGCTGGTGAACGGTCCTTCCTGCCCGGAAAGCGTACTGGTGCTGGTCTTGGACACCTCATAGTGAACCGTCCATGTGGCAGAACCATCGCCGCCGTTGAGGTGAAAACTGTCATCCTGTGTGTGACCGCTTGTGGTAATTGTTTGTGCCCCGGCAGGGGTCATCTGCC
>ENA-OQES01000673-OQES01000673.1-human-gut-metagenome-genome-assembly--contig:-NODE-673-length-13739-cov-4.423817_pt1 | contig 13739 bp, 15 predicted proteins | sample MGYA00242798_ERZ504641 | MGnify/ENA primary metagenome ERZ504641 (study PRJEB26092, sample SAMD00036327) | human gut metagenome | host: Homo sapiens | study: EMG produced TPA metagenomics assembly of... | reverse complement strand
GAAGAACCCAAAAAGAATCAGAAAGAAATGAAACCGGTTAAAAGAGCCGGAAAAAAGGAACTGTCACAAAAACACAGACAGAGAACAAGGAAGTAAAACCGGTGGCAAAAGAAGCGCAGCCGAAGCCGGAACCGAGAAAACCGGTTGTCCGTACCGAAGAACAGGTACAGCAGATGAAACAGGATGCAGAAAAATTTCTGACCGGCGTATTTGGTGCAATGGAACTTCCGGTGGAGATTACCATGAACTATGATAAGACCGCCGACTGCCTGGAAATTGATTTTGCCGGAGAGGATATGGGTATTCTGATCGGTAAGAGAGGACAGACACTGGATTCTCTGCAGTATCTGACCAGCCTGGTTGTTAACAAAGAGCAGCAGGAATATGTCAGAGTGAAAGTAGACACAGAAAACTACAGAAGCCGCAGAAAAGACACGCTGGAAAACCTGGCAAAGAACATTGCTTTCAAAGTGCGTAAAACAAGAAAGCCGGTAGTGTTAGAACCAATGAATCCTTATGAGAGAAGAATCATCCATTCTGCACTGCAGGGAAACAAGTACGTGGAAACATACAGTGAGGGCAATGAACCTTACCGTCATGTAGTAGTTGTTTATAAAGGTAAATAAGTTGTTGAATGGAAAAGATGTTATTTCACGGGGTGTGAGTAGCATCTTTTCCTGCTTTAAGAAGAATATAATGCTCTGAAAGGAGTAGGACAGAGATGACAGGAGATACGATTGCGGCAATTGCCACAGCGATGAGTGCTTCAGGAATCGGTATTATCCGTATCAGCGGTGACGATAGCATGGAGATCATCAGCAAAGTATACCGCTCAAAGGGCGGAAAAAAGCAGATAAAAGAAGCCGAAAGCCATACGATTCATTATGGATTTATCTATGACAACGATACAATGATCGATGAAGTCCTGGTGATGATCATGAAGGGGCCGAGAAGTTACACCGGAGAAGACACCGTGGAGATTGATTGTCATGGCGGTGTCCTGGCGATGAAAAAGGTTCTTGAAGCGGTGATACATGCAGGGGCAAGACCTGCGGAACCGGGAGAATTTACCAAGCGAGCTTTCTTAAACGGAAGGATCGATCTGTCTCAGGCGGAGGCGGTCATCGATGTGATCCAGGCGAAGAATGAGTATGCACTGAAAAGCTCGTTAAGCCAGCTGAAAGGTTCTGTCTTAACATCTATTAAAGAGATCCGGAGCAGTATCCTGTACCATATTGCATATATCGAATCGGCGCTGGATGATCCGGAACATATCAGTCTGGACGGGTACAGCGGAAAAACTCGCGCAGACGGTAGAAGAGGAAAAGAAGAAGATCCGTCGTCTGGCGGACTCTTTTGACGAAGGAAAGATGATACGGGAAGGTATCCGGACCGTGATCGTGGGAAAACCGAACGCGGGAAAATCTTCTCTGTTAAATTATCTGGTCGGAGAGGAAAAGGCGATCGTCACGGATATCGCCGGAACGACGAGAGATGTCCTTGAGGAGACAATCGTTTTACAGGGAATCTCCCTTCGGATGATGGATACGGCGGGAATCCGGGCAACGGAAGATGTGGTGGAAAAAATCGGCGTGGAGAGAGCCAGAGCTTACGCAAAAGACGCGGATCTGGTATTATATGTCGTGGATTCCTCCATTCCGTTAGATGAAAATGATGAGGAAATTCTGGAGATTCTCCGGGATAAAAAAGCGATCATTCTGTTAAACAAGAGCGACCTGACTCCGGTGGTGACAAAAGAGATGCTGGAAGCGCGCACGGATATGCCGGTGCTCGCGATCTCCGCAAGACAGGAGCAGGGTGTAGAACTTCTCGAAGAACAGATCAAATCGATGATTTTTTGCAGGAGAATTGTCCTTTAATGATGAAGTATATATTACGAATGTCCGCCATAAGACGGCGCTTGAGGAAGCGTATCAGAGCCTTACGATGGTGGAAAACAGCATTGCCATGGAGATGCCGGAAGATTTCTTCTCTATCGATCTTATGAACGCATATGAGGCGCTTGGAAGGATTGTGGGAGAGTCGGTTGGAGAGGATCTGGTCAATGAGATCTTCAGCAAGTTCTGTACCGGCAAGTAAGAGTGGCAGAAGGAGAAAGAAATGAACAAACTGGTGGAATATATAGATGTCGCCGTTATCGGAGCCGGACACGCCGGCTGCGAGGCATCACTGGCAGCAGCCAGACTGGGGCTTGAAACTATGGTATTTACCGTCAGTGTGGACAGCATCGCGATGATGCCGTGTAACCCGAATATCGGAGGAAGCTCCAAAGGACATCTGGTAAAAGAAATCGATGCACTGGGCGGAGAGATGGGAAAGGTCATCGATAAGACCTTTATCCAGTCCAAGATGTTAAACAAATCCAAAGGACCGGCGGTACATTCCCTGCGTGCCCAGGCGGATAAGAAAAATTACAGCAATACCATGCGTCAGGTACTGGAGAATACCCCACATCTGACGATCAAACAGGCGGAAGTGACGGAACTGATTGTGGAAGATGGTACGATCAAGGGAGTAAAAACATATTCCGGCGCAACGTATTATGCAAAGGCAGTTGTTCTGTGTACCGGAACGTATCTGAAGGCGAGATGCATCTATGGAGATGTAAGTAATTATACCGGTCCGAACGGACTGCAGGCGGCCAATTACCTGACGGACTCTCTGAAAGCGAACGGTGTGGAGATGTTCCGTTTCAAGACCGGAACACCGGCACGTATCGATAAACGGTCGATTGATTTTTCGAAGATGGAAGAGCAGAAAGGGGATGAGAGAGTTGTTCCGTTTTCTTTCTCCACTGATCCGGAAAGCGTTCAGATCGATCAGGTATCCTGTTGGCTGACCTATACCAATGAGAAAACTCATGAGATCATCCGGGAAAATCTGGATCGCTCTCCGCTATATTCAGGTATGATCGAAGGAACCGGTCCACGATATTGTCCGTCCATCGAAGATAAAGTGGTCAGATTTGCAGATAAATCCAGACATCAGGTATTTATCGAACCGGAAGGGCTGAACACAAATGAAATGTATGTTGGCGGTATGTCAAGTTCTCTGCCGGAGGATGTCCAGTATGACATGTACCGCTCCGTACCGGGACTTGAACATGCGAAAATCGTGAGAAATGCTTACGCGATCGAGTATGACTGTATCAACCCGAGACAGCTGATGCCGACACTGGAATTTAAAAATATCAAAAATCTGTTCAGCGGCGGACAGTTTAACGGAAGTTCAGGCTATGAAGAGGCAGCTGCGCAGGGGTTGATCGCGGGTATCAACGCGGCATTGAAAGTCAAAGGTGAGGAACTGCTGGTACTTGATCGATCCGAAGCTTATATCGGAGTATTGATCGACGATCTGGTAACAAAAGAAAACCATGAGCCATATCGTATGATGACAAGCCGCGCCGAGTATCGTCTGCTGCTTCGCCAGGACAATGCAGATCTCAGACTCCGGGGCAAAAAGGCTACCGTGTCGGACTGATCAGCAAAGAACAGTATCAGGATATCCTGAAGAAAGAACAGCTGATCAAAGAAGAAATCGAACGGGTGGAACACGTAAATGTAGGAGCATCGAGACCGGTCCAGGAACTCCTGGAACAGTATGGAAGTACACCGCTGACTTCAGGATCCACTCTGGGTGAACTGATCCGCCGTCCGGAACTGAACTACGAAGTGCTGGCACCAATCGATAAAAACCGTCCGGAACTCCGCTATGACATCCGGGAACAGGTCAATATCAACATCAAGTATGATGGATATATCACCCGTCAGTTAAAACAGGTGGAACAGTTCAAAAAACTGGAAAGCAAAAAGATCCCGGAAGATATGGATTACGATCAGGTCAAGAGTCTGCGTATCGAAGCTGTGCAGAAATTGAAACTGTACCGCCCGGTAAGCATCGGTCAGGCCTCCCGTATCGCAGGGGTATCTCCGGCGGATGTATCGGTGCTGCTGGTATATCTGGAAAGTCATCGCGCGTAAAATGAGATATATGTGTGGCAGCAGAAGTTTCTGCTGCCGCCTGCCTTAGAGCGTGTCTGAAAAAGTCATTCCCGCAATCTGCACGCCCCACTTTGCGGTATATTTTACCCTCATTCGGTTGCCGTAGCCCGCTACGCCGCCCTCATTCGGATAAAATCTCCCACAAACTGGGGACTCGCAGCTCACGAAAAGCCATTTTTTCAAACACGCTCTAACGCAGATGAAAGAAGTATGCAAAAAAATGTAAGATAAGAAGTAACTATTCAGCAGGTAGTAACTGTGAATGTACTGGACTACTGGACAGTTACGATAAGAAAAGAAAGGAACAAGCATGGCTCAATACGATACCACATGGTTTGAAAAAGGACTTGCCGAGCTGGAGATCACATTAAATGAAAAACAGATCGAACAGTTTCTGACCTACTATGAACTTCTGGTGGAATGGAACAAAGTGATGAACCTGACGGCCATTACCGAATACGAAGAAGTCATCACCAAGCACTTCCTGGACAGCGTAGCGTCTGTCAAAGTGTGTGATTACAGTAAACCGATGAAAATCCTGGATCTTGGAACAGGCGCCGGATTTCCCGGCATACCGTTAAAAATCGCTTTTCCGGATCAGGAGATCGTCCTTCTCGACTCCCTGAACAAGCGTGTTAAATTCCTGAACACCGTCATTGAAACCCTCGGTCTCACAGGAATCCGCGCTATCCACGGAAGAGCCGAAGACTACGCCCGTCATGCAGACTACAGAGAACAGTTCGATCTGTGTGTCTCACGAGCTGTAGCCAACCTGAGTACGCTATCCGAATACTGCCTGCCCTATGTAAAAACAGGTGGTCACTTCATACCGTACAAGTCCGGCAGAATCCAGGAGGAACTGACCGAAGCTAAACCGCCATCAAAATCCTTGGCGGCAGCCTGGAAAAAACCGAAAAATTCCAGCTGGCAGACACCGACATGGAAAGATCCTTCGTAGTCATCCGAAAAATTCCAACCAACCGGAAAAAAGTTCCCAAGAAAGCCGGCCTTCCATCAAAGAACCGATTAAATAACAAAAGAACTCAAGAAACCCCTGTGAGAAGCCGAAAAACGGCTCAAAACGGGGTTTCTTTGCACAAGTCAACAAACAGATCGAATCACATAGTAAAAACTCCAATATAGGGAAAATACGAGAAAAGTAAAAAATAAGATCATTAGAAATTGGTGAAAGAAAACAAAACGTTATATACCATAAAATTGAAAACTGAAATAAGGCATAACCCCGTGATCGGATCTGAAAATAACTATGAAACAATAAAGACGGAGAACAGATGTAAAGCGTCATGTATGCGAATCTGAAAACAGCCCAGAGAAAAATCACTCCCATGAACATTCTTCTACTACGCGCATCTAAAAATCACACAAATCATATAAGCTATTCTTTTGAAAATGATTTTAAAATATCAACTCTGAATATAGGCCATAAATGCCACCCCGTAACGTTCCGTCTATACCGCGCTACACATTTTGACTCTTACATTTTCATACATATTCTCCAGTCAAAAAGCCAAAAATCGCCGTCCCCAACAGTTCCCATAAATATCAGCCAATAACGTTCCCCATACACCTCCTCTCCAGCTTTGAATCCCCAGCTCAGATCCCTCGTATCTTCCCCAGATGAGCCGCTTGTCGAGCACGAGTTTGAGACTACAGGCTCAAACCGAGCGCAGACCCGGCCATATGGGGAAGATACGAGGGATCTGAGCGTCCGAGTATTCAAAGTCACACACATTTCACAAAGAAAACACAAACATTTCGAAACTTTATCACACTTTGTATATAAAATAATACCAATAAAGGAGGTAACAAACTGTGATAGAAGTGAAGAATTTAGTAAAGAAATACGGTGATCACACCGCTGTCGATCACCTGTCATTTCACGTGGACAAAGGTCAGATCTACGGTTTCTTAGGTCCAAACGGTGCCGGAAAATCAACAACCATGAACATTATGACCGGCTATATCGCATCCACATCCGGCGAAGTCCTGATTGACGGACACAACATCCTTGAGGAGCCGGAAGCTGCGAAAAAATGCATCGGATACCTGCCGGAGCAGCCACCGCTGTACTTTGATATGACGGTAGCTGAATACCTGAAGTTCGCTGCAGAACTCAAAAAAGTTTCGAAAAACGAAAGAGAAACCCAGATCGAAGAGGTCATGGAACTGACAGGCATCACCGCGATGGCAAACCGTCTGATCAAAAACCTGTCAAAAGGATACAAACAGCGGGTAGGACTTGCCCAGGCGATCCTCGGCTATCCTGAAATCATCATCCTTGATGAACCAACCGTAGGACTTGATCCAAAACAGATCATTGAGATCCGTGAATTGATCAGGAAACTCAGCGAAGAACATACCATTATACTAAGTTCTCATATTCTGTCAGAAGTAAGTGCTGTGTGTGATTACATCATGATCATCAACCACGGTAAACTGGTTGCGAGCGATACCACAGAAAACCTGATGAACCATTCACTGGGAAGCAACACCCATGGAGCTTACTGTGAAAAAGGAGCAAAAAACAGGATGTTGCAAAAAATGTTGCGCGACGTAGAAGAAATACCAAAAATTAGAGTGGAAACCGGGAGAAAACGCAAAAAACAGTAAGTATGGTGATCACAACAGAAGCAAAAGACGGATATCCGTGCAAAAACTGATTTTATATGATGGCAGAAGCCAAGATGCCGATCCTGAATATGCAGTTTACGAAGGTATCCCTCGAAGACATCTTCCTTGAACTGACACAGAACGAAACAGCCCCTGTTCCGGATGAACAAGACGCCAAGCCGGAGTCTGCACCGGAAGATGAGACCGGTACAGATACGCAAAAAAGAGAATGGAACAGAACAGGAGGCTCATGATGAAAGCAATTTATAAGAAAGAAGTAAAAAGTTATCTGACCTCTATGATCGGATATGTATTTATATTTTTCATTCTGCTTCTGGAAGGCATCTATTTTACTGCCTATAACCTGCAGAATGCCTACCCGTTATTTGGAACCACATTAAGTGCCGTTACCTTTAGTTTTTCTGATTCTGGTGCCGGTTCTGACGATGAAAACGATTGCAGAAGAGCGGAAACAGAAGACCGATCAGCTGCTTTTGACAGCTCCGGTATCCGTCAGTGAGATTGTTCTTGGAAAGTTTCTGGCGGTAGCTACGGTTTATGTGATCCCGGTACTGATCATCTGTCTGTACCCGATGATCATGGGAAAATATGGTACGATATCTTATGCGATGGCATATACGGCAGTGCTTGGATTTGCCCTTCTTGGATTTGCCCAGATCGCAGTCGGAGTCTTCTGGTCATCCGTTACAGAAAATCCGGTCATTGCAGCAGTCGTAACCTTTATCGTACTGTTTGTCTGCTATATGATCACGGGTATCAGCTCTCTGATCCCGGACAGTTCCATGGCGTCTCTGGCGTGCTATATGCTTCTGGTGCTGCTGGCTGCTGTGTGGATATACCATATGATCCGGAATCTGTGGATCGCAGCAGTTATCGGTATCGCAGGAGAAGCGGCACTTGCCATCACCTATGTGGTAAAATCCACGCTATTTGAGGGAAGTATTCAGAAATTCCTGGCTGTTTTCGATATTACCAGTCACTTTGATAACTTTACCAACGGTATTCTGGACCTGCAGGGAGTGGTATATTTTCTGTCTGTGATCATTATTTTCCTGGTTCTTACGGTTCAGACTATTACCAAGAGAAGATGGAATTAGGAGGCTGGAAGAATGAAAATCAATATCAAAAAGAAATTAAAATCGGCGGGAAGCACCATCAAAGAAATGGGAAGCATCGATAAAAAATTCCCTGAAAAACGGTTCTTACAGTATGGGAATCACCGCTATTGTGATCGCGGTGTTGGTCGTTATCAACCTGATCGTTGGACAGATTCCGGAAAAATATACCCAGGTGGATGTAAGTACCCAGAAGCTGTATACGATCTCTGATACGACAGAGAAATATCTGAAAGATATGAACACGGATGTCACAATCTATCATATCGTACAGTCGGGAAAAGAAGACTCGGTACTGGAAAAAATGCTGACCAGATACGAAGAGGAGTCCAAACATATCAAAGTAGAGAAAAAAGACCCAGTGTTATATCCGAACTTTACTTCACAGTATACCAGCGATGATGTGGCAGATAACAGTCTGATCGTGGTTGCAGGGGAGAAGAGTAAGGTGATCAGTTACAGCGATCTGTATGAAACAGAAATGGATTATACAACCTACCAGACCAACACTACAGGGTTTGACGGGGAAGGACAGATTGACAGTGCGATTTCTTATGTCACTTCCGAGAATCTGCCGGTAATCTATACACTGGAAGGTCATGAGGAACTGGAATTAAACAGCAGTCTGACAGACAGCCTGCAGAAAGCCAATTATGATGTACAGAGTCTGAATCTGCTGACACAGGATGCGGTTCCGGAGGACACCGGATGCCTGCTGATCGCGGCACCGCAGAAAGATCTTTCTGAAGAAGAAGCACAAAAGATCATTACCTACATGGAAGCCGGCGGAAAAGTGATGATTTTTACAGAATATACCGGAACAGATATGCCGAATCTGAAGAGTGTACTGGAAAATTACGGCGTAACCACAGGGGACGGTGTGATCATGGAGGGAGATACCGGTCATTACATTATGCAGAGGCCGTACTATATTGTTCCGACTATTGACAGTTCTGATATTACTTCCGACATTAAGAGTAACAACCGCTATGTGCTGGCACCGATCTCACAGCCGGTAAAAACACTGAGCGATTACCGTGATACGCTGCAGATTTCTTCTCTGCTATCAACATCTGACAAAGCGTATATAAAGACAGATGTACAGAATATGACCACATATGAGAAAGAAGACAGCGATGAAGAAGGCAGTTTCCAGGTGGGTGTTTCTGTAACCGAGCAGGTGGATGATGATAATACCACACAGCTGGTGTATTTCGGCTGTGCAAGCCTTCTGGACGAAGCTACCGATCAGCAGGTATCCGGAGGCAATACGGATCTGGTGCTGGCAGCGCTGGGCTGGATGTGTGAAAACGATGCGCCGGTCATCGACGTGACGAGCAAGAGCCTGACCATGAGCTATCTGACTGTTCCACAGTTTGATGCGGCATACTGGAGTATCATCGTGTGTGGTGTGATCCCGGTGGCATTTCTGCTGATCGGTACGGTGATCTGGTTTAAGAGGAGAAAACAGTAATGAAGAAAAAATGGGGCTTATTTGTAATTCTTGCGGGGGATTGTTTTTGCTGTCTGTCTTGATCGTTTGTTATTTTGCGCTGTTAAAAGTGAACAGCAGTGAGGAAGAGACAGCGGAAGAAGAAATCGCGCAGGAAGAAGTGGCGGCAATCGCCAGTGACGATATCAGCACATTGACTTTTGAGGCGGGGGATCAAACAGTCACCTTCCAAAAAGCGGAAGACAGCTGGACACTGGAAGGTCAGGAGGATTTTCCGGTGGATGCTTCGAAAGTAGACAGCGTAGTATCCTGTCTGGCATCCGTCAAAGCGGATCGTACCCTGACGGATGTGGAGGATCCGGGAGAATACGGTCTGGACGTTCCGACCAATGTGATCGAGGTGGTAAAAACAGACGGAAGCAGCGAAAAGATTACAGTTGGTGACAAGAACAGTTCCACCGGTAATACGTATATCTGTCTGAATGATGATGCTTCAACCGTGTATACGACCAGTACGGATTTTGGAAGCACTTTTTCAGGCGGCCTGTACAATTATGCAGAAAGTGAGAGTTATCCAACCATCACATCTTCAACGATCAGCAAGATTGTTGTGAAAAAAGACAACAATTCGTATACGGTTACGAATAACGGAAAGTCTTCTACAGGCTGGTATGTCCAGGAAGAGGATAACAAGAAACAGGAAGCGGATTCCACGCAGGTGGGAACCCTGCAAAGTACCGTTGCCGGCCTTAGTTTTGCCGGATATTACAACTACAACTGTACGGACTGGGCAGCATATGGCCTTGAGAAGCCGAAAATGACCCTCACAGTCGATTATACCGAAGAAGTGGAAGCAGAATCCACAGACGACGCAGAAAGCGATTCTGATGCAAATACGGACGATACAGACGATTCAGGTGAAACTACCACAGAAACCGTGGACAGAGAACTGGTTCTGTATGTGGGAAATATTAACGAAAACGATGGAAATTATTATGTGAGACTGGGTGACTCCGGTGAACTTCACGGAATTTCTCAGGCATCCCTGGATACGCTGATGAATGGAAAAGCATTTGACTACTGGAAAACATCTATTGATTCTATGACGATCAGTGACCTGGATCATCTGGATGTGACCTATCAGGGAACCACTTATACACTGAAACGGGTTGTAACAGAAGAAAAAGTGGAGAAAGATAAGAGTGAAGACACAGACAATGATGCAGATGATGATACAGATGCGGACAGCGAGGACGCAGATGACGAAGAAGAGACGAAGACCGTGACCACTTACTATGTGAATGATCAGGAAGCAGACAGTGATAACTTCACCGCGTTCTACCGGGCAGCAGCAGCTATGGTATGCCAGAGCCGTCTGGAAGAAAATACGACAAAAGATGATGCGGAACTTACACTTTCTTATCATGGAACGGACGGAAGTAAGATTACAATCTCCTACACGCCAAGAGATTCCAGTTTTTATGTGATGGAAGATCAGAATGGAAACTGCGGTCTGGTTAATAAAATGAATGTAAAAGATCTGATCGATACGTTCCTGACACTGACCGAAGGTGAAAAATAGTTGTAACAAAACATAAAATAAAAAAGGAAACCGGATGGTTTCTTTTTTCATTGCGTTGCATATCAATAATTTGGTCCGGTGGATCGATTTTGATTGAACTGATTTAACTGATAATACGACTCATGTTCTTTACTGCGCTTTCAATCAGTGCATTTGCGTTATTGACATAAATAACATCCTGAATATTGTTATCTTTTACAAGATCGACCAGGTTGCCACTGAAGTAACGGTAGTCGACAACGTGTACGGTCTGGTAACTGTTGACCAGGAATGGTACGAAAGCGTTACCGTAAGATTCCTTGATAACTACGCAGGATGATCCGTCGGTGATGTTCGGGTTATCGATGCGTTCGTACGGCTGATCACCGCAGATGAAGCACAGATATTTGTTGGCTTCGGAGTACTTCGTTACATCTGAGACTACATATCCCGATACTTGTTGTCCATCTGTATTGGTGTAAGTCAGATCATTGCAGGCCGGTGTGTAGGCAACAACCGTATCCGGATTATTTTTCAGTGTTTCAGACTGATTACTGTACTGATAGAAGGAACCGACGAATCCCGGATATTCGCTCTTCGTGTAATCGGTCAGAGGAGAAGGCGTCATGCCTTTGGCTTTCATCAGCTCTTTGTAAGCATAGTAGGCACCGTCAGCGGTCCAGTGATGGTCCGTCTTAAAGTAAAGATATTCACTGTTATGGTTCTTTAAGGCATCCAGAACAGCTACCTGGTTGATGGAAGCATCTAGATGTCCGTTTACATAAGCGAATGTGTCTTCCTGGCTGTTGGAGCCGACTTTCTGCTGATTTTCCTGATCGATATTGACTGCGATACTGGTAGGAACCAGAATATCATAAATGGTTGCGATATCTTTTAACTGGGTGGCAGCAGAGTTCATCATGTTGATGTAAGCGTCTGCGCCCGCCCGGCTGAAGCCGTAAAGTTCAAAACCGCGGTTATCGGCGATGTAGATTTTACCCAGTTTTTCCGGTTCCGCATGGATGGTTCCGTCCTCTTCCTGAATATCTTCTTCAGGTGTTGGAGTGGGGTGGTTTCCATCTCTGCATCCGCATCCGGGATCTCATCCCCCTGTGCAGCATCTCCGTAGATTTCCTGTGTGGTGATACCATAGAATTTTTTCCATGCTGGCATTGGCACGCATCAGTTTCTCACGGAACGGAAAGGTATCTGCATACCAGGTGCTGATGTCAGAGAAAAATCCGCCGTTTAACACGGTAGAAACAGTTGGTTTCGGGAATTTGGAAAGTTCACGCTTCTCCAGTTCCGATTCTTTCGGTCTAAGAGGAAGCAGAAGTCCGATAAAAGCGATCACAAAAAGGAACACGAAGAAGGTTCGGATTCCGATCTGCCAGAATCGCTTGTGGACGGCATTGTTTTTATTAATAAATTTTTCTTTTTTATTTGTATTCATGTTCAGACAGATCCTTTAAAACTGGAAGTATAAAATGGATTGTAACTGTTTCCGACCAGTGCAAGGAGTGAAAGAATCAGCAATACAGGAGGTATTACAATCTCATATGCGTAGGTCAGATAAGGAATCCGGTAATGCACAAGGTCAAGTCGTTTGATGTAAGTGCCTATACTTTTTCAGCAACGGTGTGGAAGCGATGATACAGAAAATCAGCAGATACAGATTATTCTGGAAAAGAACAGAGGTCGAAAGATCGATAAAACCGTTGTGGTTCAGACCAAACATTCCTTTCAGGATAGCTCCAAGATTACCCAGAGATTCACAGCGGAACAGCACCCATCCGAAGTAAACCACGACCATGGCATACAGATGGCTCACAAGCGCGAAGGCGGTAAAAATTTTTCCAGAGGAAGTGTTCTCCATGTAGATGAACAGGAAGAAATACAGTCCCCCAGAAAATAAAGTTCAGCTGGCTCCGTGCCAGAATCCGGTAAGTCCCCAGACAATCAACAGGTTGATGGTACGTCTGCGGGCACCTTTTCGATTACCACCGAGCGGAATATAGACATAATCACGGAAGAAGGTTCCGAGGGAAATATGCCATCTGTTCCAGAACTCTTTGATGGAACCGGAGATGTACGGGTAATTAAAGTTCTCGTCGTAGTGAAAACCGACCATAAGCCCCATACCGATTGCCATATCGGAATAGGCAGAAAAATCAAGATAAATCTGCAATGCATAGAACAACATACCAATCCACAGACCGGCTGCAGGAATCTCGACGATGTCCTTGGCGAGTGTTGGAACCAGGGTATCTGCTACAGATGCACAGCCGTTTGCCAGAATAGCTTTTTTGGCAAGCCCAATGGTAAAACGTTTGATACCCCTGTATAATTCATCCGTTTTCACTTTACGGTTCTCAATCTCATCAGCAACCAGCTGGTAACGAACGATTGGTCCGGCGATACACTGATGAAACAGGGAAGCATACAGCAGCAGATTTACGAATTTGCGCTGTGGTGCCACTTCCTCGCGATATACGTCAATGACGTAAGAGAGCAGCTGGAAGGTGTAGAAAGAAATACCGATTGGCAGAGCAATCTGCGGAATTTCTTTTGGAAAATGGAAGATCGTGTTTGTGATGGATGAAAAGAAGGTCAGATATTTGAAAATACAAAGCAGACCTAACATAAATACACAGTTACAGATCAAAAATATTTTACTCAGTCCTTCTTCCCGGTACTGATCAATCAATAAGGCGAACAGCCAGGAAGCAAAGACCATGCTGAGCAGAAGCAGAAGATATTTCGGTCCTCCCCAGGAGTAAAACACCAGAGAAAAACCGAGGAGAACCATATTTTTCCGCTTAATACCATCAGCAAAATGATAGGCGATCAGATTTAACGCCAGAAAGAAAAAACAAAAATAAGCTCGAAAAAACCATAAAACTCCTTGATGATAGGGCACATTCATTTCTTTCTTA
>ENA-OQES01000672-OQES01000672.1-human-gut-metagenome-genome-assembly--contig:-NODE-672-length-13754-cov-2.533793_pt1 | contig 13754 bp, 13 predicted proteins | sample MGYA00242798_ERZ504641 | MGnify/ENA primary metagenome ERZ504641 (study PRJEB26092, sample SAMD00036327) | human gut metagenome | host: Homo sapiens | study: EMG produced TPA metagenomics assembly of... | reverse complement strand
TGCAGCTTCAGCTGCCATCTATGGTGCAGAAGCTGGTAACGGTGTTATTTTGATTAGTACCAAAAATGGGCAAAACTGGACAAGGAAAAGTTGTTTACGACTTCCAGTATTCCATTCAGTCACTTGGCAAAAGTGCCGAAGCTGATGAATGCAGAGGAATATGCTACATACATGGTAGAAGGTGGCGTATTCGAACAGTCAAAGATTAACAACGACTGGGATGGTGTTACAGATACCAACTGGGCTGATGTAGTATTTGGCAAAGGCCAGATGCAAAAGCATAACGTGTCATTCTCTAATGGAAATGAAAAAGGGAACTATTATCTTTCTTTATCATATCTGGACAACAATGGTATTGTCAGAGGAGATGCAGACTTCTACAAACGTCTGACAGGTTCTGTCAACGCAGATTATCAGATTAAAGACTGGTTAAAAGTAGGAACAACCAACCAGATTGAAAAATACAATTACCGCAAACTGTCAGGAAACAACGCTTACGGTAGTTTCTTCCAGGCCGTTATGGAACTTGATCCGCTCACTCCAAGTACATATAGTCCGGATAATTTACCAGCTAATATGCAGGCAGCACTCGATAATGGCAAAACTCTGCTGACTGACGAAAATGGAAATTACTATGCAGTTTCCAACTTTGTAGAATCGGAGAACTATCATCCGATGATTATGCGCGACAATACTGTACCTAAAAACAGTGGATTCAATGTAAACGGTTCTGTATACGGAGAACTGAAACCATTCGACGGATTCGTATTTACCTCACGTTTCGGCTACCGCTTGTCTGGTACTCGCTCTTCAACAGTCAACCTGCCATTTTACGGCAACTCTGTTCAGAACAATGATTATATGTCTATCAGCGGTACATCAAGCACTTCTATCTATTGGCAGTGGGAAAACTTCGCCAACTACATCAAGACTTTCGATAAACATACCATCAACGCCATGCTGGGTATGTCTTACCAGGAATCTACATACGACTACATTACCAGTGGATTCAGCGCAAACGGAGCAGATGCCATCACCAACAGAGATCCGTCATTCTGGTATCTGAATTATGGAGACCCTTCAGCAAGTAAATCAATACAAGGTGAAAAGACCCGTACAGCCAAATATTCATATTTCGGACGTGTAGGATATGACTTTGCCGGAAAATATATGTTGCAAGCTTCACTTCGTGCCGATGCAGCCGATTTGTCTTACCTTCCTTTGGAAAAACCGCTGGGGATACTTCCCTGCCGTATCTGCCGGATGGACTATCTCTGAAGAAAACTTCTTCACTCCGTTGAGAGATGTAGTATCAAGCCTGAAACTACGTGCCAGCTGGGGACAGAATGGTAGCCTTGCTGCATTAGCAAGCAACCTTTACGGTTACGGAACTACCATGGTAACAGCCGGATATTATCCGTTCGTTCCAGGTAATAACTATACAACAGGTATTCGTCCGAACAGTTTGGGTAATGATGAATTGAAATGGGAAACTTCTGAACAAATCAACGTCGGTCTGGATGCTCGTTTATTCAACGATCGCCTGACTCTTTCTATGGACTGGTTTAACAAGAAGACTAAAGACTTGCTTATCACTGGTACAACTCCTTCACTCATTATTGGCGGAACAACTTCACCGATCAATGCCGGTAATGTAAGCAACAAAGGTTTTGAATTTGAAATAGGATGGAGAGATAACATCGGTGATTTCAATTATAGCATCAAAGGAAATCTGGCAACCTTGAAGAACAAAGTTACTTATCTGGATCCGTCACTTACCAGAGCTGGTGGAACTACATTCCATACAAATACAATTACCTATTTCGAAGAAGGATATCCGGTTTACTACTTCCGCGGTTATCACTGCGAAGGTATCAACCCAGAAGATGGAGAACCCGATTTTCGCTGATTTGGATAACAATGGCATCATCAACGAAGATGACAAGACTTACATCGGCGATGCTATTCCTGATTTCACATATGGCTTGACACTGACAGCAGCATGGAAAGGACTTGACCTGACAATCTTTGGTTCAGGAAGTTACGGAAATGACGTATTCAGCTGTATCAACCGTCCAGACCATGATTATGCCAACAAACTGAGTGAAATATTCTATAAAGACCGTTGGACTCCTGAACATACCAATGCTACTGCTCCAAGAGCTAACGCTTTGAGTCTGGACAAATATACCGTATCTGATGCCATGGTATTCGACGGTTCATATTTCAAAATCAAACAGATTCAGCTGGGATATTCACTACCGAAACAATGGATAAATAAGGTATTCATCAATAACCTGCGTCTGTATGTATCACTGGAAGATTTCTTTACTTTCACCAGTTATCCAGGCTTCGATCCTGAAGCATCAGCAAACGCTACAAGCGGTATGGGTATTGATATGGGTACATATCCAAGCGCAAAGAAAGTTATGTTAGGCTTTAATGTTGAATTTTAATCGAATAATATTATGAAAAAGAAACTATATATAGCACTTGCTGCAGGAATGTTTTGCATGACATTGGCAACCGGATGCGAAGACAGACTCAATATTGCAAAACATGGAGATGTAGGAAGCCAGGAAACATATTACCAGACAGACGATGAAGCCGAAGCTGCCGCAGCTGCCTTATACTTATCTGTCAGATCACAACATTACAACTGGTTCTTTGTCAAGAATCTGTTATCAGATGATATGTATACTGGCGGAGGTGGACGAGGTGATAATGGAGAAATGGAACGTCTGAACGAAATGACATTTGGTTCAGATCATGGCATGATTACCAGTCTGTATTCCGGACTATACAATATCGTATATAATGCCAACCTGATAATAGAAAAAGTAGCACCCGATAGTGAAGTAAAACGCAGAGCCATTGCCGAAGCTAAATTCTTCCGCGCCTTCTCATACTTCGAACTGGTTACCCTCTGGGGAAATGTACCTAAGGTAGACCATCTGCTTGCTCCAGATGAATATAGAAAAGGGAATACACCCGCAGAAGAATTGTGGGCTTTCATCGAATCAGACTTGAATGCAGCAGTAGGAGATCCTGACGGAGCAAGCGACCTGCCTTCTAAAGAAAACATAGACGATGATGTAACCAATATCAGAGTGACAAAGGAAGCTGCCATGGCTTATCTGGGTAAAGCTTATCTGTTCCAGGGAAAAATATAATGAAGACTGCCAGCATATTGGACAAAGTTATCAGTTCAACAAATATGGACTGTATCAAGGAGGATATGGCAATCTGGCACACGTAAAAGCAATAATTGCAGAGAATCTATTCTGGAAGCACAAATGCGTAATGACCCGGAACAGATGTGGAACCAGTTTACTCAGCTATACTGTATGCTGGGATGGCGTTCCTCAATGCTCAATTTTGACCAGTCGGCCTCAGCCTTTTCACAAGGTTGCTACGGTTTCGGTAACCCTACAAAAATCACTGTATGATGCATTTGTAGCTGAAGAAACTGCCGATGGTTACCGCTTGAACCAGACTATCATTACCTATAAACAATTGGAAAGTTTAGGAATCTCATTAAGAGACGGTAACATCATGGTAGGTAACGAAGGCTATTTTTCATGGAAATACCGCGCTCTGAAAGAAGATTGCATGTACGATAATCCGGGACTTCAGTTCTATCAATACATCAATTTGCGCTTCATGCGCTATGCAGAAGTCTTACTGATGGCAGCCGAAGCTCATGTACAGGCAGGAAGCGGACAGGACAAGGCTCTGAACTATATCAATGAAATCAGACAACGTGCACAGCTGGCTCCTTTGTCGACAGTTACCTTAGATGACATCAAGACAGAAAAGCGTCTGGAATTATGTATGGAAGGTGTCCGTTACCAAGATCTTATACGCTGGGGAGATGCCGAAGAAGTATTGAAAGAGCAAGGACACTATGTTCCTTCATTGGTTATGGACAAAAAGTATCCGAAGAACCGACTGTAAAGAAAGAAGGCTTTGTCAATCAGCAAGGCTATGGATTTAAGCAAAAACAAGAGTGAATTATTACCTATTCCTGAAAAAGAAATGTCATTGAATCCTAACATGACACAAAACCCAGGCTGGTGAAAAAAGAATATAATCAATTAAAAATATTATAGTTATGAAAAAATAGTATTATATGTAGGTGCATTTTATTCAGTATCGCTGGATATGCACAACAAGCTTTATGGGGTGGGGGCGATATCGTTTCCCCCCAGATAAACAAAGATAATTCAGTAACATTCCGCATTCTTGCTCCTAAAGCATCTAAAGTAGAGATTGAAGGGGACTTTCTACCTGCGCAAAAAATCAAGACTCCTTTTGGAGAAGTAGAAGCTCCGGGAAGAGTTCAGCTGAAAGAAGGTAAGAATGGGGTTTGGGAATATACATCGTCTATTCTTCCAAGCGAAATGTATAACTATTCGGTATATGTCAACGATTTTAAAACAACCGATCCGAGCAACGTATACCAGAATCGCGATATTGCTACCATTACCAATTACTTCCTGATAGGAAACGGACAAGCTGATTTATACATGGTACAGGATGCACCTCATGGAACTGTATCGAAAGTATGGTATAACTGCCCTACACTGGGTATGGAGCGTCGTCTGACAGTCTATACTCCTGCCGGTTATGAAAGCAGCAACAAGAAATATCCAGTCTTATACTTATTGCATGGAGCCGGAGGAGATGAAAATGCCTGGGTAGAACAAGGACGTGCAGCACAAATCATGGATAATCTGATTGCTCAAGGTAAAGCCGAACCAATGATTGTAGTTATGCCTAACGGAAACGGTGCACAACAAGCAGCTCCGGGTGAAGCTCCCAACAGCATGGTTAAACCTCAGTTCATGAATCCTAAAACAATGGACGGAGAAATAGAGAAAGCTTTTCCTGATATCATAAAGTTTGCCGAAAAAAGCATTATCGGGTAAAAAAATGATAAGAACAACCGTGCTATCTGCGGATTGTCTATGGGAGGATTCCATTCTCTGTATATATCAGCATATTATCCAAACAAGTTTGGTTATGTAGGTCTGTTCTCTGCTGCTACCAGCAAGCAAATCAACAACAAAAATACATCCGATGTATACGAGAACTTAGATCAGAAACTTGCTACCAGTTCAGTAATCCACCTCGCTTGTATTGGATAGGAATCGGTAAAACAGATTTTCTATACAAGGATAACATTGACTTCCGTAAACAACTTGACGAAAAAGGATATAAATATACTTACGTAGAAACAGATGGAGGACATATCTGGAGAAAACTGGCGTATATACCTGACAGAATTTGCTCCTTTGTTATTTAAATAATTAATACAGACATGAAAAAGAATTAATTATAGGAATGGCCTTTTCGGCAGCAATACTGAGTTCATGCGGTCCTACAACTCCCCAATTAGGAAAATCTCCCATCAATGAAGTCATCAATGCAATGACTCTGGAAGAAAAAGCACATCTGGTAATCGGTACAGGTATGGCAGGATTTTCCGGTGACAGTGCTGTTATCGGAAAACTAAAAAGTTAGTACCTGGTGCAGCTGGAACAACTTACCCAATCGAACGATTGGGTATTCCGGCTGTCGTACTAGCTGACGGTCCTGCCGGATTGCGCATTGACCCCACTCGTGAAGGAGATTCAGCAACTTACTATTGTACACACTTCCCTATCGGAACATTATTAGCTTCTACCTGGAATCAGGAACTGGTAGAAAACGTTGGTAAAGCCATCGGTAATGAGGTTTTGGAATATGGAGCCGACGTTTTGCTGGCACCGGCACTGAATATTCATCGTAATCCTCTTTGCGGACGTAACTTTGAATATTACTCAGAAGATCCGCTGGTATCTGGAAAAATTGCTGCTGCTTATGTAAGAGGTGTACAGAGCAACGGAGTGGGAACATCCATCAAACACTTTGCAGTAAACAATCAGGAAAGTAATCGTATGGCTGTAGATGCGCATGTATCGCCAAGAGCCTTACGCGAAATCTACCTGAAAGGATTCGAAATTGCAGTAAAAGAATCGAATCCATGGACCGTAATGTCTTCTTACAACTATCTGAACGGAGTCTATACTTCAGAAAATCCAGAGCTGCTTACTACCCTTTTGCGTGATGAATGGGGATTTAAAGGTATGGTTATGACAGACTGGTTTGGAGGTAAGGATGCAGTAGCACAAATGGAAGCTGGAAATGACATGCTGCAACCAGGACTCGACAGACAGTATGAAGCAATAGTCAACGCAGTAAAAGAAGGAAAATTGGATGAGGCAATCTTAAACCGCAATGTAGAACGTATTCTTAACATGATTCTGCAAACTCCTCATTTCAAAAAAATTACAACTATTCCAACAAACCCGATTTGCAGGCTCATGCCAATGTTACCCGCCAATCGGCTACCGAAGGTATGGTTTTACTGAAAAACCGACAATCAGACTTTACCATTGAATTCCAACATTCAGAAAGTTGCATTGTTTGGATGTACTTCGTATAATTTCATTGCAGGAGGAACTGGTTCTGGAAATGTCAACCGTGCCTATACAGTTTCTTTGCTCGATGGATTGAAGAATGCTAATTTCCAGGTAAACGATGAATTGAAAAACATCTACCTGAAATATATTGCAGAAGAAAATGAGCGCAATAAACCTAAAGGAGATAATCCATTAGTAAAATTCTTACCCACTCCATTACCTACTGAAATGGCTCTGTCAGCAGATCAATTAAGTAACTGGGCTGCTCAAACAGATATTGCATTAATCACTTTAGGACGTATGTCGGGAGAATTTGTTGACAGAAAGGTTTTCTGATTTTCAATCTATCAAAAGAAGAATCTAAATTGATCAACGATGTATGCAGAACCTTCCATGCCGCAGGTAAAAAAAGTTGTAGTTATCTTGAATATCGGTGGAGTGATTGAAACCGATTCATGGAAAAATCTGCCGGATGCTATCCTCTGTGCCTGGCAGGCAGGACAAGAAGGTGGTAATAGTGTAGCAGATATCTTGAGCGGAAAGGCTTATCCATCAGGTAAACTAACAATGACTTTCCCTGTTAAATTTGAAGATGCAGCTTCATCTGCCAACTTCCCGACAGAAAGTGCTATGGGCAATCTGAGTAACATGGCCGATCCTAAAGAAAAGAAGTCTGATGTAAAACTGTGGGACTATACAGATTATGAAGAAGATATCTACGTAGGTTACCGTTATTTTGACAGTTTTGAAAAACAGGTTTCTTATCCATTCGGATATGGTTTGTCATACACAACATTTGAATACGGAAATCCAAAAGTGAAAACTGAAAATGGAATCTATACAGTAACCGTAGATGTTAAAATACAGGCACACAGCCAGGAAAGGAAATCGTAGAACTTTATATTTCTGCACCTAAAGGAGGAGAATTGAATAAACCAGAAAAGAATTAAAAGCATTTGCCAAGACTAAAGAATTAAATCCTGGCGAAACAACATCCGTTACAATGGAAGTAAAAGCATTCGATCTGGCTTCTTACAACGAGAATTCTTCTGCATGGGTAATAGACGGTGGTAATTATCAATTCTTAATAGGAGCTTCTTCACGTGATATCAAAGCTACATTAGATGTAGCAGTTACTGGTGGAGTTGAAAAGACTAATAATATATTGCATCTGCAAAGTCCTATCAATATACTGAAAAAACTAACCCATTCTGATGAACACATGCTTTTCTACAAATAAAAATGCGGATATAGCATGAACCATATCATCTTTGAGTACAGCAACTTAAAGATTGATAACAATAAATTCACAGCTGAACGATATACTGCCTCTGGTAATAAAATAAAAGCTGACAACCACACCAGATAAAAATGCATATCGTTTTCAGCTGTGATTAGATTACTTCTCTCACACCTGATCTACGCCGCTTACATATCAACAAAGTAATATGATGACTAACCTTTAATAATGAAAATCGGATATTGGAAAAGGTAAATTTAAGATTCAGTGTGGTAACAAAACCTTATTATACCCACTGACAAAAACAACGGCTACCCAAATCTGTGTGAAGACTTCAGGTAGCCGTTTTTAACTTATCGTATAGTTTGGACCAATCTACTTCGGTTTACTTTTAGAAAAGCCCGATATATTCATTAACTTTCAGGGCACTATACGAAACAAGATCAAACTCTTATCATAAAATTATATTGTATCAACGTGGAGTACATATTAAATTTTTCACCTTCCCATTGAATCCCATTTGAGTATCTCCTAATTGCTTCAATGGGAATATCAAGGTTTCCTGATACCATATACGGTCTTTTCTCTGATGCTTAACATTGAATACTTCACCTATGCGTCCTTCCAGTCTTTCCAGAAGTTGCCCGTCTACAAACAAAGAAGTGCCTTTTATATCTCCTTCTATCCGTATCTTAGTCCACTTTTCTACTGGCAAACGATAAGCATGAAATACAAATTCATATCCATCACGACGGAAAGCAAACTTGCCTGTATTTTGCCAGTTCGTTATAAATTCCGAATGAGGCCCTTGAACAATATAGCATCAATGTTTGGAATAGAATCCGGATAAATTTCAAACTCCACAGCATAAGGATAACCTATTTCGTCAACAGAAGTAGTCACCACATCTGTTTATACAAATCCAGATGATCCATACCATACTCTTTGTTGTCAGCTGCTAATCGAGGATTATAATGGGTAAAAGCTAAGGAATGAGCTGGTACGTCTATTTCCGGAATCACATCACTCCATAGGTAGCGGCCATTTTCTGAAAATCCTGAAACTCAGCCTTTGTATAAGATCCATCCTTTGCAGTCAGACCGGGATAACGCTCACTTTCTAACCGGAAGGCTGCATACGTCTTGTCCAGTCATTTCCGAAAAACTCAACAAAGCCATTGTCATTCAAATGAACTTGTAACTCATTCAGTTTATAGAATGAAAGGATTTTTACATAATCACGCAGGTAATCCATTGTAAAGAACTTACGTGCCACATCAATCATGAATCCTCGGTTCGGATACAATGGAAAATCTGTAGCCTGCCCTCTCATCAGCCCCTCCGGCTGATTATGAATCATCTGCAACAAGGTTCTCGTCCCCCCAAAATACACCTTTAGCAGTAGGAGCTTCAATAGTTACTCCATTACGTACATCCATCCGATATCCTTCATCACCTAATGTCTTATCTGGTTTACTTAAAGTCAAAAACACAGCCCCTTTTTCTTGTTTACCAATTACCACACGATAATTCCAGCCAAACATTTCTTTCAGATCTTGCACCAGAATCTCAGCACTTTGCTTTAATGCCCCTTCCTCATCTGAAGATATAATCACTTTGCCCGATTCCGGCAATACCATTTTGCCTTTGGCCGGTTTCCACTGCTGCAATGCAGGAATTACTTGTGGTACGTTTTGAGCTACAACTGTCATCAACCCGCATAACCACATTATACCAAATAAAATCAGATGTTTCATTTTATTAGATTTTAAATTTAAGGTTTTGAAATAAGATATCATTGAAAATCAAAATATAAAGCTTAAAGTATTACTAATAATAAAAGATTTTCACTGTCGTTTCAGCAGTTAAAATTACATAGATTATTGTATAGCAAATGATTATTAGACAGAATTTGTAGAAATGCATAAAACATTGTAATAACTTTAGCAGTCGGATACAGATTTCTAGAAAAGTCAAACAACAATCAACGCCGTATGTTCCAAGCCATTCCAAATCTTTTTAAAGAAATTTCGATCTTTCTTATAACGATAAATACGATAACCCAGATAAAAATGAAAAGAGAAAATTCTCTTAGCCATTTCCATCAATGATAATTCCCAAATAATCCTTATCTTTGCGCATCATAAGTTTGCAACTTAAAATAAACTATATACGTATATGGAAAAAAAAGTTCAAACGAACAACCGTTACATCAGCTCTACCATATGCTAACGGTCCGGTTCATATCGGACATCTGGCTGGAGTTTATGTACCAGCGGACATCTATGTGCGCTACCTGCGCCTGAAAAAATGAAGATGTTTTATTTATCGGAGGATCGGATGAACACGGAGTACCTATCACTATCCGTGCAAAAAAATGAAGGAGTCACTCCGCAAGATATCGTAGACCGCTACCACACACTGATTCGCGACTCATTCAAAGAGTTCGGAATTTCGTTTGACGTGTATGGACGTACCTCTTCTAAAATTCATCATGATACCGCATCTGACTTCTTCCGTAAGCTGTACGATAAAAATGAATTTATCGAAAAGACTTCCATGCAGTATTACGACGAAGAAGCTCATACATTCCTTGCAGACCGTTATATCACTGGAGAATGCCCGCGCTGTCACGCAGAAGGAGCTTATGGCGACCAATGTGAAAAATGTGGAAGTACACTCTCTCCTACTGAACTGATTAACCCGAAAAGTGCAATCAGCGGAAGTCAGCCTGTAATGAAAGAAACTAAACACTGGTATCTGCCACTCGACAAACACGAAAGTTGGTTGCGCCAGTGGATCCTGGAAGATCATAAAGAATGGCGTCCGAATGTATATGGACAATGTAAGAGCTGGCTGGATATGGGCCTTCGAACCACGTGCCGTAAGCCGTGACTTGGACTGGGGTATTCCTGTACCGGTAGAAGGAGCCGACGGTAAAGTGCTTTATGTATGGTTCGATGCTCCCATCGGATATATTTCAAATACCAAAGAATTATTGCCTGACTCATGGGAAAAATGGTGGAAGGATCCGGAAACACGTCTTATCCACTTCATCGGAAAAGATAATATCGTATTCCACTGCATCGTATTCCCGGCTATGCTGAAAGCAGAGGGTAGCTATATCTTGCCTGACAACGTTCCAGCCAATGAATTCCTGAATCTGGAAGGTGACAAGATTTCAACATCACGCAACTGGGCAGTATGGTTGCACGAATATCTGCAAGATTTCCCAGGAAAGCAGGATGTATTGCGTTATGTTCTGACAGCCAATGCTCCAGAAACAAAAGATAACGACTTTACATGGAAAGATTTCCAGGCTCGCAACAATAATGAACTGGTAGCTGTATACGGAAACTTCGTAAACCGTGCGATGGTACTTACTAACAAGTACTTCGATGGTAAAGTTCCTGCTTGTGGTGAATTGAATGATTACGACCGTGATACACTGAAAGAATTTGCTGACGTAAAGCAGAAGTAGAAAAACTGCTGAATGTCTTTAAGTTCCGTGATGCACAGAAAGAAGCAATGAAATCTGGCACGTATCGGAAACAAGTATCTTGCCGATACAGAACCTTGGAAGCTTGCCAAGACAGATATGAACCGTGTTGCTACTATTTTGAACATTTCATTGCAGTTGGTTGCTAACCTGGCAATTGCTTTCGAACCGTTCCTGCCTTTCAGCAGTGAAAAGTTACGTCATATGCTGAATATGGAAAGTTTTGAATGGGAACAACTGGGACGTACCGACTTGTTATCAGAAGGTCATCAGCTCAACAAGCCTGAATTGCTATTCGGAAAAGATCGAAGATGAAACCATTCAAGCACAAGTAGACAAATTGCTTGCAACTAAAAAGGCAAACGAAGAAGCTAATTATAAAGCTAATCCAATCAAGCCAACCATTGCATTCGAAGAATTTGAAAAACTTGATATCCGAGTAGGAACTGTATTGGAATGTGAAGTAGTTCCTAAAATGAAGAAACTGCTGAAGTTCAAGATTGCCGACGGTCTGGAGAACCGTACAATCGTGAGCGGCATTGCCCAGCACTACAAACCGGAAGAACTGATAGGTAAGCAAGTCTTATTTATTGCTAACCTTGCTCCACGTCAGTTTAAGAACGGACTGGTCAGTGAAGGTATGATTCTTTCTGCCGAAAACTTCGATGGCTCGCTTGCCGTAACTTCAGTATTGAAAGAAGTAAAACCAGGAAGTGAAGTGAAATAATTCTTCCTTCTGCAATATTAGTAAGCGGAGAATCTCAAATCCTCAAAACTTGAGATTCTTCGCTTTCATTACCACTACACCTATCCACACTAAAACGCTTGTAACACATGCCCGAACAATCACTTAAAGAAAAAACCGCCAAAGGACTTCTGTGGGGTGCGATCAACAACGGAGTTCAGCAAATTCTTGTTCTTGCTTTTGGCATTATTTTAGGGCGATTGCTTTCTCCATCCGAATACGGTATGGTAGGTATGCTTACAATATTTACCCTGATTGGTAACTCGCTACAAGAAAGCGGATTTCGTGCCGCATTGGTTAATCTGAAGGAAATCAGGCATGAGGACTATAACGCTGTATTCTGGTGCAGCACGTTTATCGGAATAGCAGCATACCTGATTTTATTCTTCTGTGCCCCGTTAATAGCTCGTTTTTACGGAGAGCCGGAATTATTGCCATTATCCCGTTATTGCTTTCTCGCCATACCGATAGCCAGCTTAGGAACCGTACAAGGAGCATATCTCTTCCGCAATCTGAAAGTACGACAGCAAGCCATATCAGGAATACTCGCACACATCATATCAGGATGTCTGGGAGTCACATTAGCCTTTTATGGGTTTTCTTATTGGGGTATCGCCACTCAAAGCCTTACTTACCTGATAGTTGTAACTCTCTGCTCCTGGCATTTTTGCATCATGGCGTCCAACATTGCATATCGATTTCAGTCCGCTGAAACCTCTTTTTTCCATTCAGCAGCAAAATTTTCGATAACTAACATTGCCAATCAGATAAACAACAACATCCTATCGGTTGTACTAGGTAAATTCTTTACTTCGCAATCAGTCGGAAACTATAATCAGGCCAATAAATGGAATGCAACAGGGCATCAGTTTATCACAGGCATGCTAAACAGTGTGGCACAACCTATATTAGTAAAGGTGCGCGACGACCAGGAACGAGAATTACGGGTTTTCCGGAAAATACTCCGGTTCGTAGCTTTCATAGCTTTCCCTGCCATGTTTGGCTTATCAACGGTTACACGTGAACTTATTCTTATCACGGTAGGAGAAAAATGGACAGGCAGTATTTCTCTGATGCAACTATTATGCATAGGAGGAGCTTTCATCCCTATCAGCACACTGTTTTCAAATCTTATTATCAGTCAAGGGAAATCAAACATCTATATGTGGAATATCATATCACAAGTAGTTCTACAGCTGATAACAGTACTCTGCATCATCATGATGAAAGGCAGTATACAAACAATGGTGATAGTTTATGTATGTATCAATATCATATGGCTGTTTGTCTGGCGCACCTATGCCCATCGATTCATCGGTCTTAAGTTTCGTATGCTCATGTCCGACTTGCTTCCTTTCATGTTACCAGCTATTATTGCCTGCTGTATTGGAGGAATAGCAGCTTCATTGATTGGAGGACATATCATTGTGACTTTTATCATTAAGATATTAGTAGCTGCAATCTGCTACATGGGAATTATGAAACTAAGCAATGCAGAAATCATGCATGAATGTATCAATTACTTGCTAAAGAAAAAAGTATCATGAAAGGTAAACTGTATATCGTCAGTGCTCCGCGATTTATCTTCGACGGACTCACTCCCGACAGGCAAGAGAGAATCGTATATCTTCCCGACTTTTTAAGTTTCCCGAAAACTCGCTTCAAGCAACTGACAAGAGCATTACTTGTCGGACGTATACACTTGCCTAAGAAAATACTATATACCTGGTTTCAGAAAGAATATCTGGACCAGATGCTTCAGACCAAAGCAGGTGATGCCATTCTGATATATGAGGGATGTAAT
>ENA-OQES01000670-OQES01000670.1-human-gut-metagenome-genome-assembly--contig:-NODE-670-length-13772-cov-7.684793_pt1 | contig 13772 bp, 16 predicted proteins | sample MGYA00242798_ERZ504641 | MGnify/ENA primary metagenome ERZ504641 (study PRJEB26092, sample SAMD00036327) | human gut metagenome | host: Homo sapiens | study: EMG produced TPA metagenomics assembly of... | reverse complement strand
AATTCCTGTATGTTTTGGCGGGTAAAATGGCTCCAGCTTACTCGTTGTCTGGGAATATCTTTTGTGCCTTCCAAAAACGTAAAAAGCAGATTCAGAGCATCCTCATAGGATTTTACCGTATTAGAACTGCAGCTTCGGTTTTTCACAAGATAAACATTCAGAAACGAACTTACAACCGTCAAAAAACTGAGCATCCTTAACCTTCATCATGCACCTCCGGAAGCAATTTTTCCCATGCAGTACGGTCTACTGTTCCAACACGCTCATAAAAATCAGGAACCATGTGGACATAGTAAAGCGTATCTTCATAACGGGCGTGTCCCATGTATGCGGAGAGAAACGGCAGCATTGCATCAATATCACGGCCTTCTCGCATCCAACGACAGATACATTCCGTTGCAAAAGTATGTCTGAAATCGTAAACCCTAGGTTTAGGTCCCTCAAACGCAGTAATTCCGGCCATACTGAAGCATCTCCAAAACATTTCTTCTGTCCAACGCTTCGTATACGGCCCATCCCCATCGTATCTCGGAAAAAAGTAATCGCTGTCCGGGTAAATTTCTGAAATCAGGGTGGAATAGCTTCTCATAATCTGAAGCAAATCATCTGCAACCGCAACGACACGGTCCTTGTGCCCTTTGGATTCCACAACGTAGACAGAACCGCGAACCAAGTCCACATTTTCCTTCTTGAGCAGTCTCGCTTCTGCAGGCCGCAATCCGCAGCAATACAGCAATCTGTAAAATACCGGGATAACAAGATGTCTGGCCGGAGCTTTCCCGTGAGGCCGAAAGCTGTCAGCACCGTGGAAGAACGCTTTTATCTCCGCTTCATTGAAGATATGTGGAACATACCCGGGGCCTTTGCTGGTCATGGATATGGGAATCATATATGCTTCTGTTCCAACAGCCCGAAGGTACTTTGCAAACTCCCGTATGACCATAATACGATTTCGGTGGCCTGCTGTGTTTTCCGTATCTCGTTTCTCCAGCCATGCAAGTGCGAGTTCACAATCCAGACAATCTTTTTCGGGGAACCTTTCTACACAGAAATCGTCAAACCTTCCTAGAATACGAATACTCTCATCGTAAGGAAAACCAAGACTGTTCTTGTAGCCTACAAAGGCGCGAATCTGTTCTCCAAAACGGCTTTTCAAAGATGGTCTTGTCATAACAGGGCCTCCTGTGCAATGGGAATTGCAGAAATAGTACCTGCGCACACTTTTAATTTCTCTAGGGATGACGCGGTATATTGGCGCAAGGACACAGACGACGAGTGTCCTAGAATATCGCAGATTAGGGGCGCAGGAATATTTGCTTCCAGTAATTGTCTTCCCATTCCTCGCCGGAAAGCATGCGGCCCATTCATCTTCCGATCCTTTCCCAATGCAATGTGTGCATATTTTGCAATCACCGTCCACATACTTCCAATCTTTGTATAGGGGCGCAGTACCCGCAAAAATATATACTCAGATTTGCACTTGGGCCGGGCATGGAGAATGTAATCGGCAATCGCATTTCCGGTTTTTGTATCAAGCGGTAAGGATACAGGGATGTTTGTTTTCTCTTGTACCAGACGCAGTTCGCAGGCGTCCCAGTCAATACTGTCAAACTTCAGGTTTACAATGTCACAGCCGCGTAAGCCAGTTGTGTACGCAAGCATAATCATTGCATAATCTCGCATCCCCATTGTGCTGCTGCGATTTATTGCAGAGAAAATCTTTTGGGCATCTTCGTGAGTGTATCCTACATAAACACGCCGACGTTTTGCAGCAGAAAATACCAGCGCTGGTGAGATATCGGGCAGCTCAGGATGTTTTTCGGCCATGAATCGCGCAAAGGAACGCATACTTCCGGTTAAATTAAATATACCAAGAGGAAATGTTTCTGAAATCTTTGCCAGACATCTGGTGACATCTGGCAAGGTGATCTCAGCATAGCGGTATATCCCCAAAGTGGCTATGGTACGGAAAAACGTCCGAACCGATGAAAGATAAAACTGGCGGGAGCCTTCTTTCAAATAGTTTTCATTGTCCATGTACAGTTGGTATTGCGAGAGCAGATTTTCAAACTCTGGCGGAGCGCAGGCAAAATTATATTTTCTTAACTTCTGCTGAGACACCTGTCCGGTCGAGAGATATTCCTCGATCCAATGGGCAGCTTTGCGCATCGTCTGAAAGGATGCCTTTTGCATTGCTCCGTTCACAAAATTTTCTTGAACCGTTTTTTCGAAAAGGGCAAGCGTTTCTGGAGAGTAGGACTCTTCACCGCGAGAAATGAAGAAGTTCAAGATAGCACCAAATCCACAATAGATATAATTGGTCTTTGTTTTATCGGATAGTTCCAACTGCATGACGGCATCTCTGGTTCTACAGATAATGTCTATTACCTTCATGGAATTGCTCGGATTGCAGGAAATGGCTTGAAACAATGGGTTGTGTTCAGCCTCCCAAGGCCGTATAGGTTCATCCTGAATTTTTCCATACTCCGCCATTTGGTCGAGATAAACTGCGGCACGCCGAGTTATGCCCCACTGGTAGTGCGGCAATGTTCCGGATTCCTGTTTAGCACGTTCATTCCAGACAAAATTTTGAACCGTCTCTTTGGAATACAATATCTGACCTTTGCCCAAACAATGCTTTACAATCCGTCGAGTTCCATACCTCTCAAACTCATGTACCGTTTTGGCCTTGAGGCCGCGTCCGCTTAAGGCATCTAATACACGCGCAGAAAGGACTGTGATTTCAATTTTGTTCACACTAATACACCTCACAATGTTGATTCGGATTACAATCCGTAGCAACATTATAGCAGGTGCCATCTTCAAAATATTATCCCGAAGTTTTTATGCAGAAATCCTTGCGCTGCAAGGATTCCCGGCTGGGCTTCGGGATTCTTATTTTATTCGGGATAAGTCTGGTTATTCCGAAATTCAGGATAATCAGACTTTCAGCATTGCAGGCTCCCGAAAAGGATTTGGCGATCCGAGAGGAACTCTCTTCTTTGAACTGGCCCGCCTGGCTGAAGCCCGGAAGCCTGCGTATCTGCTGTTTGAAAATGTACCTTATGTGCAGAAGTGCATAAGGTACATTCTCTACAACCAACTGCTGATGAGCGAGAAGCTGTATCCACACCTGTTAGAGATTGCCCGGACAGCGCAGGAGCGTGTGGAAACCATGTTGCCTCACATGATGGAGACTGCGGGTGTCACGGAAGAACTGAAAGCCTGTGACCCTATGCGTTGGGTGGGGCTGATGAACACATTAACGGCACAGATTGAGGAAATTTTAATCAGGGAACTGATTTGCAGCTGAATGGGAGGTGCGGGAAATGCTGACCTTTGAAAAGATTTTGAAAGTGTTTCAGGCATATCTGGATGATGATCCACTGTATGAGGTGGTTCAGACCAGCCACGGTTATACATTGATGGCATGGGAACCCCACCGGAATGACTGGTACAGCGCTGAAATACAGAAAACCCCGGAGGATTTACGGAACGCTTTGTTGGGTACATACGCCAACTTTCTGGAAGATAAGATTACTGGAAATGACCGTGACCTGACTGTGACAGAAACCGGAGAAATCCAGCAGAGGTGTCGGGAACTTTTTGGAAAAGTGCCGGGAACCTTGATATAGAAATGCCAGAAGGAGGCCGCGATTATGCGTCCTCCTTCTGCTTCGCAGTCTGTTCCATTTTGAGCGCCCCGTCTATGGCACCTTCGATAATCGGCAGGTATTCTTCAGGGCAAAGCTTCAGCTTGTGGCTGACCCGTTGCCGCTGTTCGCTTTCTTCCCGCATGATCTCCGGGTTAAAATACCGTTCCACGGGAAGTCCGCAGACCTTAATCAACTGGATCATCACAGGCAGGCTCGGAATCGCACCTTGATTCTCAATGTTGGCAAGATACCGCCATTCAATCCCAACCATTTCTGCCAATGTTTTTCGTGCCAGACGCTTTGCCTCTCGTGCAGCTTTGACATCTGCGCCGAAGGTTTCAAAACCGGGACAATCTTCAACTTTCGCCATATAACATCACCCAGCTACATTGTATAATTCATACTTTGCCCGTGGAATGTTGCTATATGTAGGTTAGTTGAAGTTTATAATTCATATTCGCGCTTGCTTTGCAACACAGAGGTAACTTATAATTACAATAATCTTTCTAAATCTTGAGTTCTCCATAATAGATACATATTTCTCTGCTATACTTGAAAAGTTGGAGGTGGAACAATGCAGAAGATTTTAATTGTCGAGGACGATATTGACATTCAGGATATATTGAAAAACCATCTGATTGATGTGGGATATGAAGTCGCTGTCGCTTCTGACGGCGTGGCGGGGATTGCAATGTTTGATGATACAATCGACCTTGTGCTGTTAGACATCATGCTCCCTAAAATCGACGGCTATGGTGTATGTGAGGTCATTCGCAAAAGGTCACAAGTCCCTATTATTATGCTTACTGCGCTTTCGGATGAAGAAAACCAGTTGAAGGGTTTTGAACAGCAGATTGATGATTACATTCCAAAGCCCTTTTCGCCCAAAATCCTGCTATGCAAGATTGCGGCTATTCTTCGCCGTAGGACTGCGGAAAATCAAAATCCATCCCTACTTATTTATAAAGAACTGAGTATTGATGTTGATGGATTCCATGTATATCAAGGCGGAAACGAGGTTGTTTTGACCAGCAAAGAGTTTGCGCTTCTTAGGCTTATGCTTGAAAATCAGGGAAAGGTCTTTACTCGGCAAATGCTACTTGACCGATTGTGGGCGGACGATTTGGAGGTCGAGGATCGGATCGTTGACAGTCACATAAAGAACATTCGCAAAAAGTTAAATGCTGACTATATAAAAACAATCAGAGGGGTGGGATACAGAATTGATAAGGAAAATTAAAACGAGCCTAACGGCAAAGCTCTTTTTAGCGACAACGGTTCTTTTGATTTTGGTATGTTTGCTTTCTGTTTTCAGTATGGCGAGATATATTCCCCAAACTTATAGCAATCGACTTAGTGCAGAATTGCAAAAGCAAGCAAATGATTTAGTGCCAGTATTGGAAAAGGCTGGTTCCTTAGAGGAATGTTATTCACTTGTTCAGCAATTCACCGCACAGACAAAAGCAACTGCCTATATTGAAGATGATTATGGAGATATTTTATATTCAAGTGACAAATTGACGATAACAACAGACAAGGATTCTATTGCTACGATTCAAGAAAATCCTGATAGCGCAATTATTACAAGTGACGAATTACTGACAGAAGCAGGCTATGTGTTCACCCTGTTAGGTAGCGACTATACCCTTTATGTGCAAAGTGATACGGTGTCCGTCAATCAGGCAACAGAGGCGATTTGGCAAACCGTTCCGCTGGTTATATTGGGAATCTTCTTTATGTCCATCTTGTTTTCTGTCATTTACTCACGCTATATAACAAAACCGATTATTGAATTAAGCAGCACATCGCAAAAAATGGCCCAGCTCAATTTTGAGCCGCACGGAAATTCTAATCGTTCAGACGAGATAGGAATACTCTCGGACAGCTTAAATACTTTGTCGGATAATTTACAGCATACATTGGCAGAACTGAAAAAAAGCAATTCCGAGTTAGAGGCCGAAATATCAAAAGAGCGAGAACTTGAAAAAAAGCAACAGGAATTTTTCTCGGCGGCATCACATGAACTGAAAACGCCTTTGACAATTCTGAAAGGTCATTTAATGGGGATGCTCAATAAGGTCAAAGGATATGAAAATCAAGAGTCGTATATGGAGCGGTCACTGGCCGTTGTTGAAAAAATGGAAACATTAGTGAAAGAACTGCTCTATGTATCTAAAACAGACGGAAAACAGAGAACAGAATATAAGACGATTGATTTTGCAGAGCTTCTTCGGGTACAAATAGCTGATGTGACCGATTTGCTGTCTGAAAAAGAAATCTCCCTTTCCGTGGATATTCCTGACAAAATCCTGTGTGATGCAGACCCGGCACAGATGGAACGAGCCATTCAAAATGTTTTGGTAAATGCCATTCGCTACTCACCGAATGGCGAGGCAATCTATATATCCTTATCGAACGATAAAAATTACCGTTTCCTGCAAAGTTGAAAATACAGGCGTCCATATTCCAGAGGAAATGATACCCCATCTATTTGAAGCATTTTACAGAGCGGATACCTCCCGTAATCGTAATACTGGGGGAACAGGCTTAGGACTTTATATCGTCCGCAAAATCATGGAACTGCACCACGCAAAATATGGTATCCAAAACACAAGCAGAGGTGTGGTGTTCTGGCTTGAAATGCCGCAAGAAAGAGGTGCTATCAACTCCATCTAAACTCCATATTCCTTGCAAACTATATCCAAATCATTTTGTTATCTTATAGCTGTCCTCAAGAGGACAGCTATAATTTTTTGAAAGCGAGGCAAAGCAAAATGGTAAAAGCTAAATTCGGAGCATTGGCTCTGACGGTATTGATGGGACTGGGTGCAGTAAGTCCCTTGCATGGGGTCACAGAAGCTCATGCGCTAAACGCACCTGTTGCCAATTCTGCACAGCAGAAAACGGTCGTGTCCACAACGGATGATTCCGATGGCGTTATGAGTTACAAGGACAAGGAGAGCGGAAAGACCTTTGTCAGCGAGGACAATGGCGCAAGCTGGATGTCCGAAGAAGATTATAATAACAGCCATCCCGCAATCAACTACGAGTGGTGGACTTATGACGAGTACAAGGAATGGCTGGAACAGGAAAAGAAAACTCTTCAGGAAATGGCCGACGAGCACGCAATAGCCGAAACCAGCGAGGGCTCTTTCGAGTGGACGCAGGAAATGACAGACCAGTACATTGCCGAATATGAGCAGACCCTGGAGGACATCAAAAATGGGCTTCTCGTATCTAAGTCTGTGAATGGGGACGATGAGTGCATGACAACTTTCAATCCTAATTGGGTAGGCAGCACTACCGACTAACAGCCTATCATGTTGATTTAGAAACTGCCACACGACGGCAAAAGCAAAAAAGCCGTCGTACAGCAGCCATATCGACACGCCCATTTGAAGCGGCGGCTTTGATTTTCAGAGCCGCCGTTTCTTTTCGTCTACGCTAAACCAACGACGACCTAACACCGTGTAAATCCACGGCGGCACATAGGAGGATTGCCGCCGTGTCTATTTTTGCCTTTTTTCACAGTCCCCATGACCTGCACCAGCTAAAAAAATGCCTGTTCCCAGCAGCGGAGCAATGCGGTCAGAAGTATGCACTATACCATGTAACTAAACAGCAAAATATACTCTATTACGCTCGTATGGCTTTATGCCGTCCGGGCGCTTTTTTGTCTCTATGGAGCCGGAACATCGGGTCAGCATGGCCCGAACTTTATCCCCGGTGCCGTTCTCCGCCGCCCCATTCAGATTTTCCCGAAAAAATCTGAATGGAGGAAAGGCAGATGGAAGTTACCATCAATTATAACGGACAAGCTGTGGCCGTGGAGGTCACGCTGGAAGTCTATGAATTTCTTGACCTGGCCGATCACAAAACGGAGAACCTGTTCCATGAACAGCGGCGGCATTGGGATGGCCGGGAGTTTGACGAGTACATCATTACCACCGAGGGTGTAGGGGTCTACGGCGAAACGCCGGAGGAATACCTTTGCCGCATGGAAACGCTGCATGAGCTGATGGCTGTTCTGGACACCTGTACCGAGGCCCAGCGCCGCCGGTTCCTGCTCTATGCGCTTGACGGGCTGAGCCTTGCAGAGATCGGTGTGCTGTGCGGCTGCTCCAAAGTGGCTGTTTATCAAAGTGTGGAGGCGGTCAGGAAAAAATTTATAAATTTCTTTGAGAACAGGCTTAACGAATGACCTGTTTTCTGGCTACCAAGTGAAAGGGATCATTTCCCTTATCTCAGCGAGGGGCGGACAGCGGACGAGCTGTCCGCCTCTCCGATTTTCAGGAGGTAAGCCTATGAAAACAATCAATCTGCGGTGGATGTATCCCCACTACCGGCATGACGAGTTTGTGGATGTTACGGACGAGGTATGGGCAGCGATGTATCAGGCCCAGCGGGAGATGGAGAACTATGAGCGTCGGAAAATCTACCACCGCGCCTACTACTCTCTGGACGCATACAGCTGGCTGGAAAATTACGCACTGGAACACAGCAGATCGCCGGAAGATATTTTGCTGGAACGAGAAGAAATGACCACCCGCCTATACCTGATTGCAGCTCTGCCGGTGGCTCTGGCTCATGCCACTCCGACACAGGCCCGCCGTGTTCACGCCTACTACATTGCTGGTATCAAGCAGCCGGAAATCTCTCGGATAGAGGGCGTCCACAGCAGCAAGGTCAGCGTTTCCATCCGCCGGGGTCTGCGGAATATGCGCCGCTGCTATGATGGCCTTTTCCAAACAGAGTGAGGGCATGCCTATGCAGACCATCAATCTCAAACAATATTATCCATTTTGCAAAGAGGACATTTTTGTGGAGGTGTCCGATGAGATCGTCGAAGCGTTTCTTCTGGACAAGAGAGCCGAGGCCGCCAGAGATCGCAAGATGTTCCGGTATAAGGCGTTTTATTCCCTCGATTGTAACGATGGAATCGAAAATGCCGCCATCGGCTGGGCGCAGCCATCGCCGGAGGACTACCTGATAGAAAAAGAAGAATTAGCCGAATACGAAGAACTGATACGGCGATTGTATGAAGCCATTTCTTCCCTGCCGCCTATGCAGGCCCGCCGTGTCCACGCCCGCTATATGCTGGGTATGAAAGTGAAAGATATTGCCGCAATGGAGGGTATCACGCCATCACAGGCGGGAAAATCCATCCATGCCGCACTGCGGAGGCTGCGCCGGTACTTTGCTCGACAGAAATGGACGGTCAATCTATGAGTATTTCCAAAGAAAAGAGGTGCCTGACATGACGAAAAAATTACAGCCCACCCCCAAAAAGAAGAACGGGAGAAAGTCCTGAAGGAGATTCGGCAGCTTGAAAACCGAAAGAAGATTTTTGGAGAACAAGCAGCGGAACAAAGAACGTAGGGTTCGCACCCGCCGCCTGATTGAGCGTGGAGCCGTTTTGGAGGGGATTTTCCCTCTGGCCCCCGACCTTCCCGGCGTAGAGGTCAAAGCGTTCCTGATTGCCCTGTCCCATCTTCCGGGGGCTGCGGAATTGACTGCAAACCTGCCAAAATCCAGGGACACGCCATAAGTCCCTTGTTTACAAGGGCGCACTTATACACCGTTGCCGGTGCTGTGCGCCCTGCCGGGGGCGTTGCGTACTTCGTCCACGATGGGAAGCTACGCTCCCCAAACCCCTTGTGCGCTCTGCGCAGCCAGACACCCACTTTGCGTTTGTCCGGCTCCACAGAGCCTGTTATCCCCTCACTGAAAGGAGGTGTTCCCCATAGATTTCTGTCATATCCCCATCAGTATCATCAAGCGCAGCGCAGGCCGTTCTGCTGTTGCCGCAGCTGCTTACCGCAGCGGAACCAAGCTGACAAATGAATGGGACGGCATGACCCACGACTACACCCGGAAAGGCGGCATTGTTCATGCGGAGATCATGCTGCCTGCCCACGCGCCGCCGGAATTTGCAGACCGATCTATCCTCTGGAACAGCGTGGAGCAAATCGAGAAAGCAAGGGACAGCCAGCTTGCCCGCGAGATTGAAGCAGCCCTGCCCCGTGAACTGTCCGGCGAAGAGCAGCTTGCCCTTGTGCGTGCCTATGTGAAGGACAACTTTGTAGACAAAGGAATGTGCGCCGACTTTGCTATCCATGACAAGGGAACCGGCAACCCTCATGTCCATATCATGCTGACGCTCCGGCCTCTGAAAGAAAATGGACAGTGGGGCGCAAAGTGCCGCAAGGCATACGATCTGGACGAGAACGGCCAACGCATCCCGGACGGGAAAGGCGGCTGGAAGAACCACCGGGAGGACACCACCGACTGGAACGACAAAGGAAATGTGGAGATTTGGCGGGCAGCGTGGGCGGCCTACACCAATCGGGCGTTGGAATCTGCCGGCAGACCGGAGCGCATTGACCATCGCAGCTACAAGCGGCAGGGCATTGATAAGATCCCCTCTGTCAATCTAGGGCCAGCCGCCAGCCAAATGGAAAAGCGCGGCATCCGCACCGACAAGGGAGAAGTAAACCGGCAGATCGCCGCCGACAACAAGCTGCTGAAAGAATCAAAGCCCGCATTACCCGTCTTTATCGCTGGTCGAAAGCCGAAGCGGAAAAACCACAAACGCAGCAAAGCAGCTTGACCGCCTTGTGGGAGGCCCAGCAGCAGTTGAACGCTCCCCGCACCCGCACCGGCAAAATCCGGGCTTTGCATGAAAGCGCTGCACTATTCAGCTTTTTGCAGGCAAACGGCATCCAGTCTATGCAGCAGCTTCATGAAAAAATCGCTGATATGAACAGCCGTTACTATGACCTGCGCGGAAAGATCGTCAAGGCCGAGCGCCGGATCACTACCCTTACCGAGCGCGGGGAGATGTGGGAACAGTACAACCAGTACAAGTCCATCCACAAACAGTTTGCCGAAGTAAAACCGGAAAAGCGGGAACAGTTTGAACAGCGCCACAGCCGGGAACTGATCCTGTATGACGCAGCAGCCCGGTATCTGAAAGAACTGAAAGACAGCGGTGAGGCAATCACCCCGAAGGCATGGCAGCGGGAAATCGACCAGCTGGCCGCTGGAAAGCAGACGGACACGCTTGCCATGAAATCCATGCGGGAGGATTTGAAAGCAGTGGAACGGCTCCGCAAAACCGCCGAGCAGCTGTCCAGACAGGAACGGGACAAGTCTCACGACCGGGAGCCGGAGCGGTAAAGGCTACCGCGTTTCACGACATACTTTTGCACACAGAAAAACCGCCGTACAGGTTTCCCCATACGGCGGCAGACTGTTTATTTGCCGAACAAGGCGCTGTGTGTGCCGGTGCGGGCCAGCGTCAGCACCAGAACATCATCTTCTATGCGGTAGACAAGCAGCCAGTCCGGGAGAATGTGACATTCCCGATGGCCTGCCCAATCGCCGGACAGGTCATGGTCACGGTTCTTATCCGGCAGCGGTTCGCCCATCGCCAGCAACGCTACGACCTGCTCCAGCAGTTCGATCTTCAAGCCACGCTTGATGGCTCGTTTGTAGTCTTTTTTGAAACTGGTCGTGTACTTGACGGTATATTTGGTTTCTTTCATCTTTTCAGGTCAGCAAATAACTCGTCAAGGTCATTGTAGCCCTTTACAGACGGGTCTTTTGCAATCCTTTCCGCTTCCAGCATGGCAGCAACCGTTTCTTTGTTCGGCTGTTCCAGCCTTACTTCAAAGGGAATGCCGCCTTCACGAAGCGACTGGCGCACAAAGATGTTAAACGCCGTAGTCAGGTTCATGCCAAGTTCAGTAAACAGTGCGTCCGCCTGCGCTTTCAAATCTGCGTCCATGCGGATACTGATGTTTGTGGTATTTCCAGCCATACGATCAACCCCTTTCTGCTGGCAATTATAGTATATGCCATTTGCACGAAGAAAACAATACTTTGCACGAATATTTAACAATAAATTCATTCAAGGAGGTTACCGGCTTTATGAAAGAAATCATTTATGAAGAACAATAAGTCTGAACCTATCCCCGTCATGGATTACCGCCAGTACCGCAGAGTGCGGAGGCTGGTGCATGAGTGCTGTAACTACATCGACGGAAACTGTATCGCCCTGGACGATGGGGAGGAATGTGTCTGTGTCCAGTCCATTTCCTACTCCCTGTTGTGCAGGTGGTTTCGGGCGGCGGTATTGCCGCAGGATAAGGAACTGGAAACGGCGCTGTTCCATCGGATGAATGCAAAGAAATGCGCCGTATGCGGGGCGCTGTTTACCCCCGGTTCTAACAGGGCCAAATACTGCCCGGAATGTGCCGCACGCATGAAGCGGATCAACGCCGCAAAGTGCAAGCGGAAACAACGGGAGAAATGTCACGCTTTAGGGGCTGAAAAACCCTTGTAAATCAAGGCTTTTTTCGAGGGTGTCAAAGGCAGTCTGATAGATTTATCCTCTGACCTCTAAAATAGCCTTAAAATGTGTACAGAATTTCCAAGAGAACCCCAAAGGAGGAACCCTATGTCAGACAATCGAAAATATTATTACCTGAAACTCAAAGAAAACTATTTTGACGATGATTCCATCGTGCTGCTGGAAAGTATGCAGGATGGTGTGTTGTATTCCAACATTCTGCTCAAGCTGTATCTGAAATCGCTGAAACATGGCGGGCGGCTCCAGCTTGACGAGGACATCCCCTTACACGGCGCAGATGATCGCCACCATTACCCGCCAGCAGATTGGCACTGTGGAGAGGAGAGAGCCTTTGCAGATCTTTTTGAAGCTGGGTCTTGTGGAGGTGCTGGACAGCGGCACATTCTACATGAGCAACATCGAACTTTTAATAGGCCAGTCTTCTACCGAGGCTGCGAAGCTCCAAAACAAGGCTCTTTCTGCGCTCCGGACAAGTGGCGGACATTTTCCGACATTCGTCTACCAGAGATAGAGTTAGAGAAAGAGATAGAGAAGGTGCGCCCTAAAACAGGGCACCCTTCCCATACCTATGGCCGTTACCAGAATGCTTTTTCTGACGGACGGGGAACTGGCAGACTTACAGGCCAGCTTTCCCACTGTATGGGGCCAGTACATCGAAAAGCTGTCCGAGTACATGGCTTCTACCGGCAAGCGGTATCAGAGCCATGCAGCAACCATCCGGTGATTGGGCCTGTGAGGACGTTAAAAAAACGGTCACACACTCATGCAACCGGGATGACAGCGTAAAGGAGGATGAAACTGTACGATTGAGATTACCGCAGAAATCCGGGCGTTCATCCAGCCATTATCAAGGTCGCTTTTCTTTGGAGGTTTTAAACTCATGCGAAATCACCTCTGAGCATGTTGGAAAGGTATGGATCAGCTCCATAGCGTCCTTCCAGATACTGCTTATCGTAGGCCGCGGTATTTTTGACGCGGTCGTTATCTTCCCCACGGATTTCATGCAACGAATAGATTTCGCTTTCGTGGGAAGCATTCTCCGCGGCAAACCAGATCTCGTCACGGCGGAATATGGTATTTTTTAAAGTATACATATCATGGGATGTGAATAAAAGCTGGGCCCCATATTTGTTGATCTCTTTATTTTTGAACAGGGAAATGACATAGCGCAAAAGCTTCGGATGAAGCTTTGCATCCAGCTCATCAATAATCACCATGCGTCCTTCTCTGAGGGCAAGCAAGATCACCGGAAGGGCCGCGATAAGCTTCTTGGTTCCATCGGATTCCTGGGAGAATGGCAATTCATATTCCTGGGAAGATAACGTGCGCTGCATGAAGAGCTGCTTTGTATCTTCATCATAGCGGTACCCGGTGATATCAATATCCATATCATTTAAAGCGCGGATGAACTGCTCCTTATATGGCGCATCTTTGGCTAACAGAATCTGATGTTCCACTACGGGATTTGCATAGCTGCGGATAATGCAGCTTTCAAACCATGTAATAACCTCGCTGATGACCGGAATGTCATAGTTAATGGCCAGGAAAGAAAGATACGGCATCTTAGGGTTAATGCTGGTGTTCAGGCGTTTTTTTATTAATCGTATAGCCAAGGGAAATGCTGTCAGCCTCACGTTCAAAAAATCATGGCAGTTTTCTTCCCAGTGACTGCTTTTCTGTAAAGGGATTCCGATATAACCTCATCATTTTTTAAGGCGAGATAGTAGCAGTATTCATTCTTC
>ENA-OQES01000668-OQES01000668.1-human-gut-metagenome-genome-assembly--contig:-NODE-668-length-13800-cov-1.858846_pt1 | contig 13800 bp, 19 predicted proteins | sample MGYA00242798_ERZ504641 | MGnify/ENA primary metagenome ERZ504641 (study PRJEB26092, sample SAMD00036327) | human gut metagenome | host: Homo sapiens | study: EMG produced TPA metagenomics assembly of... | reverse complement strand
TATGACGATGCAGATTTACAGATTGATGTATCGCTGGAGGACGGCGAGACGATCGAACTGGGCGACCATACGATCTACGCGTTTGCGACGATCGGCCACACGAAATGTTCCATGTCTTACCTGATTGATGATGAGTTGATGCTGTGCAGTGAGACGGTAGGCGTCATGGGGCATGATGGGAGTTATATGCCGTCGTTTCTGGTAGACTATAAGGCGGCAGAAGAATCGATCGAGTATTCATCGGAATTGGATGCAAAAGAGATTATTTTAAACCACTATGGCTTGGTCAGTGAAGCGGATAAGGCGGCGATCTGGGATGTCCTGATGCAGAAGCTTCGTGACAGCCGTGATGTCATGATTGATATTATGAACCGGTTTCCCCGGGAAGAAGAGGCGGCGCTTCGGGAGATGGAGCGCGTGTTCCATTCTCATGTAGATAAGAAAGAACAGCCAGACGAGGCATTCTATATCAATGCGGCGAGCATGATGAAGACACTCAAAAGACAGTTTCCGGAACGGTTTCCGAGACATTTTCAGCTGATTGCGGCAGTGGATCGGAACTGGGGTATCGGCAATAAAGGGCAGATGCTGACGGTGATCCCGGCGGATCAGAAATTATTCCGGCAGGAAACGATGGGAAAAAGTCATCGTGATGGGCTATAAAACGTTTCTGACCTTCCCGGCTCAGCGACCGCTGGATAGCAGAATCAACCTGATTTTGACAAAAAAGAAGGCTCTGAGCGTAAAGGGGGCCAGAGATCTGCCACAGTGTAGAGGAGGCGCTGGTGCGGATTGACGAGCTGAAACAGGAAAAACATCTGACAGATGTAGATGTCGTCATCATCGGCGGCGAGTCGGTTTACCGGCAGTTCCTTCCGTTCTGCGACACAGCGCAGATCACCTGGATTGATTTTTCCTATGTGGCAGACACACACATGGTTGATCTGGAGAAAGAAGGCTGGGAACTGGTAAGACGAAGCGGCGAGCAGACATTTTTCAATTTGTGCTATGAATTCAGGGAATATCGGAAGCTGGAAAAAGGAATCGCTCTAAGGTTGTCAAAAATAGGACAAAGTGGTAAAATAATTGAGAATTCTGAAAAGTCAAACAATAAAATGTTCATATATCAGTAAGGAGGAATAGAATGTACCCGATTTTAAAAGCTGAAAAACTGGCAGATAAGATTTATCTGATGGTTGTAGAAGCACCGCGTGTAGCGCGTGCATGTGAGCCGGGCGAATTTGTCATCGTCAAGATGGGCGAAGAGGGCGAGAGAATCCCGCTGACCATCTGTGATTTTGACCGTCAGGCAGGAACGATCACGATCGTATTCCAGACCGTGGGAGCTTCTACCGAGAAGATGAGCACCCTCAGGGCTGGGGATGCATTCCATGATTTCGTAGGACCGCTTGGAAATCCGTCCGAGTTTATCCATGAGGATGTAGAAGAGCTGAAAAAGAAGAAATACCTCTTCGTAGCCGGCGGCGTCGGTGCGGCTCCGGTTTATCCGCAGGTAAAATGGATGCATGAGCACGGCATTGATGTAGATGTTATCGTAGGTTCTAAGACCAAAGATCTGCTGATCCTGACCGAGGAGATGGAGAAGGCAGCCGGAAACCTTTACATCACAACCGATGATGGCAGCTTTGGCATTAAAGGTATGGTTACAGGTGTCATCGAGGATTTAGTTGAAAAACAGGGACGTAAGTACGATGTCTGTGTTGCAATCGGACCGATGATCATGATGAAATTTGTCTGCCTGCTGACGAAAAAACTGGAGATTCCGACGATTGTCAGTCTGAACCCGATCATGGTAGATGGAACCGGTATGTGTGGTGCCTGTCGTGTCACCGTAGGCGACCAGGTCAAAATTTTGCCTGCGTAGACGGACCGGAGTTTGATGGACATCTTGTTAATTTTGACGAGGCGATGGAACGTCAGAGAATTTATAAGACTCAGGAAGGCAGAGCGATGCTGCGCTTGAAGAGGGCGATACTCATCACAGGCGGATGCGGACAGTGCGGAGGTGACAAATAATGGAAGCAAAGAGAGATATGATGAAAAAGGTGCCGGTCAGAGAGCAGGATCCGAAGGTACGTGCGACTAATTTTAAAGAGGTATGTCTCGGCTATAATATGGAAGAAGCAGTTGCGGAGTCTGAGAGATGTCTGAACTGGTAAAAATGCAAAATGTATCGCTGGATGCCCGGTTTCCATCAATATTCCGGCGTTTATCCAGGAAGTAAAAGCGGGAAATATTGAGGAGGCAGCGAAAGTCATCGCACTTTCTTCAGCACTTCCGGCAGTCTGTGGACGTGTCTGCCCACAGGAATCCCAGTGTGAGGGACAGTGTGTGCGCGGTATCAAGGGCGAGGCGGTTTCCATTGGTAAACTTGAGCGCTTCGTGGCAGACTGGTCCCGTGAGCATGGTTTTGTACCGGCAGCGCCGGAGAAGACAAACGGAAAGAAAGTAGCAGTCATCGGTTCCGGTCCTGCAGGTCTGACCTGTGCAGGCGATCTGGCAAAACTGGGCTATGAAGTAACCATTTTCGAGGCACTTCATGAGCCGGGCGGAGTATTGACCTACGGCATTCCGGAGTTCCGTCTTCCGAAGAGCGGCGTTGTACAGCCGGAGATCGAGAATGTCCGCAAGCTGGGCGTTAAGATTGAGACAAACGTAGTTATCGGAAAATCTATCACAATCGACGAGCTGATGGATGAAGAAAGTTTCCAGGCAGTCTTCATCGGTTCTGGTGCCGGACTTCCGAAGTTCATGGGTATTCCGGGTGAAAATGCCAACGGCGTATTTTCTGCAAATGAGTACCTGACCAGAAATAACCTGATGAAGGCATTCCGCGATGATTATGACACACCGATCATGGAATCGAAGAAGGTAGTTGTAGTCGGCGGCGGAAACGTAGCGATGGATGCGGCAAGAACGGCTCTGCGTCTCGGTGCAGAAGTACATATTGTATATAGAAGAAGTGAGAAAGAGCTTCCGGCACGTGTAGAGGAAGTACATCACGCAAAAGAGGAGGGCATCTATTTTGACCTTCTGACCAACCCGGTTGAGATTCTCGAGGATGAGAACGGATGGGTCAAAGGCATCGTATGCCGCCGTATGGAGCTTGGCGAGCCGGATGAATCTGGAAGAAGACGTCCGGTTGAGGTGGTCGGTTCTGATTTCACGATCGATGCAGATACTGTTATCATGGCGCTGGGTACTTCCCCGAACCCGCTGATTTCCAATACGACCAAAGGTCTGGAGATCAACCGCTGGAGATGTATCGTGGCGGATGAGAGCAATGGAAAGACAACGAAAGAGGGCGTTTACGCCGGAGGCGACGCGGTGACTGGCGCGGCTACGGTTATTCTCGCGATGGAAGCCGGACGAGCAGGTGCAAGAGGCATCGACGAGTATCTTTCTGCAAAATAATGAAATCTCATCATGTAGATTTGCTGAATGAAGCAATCGCCCCGGCACTGACCCGGCTGGCGCTTCCGATCATGGCGACCTCTCTGGTTCAGATGCTTTACAATCTGACAGATATGGCGTGGATCGGACGCCTCGGGGCAGGCGCCGTCACGGCGGTGGGATCGGCAGGTATGTATACCTGGTTTTCACAGGGATTTGCGATTTTGGCGAGGACGGGCGGTCAGGTAAAGACCGCCCATTGTCTTGGTGCGGGAGAAAATGACAGTGCGGCGCAGTATGCGAGAGGTGCGCTGCAGTTGGGAATTTTGTTTGCCGTGCTGTATGGGCTGGTTTCGCTCTTTGGAGCCAGTCGGTTAATTGGATTTTTTAAATTAAACAGCCCGGAGGTGATTGCACAGGCAGAATGGTATGTGCGGATCGCCTGTGGGCTTGTGATCTTTTCTTATCTAAATGCGATCTTGACCGGACTTTTGACGGCGGCGGGAAACAGCCGGACACCGTTTATCGTCAATGTGGCGGGGCTTGTCTTCAATGTTGTGCTGGATCCGGTGCTGATCTTTGGAATCGGACCATTTCCGGAACTGGGAGTCAGCGGAGCAGCGGCTGCGACGGTCACGGCACAGGCGCTCGTAAGCCTCCTGTTTTTTCAAGGCAGTCCTGCGGGAAAAGGTGCTGTTTCCGCATCTGCGTCTCTGGGTGCTGGTTCCGGTGAAGGTTTGGAGGGAGATCGTGCGGATCGGTGTGCCGTCGGCGGTGCAGAACCTGATTTACGCTGGAATTTCGATGATTCTGACCCGCCTTATCACCGGATGGGGTGATCTGGCAGTGGCGGCACAGCGTGTTGGCAGTCAGATTGAATCCGTTTCCTGGATGGTCGGAGATGGCTTTTCGGCGGCAGTCAATGCATTCCTCGGACAGAATTTATGGGGCGAAGCGGTATGACCGTGTGCGCCGCGGCTATTTCTGTGCGATCGCGATGACGGCGGCGTGGGGACTCTGCACGACATTTTTTCGCTGATCGGAAATGGCGCGTCTGCTGTTCTCGATCTTTTTCGCAGGAAGAAGAGGTCATGGCGATCGGCGTCAATTACCTGCGGATCGTGGGACTGAGCCAGATGTTTATGATGGTGGAACAGACCTCGATCGGTGCGTTTTCCGGTCTGGGGCGAACGCTGTATCCGTCGATCGTCAGCGTGACCTTTACCTCCGCGCGCATCCCAGTGGCGGTGTTGTTGTCCTCTGTGATGGGACTTAGCGGTATCTGGTGGGCGTTAAGTATTTCCAGCATGGTAAAGGGATGTATTCTGTTCGTTAGTTTTGTCGTGTTTTTGTATGCTTTTTTTGGAGAGAAAGAAAGATGATAAAACCGTCTGAAAAGTTACAAAAAACCTATGGACGAATTGAGAATTTCGTGAGATAATAGGGACAGGATTGATGTGATAAAATTAACAAAGTACAAAATCCAATCATTTCGAAAGGAGTCTTACAATGATTTATTCACAAGAAGTAGAAAATATGTGTCCAGTAGCCCAGGGCGTAAATCACGGCGCTGCTCCGATCCCGGAGGAGGCAAAGTGGGTTAAGTCCAAAGAAGTAAAGGATATTTCCGGTTTAACACACGGTGTTGGCTGGTGTGCGCCGCAGCAGGGTGCTTGTAAGCTGACCCTGAATGTTAAGGAAGGTATCATTCAGGAGGCTCTGGTAGAGACGATCGGATGTTCTGGTATGACCCATTCTGCAGCGATGGCAGCAGAGATTCTTCCGGGAAGAACCGTACTGGAAGCATTAAATACAGACCTTGTCTGTGATGCAATCAACACCGCCATGCGTGAGCTGTTCCTCCAGATCGCATATGGCAGAACGCAGAGTGCGTTTTCTGAAGAGGGGCTTCCGATTGGTGCCGGCCTTGAAGACCTTGGAAAAGGACTCCGCTCTCAGGTAGGTACGATGTACGGAACTCTGAAAAAGGTCCGCGTTACCTTGAGATGGCAGAAGGCTATGTAACAGGAATTGCACTGGATGAAGAAGATCAGATCATTGGTTACCAGTTTGTAAACTTAGGTAAGATGACCGACTTCATCAAGAAGGGCGACGATCCGACCACTGCATATGAGAAGGCAAAAGGTCAGTACGGTCGTGTAGACGATGCAGTTAAGATTATCGATCCGAGACAGGAATAATCACAGGGTACATAGTTAAGGAGGAACATCACAATGGCATTATTTGAATCATATGAGAGACGAATTGACAAGATCAATTCTGTTTTAAACAGCTATGGCATTGCTTCTATCGAAGAAGCTGAGAAGATCACGAAGGATGCCGGACTGGATGTATACGATCAGGTAAAGAAGATCCAGCCAATCTGTTTTGAAAATGCGTGCTGGGCTTACACGGTAGGCGCGGCAATCGCAATCAAGAAAGGCTGCCGCAGAGCTGCCGATGCGGCGGCAGCGATCGGCGAGGGACTGCAGGCATTCTGTATTCCGGGTTCCGTAGCAGATCAGCGTAAAGTAGGTCTGGGACATGGAAACCTTAGGTAAGATGCTTCTGAAGAAGAGACCGACTGCTTCTGCTTCCTGGCAGGTCATGAGTCCTTTGCAGCCGCAGAGGGTGCGATCGGTATCGCAGAGAAAGCAAATAAAGTTCGTAAAAAACCGCTTCGCGTTATCTTAAACGGTCTTGGAAAAGATGCTGCTCAGATCATCTCCCGTATCAACGGCTTTACATATGTAGAGACAGAGATGGATTATTACACAGGCGAAGTAAAAGAACTGTGGAGAAAATCTTACTCCAAGGGACTTCGTGCGAAAGTAAACTGCTATGGTGCGAATGACGTTACCGAGGGTGTAGCGATCATGTGGAAAGAGGGCGTAGACGTTTCCATTACTGGTAACTCCACCAACCCGACCCGTTTCCAGCATCCGGTAGCAGGTACATATAAGAAGGAATGCGTAGAGAAAGGCAAGAAATACTTTTCCGTAGCATCCGGCGGCGGTACAGGACGTACCCTTCACCCGGATAACATGGCAGCAGGTCCGGCTTCTTACGGTATGACTGATACCATGGGACGTATGCACTCTGATGCACAGTTCGCAGGTTCTTCCTCTGTACCGGCTCATGTAGAGATGATGGGTCTGATCGGTATGGGTAATAACCCGATGGTCGGCGCTACTGTGGCGGTTGCGGTAGGAATTGAGGAAGCTGCGAAGGCTGGGAAATTCTCAAAAAATATTGATTTTTCAAAATCAGTCCGCAGCCATTCGGCATCCGTAAAAATAATGTGAGAGCGTTTGGTTTCTTCTGTTCCTTTTACGATGTATTGTAATCCTACATATTTTATATGGTTCCGAGGAAGCGTAGCTTGTACCTTTCCTAAGAACATGGTATCATAAAACCAGTATATGGATGAAACTGCTTTTATCAGGGCAGTTTCGAAGAAAAGGGGAAACGATATAATGTATAAGGATGATACGATTCTGGTTGTAGGTCAGGCGAAACCGAGCAAGGAGGACGCGATTTACAGCCTGCACGGCGAGTTTTATGTGAGTTTTGTAGTAGAACGGGCGACGGGAAAGATTCTTGATCTGGAGTGCAATACGATTTTGTCGGTGACGCGCAATTTTAGTTGTGTCGATGCTGCTTGGAAAGAGTTTGAAAACGGATTTGGACGAGATGCAGCAGAGTATCCGGGAAAGGGTATTTTGGCACTGACTCAGAAGCCGCTCATTGCCGTGTCTGAAGGACGCACATAACCGTTATATGATGGTGACAGGGCAGAAGTGATGTAGGTATTGGCGGTGTGCTTGTATATACCATAAAGGCACGGTGCTGATAAAACGATGTTACTGTACACGGGTAGGCACTTTTGGAACCGAAAGTGCCGTAAGAAAACGTGGTGGCAGCAGGAAATTTGCCGTATTTAAATGCGAAGCCACGGCAAATTCCGTCACTGGGCACGTATGCGTGTACAGTAACAAAACGATTGGCAGAGAATTAACAGAATAAAGATGGCAGCTCATCAGCAGAAATTGATGGGCTGCCATTTTGGTTATCATAGAAACGTATTCTACAACATTATTCTTTTCCGTTCCAGCAATATGTACACAGCTTGCACGGTTCCAGACCAATCGACTCGATTAAATCGTCGAGGCGGTGGAACTGCAGGGAGGTAAAGTTTAAGCGTTTACGGATTTCTTCGACCATTTCCTTATAATTCTGGCTGTCTGGGTTTGCGTAATCATCCAGAAGCTCTGGGGAAACATTGTCGCCCTCACGGTCGCGGATGATGCGGCGTGTGATGAGGTCCAGCTCGGAATTAGAGCGGGAGAAGTTCAGATATTTACATCCAAACAGCAGCGGCGGACAAGCCGGACGGATATGTACTGCTTTGGCACCGCTCTGATACAGGAATTCGGTTGTTTCGCCGAGCTGGGTGCCGCGGACGATGGAATCGTCGATTAAGAGCAGGCTCTTGTCGCGGATCAGGGCGTCTACCGGGATCAGCTTCATACGTGCGATCAGGTTTCTCTGACTCTGATTGGTCGGCATGAAGGAACGCGGCCAGGTCGGGGTATATTTGATGAATGGACGGGCAAATGGAATGCCGGATTCATTGGCGTAGCCGACTGCATGCGCGATGCCGGAATCCGGGATGCCGGCTACCAGATCGGCGTCGGACTGATCGCGTTTGGCAAGCATACGACCGCAGTGGTAGCGCATTTCCTCAACGTTGATTCCCTCGTAGCAGGAGGTCGGATAACCGTAGTAAACCCACAAGAAAGAACAGATTTTCATTTCCTTGCGAGCCGGGCTGAGTACCTCTACGCCGTCGGCGTTCATGCGGACGATCTCGCCGGTCCCAGTTCTTTGTAGTCCGTGTATCCAAGGTTGATGTATGCAAAGCTTTCAAAGGAAACACAGAACGCACCATCTTTGCGTCCGATGATCGCCGGGGTACGTCCGAGGCGGTCACGGGAGATATAGATGCCCTCCGGGGTCAGCAGGAGAATGGTCATGGAACCCTTGATTTTTTCCTGTGCCAGTTTCAGACCTTCAACAAGGGAATCTGCCTGACTGATGATGGCGCCGACCAGCTCGGTTGCATTTGATCTTGCCGCCGCTCATTTCCATGAAATGAATATGCCCTTTCTTAAATGCTTCCTGAATCAGCTCCTTTTTCATTATTGATCTTGCCGACTGTGGTGATGGCATAGCTTCCTAAGTGCGACTGAATTAACAGAGGCTGCGGTTCCATATCTGAGATACAGCCGATGCCCATGTTACCCTGCATTTCATCGACATCGTGCTCAAATTTTGTACGGAACGGGGAATTCTCGATATTGTGGATAGAACGGCTGAAACCGTTTTCTCCATAAACCGCCATACCACCGCGTCGTGTTCCCAGATGGGAATGATAGTCCGTACCCAAAAAAAAGATCCAGTGTACAGTTTGTTTTTGATGTGACACCAAAAAATCCGCCCATTTGTTACTTCCTTTCAACTCTTTTGTCAATAAACTCCATGTGTTACGTTGCACGCGTTGTGATGCGTAACGACATCATTTTTGATCATAGCATATATTAGGTGTATTACACAATATGAAATATTTATTAAAAAATTACTTATGAATATTCTTTGGAACTGTTTACAGGCACATTTGGGATCGAAAGCGTCATAAGAGAACGTGGCGGCAGCAGGAATTTGCCGTATTTAATTGCGAAGCCACGGCAAATTCCGTTACCGGGCACATATGCGTGAACACTAACCTTGTCAGAAAAATGTAAGAAGTAAAATGGGACGAAGTGTTCTTAATAAAGAAAGAGTGTGATATAATAAAAACCATTGTACGTGAGTATGTCACATGGTCGGCTGTTCCGGATTGCATCGGAATGGCAGAAGGAAAAAGAAAACGATTTGGAGGGTTTGGAGCGGTATGAGAAAAACATGGAAAATGAGAGCAGCAGCACTGTTACTTACGGCGGTCTGTACGGTAGGGGCGTCGTTTGCGGCGTATGCGGATGATGTGCCGTCCGGACCGGCATCGGATATGGAGCTGATTCAGAGGCGGGAGCAGGCGTCCGGTTCCCAGAATGAGGCGGGGGTATGCACAGACGGCTGCTGGCAGCGAGAATCATGCTGGCGCAGCGGAAAGGACAGCAGACAACAGAGAACCAGGAGACAGGAAATAACGGACAGACTGCTTCTGAGACACAGGGAACGGAGCAGGGGGACAGCCAGGTTCCGGATGGAATGGTAGCCAGCGGCGGTCGTTATATCGATCCGAATGCACCGATGGTGGCACTGACCTTTGATGATGGTCCGTATGCCCCGGTTGGAAACCGCATCATGGATTGCGCGGAACAGTACGGCGGCCGTGTGACCTTTTATGTGGTCGGAAACCGTGTGAATTCCTATAAGAGTGAGATTCAGCGGATGTATGCCAATGGGCATGAGATTGGAAATCACACGCAGGATCACAAGTATCTCCAGAAGTTAGGCGCACAGGAGATTCGTCAGCAGGTGGAGGCCTGCAATCAGGCGGTTGCCGCGATCACAGGCGAGGCACCGAAAACAGTCCGTCTTCCGGGCGGTGGAAAAAACAGCACTGTGCTTGCCAATATCAGCCAGCCGATCGTACTCTGGGATGTGGATACGCTGGACTGGAAGACGCGCAATGCGGCTTCATCGGTGCAGACCGTGTTAAACCAGGTAAAAGATGGCTCGGTGGTTCTGATGCATGAGCTTTACAATGCTTCCGGTGATGCGGCAGTCACGATCATTCCGGCGCTTGTGGAGCGTGGCTATCAGCTGGTGACGGTCAGTGAGCTGGCGCAGTTCCGCGGTGGACTGGCAGGCGGAACCGTCTATTACAGCTTCCACAAATAAGAGGCTGCATTCACATACGGCGAAAGCCCCCATATTCTAACAGTAAGGGAAGAATATGGGGGCTTTTTCCTGTGAACCGGGCGAGAGAATGGATTCATTGCAATGAGGCGTACAGACGAGGACTGACAGGAAAAGGCGTCGGGTGGCGATCCTGGACACAGGGGTATTTCTGCATCCGGATTTGGAAAATTGCGTTTACGGATTTCGGGATTTCCTTAAGAAAAAACAGCAGCCGTATGATGACAATGGGCATGGGACGCATGTGGCAGGGATGATTGCCGGCAGCGGCACGGCGTCGGCGGGACGCTATCAGGGTGTGGCGCCGGGGGCGCAGCTGGTCTGCCTGAAAGTGCTGGATCAGAGGGGAAATGGGTATGTATCGGATGTGCTGGCAGGGCTTCGCTGGGTGCGCCAGAATGGCAGCCAGTACGGGATCCGGATTATCAATATATCGGTTGGCTCCTTTACACCGAAGGGAATGAGCGAAGATTCGGCGCTGGTGCGCGGTGTCGATGCGGCGTGGGATGCCGGGTATGTGGTCGTGGTGGCAGCGGGAAATAATGGTCCAGCCGCGCACACGATCACAACGCCGGGGATCAGCCGGAAGGTCATCACGGTGGGATGTGCGGATGATGACCGGGAGGTAGAGGTGGCAGGCAGCCGGATGGTGGACTATTCGGGGCGGGGTCCGACGGACGCCTGTATCTGCAAGCCGGACATTGTGGCGCCTGGATCACGGATTGTGAGCTGTAACCTGCGCGGAACGGGACCGTTTTAAAAGCGGGACGTCCATGTCTACGCCGCTTGTCGCTGGGGGCGGCGGCGCTTCTGCTGGAGCAGAACCCGGACATGACGAACCGGGATGTGAAGCTTCGCTTTAAAGAGCGGGCAGTGGATCTGGGGCTGCCGCGCAACCAACAGGGCTGGGGGGCGCTGGATATCGGGCGGCTGTTAGAGTAGAAGCGGGGCGGTGCCAGCAGCTTTTCTCGTCAAAATAATAGACAGAACCAGCCGGAAAATGATATAATTGTAGATACTTTGAATCGCAGAATCAGGTTATAGATCCGGTAGCATCCTGCAGTGCGTCCGGGGGAAAACCAAAAGAAAACAGTTGACATTTACAGCCGGATCCGCTATGATAGAACTAAGTTTAGAACATTTGTTCGTGATTGGCCGCGGAGCGGCGTTTTGGAGGGAAAGATGAATAAAGAAGACAAGCTGAAAGCATTGGATGCTGCGTTGACACAGATTGAGAAAGCATACGGGAAAAGGGCTCAGTGATGAAGCTGGGTGATTCTGGTGCGAATATGAATATAGAGACGATTCCGACCGGCTCCCTGAGCCTGGATATTGCACTGGGACTGGGCGGTGTTCCGAAGGGACGAATCATCGAGGTATACGGACCTGAGTCCAGTGGTAAGACGACGGTTGCCCTGCATATGGTGGCAGAAGTACAGAAGAGAGGCGGTATCGCTGGATTTATCGATGCAGAGCACGCACTCGATCCGGCATATGCGAAGAAGATCGGTGTTGATATCGATAATCTGTATATCTCCCAGCCGGACAACGGCGAGCAGGCGCTTGAGATTACCGAGACGATGGTGCGCTCCGGTGCGATCGATATCGTGATTGTGGACTCGGTTGCCGCACTGGTTCCGAAGGCAGAGATTGACGGCGAGATGGGTGATTCCCACGTAGGTCTGCAGGCACGTCTGATGTCGCAGGCACTCAGAAAGCTGACCGCAGCAATCAGCCGTTCAAATTGTATCGTTATCTTTATCAACCAGCTGCGTGAGAAGGTTGGTATCATGTTCGGAAACCCGGAGGTTACGACCGGTGGACGGGCACTCAAGTTCTATTCTTCTGTCCGCATGGATGTCCGCCGAATTGAGTCTCTGAAGCAGGGTGGCGAAGTGATTGGAAACCGTGTCCGCATCAAGGTTGTGAAGAACAAGATTGCTCCGCCATTCCGTGAGGCAGAGTTTGATATCATGTTCGGGAAAAGGTATTTCCCGTGAGGGCGATATCCTGGATCTGGCGGCGAAGGAGAACATCGTGGAGAAGAGCGGCGCCTGGTATGCTTATGAGGGCAGCAAGATCGGTCAGGGACGCGAGAACGCGAAGAATTTCCTGGCAGCAAATCCGGAAATCTGCCTTGAGATTGAGAACAAGGTACGTGTCAAATACGGACTTTCCGAAGACACGATGATGCCGGAGGCGTCCAAGGAAGCACCGACGGAGCTTCCGCCGGTAGGAGTGGACGCAGAGGACGAAAAATTAGAGTAAAATCCTGTTACAGGGCACATATGTGTGAACAGTAACAGGAAAGTTACAGCTGGCAACGTGTGAAACTGTAGCTATGAAAAGGCTTTGCCATAGCTGGAACCGCATGCTACCGGATCACCGACATGCAGCGTACCCTTCTGAACCAGAACCGTTGCTACCGGACCTTTTCCTTTATCCAGCTCAGCCTCGATGATCAGACCTCTTGCTGCACGGTTCGGGTTTGCTTTCAGTTCAGAAACTTCAGCAGTCAGAAGGATCATCTCAAGCAGTGTGTCGATACCTTCGTGTGTATGGGCAGATACCGGAACAAAGATCGTACTTCCGCCCCAGTCTTCTGGAATCAGTTCATACTCGGAAAGTTCCTGTTTTACACGGTCGATGTTGGCACTTGGCTTATCGATTTTGTTGATCGCAACGATGATCTCTGTGCCGGCTGCTTTTGCATGGTTGATCGCTTCTACAGTCTGCGGCATTACACCGTCATCTGCTGCAACAACCAGGATCGCAATATCGGTTGCATTTGCACCACGCATACGCATGGCAGTAAATGCTTCATGTCCCGGTGTATCCAGAAATGTGATCTTCTGTCCGTTGATATCTACGACATAAGCACCGATGTGCTGAGTAATACCGCCAGCTTCTTTTGCGATCACATGCGTGTTACGGATCGCATCCAGAAGAGAAGTCTTACCGTGGTCAACGTGACCCATAACACAGACTACAGGCGGTCTTGAAACCATGGTGCTCTCATCTTCCTCTTCTTCATGAAGAAGCTCTTCGATCACATCTACTTTTTCTTCTTTTTCTGCGATGCAGTTGAACTCCAGTGCGATCTCTTCTGCTTTTTTCAAAATCGATCTCCTGGTTTACCGTTACCATAACACCTTCCAGGAAGAGCTTTTTGATAATCGCAGATGCCTGGATCTTCATAGCGTCAGCCAGCTCTTTGATTGTCATGGTTCCGGAAGTGTGATGGTTTTGATTTCATCTTCCTTCTTCTCCTGTACCGGCGGTGTCGGCTGTTTTACCTGCTGCTGTTATTCTTTCCGCCGCGGCCGTTATTATTCTTGGAATATTTTTTCCTCCCTGACCCAAACGGTGCTCTTGCTCTCGAATTTATCAACTTTATCCTGACGGTCGTTCTTCCGCGGTCATTGCGGTTTCTGGATTCTTTGGTGATCGGTTTTTCTATCA
>ENA-OQES01000667-OQES01000667.1-human-gut-metagenome-genome-assembly--contig:-NODE-667-length-13802-cov-2.495868_pt1 | contig 13802 bp, 18 predicted proteins | sample MGYA00242798_ERZ504641 | MGnify/ENA primary metagenome ERZ504641 (study PRJEB26092, sample SAMD00036327) | human gut metagenome | host: Homo sapiens | study: EMG produced TPA metagenomics assembly of... | reverse complement strand
ATTTCAGCATTCGGAATCATCAGGGGCAGTTTCAAACCATCTGGAAGGTTATCGATGCGAGCCTGCGTCAGATAGCCGGTAAGATACAGGATACTCCACAGATTATCTTCGGAGGAATGGAGGTAATCATACGTCAGATTTTCTTCCACATGCTGAAGAATATAGCCTCCGGAAAGAAGCGCCTCCAGCTTCATCGTGATATTGCTTCCGGCATAGTCGATAAACGAACGGATGATCGCGTTATCGCTGGTATTTTTCCAGTAACCGATGGGTCTTGCATCTGGCTTTTTCTGGCAGTCGAGAAGATAATTCATTACATCCCACGGACAGTAGACATCCGAAGCACCGAAGTGATAGCCGTCATACCACGCCTTGATTTGCGAAGCCCGATCAAGCATATCAGCATCCAGAAGAAGCTTTTCCATGTCAGCCTGGGTAAATCCAAAATATTCATCCAGTGAAGAAGAGGAAATAGTGTCGGAAACAAAATTGTTGGTTCCCGTAAAGATACTTTCCTTTGCGATTTTCAGACAGCCGGTAATAGTGGCAAAACGCAGGGTACTGTTATCTTTCAGTGCTGTACTCATGAGAGATTTCATCAGTTCCAGCATCTGTGGATAATAACCATTTGCGCTGGCTTTGGCAAGCGGCACATCATATTCATCCAGAAGCAGAATGACGGGTTTCTGGAAATGTGCCTGCATCATACGCATCAAGAGCAGAATGCTGGTTTTTAACATAGTATCTGTCGGCTTTCCATCGACAATATCGGCAAGCTGTATAAATTCTTTTCGATCATTTTCATTAACTGAAGGGCTGTCTGCCAGATAGCTGTGTTCATTGCAGAGACGGGCAATCTGGGAGCGGAGCATATCCCTGGCAGAAGCATAATCCAGTCCGTCTACATCCTTAAAGGTCAGAAAGAGCGTTGGAAATTGATTCATCCATGCCTGGCATAGATCTGGGCGAGATTCGATTTGAAGTCCGGTAAAAAGATTCTGGCCTTTTTTTTCGAATATCCAAAAAAATTGGCAAGCATACTCATCGCCAGTGTTTTTCCAAAACGACGCGGCGGGTAATCAGGGTGACTTCCGAGTTATTCGTCAGAAGATCAGCGATCAGCCCGCTTTTGTCAATATAATAATAGCCGTTTTCGCGCAGCTTTTTAAAATCAGAAATACCAACAGGGATTTTTAAGGGTGTCATCGACGATGCTCCTTTCGGAAGATACGGAATTGTTACGAATAACTTTATCATATCATGGGGGGAGGTGGTTGGCAAGATTTTAAAAGAAAGCGGGATGCGCTCATGTTCGGAAGAGGTGTATGGGTTTGGAAAATAGCTACTGACCCATTTGCTTCTCCCCCAGCTCCTCCGGCAGTGCCTCAAAGAAAATATCCTTCCAGGCACGTTTCAGCTGTTTTTCATGAACTACATAGGGCTGCACTCCAATATATTTAGGAACGTTATCACTGACCAGGGATTTGGCGACTGCAAGAGCGGCCGCTTTTCCCTGGTCATATGGTCTCTGGGTGCTGAGTCCATTTTACAAATCCTTGATTCATTTCTTCTGCAATCTCAAAATCCAGATCTGTGGTAAAGACAGCAATATCTGTCCGGTTCAAAGCTTTTAGGGCCTTGATGGCGAGCAGGGCGGGGCGGTCCCAGCTCACATAGAGCGCCTGAATATCCGGGTGCTCGTTTATCATCTCATAGCATACCTTGTAGGCATTTTCAATTTGAATAAATCCCTTTCTGGCAGTGATTTCAATGTCGGGATAGGATTCCCTTAATACTTTTTTCGGCACAGTTATCACGCTCGGTAGTGCCATAAAACATGGCACCGTGGATGATGAAGCCGACTTTGGCGTGCGGTTTTTCTTTCAGATATTCACCGATCATGCGCCCTGTATTGGTGCCATTTTCCCGCTCATTGACGGAGATACAGGAGACGTAATTGTTCCGGCTGAAATTCTGCGGGACATTGCTTAAAAAGACCAGCCGCGTCATTTTGGACAATTCCTGAAATGCCGGACCCGTCTGGACATCGTCGGTGGGGATGGCGATGACGGCGTCTGGGTGCTGCATTTTGATGCTTTCGAGCTGCATATTCTGGAGGGCAGGATCAAAATGGGCGTCCATGGTGGAAATAATATCGATTCCGTACTGTTCCAGTTCATCCCGGATGCCTTTCTGATGCAGGGCAGCCCAGGCGGTTCCAGTGTAGTGGAAGGAGATGGCGACGCGGTAATTTCCAGTTCGCAAAAGCTGCTTTTTCCTCCTTGGAGAGGCGGATGCTGTCCGGGGAGACGGCGTGTTCACCGAGCGGACCGTTGTCGATGATCCGGGTGGAATCACGCAAAATCAGCTCTACATCTGCGTAGCGGGTCAAAGGTGCGCCGGAGAGGTGGTTGATCTCGTCAAAGAGTGCCTGCGAGGCGAGTTCTGCCATCTGGTCGATGTCCCGGTGGATGCAGGATAGCGGTGGGGCGGTCAGCTCGCACCAGAGCATATCGTCAAATCCGATGATGGAAATATCGCGCGGACAGTCTTTTCCCAGCTCCCGCAGCGCCTTGAGAAGAAACATAGTCAGCCGGTTTCCACCGGCGATGATAGCGGTGGGGAGATACCGGGTGATGCTTTTCTGAATATTCAGGCTGATGGTATCACTGGACTGATACAGATTGATCTCCGCGATGCAGGAACTGCTCAGGGTATGGTTGGCGGAGAGAAGCGCCCGCTCATATCCGGCAATCTTGTCCTGTTTGGCGAGGCTGTCTGTTTTTTCTACCAGAAACAGCACATTTTCGTGTCCGCTCTCAAAAAAAGTAGGAAGTAGCGGAGTGAAATGCTTTGGTGTAATCAAAAAGGATCCGCGGAGTGACATCGTCATCGATGAATCGTTCGACACATACAAACGGGATACCGGATTCATAGAGAAATGAATAGGTAGCCGGATTGCTGCTTGCCGGGGAGAGAAAGATGCCGATGGTCTTGGCACTGGAGATTAAGTTTTGCAGGATGCTTTTCTCCTCTTCCAGGTTGTCGTTGGTGACGGCGGTGTAAAACTGATAGCCCTGGCTGGTCGCGTAGGACTGCAGCTGATTGCACAGATCGCAGTAGAGCGCGCTCTTGATATTTGGAAAGACAGCGACAATCTGTGAACTGCGTCCGCTGCGGATTTTACGCACCTTTTTTTTGATTTTTTCAGAATATCCACTTTCTTCAATAATAGCTTCGATTTTATCCACCAGTTCCGGGCTGACATAGCGCGTATGGTTGATAACATGGGAAACGGTGGCGATGGAGACGCCTGCCTTTGCGGCGATTTCTTTGATGGTCATAAAACTCCCCCTTGCTGGCACGGATTAGTCCGGCTGTTCCTGCGCGGCTGGATTTGAATTTGCCGCAGTTTTGTGTTTCTGTTTTTTTAGATTATAGCACAAAAAGTAGGAGCAAAACGATAAGGTAAATATAATTTTACGTAAAAACTTAGAAAGAGCGGTAGAAGTGCATAAATATCAATAAAACAGGATGAATATATCGCTGAAATTAGTGCAATATGCCACAAGAGTATTGACGAAAGAGCATGGAATAGAGTAATATCTAGATATCAGACAGGGAGACTCCTTCCAGAGAGAAAATTTTTTACGTAAAAAGAAAACTATAACAATCCGTTTGAAATGCACTAAACAGTGATGAAGTAAGAGGAGGATCAGATTTATGTAAAAAAAGTCTTAGATTTACAGCAGCAGGTCTTTCAGTTTGCATGATGGCAGCAATGCTGGCAGGATGCGGCTCTTCCAGCAGTACCGATACAACAGCGGCAGCCGATGCTTCTGAGGCAGCGGCAGATACGCAGGGGGCTGAGGCAAAGACCAGCGATTTATCGTTTGCATTCTGTACGAATACTTTAAACAATACTTTCCAGAGTTCCATTGATGCAAAGCTCAGCGAGCTGTGCAAGGAAAACGGCATTTCCTATACCTGCCTGGATCCGGATTATGATTTAAACAAGCAGCTCAGCCAGTTATCTGACTGTGCAAACAGCGGTTACGATGCAGTATTTGTTATCCCGGTTGACTCCGCAGGTATTACCTCCGGACTGGCTGAGATTGCAGATGCGGGTATTCCGATTTTCAACGTAGATACCGCGGTCATCGATGATGATATCGAACAGTTCGTGACACAGTTCGTTGGAACCAACGCATATATGGCAGGCCAGTTAGTGGCGAGCAGATGACGAAAGATTATCCGGATGGCGCAAAGATTGCAGTTCTGGATTTCCCGTCCAATGAAAGCTGCGTGGATCGTGTCAATGGTTTCCTTGAGGGCCTTGGCGATCAGAAAGATAAATTTGAGATTGTAGCACAGCAGGATGGCGGTGCAGCGCTGGATCAGTCGATGGGACTGGCTGAGGATATCATCACAGCAAACCCGGATCTGGAAGCATTCTTCTGTATCAATGACCCGTCTGCCCCTGGGTGCAGCAGCAGCTATCAAGGCAGCAAACAAGACCGGCGAGATCGGTGTATATAGTATCGATGCATCCCCGGATGGAAAACAGGCACTCTTAGATGGTGAGTTCACCGCAGTTGCATGCCAGGTTCCGCTTCAGATTGCAGAATATGCATTTGACGCAGCTGAGAAATATGTAGGCGGCGATACCGCAATCGATGAGAAGAAAGTATATCTGGATTCTCATCTGGTAGAGAAAGAAGAGGCAGAGAAGACTCTGAACGACTGGCAGTAATGAACTGCGAGAAAGCTTAACAGTTACGTGAAATAAAATAAAACATGGAAAATGCGGCGATGGGGTTCATTGCCGCATTTCTAAAAAACGGAGGGTTCTATGGGAAAAACAATTCTGGAAATGATAGATATCAAGAAAAGTTTTTCCGGGATCTATGCATTGTCAGGGATCAATTTTTCCCTGGAAATGGGCGAGGTTCATGCGCTTCTGGGAGAAAATGGAGCGGGTAAATCAACGCTTATCAAGGTCCTTGGAGGAATTTATAAACCGGACAGCGGAACAATCAAGATTAATGGTCAGGAAGTTGAGATAAATGGTGTTTCGGACGCCCAGGAGAAAGGAATCGGAATCATACATCAGGAGATCGTCCTGGTTCCGTATCTGACGGTCGCGCAGAACCTGTTCCTGGGACGGGAAATCAAGACGAAATTCGGCACCGTGGATATGCGGGAGACGAACCGCCGGGCAGGCGAGATGCTGGCAAACCTCGGGGTCAATATCCACCCGGATACGCTGGTAGAATCTTTGACGATCGCCCAGCAGCAGATGGTTGAGATTGTAAAGGCGGTATCCTTCGACGGACGGATCATCGTCATGGACGAGCCGACGTCCTCCCTTTCCAATGACGAGGTAGAACAGTTATTTGGAATCATTGAGAGATTAAAAGCAAAAGCAGGTAAGCATTATATATATTTCCCACCGTATGGAAGAACTGTTCCGGATCTCGGATCGGGTTACCATCATCCGCGATGGCGCCTATGTGGGAACGAAAAAAATCATCGGAGACGAATGCGAACGAGCTGGTAGCCATGATGGTAGGACGGGAGTTAGAGAGCTTCTATGCCAGAGATTACAACGATCTGGGACATGCAGAAACGGCGTTGGAAGTGAAGAATTTAACCTGTGAGGGTGTGTTCTCAGATATCAGCTTCCGGGTAAGAAAGGGAGAGATCCTGGGATTTGCGGGTCTGGTCGGAGCCGGACGAAGCGAGATCATGGAATGTATCTTTGGAGCCAGAAAATACCAGAGCGGAACCATTCGTTTTAAATGGAAAGGAAGTCCGCTTCACGACACCGATCCAGGCAATCAAGGCGGGCATCGGACTGGTGCCGGAGGATCGGTAAAAAACAGGGACTTGTCCCTTGGGCAATACGGTCGGATTTTAACCTCACGCTGGCATCGATTGACTCTTATATTAACGGAATTGCCATCAGCGACCGGAAATGTCAGGAAGTGATTGATTATTATAAAGAAAAGCTTCATATCAAAGCAGTGGCAGACCGGGTGGAACTGGTGGAAGCGGGAAGTCTTTCCGGCGGAAACCAGCAGAAGATTGTCCTTGGAAAATGGCTGGCAATCAAGCCGGATGTCCTGATTCTGGACGAGCCGACGAGAGGCGTCGATGTCAATGCGAAGTTTGAGATTTATTCCGTTATTAATGAGCTGGCGAAGGCGGGTATCGCCGTTATCATGGTATCCAGCGAGCTGCCGGAGATCATCAATATGTGCGATAACGTATGTGTCATCAAGGCGGGAAAAATTGACGGGAATGCTCGGAAGAGAAGAACTGGATCAGGAGAGAATCATGCAGTATGCAGCAGGAGGCGAAGAGTGATGAACGGAAAGAAAAGTACAGCAGGCAATTCGGTACTCTCGGTATTTACCGGAAATACAGGAATTATTGGAGTGCTGGTTATCTTATGTGTGGTAGTCGCACTGGCAACCGATAAATTTTTGACACCGAGCAATATCATTTCAGTGCTCAGACAGATTTCCATTAATACATACATTGCACTGGGAATGACGTTGATTATTATTCTCGGACACATCGATCTGGCAGTTGGCGCGATCGTAGCGATGAGCGGAACTCTGACCGTAGGATTTGTAGTTAATCAGGGACTTCCGATTGGCGTGGCGATTGCGGCTGGCATCATCATCGGTGTTGTGGCTGGTCTGATTGATGGTATGGTTGTATCGAAATTTCCCGTGTTCCGGCATTTATCATTACGATGGCAATGATGAATGTCTGCAACGGTATCGCGTATGTATATTCGGGCGGACAGTCCACCCGTATTACGGATAAGTTTTTACATTGCAATCGGAACGGGTTATCTGTTTAACATTATTCCGCTGCCGGTTGTCTATATGGTTATTTTGAATTATCGTATTTAGTTTTCTGCTTTCTAAACAAATTTAGGTACCTATGTGTATGCAATCGGCGGAAACCGTGAGGCGGCGCGTCTCTCTGGTGTTCCGATCAAGAAAGTCGAGATCATCGTGTTTACATTGTCGGGCGCCCTGGCGGCGTTTGCAGGTCTGGTTCTGGCATCGAGAATGTATTCCGGACAGCCGTCCGTCGGAAGTGGCTATGAGATGGATGCGATCGCAGCCTGTGTCCTCGGCGGAACCTCGATGGCAGGCGGACGCGGACGTATCAGCGGCACAGTATTTGGTGCGATGGTAATCGGTATTATTTCCAATGGTCTGAATCTGATCGGTGTCAGCTCCTACTGGCAGCTGATTGTAAAGGGTCTGATCATTGCCTGCGCGGTTGTACTGGATTCCCAGAAGGGCAATCTGGCACTCCTCAGAAAAAAGAAATGATTCCAAGAGCACATTTAGAAAGGCAAGGAGAGAAGAATGGACTTTTTCAGAAAAATGTCATTTGCGGATTCGACCGGTGACGCGATTCCGTTTTATCATGAAGGTAAATATCATATTTTTCACTGACATCCCCGCCAGGAACCACGGTATATCCGGCGAGACTGCGTACTACATGGAGCCACTCTGTTTCGGAGGATCTGGTGCACTGGGAGGAGCTGCCGACAGCACTGTATCCGGGCGAGGGCGATGAGCCGGATGCGTCCGGCGTGTGGACGGGATCGGTTATCTACGGCGAAGGAAAATATCACGCATTCTATACGGGTTACTGCCTGACGGCAGAATATCAGCAGACGATCTGCCATGCGACGAGCGAGGATGGTATCACCTGGACGAAGGACGCGGCAAACCCGGTTATCACGCCGATGATAGAGTTATATGAAAAGCTGGACTGGCGTGATCCGTATGTATTTTATAATGAGGAAGATAAATACTACTGGATTCTGATCTCGGCGAGACGGCTGGATATGCCGGTGACAAGACGCGGCTGTATCGTCCTGTACCGCTCGAAAGATCTGGTAAACTGGGAGTATTATGGTCCGTTGTATTCGGCAGGCAATACGAATTGTCCGGAATGCAGCGAGATGTACAAGATAGGCGATACCTGGTATCTTTCCTATTCCCGCTTTTCCGAGTTTGTCAACACGATTTACCGCACTTCCAAATCTCCGTTTGGACCGTGGAAAAAGCCGAAGAAAGACGGCATCGGCGGACGCCGCTTCTATGCAGCTAAATCCATGCAGGATGACAACGGGCGCCGTTTCTACTTTGCCTGGGCGCATGACCGTGCAGAAAACAGCGATCGCGGCGAGTGGTACTGGGGCGGCACGTTCTGTATTCCGCATGAGGTCGTTGCAACGGCAGACGGACAGCTGGACGTGAAGCTTCCGGAAGAATATGTAAACTGCTTTAAAGAGAAAGTTGACTGGAAATACCTTCCGGTCATGGGAGAATACAAGCTGTATGGAGATACAACGGTTGAGCTGGATGGATGCGGGACAACCGCGTATGGTTTCCTGGAGCAGCCGGAAGAAAAGTTCCTGTTTACCGGCACGGTGATCCCGAAAGAAGCGAATGATTCCTTCGGAATCCTGTTGAAATCCGACTGGGAGGCAAGCGGCTGCCTGTTCTTAGAGTTTGATGTGGCGATGCAGCGAGTATCCCTTCTGTCCCTGCCGATGGGAGTTGACCCGTTCTGGGAGCAGTCCTGTCAGGCAGTTCCGAAGGCAACCGAACCGGGACCGGATGGCGTTCGGGTGGCTGAGAAGACCTTTGAGATTAAAGATGGACAGGCAATTGATGTAAAGATTTCGGTCGATCATGATATGGTTGAGGTGTTCGTGGGCGAGCAGGTGGCGTTTACCTATCGTATTTTCCGGAAACCGGAGTACGAGCTCGGTCTGCTGGCGCAGGACGCGAAAGTAGAATTTGCAAATATCGCGATTCGGAAGTAAAATTCCTTGTGAGAGACGAACGGATGTGGCTGTCCGCCTGTGAGAGGGCTGGATGGCGGCACCATTGATATAACTTGTAATACGGAGGATGATTCGTATGAGAATAAAAACAGACATCACAGCGCTGGGAGAGCTTCTGATTGATTTTACTCCAGCAGGCGTTTCACAGCAGGGAATGCGTTTGTTTGAGCAGAATCCGGGAGGTGCGCCGGCCAATCTGCTGGCGGCGGCTGCGAAATTTGGAAGGAAGACAGCATTTATTGGCAAGGTGGGTAAGGATATGCACGGCGATTTCCTGAAGGAAACCCTGATCCGGGCAGGTATCAATACGGACAACCTGATTCAGGATGAGAAGTATTTTACCACGCTTGCATTTGTAAGCCTGAAAGAAAACGGGGAGCGCGAATTTGCCTTTGCGAGAAAGCCGGGGGCAGATACGAATCTGTGCATGAAAGAGATCGATCCGGAGATCCTGGAAAATACGAGAGTATTTCATGTCGGTTCCCTGTCGCTGACCGATGATCCATCCCGGACGGCAACCTATGAGGCGATCAATATTGCTAGAAACAGCGGTGCGGTGATTTCCTACGATCCGAACTACCGGGCGGCGCTCTGGAGTGATCCGGAGACCGCACAGCTTCGGATGCAGTCGCTGATTCCCTATGTAGATATGATGAAGATTTCGGATGAAGAAACCTCGCTTCTGACCCCGTATCAGGACCCGGAGGAAGCGATTCAGTATCTGCTCCGTCAGGGCGTGCACCTGGTGGCAGTGACGCTCGGAAGAGATGGCGCCCTGATCGGCAATGAAAATGGAATCGTAAAAGCGGAGGGCTTTTCCTCCCATGCGGTCGATACAACCGGCGCTGGTGATTCCTTCTGGGGAGGTTTTCTCGCCTCCTATCTGCAGGAAGAAACCTCGCCGGAACACCTGACCCGGGCGCAGATGATTCAGTTTGGCAGGGTCGGCAACGCAGTGGCAAGTCTGTGCGTCGAACGCCGCGGCGGAATCTCGGCAATTCCGGAGATGGAGGAGATTGAAGAGAGGCTGAGAGGCTAGAAGAAAAGATAGAGTAAGTAGTTGGTAACTAGCCTCAGATTGGTCATCTGTGAATGACACAAAACCCCAGAGAGCGGCAACTCTCTGCGGGGTTTTGTTGTGTGACTGTTTGGATATATTAATATTCCTCCACATGCAGCAGATGATGTGCACGATCGGATAACGGAGCTTCAAGATACTCGTCATACAGTGTCTGAACCGCCTTGTTTTCATGGCTGAACCGGATGGCGCTGCGGGCGTCGTAGCCGCGCAGGCACTGGTCGCGGTCTGCGCAGTCCTTCGGCTTATTCTGGAAGGATGGGCGGATCGGCTGGCCGCCGCCGTTGATGCATCCGCCTGGACATGCCATGACTTCAACGAAATCATAGTGGCATTCGCCGCGTTTCATCGCCTGAATGAGGCGTCTGGCCTCTCCTAGGCTGCTGAGAGCTGCACAGTGCAGCTTCACACCCTTGATATCGATCTCCAGTTCCTTAAAGGAGCTGATCTGGCGCAGAACCTTCAGCGGACTCTGTTCGCCGATCTCCGGATTTTCACCGGTTACGGTGTGGTAAGCGGTACGAAGAGCTGCCTCCAGTACGCCGCCGCTGGCACCGAAGATAACACCGGCTCCGGTTGCTTCGCCGAGAGGATCGTCAAAGTCGCACTCCGGAAGTCTGGATACATCGATGTGATCGGCCTTGATGAGACGGCAGATTTCACGGGTGGTCAGAACATAATCAATATCCTGTCCGGTTCCGGCGCTGTCCATGCCCGGAAGAGTCAGTTCACGCTTCTTGGACATACACGGCATGATGGAAACACAGGTGATATTTTCCGGTGCAATGCCTTTTTTCTGTGCAAAATAAGTTTTGATGACAGCACCGAACATCTGCTGCGGGGACTTGGCAGTGGAAAGCTGCGGCAGAAGCTCCGGATACTGGCTCTTTGCAAAGCTGACCCAGCCAGGGCAGCAGGAGGTGAACATAGGCCAGCTGTATTTATCCGGCTGCTGTAAGCGGGCTAAAAGCTCGTTGCTTTCCTCCATGATGGTCAGATCGGCTGCAAAGTCAACATCGAATACATAGTCAAATCCAACGGATTTTAAGGTGGATACGAAACGTCTGTCAGTAGCAAATTCCGGGGAAAGACCAAATTCTTCACCCATGCGGCACGGACAGCCGGAGCGACAACCGCTACGGTTACCTTGTCATCATTTGCCAGTTCACCGTGGATACCATTGATGGCTTCCACATCATCCCGCTCCTGGAGAGCGGCCGTCGGGCAGTGGGTAACGCACTGTCCGCAGAGAGAACAGTCGGATTCTTTGATTTCCAGATTGTGGGAAACATCGACGGTTGTATGGGAACCGGTTCCGGACACATCCCAGATATTTAAGGTCTGGATTTTGTCGCAGATCTGGACGCAGCGCATGCATTTAATACATTTTCCTGCATCACGGATCATGTGGGAAAGTAGAAGTCCAGATCATTTCCGGATATTCGTTTTTATAACGGTCAACGGTCAGGTTCAGATCACTTGCCACCTGTTTTAATTCACAGTTGGAACTGCGCACACAGGTGGGACAGTTGGTGTGATGCTGGGAAAGAAGCAGTTCCACGTTGATCTTGCGGGCTTCACGGACTCTGGGAGAGTTTGTGAGAATCTCCATGCCTTCCTGAACCTGGTTGTTGCAGGAAGTAACAAGATGGTGGATTCCCTTCACTTCTACAACGCAGACACGGCAGGCACCGATCTCGTTGATATCTTTCAGATAGCAAAGATAAGGAACGTGAAAACCATTGTCGCGGCAGGCGTCCAGAATTCGGGTTCCTTCTGGAACCTGCAGTGGTATATTATTAATTTTGATGGATACAAGATTCGTATTTACCATGATGTGGTCCGCCCTCCTTTGAAGTTTCCATAACCGAAGTGATCACAGCGCAGGCAGCGTCTGGCTTCCTGACCAGCCTCCTTGAGGCTCATGCCGCATTCGGTAAGTGTAAAGTCACATTTGCGTTCTCCGGCAGGACGCTCTGTCAGGTTGACACGTCCGCAAGGAGTACGGTCGGAGAGATCCGGTTCCGGAATCTTCACATCGCAGGTAATCTCGTGGTTGTAGCCGAGATACTGGTCGATGTTGGCTGCGGCTACCTTGCCGGCAGCGATTGCACGGATCACGGTTGCCGGTCCGGTTGCACAGTCGCCTCCGGCGAAAATACCCGGCATATTCTGAATGGAGGTCCATCCGGTTGCCTGGATGATGCCCCATTTTGCGTCGATACCCTGTTCTACGAAGTAACGGCTTTCGATACCCTGACCCACAGCTGCGATGACGATATCACATTCAACCGAGATAGAGTCGGTGCCGATAGCCTTCGGTGAAGGACGTCCGCCGCGGATTTCTCCCGGCATCTGCTGGCTTACCCAGAGAGTTTTTACCTGGCCGTCCTCGTCTGCTTCAATCCGCTCCGGTGCGTAAAGTTCCATGATCTCTACGCCTTCAGCCATGGCACTTTCAACCTCTTCCGGAAGGGCGGTCATATCAGCTTTGCGGCGTCTGTAGGCAACTGCCACCTTGTCTGCACCCAGACGGACAGAAGAACGGGCTACGTCCATGGCTACGTTGCCGCCGCCGATGACACAGACCTTCTTGCCGGTAAGATCCGGATATTTGCCGTCACCGATGGCACGTAAGAATTCGACGGCTGAGATAACACCGCCGGCATCTTCTCCCTCAATACCAATCTTTTTATCACTATGAGCGCCGATGGCGATGTAGATAGCATCATATTCTTTGCGGAGTTCATCCAGAGACAGCTGTCCTGGATCGTTTCCGACCGAAGTTTCAAGACGGACTTCCACACCGGTTTCCAGAATGACATTGATATCATCCTGCAGGCGCTCTCGTGCAGGCGGTAGCTTGGAATTCCGTACAGCAGCATGCCGCCGAGTTTCTTGCGTTTTTCAAATACAGTGGTCTGATGTCCCATCAGCTGCAGATAATAAGCAGCGCTCAGGCCGCTGGGGCCGCCGCCGATGATCGCGATGCGCTTGCCGGTGGAGGTTGGACAGGCCGGTGCTGGTACATATCCTGCCATATCCACAGCTACACGTTTGATACCGCGGATATTGATAGAATTATCCAGCATGTTGCGGCGGCAGCGGGACTCGCATGGGTGCTCGCATACCAGCGCACAGGCGGTTGGGAATGGGTTGTCCTTGCGGATCAGGCGGACTGCATCGGCATAGCGTCCTTCGCCGGTCAGGGCGATGTAACCCGGAATATCAACTCCGGCCGGGCACAGAGCTACGCAGGGAACCGGCTGATCAAGATTACTGCGGCAGCGGTTGTGTAAGATATGTTCCATAAAATCCTCTTTGAAGCCGTCCAGTCCTTTTAAAACCATCTGGGCAGCGGTATAGCCGATGGCACAGTCAGCCGTGCTTTCGATGACACGGGCTGTTTCCTCCAGCATGGTTAAATGCTTCATGGTTCCTTTTCCGTTTAGGATGTCTTCCAGAAGATTGGAGAGCTGCGTGAGACCGATTCGGCAGGGAACGCATTTGCCGCAGGTCTGTGCATGGCACATTTTTAAAAATGCAGCGGTCAGGTCGACAGGACAAAGACCTGGCGGGCTGGCGATGATGCGCCGTTCCAGATCTTTGTAAAGCCCTTCTACGACATTCTGAGCCTCGCTGTTAGTAGGTATAACGAGTCTGCTCATAAGGTATAAACTCCTTTCATAAATGTGAAATAAAATGCGTTATATTTTTCGATGCAATTAATGTGTTTACTATAACATAAAAACGAATAAAAAACACAAGGTATTTATTGCAAAATATCTAAAAAAAGAAATGAAAGTGAGGTAAAAAACAGATAAAATAGATAAG
>ENA-OQES01000666-OQES01000666.1-human-gut-metagenome-genome-assembly--contig:-NODE-666-length-13824-cov-2.801489_pt1 | contig 13824 bp, 16 predicted proteins | sample MGYA00242798_ERZ504641 | MGnify/ENA primary metagenome ERZ504641 (study PRJEB26092, sample SAMD00036327) | human gut metagenome | host: Homo sapiens | study: EMG produced TPA metagenomics assembly of... | reverse complement strand
AGATCAGGCATAAAAATTCGCTGAAATTGCCTGTGCGATCACTGTTGCATATGCACAGCCTTCCACTCCCATACCCACATAGATGATAAATACAATATCCAGCAGCACGTTGATCGCCGCTGAAATAATCAGAAAATAGAGCGGTGATTTGGAATCCCCCAGTGCACGCAGGAATGCTGCCAGCGCGTTATAGGCTGCCGTTACGATCAGCCCGGCATAGATGATTCCCATATAGGAAGTTACATCCGGCATAATCTCTTCTGAATAATTCATCAGATGCATGATCGGACGGTTGGCAATTTCAAAACCTATCGTCATGGCTACAGCAAATGCTACCATCAGATAGATGGACATTGCCACATAGTGACGCATCCGGTCGTATTTTTTTAGCACCGAACCACTGTGCTACGAGAATCGCAAATCCACTGCTGAGTCCGTTCAGCCAGCCGGTGACAAAAAACATCAGCGAACCGGTACTTCCGATCGCTGCCAGTGCCCGCACCCCGAGAAACTGTCCTGCTACGATAGAATCTGCAATGTTATAAAACTGCTGAAAGATGTTTCCGAGAAACATGGGAATCATAAACTGTATGATCAGTTTTACCGGACTCCCGGATGTCATATCCCGAATGGTACTGTTTCCCCCGGTTTTTTTACCATTTCCTGTTTTCCTTTCTTTTATCCTCTTACTTATTATTTTTCTTACCTGGAGCGTGTCTGAAAAACTCATTTCCACAAACTGAGACTCCCAGCTCACGAAAAGCCCTTTTTTAGACACGCTCTAAGGTATTATAATCATTTCACAGGAAAATGCAATAAATTTTTCTATCATTTTTCTTTCGACTTTTTCGCAGTCCCATATTTAATTTTTACCAGTCTGCCTCCGGGTCAAAGGTGATATCTGCCTGATACTCTTCTCCTTCTCCCTGGTTTGAAAAAGTTCTCCAGTGACTCTTTGATTTCTTCCTCTTTCCCCTGCAATTCATCCGGAATCATCAGATCAAAAACCACCTTGATCTTATCGTCACACGAATGTATTCGGAAATCGTGCATCGCAAGCCGGCTGTCTTTCTGTGCCAGCCACTGTCGCACCAGCTTCTGCATCCGGTTAATCTCCACATCGTCTGTGATCACCGGATCGAGATGAATAACCAGATTTGTTCCGTATTCTTCCAGGCATTTCCGTTCGATCTGATCCACCACTTCATGACACGCCATCAGATTATCATCTTTATCAAATTCCACATGGATACTCGCGTACCGTTTTCCCGGACCGTAATCATGTACCATCAGATCGTGACAGCCAAGTACCATGGGATAGGTCATAATTTCTTCTGTCAGTTCTTTCCGAAAATCAGATTTTACTCCTTCTCCGAGAAGTGGGGAAATCGTATCTCTCGCCAGGCCGATGCCGCTCCAGAGAATAAAGACAGACACCAGAATTCCCATGATACCATCTACCTTCCATCCGGTTGCATGCTCGATCAGAGCAGCGATCAGAACCGCCGTTGTCGTCAGCACATCATTTCTGCTGTCTGCTGCGGTAGCTATCAGCGTCGTGGAATCAATTCTTTTTCCCATCCTGGTATTAAAGATCATCATCCCTGCTTTTACCAGAATCGATGCAATCAGTACAATCATGGACAGCAGAGAAAATTCTACTGCCGCCGGATGAAGCACCTTCTCCACCGAACTTTTTGCCAGCTCGAATCCGATAAACCAAGATCATCACCGCCACCGTAAGACTTGCCAGATACTCGAACCTTGCATGCCCATAAGGATGTTCTTTATCCGCAGGTTTCTCCGCCAGTTTGAATCCGGTCAGCGTCACGATGGAGCTTGCCGCATCGGACAGGTTGTTTAAACCGTCTGCGGTAATCGACATGGAACCTGCAAGTTTTCCGACTGCCAGCTTACTTCCCGCCAGACCGACATTACAGACAATCCCCACCAGGCCGGACAGCTTTCCAAGAGCCGCACGTTTTGCAGAATCCTGTAAATCATTTTTGTTTCATAAGTTTTACCTCCGTTTTTGATAACTTAAGCCTGCAATATTATCCCGTTATTCTCCCGTGCTTTTCGGATATTTTCTCTGTTGACTCTCAGCATTCTGACTGAAAAAACTATCAAAACAGGATTCCTCATCACTCTTCTTTACAATAAAAAATCACCTATGAGACAATATAAGTAAACTACTGTCCCACAGATGCCACGTTCTCATCTGCTGCCTTTATCGGGCCCGGCCCCATGGATCTCCATCGCCTGCTCAGTTTGTACTGTAGATTGATATGCAGTGCAAATTGTATTTCGAGTATATTAACACATGTATTGGTGATTGGCAAGGGACTTTGCATCCGAACTTTTGTTAGTTTTGATAATTTTTGTTACTTACTCAGCACACCTGAACTGCAATGTTTCTTTCGTCCTTTTTTATATTGATACATATCCCGATCGGCTCTGTCTTTGACAACTGCAATATCTTCACCTGAAAATGGAGCTGATCCGTAAGAAACTGTTGGTAAAAAAATGCGAACTTTCTTCGTTTCTCTGTCCACCGCCGCAGAAATTCCTGTTTGCATTCCTCTTCTTTCGCTCTGTTTTTCAGTAATACACAAAACTCGTCACCACCTATACGATAACAATATCCAAAGTCTGCATATGCATTTTTTGATGCATTCCGCAATACCCGCAAGGCAAAGATCACCTTTCACGTGACCATGGCAGTCATTGACCTGTTTGAAATCATCCACATCAAACACTACCAGCACTCCACTGTTGTATTTTATCTTTTGGGTCTGTTTCAAATAGCTGTTCTGATTCAAAAGTCCTGTGAGTGCATCCAACTGATTCCACATCTCATTGCAATAGATAAAATATAATACAGAAAGCAACGTAACACATAGCCATGTAACATGAAGTTCAGGCAGTGCAACCTGAATGATTGTTTCAACCATCACAAAAAGAATCAATGGATAGATCAGCATCCTGCTGCGATTCTGAAATTCTCTGGCTGTGATGATCGTAGATATCGAAAGATACAAAATTGCCCCAAAATACATGATGACATATATGTAAAAATGCGGACCACGTGAATACATATTATCCGCACTCACGGAGAATACCATTCCATATGGAACAGAGACCAGCAGAAACATAAGATATGCAATCTCACAACACACTGCAATTCTGATCTTGCGCCGGAGAGCTGTCTTTCTGTCCAATACATATACAAGACAGACAGACACCGCCGGCGACAGGCCAAACCCCAGATAATTAGACACAATATTCAGCCATCGGTATCCGGACGGCAAGCCATCTACAACCACTGTTATGACCTCCAGCACTGAAATTCCTGCGATCATAAGGTAGGCCAGAAAAAAAGCCTCGCTTTTGTTTTTCGCTAAGCGATTCACTCAGATGTGTGAGTATGCACATAAACATAAACAAAAAGATCAATTGTAGTTAATACATAAAAATATCCATCCATTACAAAACTTCCCATTTTTTCATCTGCAACTGCTTTTTCACAAATATTTACTTTATTTAGCTGCAGCAAAAGATTCTATTTTCGGTTTCATAAACCTCAAGCTATATTCTAACAAACTATGTATGAAAAATGATATACACTTCCTTGTTTATGCGTTTTTATTTTTGAACAATTCCTCACGGAACAGTTATTTAAACGCTCTCTGTCACTGCCAAAGGCTCAATCACGACATTCTTTGACAGTTTAAAAATATAAGGTAACTGTTCAGTACCTTCACAGTTACGAGCCAAAATGTAAAAAAGCAGATGCATAAGATTGCTCTTTTCTCATGCATCTACCTCCTATACAGGTGCATTCATCATAATCTGCTGTCACAGCAGACATGGAACGCTGCCTTTTTTTCTATATCTCTTCAGCTTTCACTAACGTAATCGTCCCATTATCCAGGCATTCCACAAATTTGTAGACCAGATCCGGGTCGAATTGCTTTCCGGCGTCCTGAAGAAGCTTCTCCCTTGCTACATTCAACGGAAAGGCCTTTTTATAACAACGTTTGGATGTCATGGCATCAAAGGAATCTGCCACACACAGGATCCGTGCTGTCAGAGGTATATCCTCTCCTGCGATCCGTCGTGGATATCCTTTGCCATCATACCGTTCATGATGACCGATAACAGCCGGAATAACATAATCCAGAGAAGGCAGATGACGGATAATATCGATAGAAGCCTCTACATGTCCCTTGATTGTTTCATACTCATCGTCTGTCAGTTTGTCGGCCTTATTTAATATATACTCCGGAATACCAATCTTACCGACATCGTGTAAAAGGGCTGCCTGGCGAATGATCTCCACCATATCTTCATTCATGCCAAGTGCTGTTGCAAGGGCTGTTGCATAATAAGCCACATTTGTGGAATGGCTGAATGTATAATGATCCTTTGCATCGATTGCTGCTGTCAGGGCATAGATGGTTGATTCATATTCCTGGTAAATATGTGCCCGGTTTGTTGACACTATATTCTTGTTGGCATTGCGGAACATGGTATCAAAGACCTGGATCCCGTTCTTTCCACTGTGTTTCACATGGTAAACCGCAAGATCCACATTCTCCATCAGTTCCTTCACAATTTTTTGCCGCATAAGGTGCCGCGCTGATTCCCGCACTGACCGTGATTGCTTTCAGCTTCATGTCCGTCCTGCTGTTATTCATAACAGAAATCTGCTTTTCAATGGATTCCACCAGATTTCTGGCAGAGAAAAGATCATATCCCGGCAACAAAACAGCATATTCTTTTCCACCGTAACGGGCAGCATATCCGTTTTCTCCCACACTGCTCTGGATGATTTTTGCAATACGCTGGAGACACAGATCACCTTCTTTTAAACCATACAGCTGATTATATAACTTAAAATCATCTACATTGATAAGTGCAAGTGCCAACGATCCATCTTTATTCTTTTCGAATTCTTCATGAAGCACTTCATGGAAATATTTCCGGTTCAACAAGCCGGTCATCTCATCCGTTCTTGCCTCAATGCAGGCTTTTTCATACATTCTTGCATTCTTAATCGCAATAGAAGCCACCGATGTGATGTTTGAGATCAGTTCCACTTCATCATAGACCAATCTCTTTTTGCCCTGAATCTGCTGTGATCAATATCACCCCCGCCAAAGTATCACCGTCTTTTAATCCGGCACAATAGCGCGTGTGCTTCTTATCCAGATGATGTTTTTCTTCCTCCCACATGGACTTATACTCTACAGAATAGCGAAAATCCCTGTAAACCAGCGGTTCTTCATGATCTTTCAGCCATTGTATCATCGGATTTTCTTCTTCCAGAGAAAATGCCAGATCGTTAAGAGGCTGGTCACTTGCAACTCCACAGTAAGCCTCTCCTGGCGCCTTCTGCATACATATATAGATATTGCCCACATCCATCAGTTCTTTCATCACCCGGATGGTTCGATCCAGAATTTCCTGAAGATCCAGGGTTTTTGAAATCGCTGAATTAAATTCCCTTAACTTCTCCGCCTGATGGTTCTCTTCCCTTACAAATACACTGCGGATCAAAAGCTTCCACAGATAAGTAAAGATTGCATAGGTAATCAGAAAAACAATGGCAAATACAAGGGTGTACATGGTGATATTATTATCCGGCTGCATATGGAGGATCTTTTGCAGAAACGGCATGATATTTAAAAATACAAGAATAGAAAACAGGAATCCTACGCCATAGCACAAACTGGGAGATGCCAGCATCTGGAGGCGGAACAATCGTCTTCGAATCAGTGCATAAAACAGTAAAAATACATTTACCACACCACTTAAAATATCAATCGGAAAACCGCTGAAAAATGGAATTCCAAGAAATGCATTGCCAAGAAACAGTGCAAGTACTCCCATCATCACCGGCTCATACTGAACTTTCATGGTAGGATTTTCTTTACAGATCCGTACAAGAATTACCAAAAAGGTGGATCAGAAAAAGTCCTGCCGGAATGAAAAATACAATAATAGAAGGGGTGATCTCATATACAAAGGTTTGTACCCCTCCTTTTTTCTATCATCTTAGGAGCTTCCAGAAAAACTCCAAATTGGACATTCACCCAAAAGCAGATCAGCATGGTCACCAGGTATATTCTACCGACGGATCCGTTCCTGACTCCGCCAAAGGCAAGAATAAAACGATAATACGCATATGGCAGTAATAAGATTCCCAACAGGGAAACCTGATACCAGAATTCACATCCCGGCCAGAACTGTGCTCGCATGAAGGCAGAGCCTCCTGTCCAGAAAAGCAATCCCAGCAATACCACCAGAAAACTGTTTATGATTTTATTTTTCTTTGCTGTCAAAAACATCAACAGCAGAAAGCCATAGCACAGCATGGCTATAATTGATATATATCCGTAGGTTCCCATAAATTTCCCTTATCCCATTCTTTGCTTCACTCGTAACTGTTCCATACCTGCACAGTTATCTTACTTTATTTAGATATTCCTGTACATCCAGCAATTCCTTCATATCATAATGAGAAGGATTCATCTGATGTATCCTTTTTGCCTGTCTTTTTCTCATAAGCTTCAAAGGTTCCGCAGGTGAAAATTGTAACCTGTAACGGATCCATACCCAGAATTTTCTTCAGATCCCGATAATCCTGATCAATATATTTGAAATATGTACTCAGTAAATCCTTTAAAATATTAGCACTCATGGCATTGCTAAGAAGTGCCTCCTGCTCCAGTTCCACATACATGTGAAGATACGGTCGGTTATGCTCATTGTATTCCTTCGCTGCCACCCAGTTGGTGATCGGAAGTTTGGAAAGGCTGATCACACTTCGAATTCCATTTTCCGAAATTCTGGTAAAACCTGCAATATCAATGATCCAGGGTACCCGATCCACATATTCAAAACGAGGAATCCTGGTCTCATCTTCCCGATTTTCCAATCCCACACAGCGATACATATCTCCACAACGATAACGGGCAAACGCACCGCCTTTCAGGATCGTAAATACCAGCTCATACTTTTCACCGGGTCTCACCTCATCCATCAGATAGGTAGGCGGAATATATGAAGGATCGTCATAATTTCTCATCATATCTTTCTCTGTAATAAACTCATAGAACGCAGTATCCGGGAAGAAATACATTCCCTTTCTTGTCCATGTCTCTGTACCCATAATAGAAGGCTCCGTACCGGCGAACAATTCCATGGGACGAATGCCCCAAAGTTCTTCCAGATCATCTTTGTAGCACAGGTTATCCGTACCTGCCACCATAAATCCTTTCAGATGAAACAAATCTTTTGGAAGAAATGGTCTGTTTTCTTTCTTACACCGGTGCTTTGCCTGAATCATACGTAAGATCATATGAGGCTTGCATTTCATAAGGCTTGACAGTTTGATACCGCCACCTCCGCCACTGGTCAGAGAAGAAAGGCTCAGACTCACTGCGTAAGCCACACTTCCAAGACCAAAGAAAAATCCAAGATCCTTTTGCATAGCCATCTTAAATCCCAGTTTATTTCTTTCGCTGAAGCTCATATTTACAGCTTCATCAACTGCCGGTAAAAATTCAATCCCGATCTCCTCACCCAATGCCAGCGGAAAAAGTCCGGTTGCAAAAGGCAACGGTGCCAGGGCATACAAAAATTTGTCTGTAGCTGCCACATCAAAAAAGCCCTTTTCTTTACTGGTAGAAAGAATCAGACATGCTGTCACGTTGTTGCGATAGGTATCCAGCATGCTTCTGGTATAGGGTGCCACCTTAATAGGATGCTTACCACCCTCCCAGGTCGTCTGGATCCAGATAACCGGATTGCCCGGAAGCATATCCGGCTGCTTGGTAAGCAACACATCTGCATAATCTTCATAGGTTGTCAATGGCACCATTTTCCGAAATTCATCCAGATTCGTCGGATGCTTTCCCTTCAAAATGGACTGTCCCAGACCACAGTTACTCCATAACCGGATCTGCTCCTCCATCAATCGCCGTTGAATCTTCATATATCCATCCATGGACAAATCAAGGAATCCACAGTACTGCTGCCAGATTTCTTTATACTGTTGTTTCTTTAATTTTTTCTTCTAAATTCATAGTCTGTCCGCTCCAGATCGATCATTGTTTTCTGACACTATAGAAACATGCCTGTATGCTTTCTTTATTTGGTATTAAAAAAGGTGTGTGTTTCTGATATTCTCTATAATTAAAAAATCGTCTGCGGAAAAGTCCACAGATCCTGAAAATGATATACAGATAATTCCAAAAAAATTCATAAGTAAAAAACTAGATTCCCTGTTTCCATACCGCCAAACATTCCCCACATACAAAGATATGCACCTGCAAACCACAAAACGCCGGGATGCCGACACAATCCATACACCCCTTCTGTGTATGCAGCCCGTAATCTGTTTTCTTCACAATAGGTTTGCTCAAAAGGAAGAGCGAAAAAACAAGGTGTATATAAGAAGTGCCAAAAAGCACATTGCTCCGATTCCGAATCCAATCATTCTTCCGATCCTGTGACTGCACTGTCCCCATGCAGACCAAAGTTCCATGAACAGTGACAAAACAACCAGAATAGTGCCCGCTGCGAAAAATTTTTCGTAACAACCTGTTCTGTTTTCTAACACTGTTTATATCGTAAATAAAGTACAGAAGAAATCCTGCACTCCCTAAAATAATCTGCTGCATTTCTATTCTCCGAATTTTGTACACAATACTATACAGACGCATAATCACACATTTTTAATTATAATAAAATTCACTATAAATAGCAAGGATAATTTGGTTTTGGTGTACAAAGAAGATTTTATTTTCCATACATATGCTATGCATAATGCATAATCCCATTACTGTTTTATTAGTCATTTTGTGGTTGTTTCCGCTTAATTAATGTTTTTTGTCTATATTGGCTATTTTTTATGTACACATTTTAACTTGTAATCTTTCTGTATATTTTACCAGGTAAAAATATATTGTTTCACTCGGTGATTGTGTAAAATACTTTCACTCTTCCTTAATGAATATTGTATCGCAGACTCTTCCTGATTTTTCCAGTTCCTTTGTCTTAGGTCAAAAAAAATTTTTGCCTCACAATTACGAATATACTATTTTAATCATATACAACGATATTCTGATGGCGTTACATGATAGCGATTTTTAAACAATCTGCAAAAATAGTCCACATTATGAAATCCGCTTTCATAAGCGATCGTTTTTACTTTTTTGATTCGTATTTTTCAATAGCCGGGAAGCTGCCTGTAAACGATATTCTATCAGATAATTCACCGGCGTAGTATGTAAAAATCGCTGAAACAAATGAAGCGCAGTACTTTTGCTGACTCCTATATGTGAAGCTATTTCATTTAACGACAGTCCGTGCTTATAATTCTCATGTATATATTGCATCATCAGCTGTACCCTTTTCTGTGCTGCCTCATCTACTGTCTGCATCTTTTCTTTATCCGATAACTTTACATTTTCATAAAAAATCAGCCATAAATTCTGCAACAATGCCAAAGTGGAAAGCTCCCTTATTATCTCATTCTCCTGTGTTTCCATTATTTTTATCATAATTTGTATAATCCTTGCCTGCCATGGTTCAGCACTCTGAAAACACTGGAAAGCCATATTCGATGAAATGATTGGTAAAATATAGTTTTTTATAAACCAAACTATTCTCCGGCGCAATAAATTCAGGCATACATACAAAGTTAGGAATGACACCACCGGATGCTGCATAAAACCGATGCAGTATTTTAGAATTGATAAAAATTGCATCTCCTTCTGACAATATAATCTGTTTTCCACCTATTCCACATAGGACTTTTCCAGATTCAACATATAAAACTCAAATTCTCTGTGCCAGTGCCATTCAATACAATGAAAATCAAACAGTTCCAGATTATCATAATAATACTGGAAAGGGTAATCACTGCTGCCATGGGGTTTGATTTCCATGAACTCCTCGTCTGTAAGTATTTTATTATATGTTTTATTATAATCCATCCTCATATCACATTCTTTCTTTTTTAACGATATTATACAGTATTTGTGCGATTTAATTCAATGTATGTGGCTCACATTTGCTATATAATCAAACAAAAAAAGGAAAAGAGGTATTCTTATGATTTTTAAATGGATGAATGAAAGTGCAATCAATATTGAAGGCGACAGAATTGAAATAACTGCACCACCAAAAACAGACATTTTTTTGTGGCAGCATTGATGAATGTGAAGAAGGTATTTTGCCGGAATCACTTTGTAATGCCCCAATATTATTATACTGAAATTGATGGGGACTTTGTTCTTAAGGTAAAAGTATCTCATGATTTTAAAGAAACCTATGATTCTGCTTCTGTAATGATAATGGCAGATGACAGGCATTGGGCAAAATGTTGTTATGAACTGACAGATTTTGGAACCCATGCAGCTGTAAGTGTTGTTACAAAAGGCGATTCAGATGATGCAAACGGCTGTAACCTTGAAGGCAATTCTGCCTGGCTTCAGGTATGCAGAGTAGGAAATAATTTTGCATTCCACTATTCAGCAGACAGTACAAACTATTACATGATGCGGTATTTCCATTTGCCGTCTAAACCAATCATCAAAGTCGGATTACTTGCTCAAGCTCCAAGCGGAAATGGTGGAAAACGTATTTACGAACATCTTTCTATTGAACGTAAAACTGTTAAAAACATTCGGAGTGGGAAATAGAAAATGAATGCTATAAAGCAAAAATGACTACCATAAGACAAAAATAGCCTGTTATATGGGCTTTATCACACAGGCTATTGCGGCAAACTTCGCACCGCTTCATTTTTTTGAAATTTCATAATGATTATCATATTTCTCTGGGCAATATTGCTTTGATATCTACTTTTTTCATTTTTCACACAACTTCTGGTTGATCTGTTCTGTGCCAAATTTGTAGATTATATTGGATATCGTGTTTGCATTGTTGCATCAGAAATATTTGCTTCACTGGGTCTGGTTGGACTGGCCTTTTTGACCTGATCTTTTACCTGATCCTTTCATTGGAATTCTATGTAGTGTCATCATATATGCTATAGGAAGTGGCTTGATTGAAGTACTTTGCAGTCCTATTATTGAAGCCTGTCCATTCGAAAACAAAGAAGCAACTATGAGTCTGCTCCATTCCTTTTACTGTTGGGGCGCTGTCGGTACAATTTTAATTTCCAGCCTACTTTTTCCTGATATTCGGAATAAACAGCTGGAAATGGCTTGCTGTGATATGGGCACTCATTCCGGCTGTGAACACTTATAATTTCATGACCTGTCCGATTGAGCATCTGGTTGACAATGGTACCGGAATGGGAATTAGAAGTCTATTTGCCAAACCGTTTTTCTGGGTTGCAATATGTCTGATGATCTGTTCTGGGGCTTCTGAACTTTCAATGGCTCAATGGGCATCTGCTTATGCCGAATCTGCACTGAGGTTATCAAAAACACTGGGAGATTTAGCCGGTCCATGTATGTTTGCAGTCACCATGGGAATCAGTCGCATAATTTTTGGAAAATATGGAGAACAACTGGATTTAATGAAGTTTATGGGTGGTTCCGGCATATTATGTGTTATCTGCTATCTTCTTTCTGCCTTGTCATCTAATCCGACTATCGGACTTATCGGTTGTATCGTATGTGGATTTTCAGTTGGAATCATGTGGCCGGGAACAATCAGTATTTCTTCGAAAACTTTTCCAAAAGGTGGAACAGCTATGTTCTCTCTCCTTGCCATGGCAGGAGATTTAGGCGGCAGTATCGGACCCGGAATCGTTGGCCGTATCACTCAGAATTCTGAAAATAATATTCGGATCGGCATGGGATGCGGGCTTATTTTTTCCGGTAGTCCTGTTATTTATGTTATTCCTGATGCATCGAAAAAAATCAACGCGACCAGAAATAACACTGTCAGTATATTTTGTAGAATAAGAACCGCCTCCTGGCTGAGATAGCCTGGAGACGGTTCTTTTACCAACCATAAAGTTTACATAACTTTTTGATACATAAGTACCATGAACGGCATCGTCACAATCGCTCCGATCGTCGTCAGCTTCCAAAAAATTCTACTTGGGCTTGCGGCCTCCACGCTTTCTGTAATCCTCATCGATACGCTTTTTCCAATCTGCGCTCAGCGGGGCACTGCACCGTACAGAGCTGATTGCTTCGCTGACCACCTCATAATTCAACGCGGTTCCTTCGCTGTCGCACTGATAGTTGACCGCACGATCTGCACCGATTCCGAAATGGCTTGCGGTCTCTACTGCGTCAATATTGGCACCAAGGAACAAAAACTCCCATCCGTATTTTGCTTTCTGCCGCTCGATCATCTGCTTCACTTTTTCGCTGTTGTACCGAAAGCTGGCATTTTCCATTCCGTCCGTAGTGATTACAAACATGGTGTGTTCCGGCACATCCTCCGGTCTTGCGTACTTATGAACATTTCCAATGTGATGGATCGCACCGCCGATGGCATCTAAGAGTGCCGTGCATCCGCGAACCGTGTAATCACGGTCAGTCATCGGTCGGATGTCCCTTACATTTACACGGTCGTGCAGGACTTCGCTCACATTGTCAAACAGCACCGTTGAGATCAGTGCTTCGCCCTCTGCATTTTTTCTGCTGCACGATCATGGAATTGAATCCGCCGATGGTATCCCGTTCCAGTCCACTCATGGAACCGCTGCGGTCTAAGATAAAAACGATCTCTGTTAAATTCTTTCTCATATGCTTGTCCTCCCAAAAATCTCGCCCTTGCGGGCTCGCTGTCGCGGTATTCGCCAAGGTTTCGAGCAAGCTCGAACTTTGGCTCATTACACGCGCATATGGCTGCTCGGTTTCATATCTTACAGCCATAGTATAGCGATTTTCTTTCGTGGAGTGGTCGCATGGAAAGCGACATTTCTTTGTCCTTATGCTCCGATCAGGCTCTGGTCGAAAGCAAACAGTGCCTCGTTGATTTCATACACATTGTAGTTTCTCCGTTCGACAAAATATTCTACAATGATATCGAATTTGCTCGAACGGGAAAGGGTAAACCCTGCCTTGCCGAGCATCTCCTGCATCTGGGCAAGCGGCAACTCCAAAGCCAGAGCAAATGCCAGCACCGTAGGTTTGGATGGCTTATAGAATTTATCCGAACGGATCTTCGAGAAGAGTTTCCGGTCAATGTTTGCCTTCTTGTAACACTGGGCATCCGTCATGCCGCTTTCATCAATCTTCCGCAGCAGCATTTCCGAAAAGCTCTCATCCATCTGTCCCAGTGCCTCTTCCAGAGATTGACTGCTGCAAGATTTACAGATTGCTTCGGGCGGCAGCGGGGCAGGTGTAGCTTCAAAACAGGATTCCTCTGACAATACTTCGAGCCGCCGTCTCTGTTCTGACCGGCTGTCCGTATGTTCATCCACATACCGGTCATCTATGTACGCCGCGATATCGGCAAACAGTTTTCCGCTAATCTTATATGTTTTTCGATCAAAGACAACGATGTAGACCATTATCTCATTTTCCATCAGGAACGTACTGATGGTATCGACTGCAACCTTCAGAGCCTGGTCTTTTGGATAGCCGTAAGTGCCGGAGGAAATCAGCGGAAAGGCCACCGACTGACAGCCATTTTCTTTCGCCAGGTTCAAAGATGTCCGATAACAGGATTCCAGAAGCTCCTGCTCCCGATGCTTGCCATCCCGCCACCGCGGACCGACTGCATGGATCACATATTTCGCAGGGTAAACGGTACCCCTTTGTGATTTTTGCACTGCCGGTCTCGCAGCCATGCAGCGTACTGCACTCTGCAAGTAGCTCC
>ENA-OQES01000665-OQES01000665.1-human-gut-metagenome-genome-assembly--contig:-NODE-665-length-13835-cov-3.902174_pt1 | contig 13835 bp, 23 predicted proteins | sample MGYA00242798_ERZ504641 | MGnify/ENA primary metagenome ERZ504641 (study PRJEB26092, sample SAMD00036327) | human gut metagenome | host: Homo sapiens | study: EMG produced TPA metagenomics assembly of... | reverse complement strand
GTTGATTTGACAAACTGTAGCCTGTAGGCTACAGTATTGGTATGTTGAGATTCAAGAGGACGAGCGAATTCCTTGAATGGTTACGCAAACTAAAAGACAGAGACGCAAAAGCCAAAATCGAAGCACACCTTGACTACTGCGAGCTAAAAGGCTCCCTTCTGGGAGATACCAAACCCGTAGGAGACTCCATATACGAGATGCGCCTTTCACTTCGGACCCGGATACCGAATCTACTACGCAAGAAGCGGATCAGAAATCTATCTGCTGCTCATCGGCGGAGATAAAAGAAAACAACAGGCAGATATCAAAAAGCCAGAAACTATTCAGGGAATACTCCGAATAGGAGGAGCAAAAAATGACAAAGAAATACCAAGACTACGACGCCAGCGAATTCCTTGAAACCGAAGACGACATCGCCCGCTACCTCAATGCCGTAGCAGAATACAATGATCCTGAAATGTTCCAAACCGCACTCGGAAAAGTAGCAAAAGCACGAGGAATGTCCAGCATTGCCAAAGAGGCGAACGTGTCCAGAGAAAGCCTGTACCGAAGTCTCAGTGCCGAGGGTAATCCCTCGTTCCAAACCATCTCTAAAGTACTGGCTTCAATGGGGCTTCGACTGACTATACAGCCAGCTGAAGCCTGATATGTTCACCAGGTCGGCGGTGGAGCGCATCGACTAACGTTCTCCTGTTCTCATGGCGCCGCTTCACCGGCCTGCCCATTCACCTCATACTTCAAACGTCCGGGCAGAAACCGGACTTCCGCACGGTGCAGGATATGGTTCTGGAACCAGCGGGTGTCAGTGCGTGCGGGAACCAATAGGACTACGAGAGTGTCAGGTTTGCTGGCTTCCTGTGAGGCTTTGCGTATCCAATCACCGATGTTGCGGCCGTAGGGAGGATTGCAGAAAACCGTCTCCCCTTCCCATGAGTGTTCTAGGCCACTGTTTTCGGCTGTGTAGTGGTGTTCGCATTTTGCGTTCTGGTCGCTGGATGCCGCGTCGAGGATGAAGTGGAATTCCTCGTCCAGCTGATCGAACAAGGATTGCGGGGTTTCCCAATCGTCCTTGTTCGAGGTCATCGCAGCCGCACCCGCCTTGTAGAAGTTGCTTGCCATTACAATTTGCTCTTTTCGTTAAGGATTGATGGTTTGGTATCCAGTTGGGCGGATTCGAATTTTTCCGCAGCTTCTCTCTGAGAGGGAAACGAGTATCTGGTGCGGGTTTTGCAGTATGGGCAGCCAACCCGCCACCATGTTTTCGTATGAGTGATCGGACTGATGGCTTTCCGGTATTCGCCTTTCATCCCGCAGTTGGGGCATAGTAGCGTCGTGTCGAACACGTCAACGTATTTGCTGCCCATGCGATCCAATGTCCGTTGCATGGCCAGGGTGTCCACGAGCTTCGGGTCGAAGCCGAGCCTTTTGACCTGCTCCGCGCTCCAATGTGCTAGGTACCGGAGGATCTGCTGTTCGATACCGTATTGCGAATAGTGGTAACGTTTGCCGGTTTTCAGTTCGATGAAATCGTCTTCGTGGGCGAAGTCTCCGGCGCAGAACCGTTCGACGGCTTCCTCTCTGCTTTTGCTGGGGAAAATATTACAGGCGATGCACCGTTGGTTCGAACAGGAGCAGAAGTACGGGTGGCACCAGAAGCCGTCCATTTGTCCGTCACGTTCGCCACCGTGTATGAACCCGAGGGGAAGGAACGTGTCGCAGTCATGCGGTTCCGCATGACCAGTGGAGCAAAGCGGGCACGGATACTGTTCGCGCATTATCTTCGCTTCGGCTTTCCTCATGCTACGTTCCGCGGCATCCACCGCATCCTGCTCCGCCAGACGTTTGGCGATAGGCTCGTTGATCTGGCGAACGATATCGACGGGCAAACCGGTCTGCTTGGCGACGGATTCCACCGTGGAACGACGCGACTGGAGCAGGTCGGCTGCTCGTTCGGCTCGACTGTGATACCGGGGCATGGTCAGGCAGGGTCTTTTGCCAGATGGAAGGCGACTGCGATGATTGCGGCTAGCAGGATGCCGAGGCCGATAAGGATTGGATGTTTCATGATTTTTTTACCTTTTGCTAGTTGTTTTCGAGATTGATTTGCGTGCCCCTGAAGAATGCGAGACGGTCAGCTTCACGGATTTTCTTCGGATCGTTCACATCACGCATGAACTGTTCCCTGAAGCGCCGGTATTCGGCATCGTATCCGGGACCAGTGTTCTTCTTCTTTTGTACAGGTTTCTGTTTCGGTGTCGGCCAACCTTTCTTGGAGGAGAGTCGTTCGCGGCGTCGCTTGTCCGCTTCGACCACACGGTTGATCTGTCTGGCACAGGAGACAACCGTTTTCCTGTCCCCTACCAGATGAGCGGATACGGCTTTGCGGCGTAATCGTCCGATGTTCCGGCAAGCGTCAGCCGACAGTCCCGGCAACAGTTCGAACTCGTTTAGATACAGGATTCCACCCAGCAGAGTGAAAGGTGCAATGCTCTCATTGGCTTCCGGCATCAGCATCTTCCTCCTCTTCAAGTCCAGTCAGCACTCCTGCATAGGCGTCTTCGATTTGCTGGCACCACTGTTCCATCGTCGTATCCAAGGAAATGAACATGGTCGGAGTGAACCCGCCGGTCATGTATTCATCAACGACTCGTCCCGCCAGGTCAAGGTCATACAGTTTGATTTCACCGATCAGCCTATTGTCCCGGAAGAAAGCCAAACGTCGTTGCGAATATTCCACCACACTCGTGCCGCTGATAGCCCAGCCGTTCAACCCGTTACAGGAACAGGCCAGAGTGTGTTCGTTCTCCTCGACGATCTTCCAATCATCCTTTTCGACGATTGTTTTTAATGGTTCGTAGAATTTGCTCAAATTTTCTCCTTAATGACATTCCGGGCACAGCCACTCGTCTGTGGCGCAGTCCCATCCGTTTTCAATGAGTTCGTCATGGTTTCCCATTGCTGTTTTCCCGCATTTGCTGCAGGTCAGATGCCAGTGTTGCGGACAGTAGTGGTTTTCGTCTCCATCCAATTGCCATCCGTCGGAACTGGCGTCATCGTCTGCGTCGTCTTTGTCTGTTTGACGCTCCCCACGGCCGAAGCCGGGGGATTCTTGTTTCATCGACCGGTTGCCTTCGAGTCCGTGAAGGGCTTACAGGGTCTCCGCAAGCGTTTGGTTTGGACGTGTCCCGCCCTACCTTTGTTCTGTTATGTTCTATGCGGCCGTTTCGAGCTGGCCGAGTATCCTCAGCCCCTCGTCGCGCAGGTTGTTGGCCGCGTTGACATCCCGGTCGTGGAACACGCCGCATTGCGGGCATGTCCATTCGCGCACATCGAGGTTCTTGACCTCCGGGTTGAGGTATCCGCAGTCGTGGCAGAGCTGGCTGGACGGATAGAACCTGTCCACGTGGACCACCTTGCGACCGTACCATCCGGCCTTGTAGTCGAGCATGCGCGCGAACTCGCCCCACGCCGCGTCGCTGACGTGTTTGGCGAGCCTGTGGTTTTTGACCATGTTCTTCGGCATGAGGGTTTCCATGCAGATGATCGGATGTCTGCGGACGAGCATGGTGGACAGTTTGTCCAACGTGTCGCGCCGCTGGCGCGCCACCTTCTGCTCGAGTCTGGCGACTTTGATGCGCTGTTTTTCACGGTTGTTGCCGCCCTTTGGTTTTCGGGACAGTTTCCGTTTTGCGTGACGCAGTCGCTTCTCGCTCTGCTTGAAATATCGGTGGTTGGGATGTTTCACCCCCTCCGACGTGATGCAGTAGTCCTTCAGTCCGAGGTCGATGCCGATCGCATCGCCTTTGGCGGGTGCCATGCTTTTGTGGACGCCCGCGCATTTGATGGTCACGTAGTATTCGCCGGCCGGGTTACGGCTGACGGTCGCGGATTTGACCACGCCGGTCACGGGACGGCTGACCCTGGTTTTGACCATGCCGAGTTTGGGCAGGCGCACGTGCTTGTCGTCCGCCACGTACACGGTGTGGCCGACGTTTTTGGTCGTGTATGACTGGTGCCTGTTGTGCTTGCCCTTGAACCTCGGATAGCCGGTGGTTCCTTTGTATCCGCCTTTCTTCTTCGACGCGACGCGACGATAGAAGTTGTCGTATGCGCGGTCCAGATGCTGGATCACGGCCTGCAGGCTGACGGAATCCACCTCCCTGAGCCACGGGTTCGCATCCTTCAGCTTGGGCAGGTCCTTCATCTGCCTGAACGCGCGCGAGCTTCTGCCGGTCTCCTCGTATTCGACCTGACGCTTGTTGAGGAAATGGTTCCACACCCATCGCGTGCAGCCGAACGTGCGTTCGATCAGCAGACGCTGCCTGCGGTTCGGGTAGATGCGGAACCGGTATCCCATGTCCACCATGAGCGGGAACCTCCTTTCCTTACACGTGCTTCTGGTTCTCTATGTACTGTTCTGATGGTCTTCAACGGGGCGCCGCCCACAGTGGACACGAAATACGAGTTTCGTCCACAACGTCGGCAGCCGACTTTTCAGCCACGGGTACTCGTCGCGCAACAACCGTGATGACCTACCTTTGATCAGGCGCACCGCCCGGTGTATCCCGTACTGGGGGTCCACCTCGACGAGCAGATGCACATGGTCGGGCATGACCTCCATCTCGATCAGCTCCGCATGTATCTCGGCGCATGTCTCGCGGATGATGTCCTTCAACCGTCCGTCGACCCCGTTCACCAGGACGGGGCGACGGTATTTCGGACACCACACCACGTGGTATTTGCATGAGTACACCACGTTCCGATTGCTTTTGCACCTCACGAAAACAATTATACAGCAGGAAGCTATCTAATTAAAAACCGGAAAGACGATACACTCCCAAAGCACCAGAAAAAAGCAAAGCGCCTTATATCCCCATGGCTAAAGCCAGGGGCTTTACGGCGCAAACCGGTAATAAGCGCTGCCGTCTTCGGGGTCGTATTGTTCATCGCATTCGTCGCAGTGGATTGCGACGAATTTCTTCTCGGTGAAACTCATAGCGTCCCCTGTTCTTGCGTCATGTCTCGGATGGCGTCCTCGAGCAGGCTTCTCGCGGCCTTGCATCCTTGAATGTATGCGCGGGATGGTTCCGTTCGGGCGTGGGCGTCGCTTGCATGTTCGAGTTTGAGTTCGCTGGAGATTCGTTTCCCTGCTTCGGTTTCCGTTTTGGCCAGCAGTTGGCGATCATGCTCGGTAAGCCAGGCGTCAAACAGTTCGGCTACGTTGGAGAATTGCGGGTTTGCCGACAGTGAATAGAAGTCCTCCGCGCCGTTTATGAAGATGTTCCTGGCTTCGCTGTCCGTCAACGGTTGGTTCACGCTCAATTGTTTTCCTCTCTTTGATGATGCTTGTCTTCGATGACCCGGATGCGTTGAATGCCGTCGAGATGAATGTGCATGGGTGTGCCGGTAATCCAATTCCAATACACGTGATCCAACACGACGGGAATGGTTGAGCCGTCTCTGATTCGTGCCGTGATTGTTCTCTCCCACCAGCATCCGGTGTTGTGTTCCAGAATCTGAACGGGCGCGGTGACTGTAAAGCCTTGCAGTGGCTTCGGGGCTGTGTCATTGAATTCGACTTCTACCGTTTTCCCTTCGAATCGGATACGTATGTCATTGATCGCCGCATCAAGGAGTGGCTTGTGCCGTCTCCCGTATTCGCCGCATCCTTGACGGTCTCGTAATTCGTTCTTGTAAGGAATGTTGGCCGATGATGCCCCGTTCAAGATTCCAGCTCCTGGTTAATATCGTCAATATTCTTTCCTTCTGCCAGTCGAATCATCATCGCGATAGCCCGGCACATCTTCGGATAATCTCCGAACCGTAAGGCATTCCAGAACTGGAATTCGTATTGTTCCGTCTGGGATTGATGCTGCAGCGCATCGATGATGCCAAGCTGACGGCAGGTCAAAGCGACGGGCTCGTTCCTGTTTTCCGCATAATGCGTATACCAGAGAGACTTTCTCAGGTCCTCGACCGGCTTGTTCTTCGACCGGTATCTCCACACGTATTTGACGGCGTTGCCCATGCAGAAGCTCATGCCGGCGGTCAGGTCAATACATTCCAGACCGGGATGGGATAATTCGTAGTGTGCGGGATGTTCTACCGGATCGGCGTCACCGACTCGCGTCACTGTTTCATCTTTTTTTAGGTTTGCGGAGACCCTGTCCTTTAGGGCGGGGAGGAAGCAAACCGTCCTCCTTTCACAGATTGATATGATATAATGTGAAACATGGTCAGAAGGCATGCATGCAAGCGGGCGTACAGGTTCCGCTTCTACCCGACACCCGAGCAGGAACAACTGCTCAGGCGCACGGTCGGCTGCTGCCGAAAGGTCTACAATCTCGCGTTGGAAGCCCGTTCCGTCGCATGGACGGCGGAGCACAGGAGCGTCACCTACGTCCAGACCAGCGCCATGCTCACCCAATGGAAGAAAACAGCTGAATACTCGTACATGAACGAAGTGTCCTGCGTGCCACTGCAACAGGCGTTGAGACACTTGCAGACGGCGTTCTCCAACTTCTTCAAGCAGACCGGCGACTATCCGAGATTCAAGGCCAAATCCCACGGCGGAAGCGCCGAATACACTCGAAGCGCGTTCAAATGGGACGCCAAACGCAATGAACTCACGCTCGCCAAGATGCGCGAACCATTGCCGATACGATGGTCCAGAACACTGCCCCGCAAGACGGAGCCGAGCACCGTGACCGTAAGCTTGGACGCCGCCGGACGATGGCACGTCAGCATCCTCGTGGAGGAGACCATCCGCCCTCTCCCCGCCCGAAGGAACGCAATCGGAATCGACTTGGGAGTGGACAGCTACGCCGTCACCAGCGACGGGGAGACCATAGCGAACCCACGCCACTACAAGAAACTCGCCGAACGGTTGGAACGGGAGCAACGGACGCTGTCCCGCAAAACCAAAGGCAGCAACAATCGTCGGAAAGCCGCCCTCAAGGTGGCCCGCACCTACGCCAGAATCACGGACATGCGCCGTGACTTCCTCCACAAGTTGAGCACGAGGATAATCCGCGAGAACCAAACGGTGATACTCGAAGACCTCAACGTGAAGAACATGGCCAAAAGATGCGCGCCGAAACCCGACCCGGACAAATCCGAACCATTGGCTCCCCAACGGCCAGTCCGCGAAAAACGGGCTGAACGGAAGCATCATGGACGCCGGATGGTCGGAGTTCCGTCGAATGCTCGAATACAAGGCCGAATGGTACGGGCGACAGCTCATAACCATCGATAGGTATTATCCGAGCACGCAAATCTGCTCCCACTGCGGGGCGAAGACCGGGCCGAAGGGCATGCCCGGCCTCAAAGTCAGGGCATGGACGTGCCCGGACTGCGGAACAACCCATGACAGGGATTTGAACGCAGCCGAAAACATCCTCGCCGCAGGGCTTGCGGTTAGCGTCTGCAAGGACGGCAGAACCGGAACCAAGGTCTCGCATTAGCGTCCCCTCCTTTCTTGTTTTGTCGTAGCGAACAGAAACCCGAACCGTAAGATTCGGGAATCCCCCGCATTCATGCGGGGGAGGATGTCAACCGATTCTTCCAAGTGGAAGATGGAACGCATGCGTCCAGACATCGTGACGGCCGCAACATGTTCCTCTTCCTGGCTGGGCTGACGGTAGGCGTGAGCGCGATAACCTTTGATGAATGCTTGTCTGAGGCTGTTACTTCCAAGGCCTGCATCCTTCAAGGCATTCAATGCTTCCTGCTGCAGGTCGATTTTCTCGGACACGATTAGGCTCCTTCTTCGATGTGGGCTGATGGATGCGAATCCGTTTGATCAATGCGAATTCGAGTTCCACGCCAGGGTTGCGTCGCAGATACGGATTGCACGGATTCCACTCCGGCGACGATGCACGCGGCCTCACCACGTCGAACATCATGGCGCCCGTTCTGGTTGGCGATACCGGTCGCATACTCGTGAAGCCGAGTCAGCACGTCAACGTCAACGGGGGTTGTTCTGGTGTCCTTGCTGTAGTCCGTGTGTTGCCGGATCCAATCCAACAACGTCCAGTTGTCTCCCCATAGCATCAACGTTCCGGGATTTGGGTAAGCGTCATCGCCGGTGCCTTTGATCCGAATGATTTGTTTGAAGTTTCGTACTGGTTCACTCATTGTTTTCTGGTTTCTTGATTCCGGTCACGGCTTGCACGGTGACGTATCCGTCCGTGTCGAAGTAGTCGACCATGGCGTTGTTGTTCTGATACGTGTACTGGTCGCCGACCTGCTGGCAGAGTTTCTTTGCGTTGCGGACTTTTGGAGTTTCGATGACGCAGGCTTGCTCTTCTACGGTCAGCTGTTCGTTGTTCTGGATTTTCTGGTTGATTCGCCGTGCTGTTTCATCCCATTCGTCGGAGGAGGCGCTTCCTCCATGAGCTTCGATGATTCCTCGTCCGGCCCTGTGTTCCGGACCGATGATCCGGTCTTCGGAATCCGCAGCCATATATTCGGCGTGGGTCGGCACGTATGTGGAGGATTCGCCTTCCGGCAGTTGGATGGTGAATCGGGCTCTCCAACTTGCGGAACCTGTACTTGTTCGGACTCCGATCTTCCAATCTTTTGGAAGTTGACCGTTCTTCTGCAATGCTTTGATGTCCGCGCGCATGAGTTTCGCGTTTTCCGCCGGACTGCGACTGGCATCGTATTTGCCGCCGGTGATGGCGGTGGATCCCATGTAGCCTTCCGACTTCACGGAGGGCTTGATGATCGGCTCATCAACGGTCGCCGAGCTTTTCGCTAACAATTTGGAGGCACGCTGAATCATGTCGTTGGAGGGAAGTCCCGCCTTCTTGTTCTCGTTGGCGAATGTGCCATCGCTGTTTCTGAGCTGTTGTTTCGCTTGCGTTGACTTAATGGACATGATTTCGTTCTTTCTATTCAGATGACGGGATTCGCGGGAACGCTCGTTGGATTGCCTGCTGCGACATACTGCCCATAGTCCGGGTCGTCTTTGCAGAGTGTCCAGTCTCCGCTGCCGTCATCGTGGTAGGTCATGTGTGATTTCACGCCTTGTTCGATGAGATATCCATGGGAGCAGGTGTTGAGACGGTTTTGTTCGGGTAGTTTCATATAGCCGTCGAGGCTGTTGCGGTCTGCTTCGGGCAGGAGTGTGAAGTCTCCTATTCCGTTTTGGGTGTCTTGGATGCTTGTGTTGGCTGCGTGGCTCATTGGTGTTTTCTTCCTTCAATTGTTTATGTGGTCATATTCAGTATAACAGTCATATGCCGTAGAAGAAAATCCCAATGAAAGATATCCAAGGTTTAAGACAGGTGCCTAGTACCGAGAAAGCCGAACCGACGCCCGCAGATTCTCCAGCCTCTATCCGCTCTAGGCATTCTCGAAAGCCGCCTGATCGAACTTGGTATCCACGTGGATGGTCCATCCGCTGCTGATCACCTCATTGCAATAGTGCTTGCGGGATGCGACCACCTGGGATTGCAGGTACCTGTTGTCCCTCAGCTGTTCCGCAGTGGGGTTGCCGAACAGTGGTGTCGGTATTCTTTTCGACCCGGTCTCCGTGACGAAGTACAGGTTGAGCACCGTGTCGTCTTTTACGCGGCGCATAAAGTCGCCGAGTTTTTCGGTCTTGTCTTCAGACAATGGATCTCCTTGCTGTTCCATACTCTATGTAGATATATTCAGTTTAACAGGCATAACAGAATTGTTTCAGAAAAAAAGAGAAGGTGCGGCTCACCCAAAAAGTCCACAAGGGGAAGCCGCACCATAGGAGAATCCGAGGAAAAACAGGATTACCACCGAGAGGATTCTGGTCGAGAGAACGTAGGCCCTCATCCTGATATCTCAACCTACCGTAGTGTTTCCGAAACAACAGGCAATATATTGAAACAATCAGATAATTCCTAGTTTTCTTCGGAATGGCTTAATTTTCTTTCGCCTGGCATTGCTGCAGGAATCCAATCGTCTCGCTTTTCTCCCAGCTGCTCATGGAAAGTCCATACTTGTCTTTGATGTAGACGCGCTTGGCCATGTAGGAGCACTGGTAGCCGCTGTTGCTTGGCAGCCAGACGGATGGGGTGGATGCGGCCCATCGTCCGACGGACTTCTTGGGGACACCGCTCCCGTACAGGTTGATGCCCTCGCTTTTCGCATTGTTGGCATCCCCTTGGCTGGCAAGCAGCACGTCCGGATCGTTTGCGTATTTCACGCGATCGTTTTTCCTTGAGTTCTTCCACAGGCCGGAGGCCCATGCGTCGTTCAAGGCGACCACATGGTCGATCTGCACTGCGGTGCTGTCTCCGCTGACGGTCTTCCCATTCTTCACGACGCTCTTCCGGAAGTTGATGGTCTGGCCCGTATAGGGGTCATGCAGTGTCCCGGATTGCACCTTGCAATTGGAGTCCATGCCCGGATTGGTCAGGTCACGGTTGAGAATGTAGTCGCGGGTGGTTCCGTATCCGCAAAGCTGGTCGCTGTTCTGCCAGTCCCCGAAATCCTCGGCGCGATTGTAGCCCTTCGTATGGGGTGTTTCGGTCGGGAGGTTCCGGGCGGCTGTGATGGCTTCGGACACGCTCATGGGGCTTGCTGCGGAAGCTGGCAGTCCGCTCGCTCCCATATCCGTGTTCGTGGAATCCTTTTCTCCGGTGTTCCCCGAGGAGGCCAGACCGTCTTTGATCTGGCCTTCGATTTTCGACAGGTCCGGTTTTTTCAAACCCAAGCCGATGTTTGTTTTCTGCATGGAGTCTTCGCCCGGAAGTATCTGACTGATGCTGGTTATTGCAGGCAACCCGAATTGTGGGGCGACCGTGGCCCATACTCCGGTTTGGATGATGACGATGATGGTTATGAGCACGATGGCCAAGCCGCCAAGGATGCCGGCAACGGTTATGCCGGTCTTGTTTTTTGCTCGATGCCACGACGGTTTCCTCTTCTAGAACAGTCCGCTGATGATGGTCCAGACGACCGCGATGCCGAATAGGATGACGATGATCGCTCCGAACAGGTCGGCGTTGCTGTTGACGAATTCCGCAAATGGGGGAAGTTCCGGTTTCTTGTCATTGGCCATGATGGTCTCCTTAGTTGTTTTGGCTGTCGGATGCCGTACCGTCCGACGATGTGCCGTCTGAGGTGTTGTCCGACGTGCCGTTGCCCGATGATGCCTTGGAACCGTCGGCAGTGGAATCGTCGGACTGGGTGTCCTGCGATGTGGTCCCGGCGGGATCGGTGCCGCCGGTCTCGTCGTCGGAGTTCGCCGAGGTCACGTCGCTTTTGCTCAGTGCGTTCGCATAGGGGCTCAACGTCCTGACGCTGCCATCCGCTCCCCAGTCGATGATCTTCGCGTTACCGGATGTAGGGTTCTTGACCAGTACGGTGATGTTCGTCTTGACGGTCGAGCCGCCGGTGTTGTCCGAAGATGACGTGTCGCTTCCCTTATCGGAACTGTCTTGCATCGCGGTATACGGTTCGAATGTGATGCTGATCGACGCCGCAGCATAGGGAGGCGTGTCACTGGATTGTTCCTTTGGCACGGATTGCCCGTTCTTGTCGCACTCCACAAGCCAGTTGATGCTCACGTTTTTGAATGTTCCGATGGCTGCTGGCTGGTAGGCGTGCTCGCTGTTCGGATCCCCGACCAGCACGGTGAACGCGTTGCTGTCTTTCCCGATGTAGGCTTTCGCCCAAGCGTTGACGACGTTCTGGAAGCTGGACGCCTGGTCGATGCGAGAGTATCCGGATGGCGTATAGGATTGGGCTCCGCCAGCGCCGCTTGCTTTCAACGGCAGCACTGTTGGCTCTCCCACGGCGGTGGCCACGTTGTTCTTCCATGAAATGAGCTGGGTTACGTCGCGGGTGGATCCGTCGGACAGGTCGGTCAGGGAGAACTGGTGGCTCCACCAGTCGGTATGTTCCTTTCCTGTTCCGGTGTCCTCGTCACTGGATCCGACTTTTGTCGCCGAATCCCATAACAGGTTCGTGGTCCCGTAACGGAATGGTCCTTTATTTGTGTCCAACCATTTGTTGACGGACGCCAAGGCTGCCTGTTTCCCCTGGTTTGTCTACGCTGATCTCCTTGTATTTCGCGCTCAACATGGAACCCATGTCCTGCAGCGTGCTGATTGCGCGAATGCTGATGACGGGAGCGACGATTCCGGCGATCATGAACACGGTGATGAAAACTTTCCACCAGCGGGTGTTTCGCATGGCGCGTTTGATTGCCGTCAGTTCGACTTCGTTCTTCCGTTTGTCTTCGGTGATGTCCATTGGAGATTCAACGGATGCTTTTCGTGCCACTTCGTCTCCTTGAGAATCTGAACGTGTTATCTAGTGTCAGACTATCCGGAGTCTCAGCGTGAAAGCGGTGGAAGTCGGGAAAAGAAAAAAGAGACTCGGATACTGCCGAGTCTCTTTTTTTGTGTCAGCGGGTCTGCGCGTATTTTCTGGCCAGCTCCATGTCAAGTCCTCCGTTGACGAAGCATTGTTCCACCGCGGCGTTAAGAAGAGCCTGCGTGGTCATGTTCGTCTCGACCGACTTGATTCGCAGCGCGAGATAGTTTTCATCCGTCAGGTTCGTGCCGAGCCTCCGGTCGAACGAATACACGGGCTTCCTCCGGCCGGCCCTCCCGGATGCTTCATTCGTTTTCGTCTCATGATCTTCCGGGATTGCTTCAGAGACTGCTTTCTGCTCGGGAGCCTCGACCGTCATCTTCGGTTCGGGGGTTCGGATAGAGAGGCCGACGCCCCATGTCGCGAGTGTCCTGCAGGCCGCGTCCGAAAGCGCTGTTGATATTCTTTACCATGTTTCAACTCCTACTCGATGCCGAACTGTTTGACGAGGTCAATGAGCTCTTGGGTGACGGAAGCGTAATCCCTGTTGTCTATCTGGTTGGTTCCGTACAGATTCTTGATGGCTTCCCTCTCGTGGATGACCGTTTCGAATCGTGTTGCCTCCAGCTCATCCAATTGTTTCACTGCGTCACGCGCGAGTTTGGTTCGCGCTTTCACTCGCGTGAGCAGGATGATGCCGTTTCTGGCGGCCGCATAGGTCTTCCCTGCATGGCTCAAATCGCTGATGGACGGCTGGCAGGGGATGATTGACACGTCGGCCGCCTGGAGTGCCGTCTGCACCGTTCCCGCATCGGATGGAGGCGTGTCGATGATGACCCATCCTTTGTAGCGTTCGCGAATCCTGTCGGGCATTCCGAGGATCACGTCATTGGTTTGGATCACGTCGAAACCCAGCTTGTAGGGTTTGTGCGGAGTCCCGTTGGCTTCGTCTTCTTTGCGACGACGATCGTCCTCGATTCGCACGTATTCGTCCCAGAGCGTCGCGCCACCGGTGTTGTCGGCGTCCAGAACCGTGACGTGTTCGCCGCGCCGGGCGAGGCATCCGGCGATGAGCATGGCTGTCGTCGTTTTTCCGACGCCGCCTTTGATGTCGGCGACCGCGACAAGAATCGTGCTTTTCAGCATGCTGTTTTCTCCTCTGTTCACGTTTTCCGCCGCCAAGGTGGAGGCGTGGGACGCGCTTTTTTATGTGGCCACATTCAGTGTAGCAGAGGCGCATTTTTTTGTGGAACCAGCTCTCCCCATCAACAGGAAAACAACACAATGCGGGAATGATCAGGCAGAGAAACGCTTCCGCATTCATCTGCCAAACCATTCCCGCATTCCCACAGTTCTTTGCGCAAAAATTTTAGGATGCCGTAAACAACAGCCTCTCCAAAAACGCTTTGAGCAACACGCCCAAATCCGGGAGCTGACTAGCGATCCCCTGCATCCATTCACGGATGGGAATGCCCATCGCCTCCAGGACGCCGCTGATGACCCACACGAAGAACAGGCCCGCGCATATCCTC
>ENA-OQES01000664-OQES01000664.1-human-gut-metagenome-genome-assembly--contig:-NODE-664-length-13845-cov-3.166351_pt1 | contig 13845 bp, 21 predicted proteins | sample MGYA00242798_ERZ504641 | MGnify/ENA primary metagenome ERZ504641 (study PRJEB26092, sample SAMD00036327) | human gut metagenome | host: Homo sapiens | study: EMG produced TPA metagenomics assembly of... | reverse complement strand
GATATGCTACGTAGCGAACATGGAGGACTGAACGAAATATTTGCCGATGTAGCCAGCATCACAGGCAACAAAAAATATCTGGAACTGGCACGCAGATTCTCCCATAAGACACTTCTTGAACCCCTTATCTCCGGTGAAGACCATCTGACAGGTATGCACGCCAATACACAAATACCGAAAGTCATCGGTTACAAACGTATTGCCGATCTCACTCAAAACGATGCTTGGGATCAGGCTGCACGTTTTTTCTGGAATACAGTTGTCAATCACCGTTCCGTCTGTATCGGCGGCAACAGCGTACGTGAGCATTTTCATCCTGCGGACAATTTCACATCCATGCTCAATGATATACAAGGTCCGGAAACCTGTAACACTTACAATATGCTCCGCCTGACGAAGATGCTTTTCCAGACTTCCCCCGACATCCGCTTTGCCGATTATTACGAACGTGCCCTATACAACCATATTCTTGCCTCACAACAACCGGTAAAGGGCGGTTTTGTCTACTTCACTCCTATGCGTTCAGGACACTATCGTGTTTATTCACAACCGGAAACATCCATGTGGTGCTGCGTAGGTTCAGGGCTGGAGAACCACACCAAATACGGAGAGTTCATTTATGCCCATGCAGAGGACACCTTGTATGTAAACTTATTCATACCCTCGCGCCTGACCTGGAAAGAGAAGAAATTGACACTGATACAAGAAAGCCGTTTTCCCGATGAAGAGCAAATCAGATTCCGGATAGAAAAAAGCAACAAAAAGCACTCCCGGTGCAAAACCGGGAGTGCGGCGGCGCTTACCGCTTATTCGTACTTGACGTTGTCGATCAGGTTCTGCATGACGTCGCTCTGCAGAACGTTCATCTTGATGTAGTTCTCGCCATAGGCGGAGACATACTGGCTCGGGTCGGTGGTGCCGTAGTAGCGGCCAAAGTCAGCGTTCATGGTGGCGGTGTCGCACTTGAAGCCCGTTTTCTCGGCCACGGCCTGCATCAGCAGGGCCTGCTGGGTGATGGACTTGATGCTGTCGTTGGCATCTGCCAGATAGGCATCCACGCTGTCATAGCTGCTGCCCATCATGCCGGAGGAAAGCAGGGTGTTCATGTCGGTGCCGTATTTCTGGGCGTTGGTGTAAATGCGGTACAGCAGCACATCGCGGTAGTAGTCCAGCGCGGTCTGCGGCAGCTCGTCCGCGTAGCTGGCCTTGTCATGCAGGTCGGTGTAAACGTCACTGGCCTGGTTGTCATAGAGCATCGTGGACTTGACGAAGGCTTTCAGCTCATCGACGCTGTTCAGGCTCATGCTCTCGCCGAGATTTTCCTTGACCCAGTCGTCGGTCAGCTCGGGGGCTGACGGACTCCTTGATGTAGTTCAGGGTCGTCTCAAAGACGGCTTCCTTGCCGTTCAGGTCCTCATTGCCGTAATCCTCGGGGAAGGTGACCGTGACGTCAAAGGTCTCGCCGGGGGTATGGCCGACGATCTGATCTTCAAAGTTGTCAATGTAGGTGCCGCTGCCCAAAGTCAGGTCGGCGCCGCTGCCCTTGGTGTCGCCGCCGTCGAAAGCAACGCCGTCGATGCGGCCTACGTAGTCAATGTTGACCGTATCGCCGTCCGCGGCTGCGCGGTCCTTGACCTCATTCGTGGTCGCAAAGTTGGACAGCACGTTGGAATCAATGTAATCATTGATGTCGTCGTCGCTGACCTGGCCCAGGTCGGCGCTGATCGTGATGTCCGCGTAGTCGTCGGGCAGGGTGACATAATCGGTGGCGGTCACGCCCTTGAGATAACCGTTCTCGTCAAACGCATCGGAAAAGCTGAAATCAGCCAGATAGGCGTACTCGGCGTCCGCGGTCTCAGCGCTGGCCTCCTCGGCGGTGTCAGCCGTCTCGGCGGTAGATTCAGCGGCCTCGGAGGAGGCGGTGTCAGCGGTATTGCCGCAGGCCGCAAGCACAGCAGTCATGCCGACAGCCATGCCAAGGGCTGCCACACGGCGGAAATTCTTCAGTTTCATGGAATTCTCCTGTCTTTTTCAAAATTGTATACTTTCTTATTATACACGCTTTTTCGGAAAAGTAAAATGAAATTGCTGTGAAAATGTGGTATAATGGCAAAAAGACAAACAACAAGGAGACATACACCATGGAAAAATCCAAAAATTGACCGCATCAACGCGCTGGCAAAAAAAGGCCATGGCCATCGGTCTGACCGAGCGTGAGACCGCCGAGCGCGACGCTTTGCGCAAGGAGTATCTGGCCGATATGCGCGCGGCCTTCAAACAGCAGCTTGACAGCACCTATGTCCAGACTGCGGACGGCGCAAAGATTCCCTATGCCGAGTACGCGAAGCTCTCTAAGCATTGATCTGCCCCTGCAACTGCGACAACGGAAACATTTGAATCTTGTACAAAACAGCTATAGTATTCTCTTGACAAATATGCTATAATACAGAACGGCAGCGGATCCCGGAGATTCCGGAAAAGGCTGAAATGCCTATTTACTTACAAAAGAGGTAGAAACGTATGCTTACTTCCATTACCGGCATCAACTGGGGCGACGAGGGCAAGGGCCGCATGGTCGACCTGCTCAGCCAGGACTATGACATTGTTGCGCGCTATCAGGGCGGCGACAATGCAGGCCACACCGTCAAGAACGAGCGCGGCAAATTCGTCCTGAACCTGATTCCCTCCGGCATTCTGCGCCCCGACGTTGTCTGCGTTATGGGCGGCGGCATGGTCATCGACCCCGAGCACCTCGAGAAGGAAATCACCTCCCTGACCGAGAAGGGTGTTGAGATCAGCCCCAAAAACCTGAAAATCTCTGACCGTGCGACCATCACCATGCCGTTCCATGTCGCACAGGACGGCCTTGAGGAGGAGCGCCTGTCCAAGACCGGCGCACAGTTCGGCTCCACCAAGCGCGGCATCGCCTACAGCTACGGCGACAAGTACATGAAAAAGACCCTGCGCATGGGCGACCTCGTCCACATGGACGCCGGTGTCAGGAAGCGTCTGGAGACCATCGTCGAGTCCAAGAACCTGACCATGGAGAAGATCTACGGCCAGAAGCCTGTCAGCGTTGACGAGATGTGGGCCTGGTGCGAGAAATATTCCAAGCTGTTTGCCCCCCTACATCTGCGATGTGGGCGACTATCTGGACAAGGCTGACCGCGAGGGCAAGAAGATCATGTTCGAGGCCCAGCTGGGCGCTCTGCGTGACATCGACTTCGGCATCTATCCTTACACGTCTTCCTCCAACACCGTGTCCGCCTATGCGCCCATCGGTGCGGGCATTCCGGGCCACAAGCTGAACCTCTCCATCGGCATTATGAAGGCTTATTCCTCCTGTGTCGGTGAGGGCCCCTTCACCACGGAGCTGGCTATGACCGAGGCGGAAAAGGACGTGCTGCGTGAGCACGGCCATGAGTACGGCGCCGCCACGGGCCAGTCCCCGCCGCGTCGGTCCGTTCGACGCTGTGGCAAGCCGCTACGGCGTGCAGTGCCAGGGCTGCGATGAACTGGCCCTGACCCTGCTGGACGTCCTCGACTACATGGAGGAAGTGCCCATCGTCACCGCCTACAAGCTGACCGACGGCAGCACGACCACCCGCTTCCCCATGGGCAAGACGCTGGACGACGCCCAGCCCGTTGTCGAGACTGTGCCCGGCTGGCACTGCGACATCACCGGCGTGCGCAGGTTTGAGGACCTGCCCCAGGCTGCTCAGAACTATGTCACACGTCTGGAGGAGTTGGTCGGCTGCAAGATCAAGTACATCTCCGTCGGCCCCGAGCGCGATGCCTGCATCGTGCGGAAGTAATTTTTCTCCTTGGCCCCCTCCCAGAGGAGGCAAGAACTTATAACCAACCAAAAGGCAGACCCTTACAAGGTCTGTCTTTTTCTAAAAGAGGGGGCATTCCCACTGATTCAGCTTTTAATACGGACTTTCGTCAAAAATTATAAAAGCACCGCGGATCGCGCCGTCCGCACGGCCTACGGAAATCTGGCCTGCATCGTCAGCGTGGTGTGTAACCTACTGCTGGCGGGCGGCAAGATCGCCGTCGGTGTACTGACCGGCAGCGTTGCCATCACCGCCGACGGCATGAACAACCTCTCCGATGCCAGCTCCAATATCGTCAGCCTCGTCGGCTTCAAGCTCGGTGCGCGCCCGGCGGACTCGGAACATCCCTACGGCCATGCCCGGTATGAGTATCTGGCCGGGCTGGCGGTCTCTGTCATGATCCTGGTCATCGGCGTGGAGCTTTTGAAGGAGAGCTTTGCCAAGGTTCTGCACCCGACGGAGGTCGCTTTCAGCTGGTTCATGGTTGCAGTACTGATTGCGTCCATCCTCGTCAAGCTCTGGATGAGCAGGCTGAACCGGCAGATCGGCACGGCCATCGACTCGGAAACGCTGCTGGCCACCGCCGCCGATGCCCGCAACGATGTCATCACGACGGCAGCGGTTCTGGCAGCCACGATTCTGACAAAGCTCACCGGCTTTGCCCGCATTGACGGACTGATGGGTATCGGTGTGGCGGCGTTCATTTTGTACAGCGGTGCAATGCTCGTCAAAGACACCATCAATCCGCTGCTGGGTGCAGCGCCTGACTCGGATCTGGTCGAGCATATCGAGAAAAAGGCCCTGAGCTATCCCGGCGTGCTGGGCGTGCACGATCTGATGATCCACGACTACGGCCCCGGCAGCCGCCTGGTCAGCTTCCATCTGGAAATGGACGCTAAGGACGACGTCATGCACAGCCACGATGTCATTGACCGCATTGAGCGGGACCTGCTTGTGGAGGATGGGCTGATCGCGACGATCCACTTTGACCCCGTCGTGACCGGTGACCCCCACGCGGACGAGCTGAAGGCGTTTTTGCAGCGTGAGGTCGAGGAGCTCGCACCGCTGGCCAACATCCACGACCTGCGCATTGTGCCCGGCCGACACATACAAACGTGAATTTTTGACTGTGCCGTTCCTGCCGAGTACATGACCGACAAACAGCACCGGGGCGTCAAGCTCGTCAATGCCCTGCGCAATGCCGTACAGGCCAAGTGGCCCGACCATTTCTGTGTCATAAAGCTGGAACCGGACTATGCACCGGTACACCACGAATAAAAGAAGCAACCCTGTAGGGGCAGGGCATGCCCTGCCCTCAACGTAAAATCCATAGCGATGTGGCGGCAAGGCTGCGGGCCGGACATGTCCGGCCCCTACCGAGCACCATTACGGAAAGTAAAACTATATAAAGGAGAGGTATCCCCATGGACTACAACAAAGCTGCTCTGGAGCTCCACAGCAAGTTCCCCGGCAAGATCGCCGTGCAGAGCCTTTGCGAATGCAAGGACCGCGACGCGCTGTCCACCGCCTATACCCCCGGCGTGGCCGAGCCGTGCCGCAAGATCAAGGCAAACCCCGATGACGTCTACACCTACACGATGAAGGGCCGCACCGTCGCCGTCGTCACGAACGGCACTGCCGTGCTGGGTCTGGGCAACATCGGCCCCGAGGCCGGTCTGCCGGTCATGGAGGGCAAGTGTGTCCTGTTCAAGGAGTTCGGCGGCGTCGATGCGTTCCCCATCTGCCTGAACGCCAAGACGAAGGAGGAGGTCATCGCTGCGGTCAAGGCCATTGCCCCTACCTTCGGTGGTATCAACCTGGAGGACATCCGCAGCCCCGAGTGCTTTGAAATCGAAGCCGAACTCGAGCGTGACCTCGATATCCCCGTGTTCCACGACGACCAGCACGGCACAGCCATCATCGTGCTGGCGGGTGTGCTCAACGCCCTGAAGGTCGTCGGCAAGCGCATTGAGGACGTCAAGATCGTCCAGAACGGCCCCGGTGCGGCGGGCACGGCCATCATCCACATGCTGCAGGTCGCGGGCGCTAAGAACATCGTCGCCGTTGATGAGCACGGCATCCTCTACCCGAACCGCCCCGCGGGCCTTGAAGGCCACAAGGGCAGGCTGGCCGAGGAGACGAACCCCGACAAGCTGACCGGCGGTCTGGCCGAGGCCATACGGGACGCGGACATCTTCATTGGTACGTCGATTGCGGGCGCATTGAGCCCCCGAACTGGCCGCCACGATGGCGAAGGACGCGATTGTGTTCGCCATGGCGAATCCCGCACCCGAAATCATGCCCGACCTCGCTAAGCAGGCGGGCGTCCGCGTCATCGGTACGGGCCGCAGCGACTTCCCGAACCAGGTCAACAATGTACTGGCGTTCCCCGGCATCTTCAAGGGTGCGCTGTCCGTCCGTGCGCGGGACATCAACCCCGCCATGAAGATGGCCGCCGCCAAGGCCATCGCGGGCCTCATCCCCGACGACGAGCTGAACGAGGAAACATCCTGCCCAAGGCATTTGACCCCCGCGTGGCCGATGCCGTCGCTGCTGCCGTCGCACAGGCCGCGAGAGAAAGCGGCGTGGCGCGCGTATGAGCATCCGTGAAATTCCCGCCGCCGCCATCACCGACGCAGTGGAGGCTCTCTGCATCGAGGCCAACACCCGGCTGCCCGCCGACGTAAAGGCTGCACTGGATGCCGCCGAGGCCGCCGAGCCGTGGCCGCTGGCAAAGGAGACACTGGGCTTATTGCAGCAGAATCTCTGCGTTGCGAAAGAAAAAGACCTGCCCATCTGCCAGGACACCGGCATGGCCTGCGTCTTTATCGAACTGGGCCAGGACGCCCACATTGACGGCGACCTGACCGATGCCGTCAACGAGGGTGTGCGCCGCGGCTACGAGAAAGCATTCTTACGCAAATCCATCACCGCCGACCCGCTGCAGCGCGTCAACACGGGGGACAACACCCCGGCATTCCTGACCGTGCATCTTGTGCCGGGCAGCGGCTGCAAAATCACCGTCGCCCCCAAGGGCGCAGGCAGTGAGAACATGAGCCGCCTTGCCATGCTCAAGCCAGCCGACGGCGTCGAGGGCGTGAAAAAATTCGTGCTTGACACGGTGGAGCAGGCCGGAGCCAACCCCTGCCCGCCCATTGTGCTGGGTATCGGTATCGGCGGTAGCTTCGACCACTGCGCAGCGCTGGCCAAAAAGGCACTGCTGCGCCCGCTGGACGAACCCAACGCCGACCCGTATTATGCGGCGCTGGAAAAGGAACTGCTGGACGCCATCAATGCCACAGGCTTTGGCCCGCAGGGCTTTGGCGGTGCCACGACCTGTCTGGGGGTTGCCATTGAGCAAAAGCCTACCCATGTGGCCTGCCTGCCCGTGGCCGTCAACATCAGCTGCCACGTCACCCGCCGCGCCAGCCGCACGCTGTAAGGAGGCGCAACGATGCAATATGTACTGAAAACGCCCCTCTCCAAGCAGGACCTTGCGCCGCTGAAGGCAGGGGACACCGTGCTGCTGTCGGGCGTGGTCTACACCGCCCGTGACGCCGCCCACGCCCGCATGATGGAGCTGCTGGACAAGGGCGAGCCGCTGCCGTTCCCCATTGAGGGCGCGGCCATCTACTACGTCGGCCCCACGCCGGAGCGCCCAGGCTGTGCCATCGGCGCGGCAGGCCCCACGACCTCGGGCCGTATGGACGCCTACACGCCGCGGCTGCTGGATCTGGGACTGGCCTGCATGATCGGCAAGGGCAAGCGCACCGATGCCGTCAAGCAGTCCGTCGTCAAAAAACGGCGCGGTCTATCTGGCCGCCATCGGCGGGGCCGGTGCCCTGATGGCCGGCAGTGTGCAGAGCTGCGAGATCATCGCGTGGCCGGACCTCGGCTGTGAGGCGGTGCGTAAGTTGGTGGTTAAGGACTTCCCGCTGACGGTCCTGCTGGACACCCACGGCGGTGACCTGTACCAGAGCGGCCCCGCTGCTTACCTCGCCAGCCGGGAGCACAACGCATGAGCCGCAAACGGACGGCAAAGTGCCTGGCCCTCTGCGCATTGGCGCTGGCCGTCTGCGTCGGCATAGCGGCGGCGCTGGTCATCTCCAAAAACCGGCAGAGAGCTGCCGAAGCTGCCGCTGCGGCCAGTGCCGCTGCTGCCAGCGAGGCCGCCGCAAAAGCCGCCGAGGAGGAGGCTGCCCGCGCCGCCAGTGAAGCCGCCGAGGCCGCCCGTCAGGAGGAAGAACGCCGGGCCGCCGAAGAAGCCGCCGCGAAGCGTGCCGAGCAGGTCACCGCTGCGCAGGCCGAGCACGACAGCGTGCAGTACGGCGATAAGCTGGGCCGCATCTGGGTCGAAGGCACAAACGTGGACTGCGCCCTCTATTGGGGCGACAGCGAGGGCCAGTTTGGCCGCGGTGCGGGCTGCCGCGCCGAGAGTGACTGCGTCCTGCCCGGCGAGAACGGCACAGTCTTTATCGGCGGGCATACGGGCACGTACTTCTCGGACCTTGGCTCGACGCAGCTCGGTGCCATCATTCATCTGGAGACCGACTGGGGCGACTTTACCTATAAAGTCACCGACATGCAGGTCATTCAGGAGACCGACGTCGACAAGGTGCGCTGGGGTGCCGAGGAGCCCAGCTGCATCCTGTACACCTGCTACCCCTTCGGCATCCTGACCCACATCCCCCCAGCGCTACGCCGTCTATGCAGACCCCGTCAGCGCCGATGAGTACGGTGTGGTACCGGCAGGACAACCGCAAAAATCAAAAATGACCGAGGTAGATGCCCCCCGCAGGGGATATACCTCGGTCATTTCCTTTGGTGCGGCTAACAGGACTTGAACCTGCACGTCGTGGACACTGGACCCTAAAACCAGCGCGTCTGCCAATTCCGCCATAGCCGCATAACAAAATTAGTATACGATTTTTTTGTGCGGTTTGTCAATGGCAAAACCGTATTGACACGGGCATCCGCTTTAATAAAGGAAGGCTTGCGCACAATTTACGTTTTATCTATGGACGTGTGCCCCTGCTGTACGGTATACTATAGGCAAACCGCCTGCCAGCCTGTGACCACGGAGGTAGACTTTGAAAAAGAACATCCTAGCCAAGCTCTCGCCCTTCCAATTTTTTGATGCTGCTGATCGCGGGCATCATCAATGCTATCGGTGTAACGCTGTTTATTGCGCCGGTACAGCTGTACGACAGCGGCATCTCCGGCACATCCATCCTGCTCTCCCAGCTGACGCCGGACTATCTTTCGCTGTCCTTCTTCCTGATCCTGCTCAACATCCCGCTGCTGCTGTTTGGCTTCAAGCGGCAGGGGGCGGTGTTCTCGATTTACGCCATCTTTACGGTCTGCGTCTACTCGGTGGCGGCCTGGCTCATCACCGATGTGCTGCCCATCGACGTCAGCATTGCCTCGCCGCTGGCGGGCACGGATTTGGTTTTTGTGTGCGCTGTTCGGCGGCATCATCTCGGGCGTTGGCAGCGGCCTGGCCATCCGCTACGGCGGCGCGATGGACGGCATTGAGGTCGTCGCCGTCATCTTTGCAAAGCCGCTCGGGCTGTCCGTCGGTACATTTGTGCTGATTTACAACGTGCTGCTGTACATGATCTGCGGCATCGTCATGGGCAGTTGGATACTGCCGCTCTACTCCATCGTCACCTACGCGGCGGGCTCCAAGACCGTGGACTTCATCGTGGACGGCCTTGACAGCGCCAAGGCAGCCATGATCATCACGACCCACCCGGACGAGATCGCCCGCGCCGTGTCGGAGGAATTCGGCACGGGCCTGACCATCATAGACGCCCACGGCTTCTACTCAGACACGCCCAAGACGGTGCTGTACGTTGTGGTCAACCGCTTCCAGACCGTTAAGCTCAAGACGCTGGTCAAGGGTGTCGACGCAAACGCCTATATGGCCATCAGCCCGGTGGCCGACCTGCTGCACGGCAGCAAGGAAGAAGAAACCGCCTGACCCAAGCCCCCTGCATGCCCCGCGATGCATGGGGGCATTTTTGTGACATAATCCGCGGACTGCCTGCACATTCTAATCCCAAAGCGAGGGATGAATATGCACCGACACCAAATTTTTTACGGCATGCGGCGGCTGTCCTGGCGGCAGCGGCCCTGCTGGCGGCTGTGGTACTGGCGGGCCTGGCGGCGGCTTTGCCGGATACACTTTACACCGACGGCCCGGCGGCGGAGCTGGAAATTGCCTCGATGCCCTACCTGACCGTAAAAAAGCGGCAGGGGAGCGTGGCCGCGGACAGCACGACGCCTGACACAAGCGCCAACGTCACGCTGACGCTGTTCGGCACGCTGCCGGTCAAGACCGTGCGTGCCGTCAGCACCGAGCGGCGCATCGTGCAGGTCTGCGGGACACCGTTCGGCGTCAAGCTGTTCTCCGACGGGGCGCTTGTCGTGGCGTTCTCGGATCGCTACACGGCGCTGGGCAGTGAGAACCCCGCCAAGGCAGCCGGGCTGCGGCTGGGCGATTTGATCGTCTCCGCCAACGGCAGGCCGGTACGCAGCAACGAGGACCTGACCGCGGCCATTCAGGCGGCGGGCGGCGCACCCCTGACCGTGGTGTACCGGCGCAGCGGTGCCCGGCACACGGCGACGCTGACCCCGACGGCGGACGAAAGCGGTCACTACAAGGCGGGCGTCTGGGTGCGGGACTCGGGCGCGGGCATCGGCACAATGAGCTTTGTGGACCCGCAGCGCGGCACATTCGCGGGGCTGGGGCATTCCATCAGCGATGCCGACACAGGTGCGGACCTGACGCTGCTCTCCGGGGAAATCGTCCCGGTGACGATCACCGGCTGCATCCGCGGCGCAGCGGGCAGCCCGGGCGAGCTGCGCGGGGAGTTCGCCGCCGCGCCCGCCGGAACCGTGTTGGCCAACGACGCCGCCGGGGTCTACGGCAGCTACACCGGCAGCTGCACCGCCCCGGCACTGCCCGTGGCAAATTTGCAGGAGGTCACGCCCGGCGAGGCCGAGCTGTGGACCACTGTGCTGGGCACAACGGCGCAGCCCTATACGATTCAGGTCGAGCGTGTGACGATGACCGGCAGCGACCCGAACCGAAACCTGCTGATCCGCGTGACGGACAAGCGCCTGCTTGACGCCACCGGCGGCGTAGTGCAGGGCATGAGCGGCTCGCCCATCGTGCAGAATGGTCGTCTGGCGGCAGTGCTTACACATGTGCTGGTGAACGATCCGAGCAGAGGCTACGCAATCTTTGCGACAACCATGCTGGAAAAAGCGGATGCTGTCGCCAGCAGCAAATGAGCGCCGAAAGTGGGACGCAGCGGACGAAAAAGGGGGGCACTGCTGACCGACAACAAAAACCACGAAAAAAACTAAAATGATGTTGATACGTGTACTATCTTGCCGATGACTGACGAATTATAGAAAAACTTGTCGAACGAAAATTTCGGGAAATACCGATAAACAGCGGGAAATCTATTGATAAATGTGGGAAAATATGGTAGAATTCCCAATGTAAACAGAAACCGAGCGAAGTTTACGCGCGGGGTACGCGCAGCTCAAAATGTATGGAGGATATGTGACGATGGAAAAGATCAAATTTGTAATGACCGACACGGACACGCAGGTGTCCGCTGTGTGCCGCCGTGCGCTGGAAGCCAAAGGCATTGCCGTGACCGTCTGTGAGAAGAACGGCACCAAGGCCCTGGAAACCCTTCTGGCCGTTCATCCGCAGGCCGTTCTGCTGGATGCGTTCATGCCGGACTTGGACGCGATCACGGTCAAGCAGCGCTACGAGGCCCAGAACACCAGCAGCACCCACACGACGTTCTTCGTCACGGGGGCATTCCAGAGCGAGGAGATGGAGCAGGAACTTCTTGACAGCGGGTTCTCGTTCTTCTTCGTCAAGCCGTTTGACGAGTCGGTCCTCGTCAGCCGTGTGCTGAAGGCGGCGGGCAACACGATGCGCCCGCAGGTCGTCTCGCAGGACAGCGATGAGCTGACCGTGACGGAAATTCTGCACCAGATCGGCGTACCCGCGCACATCAAGGGTTACCAGTTCCTGCGTGACGCCATTCTGCTGACGATCTCCGATCACGGGTACATCAACGCCGTGACCAAGCGGCTTTATCCCGAAATCGCCAAGCGCAACATGACCACGGCCAGCCGCGTCGAGCGCGCGATCCGCCACGCTATCGAGGTCGCCTGGGACCGCGGCGACGTGGACACGCTGAACAGCTACTTTGGCTACACGATCCACAACCTGCGCGGCAAGCCGACGAACAGCGAATTTATTGCCATGATAAGCGATAAAATTCGTCTGGACAAAAAGCGGCATGCGTAAACTGCCCGCCGCCCGGTTGCCACACTCCCAACTTCGTGTTATAATACATTTATTATAAGACAATACCAAAACGAAAGCACCGCAGGATGCACACTGCGTCCGCCGGTGCCGCCAAAATAACACGGAGAAGGAATCGGCTATGGACAAAATGCTTAAAATTGCGGTTGCGGGAACGGGCTATGTGGGACTTTCCATTGCAACGCTGCTGGCGCAGCACCACGAGGTCTGCGCGATTGACGTGATCCCGGCCAAGGTTGATCTCATCAACCGGCGCAAATCTCCGATCCGGGACGAATACATTGAAAATACCTGGCCGAAAAGGAACTGAAACTGACCGCCACACTTGACCCGGCACAGGCGTACAGCGGCGCGGACTTTGTCGTCATCGCTGCGCCCACAAACTACGACAGCCGCACCCAGCACTTTGACACCTCGGCTGTCGAGGCGGTCATTCAGCTTGTCATGCAGTACAACCCCAACGCCGTCATGGTCATCAAGTCGACGATTCCCGTAGGCTACACGGTGTCGGTGCGCGAAAAATTCGGCAGCAGCAACATCATATTCAGCCCCGAGTTCCTGCGCGAGTCGAAGGCGCTCTACGACAACCTTTACCCGAGCCGCATCATTGTCGGCACTGACCTGAACGATCCGCGCCTGGTGGAGGCCGCGCACACCTTTGCGGGGCTGCTGCAGGAGGGAGCTATCAAGGAAAACATCGACACGCTGTTCATGGGCTTCACCGAGGCCGAGGCTGTCAAGCTGTTTGCCAACACCTATCTGGCGCTGCGCGTGGCGTACTTCAATGAGCTGGACACCTACGCCGAGAGCAAGGGTCTGAATACCCAGCAGATCATCGACGGTGTCTGCCTTGACCCGCGTATCGGCAGCCACTACAATAATCCCAGCTTCGGCTACGGCGGTTACTGCCTGCCCAAGGATACCAAGCAGCTGCTGGCCAACTATGCCGATGTGCCCGAAAAGCTGATCGAGGCCATTGTTGACAGCAACCGCACCCGCAAGGACTTTATCGCGGACCGTGTGCTGAAGCTGGCCGGGTACTACGGCTACGCCGACGAGAATGAGTATGACGCCGGCAGGGAAAGGCCCGTGACCATCGGCGTCTACCGCCTGACGATGAAGAGCAACAGCGATAACTTCCGCCAGAGCTCCATTCAGGGTGTCATGAAGCGCATCAAGGCCAAGGGGGCGACGGTCATCATCTATGAACCGACGCTGCAGGATGGCGAGACCTTCTTTGGCAGTGTTGTTGTCAACGATTTGGACAGGTTCAAGGCACAGTCGCAGGCCATTCTGGCAAACCGCTATGACAAATGCCTGGACGACGTAAAGGAAAAGGTCTACACGCGCGACATCTTCCGCCGCGATTGACCGCGTTTGTCATGCTGTTTATGCAGCTGCGCCGCGCCCCGGTGACCCGGGGGCCACGGCAGCAGCTGCTTTATTTTTTGCAAATTCAGGCAAAATCCGGCAGAAAATTGTAAAAACGCGCTTTGACAGATGTCCCTCCTTGCGTGTATAATCATACCTGTTGTTTGCCTCTGTAGCTCAGTCGGTAGAGCAGGGGTACTGAAAATTCCCCGTGTCATTGGTTCGATTCCGATCGGAGGCACCATTTTATGCGGCCGTAGCTCATCTGGTAGAGCGCCA
>ENA-OQES01000663-OQES01000663.1-human-gut-metagenome-genome-assembly--contig:-NODE-663-length-13847-cov-4.269679_pt1 | contig 13847 bp, 27 predicted proteins | sample MGYA00242798_ERZ504641 | MGnify/ENA primary metagenome ERZ504641 (study PRJEB26092, sample SAMD00036327) | human gut metagenome | host: Homo sapiens | study: EMG produced TPA metagenomics assembly of... | reverse complement strand
GGAAATTGTACTTACCAAGGAAGATATTGACGACATTATGTGCGGAGCATTGGAAGGAGGCATAAATTACTGGTGCGACGAGGCGAAGGTGATGGGCGGCTACCTCGGAGAGTACGGAAGCGAACAGATTGCAAGAGGCGGTAAGCTGAGACTGCATCTGCCGGAGCCGTTCGACAAAGACGATACGGAGTATTATGAGCTGGACTTAGAGAAGTTTAAGAAGGGAGTTGAACTGTGGGCGATAACACCGGTCGGCTGCAACTGCCTGGAACAGATCGACGGAAAGATCCGATTCGATACCTGCAATGCGGACGCAATCGTGTGTGATGCGATTATCCAGTATGCGCTATTCGGTGATGTGATTTTCGGTTAGGAGGCGAGATTATGGCAGCACTTGCGGTATTAGCATTCCTGGTATTTGTAGGACTGGGAAACAGAAAGTAGGTTAGAGCAATGAGCAAAGGGATTGTAACAGATTATCCGGAGATTTGCTTTATCTGCGGCAGACCATCAGAGGCCGAGCATCATTTGGTGTTCGGCACTGCTGGCAGAGAACTGAGCGAAAAGGATGGATTGAAAGTGCCGGTGTGCAATGATTGTCACAACATGGGAGACATCCTCTGCAGAATACACGGAAACCCGATGGCAGAGAGGATGTCAAAGATAATCGGACAGCTGGCCTGGGAAAAAGAATACGCCCTGCAGAAGGCAGATGAATTTGCAAGGATTATTGATGAAGGCAGGGAGGAAGGCAAAGTAAAACAGATTATCCATAAGGGAGGCAGAGAAGCCTTCCGGAAAAGATATGGATGTTCGTATTTGTAGGAAGGAGGCAGACAGATGTTAGGAGGCGGACCATACGAATCTACAACCTGCCCGGAATGCGGAAGTGTGATGTGGAATGGTAGATGCGAGAACACGGATTGCGAGTACCATTGGCATCCGGCAGAAGAGGAGGACAAGGAAGAGTGACGTTAAGAGAAAATGCGGCGGTACTGGAAACATACCAGCATAATATCCGGAACATTGAAGAGATGCCGCCTGGTCCTATGGAACTGGAAGCATTGGATGCGACAATAGAGGTTATGAAAGCTGCAGTCGAGAATGTTGAGTACGGAGCATTTGCCTGGGACAAGCAGAGAGGTATGTTTGTTCAGATCGGCAGGCCGGTACCAGTAAAGCAGTTGTGTTTGAACCGGTACCAGGAAAGAGTAAAAAACGGAGAGATTCCAAGCTGGATTGATCCGGAGAAGTTTAAGATTTTGAAAAGAACGGTCGTTGAGATAGCAGGCGACTGGAATTAAGTTTAGGAGGATAAAGACTATGCCAAATCATGTAAGAAACAAAGTAAAAATGACAGGGATCGCAAAGCTGCCGATTTTCACGACAGCAACAGACGAGTATACAAAGGAGCCGTACACATTCTTTGATTTTAACAAGCTGATTCCTATGCCGGAGAGCTTGAATGTAGAGAGCGGTTCCACGGAGGATGTCGCAATCGAAGCCGTACTGAGAAAAATCGGCAAAAGAAGATATGGTTTCCTGTGCAAGAATTACGGGTTGATGTCAGATGAAGAATACGAAAAAAGAAAGCACGGAAAGACGGACGAAGAGTTGGAAAAGATCGGATTGCAGTACATCAGCAACAAGATTCTTTACGGACACACAACCTGGTACGATTGGCACTGTGAAAACTGGGGAACCAAGTGGAACTCATACGATAATGAGCAGGTAGACGAGGATACATTAGAGTTCAGTACAGCGTGGAGTATGCCGGAACCGATCATGTTAAAGCTGTCAGAAATGTTTCCGGATATTCAGATTCAGCATTGGTGGGCAGATGAAGATATGGGATGCAATACAGGCTACAGAGAATATCTGAATGGAGCTGTTACATACGGCGATTACAACGACAACTGCAGTAACGATGCGTATGAGACATACGTGGAATGTTGGGGAGAGACGGCTTGCCTTTACAAAGACGAGGATGGAAACTGGCAGAGACATAGCTGTGATGATTGCCACGGTTGTGATTAAGGAGGTTCAAGATGAAGAATACATTAGGAGATTTGAATAATCATTTGTTTGCTCAGCTGGAAAAGCTGGGCGACGATGATTTGACAGGAGAAGAGTTGGAAAGCGAGTTGAAGAGAACGGATGCGATATGCGACATCAGCGAGCAGATCATCAAAAACGGAGAGCTGCAGTACAAGGCTATGAAGCACATGGACGAGTACGGGTACGAGAGACAGAAGGCGGTTCCGGAAATGCTTGAAGTTCATGCGGGGGGCAATCGTAAATGAGAGGTTGGCCCGAAGAGGTTGTAACCTGGTTGCGTGAAAATGTACCGGGACGGACCAGCAAGGAAGTGGCAGAGATCATCAACCAGCAGGGGTACGACAGGAAGTATGGAATGACGTTCACAGAATCGATGATAAAAGGTGCGAAGAACCGGTACGGCATCAAAAGTGGAACACCTTCCGGAACAAAGAAAGGAAGTTCTTTCAAATATCCGGAAGGCATGGAAGAATATGTGCGAAGTGTCGCACAAGGAAGAAAGACGGAAGAGATAGTAGAAATGGTATCTCTTCATTTCGGAATAGAGTTCTCTGCCAGTCAGTGCAGGGCATATAAGAAGAACCACGACATCATCAGTGGCGTTGACTGCAGGTTTGAAAAAGGACACGTTCCAGCCAACAAGGGAAAACCAATGAGCCAAGAGCAATATGAGAAGTGCAAGGCGACGATGTCTAAGAAAGGCGATGTCCCGGCAAACCACATGGAAGTAGGCGAGTATACACATACGACAGGCGGCTATCTTATCCGGAAGGTTAAAGAAACCGGTCCACAATGGGAGAGGTTTGAGTTTGTTCATAGGACAGTATGGGAAGAACACAACGGACCAGTTCCCGAAGGCAAGATGGTATCGTTCCTGGACGGCAACAAGGACAACTGTAACATAGAGAACCTGGTACTGATAGACAATGAAGAAAACCTGGAAACTGAACAGAAGTCGGTTAAGGTTCGCTGATCCGGAAAGAACAAAGACCGGCGTGCTGGTTGTAAAGGCAAGAGTAACAGTCAGACAGAAGAAAAGGAGAAAATAGATGGAGATTAAAGCGGCGAATGCAGAGGAGACGATCCGCTGCATCCTGGACGAAGAGAAAATGACCCAGCAGGATTTAGCGGACAGAATGGGGATTACGAGACAGAACATCAGCCAGTCTCTCAACCGAAACGCTAAGAGCATGAGATACGATAGCTTCTCAAAGATGGTAACAGCTCTAGGTTACGAGATTGTTGTAAAAAACTTTAATAAAATACGCAAATTAGAAGTAAACCTATTGACAAATACGCAGTTGCGAAGTATAATATATACATAATCAAACAACAAATAAAACACACGGAGGTAGTGGTTATGTATAACAGAGAAGATTATAGAGAAGCACTGGAAGAAAGAGAGAAATACGACCTGTATTCAGATGAATGGAGATTTTGCCAGGCAAAAGTTCAGAGCATTGCAACAGCTATGGTGGCTGCAGGAAATAACTGGATGGTGGGTGAAATCATCGACGAGCTTTACAGTCTGAGTGACTGCGGTTGCGAACTCACCGACGAGGCAGTTCGATTTGACCTTTGGATTCTTGAAAGCAACGGCCTCGAAGAGAAGGCTGAGGAAATGAAAAAACTGTTCTAGGTAAATTTTTTTGACCTGCACAGCTCGCAAATGAGTGTTTCACGTGAAACACAGTTCGCAAATTTGAAAGGAGCGTATTTGTATGAAGGAAGTATTGAAGAAGTTAAGAACTTTAGAGGCTGAAATGGAAGAAGCCGAGAACCAGTCAGAGTATTGGATGGAAGAAGAACACCTGGATATGGAAAAGTCAAACAGCTACGAGGCTGAGGCAGACAGAATGTACCAGGAAGTGTATAAGATGCACAACCAGGTGGCAGATTTCATCGTAAGCCTCACTTCCGGTCAGATTGACAAAGTGACAGCAATGTTGATGATGCGTCAGAGAAGATCAGACGTAGAGAGAATTTTAGAGATGGCGTAGGAGGACAACAGATATGATGAAATCAGAGTTTATCGAGAGAACAGGGTTTGAGCCGACTGAGGCAGAATACAGAGAAATTGAAGCAGAGTACATGGGATGCGACATCGACAAAGACGAGTTCTGCAAGACATGGAAAAAGCAAGGTGGCATTCAGAGACTGATGAGACTCCGTGCGAGAAGAATCGAGGAACTCGAGGCAGAGCTTGCAAAAGAGAAGAATGACTACGACAGAATGGATGCTCAGTATTGCACCAAGATTAATGAACTTAAAAGCAGATTTCGGATGATGGACTGGCTCTTAATAGCATGAATGCTCAGATGGGATTGATGAGAAATAAGGCTGCGGGAGAAATTGAGGATTACTCAAGAGAGCGACCGAGGCAGAAAGAAAACTGGCAATCCTCAAAGAGGCATTCGATATCATCACAGGAAAGGAGACGAAGTAATATGGCATTATTAGAGGTTAGGACAGAGTGGGCGGTGTATAAAGATTGCTTCCTGCAAGTGGCAAGATACCAGGCAGATAACAGCAGAGCAATCGAGATATGGAACAACGAGGACGGACCTATCGCAAGAATCACGGTATGCATTGCAGGAAGCGGACTTGCAGAGGACGAGACAGTGATCGACACGAATAATTGCCCTTGGGCGATGGAGCTTATCAAGCAACACGGTTTCGGGCAGGCTACCGGCAGAATGGTAAGAAGCGGTTACTGCACATATCCGGTAGTAAAGCTGGACATTGAGAAAATCGGTGAGTATTTGGAGGTGGCGTAATGGAAAGAGTGTATTTCAGCATCAATGAGGCCGGAGCAAAAACGGCAAACGATATGATGTCATTCAGCGAGTATAAGACCGGGAGCAAGACTGCTGGTTACAAGGCACAGGTCGATAAGGCATACGAGCTGGCAGAGAAGGTAATCGAGGCAAGACCGACCGAAGAAGAAAGAGTGTCGAAGCTCTGCGAGAGATATTCAAGACGACTGGCTCAGAACATCAACAAGGATATTCAGATCGGCATGATGTGTCCGTCGGTAATGATTTCCGGAGCAGGAAACTTCCCGGTCAAAAAGAAGGAAAAGCAGGTAGCTGCATGGGATAAGAACCATGAGGACTATAAAGAGGTTGAGGCAATCCTTGGAAAGATTGAGGCAATTTTTTATGGCAAGGACGTTATCAAGTCTGATGATGAGAACGCAATCGAGAAGCTGCAGGATAAGGTTGACGGATTGAGAGAGGACCAGGAGAGAATGAAGCAGGCCAACAAAGCAATCCGTATGAAGGACAAAGAAAAAGGCGATGCAACGCTGCATGACATGGGATATACAGACGAACAGATCGCCCAGCTGAGAGAACCGGACTTCTGCGGAAGAATCGGTTTTCCGAATTATATGCTGGCGAACAACAACGCCAATATCCGAAGATTGGAAGGAAGAATCAAGAGCCTGCAGAAAACGAAGTCCCAGGGAACACAGGAGAGCGAGAATAAGTTTTTCAAGGTCAAGGAGAATGTGGAGGCTATGAGAATCCAGCTGTTCTTTGAAGGAAAGCCGGAACCGGAGGTAAGAGATATTCTGAAAAGCAATGGGTTCAGATGGGCACCGTCGGTAGGTGCATGGCAGAGACAGCTCAACAATAATGGAAAATATGCGGTAGAGAGAGTTATCAGAGAGCTGGAAGAAATGGAGGCGGCAGAGTGAACATGAAGTTAGAACCGAGAAAAGGCTACAGATCGAGGTGGTTGGTTGTGCATGCCACTGGTAATAAACGGACCGGAGGGAAAACCTGGTTGGAAAAAGGTACGTTGCCCGGAATGCGGGACACTCTGCTGGCAGAGACCGGAGGACGCAGGAGTTGTTAAGGCATCACACCTTGACGGTGCGGTATGTACTAAGTGCGCATTAAGAAAGGCGGGTGATGTAGTGTGACATTACGAGAGGCAAGCAAAGGAGTAGTTAAATCCGGAGGAGGAACCTATAACATTGGCTTCAACGGTGGAGACGAGACGCAGTTTGACGCTCAGAACCTCAAAGAATTGCAGGAGTGCTGGTCGGAGTTCTGTAAGGATGAAAAAATCAGTCCTGGATGCGTTGATTACGTGGAAAGGGTGAGTTAGTGGAAATTCTGACAAGAGCCATAGCAAATGAATACAGAGACAGAGCGTTGCTCCTGCTGTCTAACGGACTGCAGGACATTGGAGAAAGAAGAAAGTTGCGGGAAGAACTGCAGGCCAGGTGCAATCTAACAGAGCTGCAGGCGGTGAATATCATAAATGGCTTTCATATCCCGGACTATGTGAGAATCGCAGAAGTGAGAGCAGCAAAGGAGGCAGAAGAACATGAGAATTGAGAAAGAAGGATTTGTGTTACACCTGGAAGGAACATGGTGCGAAATCTCAAATAAGTACGCTGTTTTGGAAAGCGGAGATGTAGCAGTAAATGAAGAGGACATTCCTGCAGGGTTTGCAGAAAAGAAACTGGATCGCTATATCGAAACGCACAAGATCAGAGGATATGGAAAGGTTGACGGATGCGTAAAGAGAGTTGCGTGCGACGAAAGAACGAAGGAGTACATTCAGTTGCAGGCAGTAAAGCTGGACGATGATACATACATGGTGCAGGAGTTTGATAATGAGCTGGTATTTATGGGCGAGTTATGGAGCGGATGCAAATATCCGGATGAAGTGCTTGACTGGATGAAGAGCAACTATGAGATTGAGAGCTGTCTGACCGCAGAGGTTTACCGCAGCAGTTTGGGAGATTGCACGAATAACGGCATATCTTCCTATGCGAGAGAGTTGTATATCCTGGATGCACAGAAAGGTCCTTTTGAACCGGACGACATCAGACAGTGCGTGTATATTGAAAAGCGTGAGATTATGGGGCAGGAGTACGTTGACTGTAAGCCTGCATACTGCCGGAAACGCTGGTATATGGCAGGCGGCAATATTCTTTACACATCGGACAGCAGATTCAAACAGATTACCGGAATCAGCTACCCGATTGCTATTCACGACAGATACGAAGGGAGGTAGGAGATATGGTAATTGTCGGGTACTACGCACATGGCAATAAGCACTATGTAGCTTTCAAGGACGAGACAGATGCGAAGGACAGATTTATGATTACGGACGGATTTCACGACAGACCGGTTACGGAAAGAAACCAGGGAAAGTATGAAGGGTACGTGAAAATCGACAAAGCAGAGTGCAATATCAAGAAGATTATCGGCCGTATTCGAGGCACAAGACCATGGCATCCGCTTCTGAGATTGCTGCAGAAGGAAGCAGGGTAAATTTTTTTACCATAAAAGCTCGCAAATGTGAGCGCTGGAAAATATAAAATTCGCAATATGCGGTATTGGCTAAGAGATTAAGGAGGACAGGCAATGGAAGTTAAAGGAATCGTAACTATTGGATTGGAGCATATCCACCCACACCCGGACAATCCGAGAAAAGATCTCGGAGATTTGACAGAGCTGGCAGAGTCCATTAAGAAGAATGGAATTATGCAGAATTTGACGGTAATTCCGAAAGAAGGAGAACCGGGAGAATACATCACAATCATCGGTCACAGACGAAGTGCGGCGGCTAAGCTGGCAGGCGTTACAGAGGCACCCTGCAGGGTTGTAGAAGGCATGACAGACAAAGAGCAGATGTCAACGATGCTGGAAGAAAATATGCAGCGTAATGATCTGACGATTTGGGAACAGGCCCAGGGATTTCAGATGATGCTTGACTTGGGAGAAACAGAGGACACAATCGCTGAAAAGACCGGCTTTAGCAAGAAAACAATCAGACACCGCTTGAATATCGCAAAACTGGATTCCAAGACGCTGATGGAGAAAGAGAGACAGGACGGCTACCAGCTGTCGCTTACGGATTTGTACGAGCTGGAAAAGATCAAGGATGTAAAGACCAGGGACAAGAATTTTGAAGGATTCCACAGATTCGAGAGATTTGGCAAGAAGAGCAATCAACGCTCAGAAGGAGCAGAAACGCCAGGAAAACATGAAGTTGTACGTGGCAATGATGCAAAAAACTGGGATTAAAGAAAGCTCCGAAGGAAGCGGACAGTGAGTTTTACACGGATAAGTGGGAACGCATGAAGGACTACAGCCTCGACAAGGAGCCGCCTAAGACAATGAAGTTCGAGGACGATGGCGAGCCGATGTTCTACCTAGAAAGATATGGAACATTGTACGTGATCCGTAAGAAAAAGAAGGAAAAGAAGGTGCTTACGCCGGAAGAGGAAGCCAAAAAGCAGAATATGCGCAACAAGAAGCAGATCAAGGCAATTCTGAAAGAGGCCGCCAATACGAGAAAGGTGTTCGTCGAAGGCATTTTATCTGGAAGAATCCCGAAGGTGACAGACGAAAGCAAGATTGAGGCAGAGCTGTTCGAGCAGATGATGGATTGGGAGACATTCACAGGTCATAATAAGCTGATTGAGTTCTTTGTTGGGTGCGAGGTTTACAATGCGCCGGAAGAAGAAAAAGAAGCAGCACGTAAGAAAATGCAGGGACTCAGCGTGCTGCAGAAACTTCTCTGCCTGGTATCCGCAATGGTCGCTGACGCAGATTTGGTTGAGTGGAATTACACATACAACACGGTCAAAGGCGAGAAGGTGAAGGCGTTCTACGGAATACTGGAACAGTACGGTTTCCAGTTTCTTAACGACGAAGAGAAGGGCGTGATCGAAGGAACCAGCGATTTATATGTAAAGAAAGAAGGTGCAAAGTAGCATGAAGAGAGGACAGATTTACTACGTCAGAAGCAATTACAGAGAAGAGGGAAGTGAGCAGCGGGGGGGGTCGCCCAGCGGTTATAGTGTCAAACGATAAGAACAATGCGAACAGCAACACGGTCGAAGTGGTATATATGACGACCAAACCAAAGACCGACCTTCCAACTCATGTATATATTGAGTCAGCACTTAGACCATCAACACTCTTGTGTGAGCAGATTTCCACGGTTTCAGAGGAAAGAATTGGAGAGTGGATTGGAGAGCTGACAGAAAGCGAAGTACAGGATTTGGATATTGCCCTGGCGGTTTCGTTAGGAATGAAGTGTGGGCCAGGGCAGTTAGATACGGACACATTAGAACATTTGAATAATCTGCAGGCGGAACTCGACAGAACCAAAGCCGAGCTGAGGGAAGCAAAGAGTGGTCCGGACTATAAGCTGTTATACGACCAGCTGATTGAGAAAATGCTCAGCAGATAGAAAGAAGACACGAGATGTACCTACTGGAAGAAGATTTGAAATTTCCAAAGGACAGTTTCAAAAGCATGAAGTACCAGCCGTATGAGATGAAGCCGTCATTCTCTATGGTAAGAGTATATCAGTGGTGGAATTATTGGTATGGAGAGGTTTACATATCATTCAGCGGCGGACTGGATAGTACAGTCTTGGCGTACATAGTGTGCCAGGCGTACAGAAAGTATAAATTGACCGGTAAAATTCCCTTGGTGTTTGCGGACACCGGGACGGAATTTCCGGAAATCAGAGAGTTTGTTAAGACATATACGGAATGGCTCAAAGAGCAGTTCCCGGAACTCGATATTGAGTTGGTAGTGATCCGGCCGAAGCATAGTTTTAAGTGGGTGTGTGAAAACAAAGGATTTCCGATTACAAGCAAAGATACAGCAGGAAAGATTAGGAAACTGAGACATGGAAAGCTCAGCGAGAAATACAGAAACTACTTGCTCAACGGAGATAAGAGAGGAAAATTCGGAATGCTGGCGAAGAAGTGGCAGTATTTGACGGACACGGAACGGATGCCTGCAGACATTTCAGAGTATTGCTGTGAGGCACTAAAAAAATGAACCGTTCAAGAGGTATGTCAAGGAGACGGGCAGACAGCCATTTATCGGCATAACACAGGACGAGAGTTTCAGAAGAGAGAACCAGTACAACCACACGGGATGCAATGTGTACGACGGTCACACAATAAAGAGCCAACCTATGGGATTTTGGCCGAAGAATGAGGTTATCCAGTATGCGGTAGAGCAGCGCATCCCGATCTGCAGCGTGTATGGAACGCCATACCAGGACAAGAAAGGCAACTGGTACTTTACAGGAGAACAGAGAACCGGCTGTTGCGTGTGTGGCTTCGGGTGCCACTTAGAGCCGGTGCCGAACAGATTGCAGCGGTTGAGAACATCCGATAACGATAAGCACAGGCGAATGTGTGAGGGCTGCCTGCAGATGAAAAAATCACGGCATGACATATGAGCAGGCATTGAATTACGCAGGAATACCAACGGAGGAGGTGCAGGAAGATGAATAGCAGGCCGGAGATCACGGCGATGTTGTCGCTCTCAATCCAGCGGCACATCTGCCCGAACAATGATCCGAGAATTTACTGGGCCAGGGAAGTGACTTTCGACTACGCCACCACGAATGCGGTGCGAGTGGATTTTATGAAATTCAAGCCGGTAAACAATACGGTGTCCGGTATAGAGAAGGGAGACTTCTACTGCTACGAGGTTAAGTCCTCGGTAGAGGATTTTCGCTCGAAGAACGGTCACAACTTCCTGGGAGACTACAATTACTATGTGATGCCGGAGGAAGTGTACGAGCAGATCAAGAAAGAAATTCCGTACCAGGTAGGCGTGTATGTTCCGGATGGAATGAACTACCGGGGCGAGTGGTACGACCTCAAAGCAATCAAGAAGGCAAAGAGGAAAGATAGAAGCAGGCCAGTATCAGAAATGCTGTTGATGATGTTCCGGTCTGCAGCACGAGATAGAAAGAAGGTGTCGAGCGATGGGGAAAAATTAAAGGAATCGTAGAGGTTAATATACCGTATTCGTGCAGGACGTGTGGTTATTGCGTAAAGATACAAGGAACAGACGAAAGAATATGTATGCTGTTAAAACCGACCGGAAAGTATTGCGGAGTAACCGTTGCGTACAAGATCGGAGAAACGGCCTATATATGCCCGATAATCAAATAATAGAGGAACTAAGATATGATATTGAACGGAAAATGTAATGCCTGCAAAGAACCCACAAAATATGTGGCGGGGTTCTTTGATGGACCGAGAGGCAGGCATGGATGCCTGTTTGATTGCAAAAATGAGCGGTGCGGGGTTTATCAAGTGAAGAGATTTACAGAGTCAGAGGCAGTCAAGGAAAGAATTAAGATTCAGAATTTGAACAGCCAGAAGGGAATGTATGCAGGCTATATTGCAGCACTAAGGAAAGATGCCAAAATAACAATGATGAAAATGTCACAGATCGCTGGATGCAGTCCTGCAGAGTACAGTTCCTACGAGCATGAACGGAAAAAGTTCGATCCGGAAATATACCGGAAATGCGAAAAATATCTGAAAAAGAAGGAAGGTGGAGGGCGATGCTGACGCTACCAATAAAAAAGAAGTGGTTTGATATGATTGTCTCCGGAGAAAAGAAAGAAGAGTATAGAGAAATCAAACCATATTACGACAGCCGGTTTATGAATGCGTTCGGTTTTCTACTGGTAGGCGGACAGATGGTATATGGAGAGGCAGCACCGGAAGAAATCCGGAAGCCGTGGCCGGTACTAGTAGTATTCAGAAATGGGTACTCGAAGGATTCACCGGAAGTTGTTTGCAAATGCACCCTGCAATTTGGAAAAGGCAAGCCTGAGTGGGGTGCAGAACCCGGCACATTATACTATGTGTTGAAAATAGAAAAAGTGGAGGAGGTAAGAAATCATGTGTTGCTGGGATGATGGAGATTATTTTGAACCAGGCGAATTTGACGAGAAAATCGAAGAGTTAAAGAATGAGCTTAGAGAATCGGTAAAAAAGGAAATCAACGATGAAATCGAGAAACTGCGTAAAGAGAATAAGGAACTGCAGGGTATTAAGAGAAACTTCGAGTCAGTGAAGAAAGACTTTGAGAAAAAGAAAGATGAGTGCGACAGGGCGATACGGAATGCAGAAAGCAAAGCCAAGCAAGCCAGGTTGAAAGAGTTAATGGAACATTTCAAGGTTACTCTTTGGGCGGTAAGCTGGGACTATCGGTATAAAAAGAAATGCGATAAGTGCGACAAAAACAGAAGAATCCAGGTAGCATTGCCGTCCGGGAAAACCGTGGACGATGAGTGCAGCTGCAGAGTGAGCAAGAAGGTGTTTTACCCAAAAGAGAATGTGCTATACGAATTAAGCGAGAGAAATAGAGAGTTCATGGCATGGTACATGGCGAAAGGAGACAGAGGAGAAGAGTATTTTGTTGGAGGCCCACGTGCTGAATATGCGAAGGTAGTAGTGGATCACAATAAGGATTTCAAAGAAATAGAGACAGAAGAATTGAGAAAAGTATTCTTCACAACGAAGGAAGAGTGCCAGGCATTTTGTGATTATATCAATGGCACAGAAGTTTTGGGGTACGATTACAATGTTGAAGGTCAGCCGGTTGTGCAAAGAGAGGAGACGGAGTAGATGAACAAGGTAATTTTAATGGGTCGCCTTACACGTGATCCGGAGGTTAGATATTCCCAGGGAGAGCAGGCTACGGCAGTAGCTCGTTACACCCTGGCAGTAGATAGAAGGGGAAGAAACCAGGAGAACTCAGCAGATTTTATTCAGTGCGTTGCGTTTGGCAAGGCGGCTGAATTTGCTGAGAGATATTTGCATAAGGGAACGAAGATTGTACTGACCGGAAGAATACAGACAGGAAGCTACACCAATAAGGACGGTCAGCGAGTATATACGACCGACATTGTTGCGGAGGACCAGGAGTTTGCTGAGAGCAAAAACGCAGAGAGCGGCAACGCAGGAGGTTATAACACACAGCCTGCACCGGCACCACAGTCGGGGAATGATGGATTTATGCCTGCAGGAGACGACAGCGAGTTACCGTTTGTATAGGAGGGCGAAGGATGAAACAGTACACATTGAACAGAAAAACATACAAGGACGTTAAGAGAATGGATCATCAGCAGATGGATGCGTTCTGTAAGAATTTATACAAGGCAGGTCATGCGGACGGCATGAAGGATGCGGAAGGTTTGACCGAGGATGAAGTGAGAGAAGTTATCCTGGGCGTGAAGGGCATCGGGCCAAAGAAGGCAGAGGATATTGTGAACGCTCTGACTGCAGCACAGAGAGAAAGGAGTTAGTTGACAAATGGATAAGAGTAAAGTATATTTAGAAGTACCGGAGTTCACTGGCGAAAATGTACCGGTGGCAGTAGCGGCAAGAGTAATGAAAAAGGATCAGCAGTTTATACGCCAGGGCATTATCCTTGGATTTCTGAAATTCGGAGTTGCTTTCAAGAAGGAAGGGAGCAGCCAGTACGATTACTACATTTCCCCGATGAAGTTTTGGGAAGAGACAGGTTTTGTGTATGCCGGAGAGGAATGCTAAATAAGCCGTGAGAAGTGCTGAATAGGTATAAAAATTGATGAATAGGAAACATACAGGCAACAAAAACGCCAGCGGATGCGATAAATACGTGCATTACTGTTTCCTTAGAAGAAGCCGGAAGACTCATAAAATGGATCTTTACAGAGGCTTTATAGCCAGGACGGGAGTATCCTAAAGATTTGTGTAAACCTCCAAACTGATGTAAGATAAAATTACTCAGTTTGGAGGTTAATTTTTATGGCAAGAAGAAAAGACAGCCCACCAAAAAGCTGCAATGAGAGAAATGATGCGTGACTATCTGAAAAATAATGATATCAGCATCAAAGATGGCACCGATGTTAACAGCATCATGCGTGACATGATGTCTGTCATTTTGGAAGGTGCTTTGGATGAAGAACTGGATGAAGAATTAGGATATTCCAAGTATGACTAT